>Ga0182037_10000072_pt1 | contig 41219 bp, 35 predicted proteins | sample sta12Cox44000082_FD_125974 | JGI IMG/M metagenome (GOLD analysis project Ga0182037, IMG submission 125974) | Lab enrichment of tropical soil microbial communities from Luquillo Experimental Forest, Puerto Rico - statoxic.12C.oxic.44.000.082 | ecosystem: Environmental > Terrestrial > Soil >... | reverse complement strand
CGACAGATCACGGCGCATCCTTTCCTGCCGCACCGCGTCTCCGGTTTGGTTACAATCGCAAGTCGGCGCTAACCCCGATTTCTCCCACGAACCGATGCGAAGGGTCAGCCTCATCCTGACGCTGTTGGGTTGTTTCGTCGCATGTTCTCCGCGCGATTTCCTCACGCGCCGCCTAGCCTCCGCTCTTATCGCCGGGTCGGAAACGTTCACGGCACCGCAGCAGTTCTGGCTGCGCATCGGTCCCGTCTCGAGCAAGGACTATGGCTCGCCGCAATATCTGGTGCTTCAGCATCGCGGCTGGATCGTCGGCAGCAACACCTCCTGTCCTGCCCAGATCACCCCGCCCCCATGTGTCGAGGTCGCTCTAACTCCTGCCGGAGTCGATGCCTTTCACGACTTGATCCGCGGCACGGAGAGCGGCAAGGAGTATTTCAGTGTTCCCACCGCCCGAAGGGAACTGGTCGGGGTGACCGGCATCAGCAAGAACGCGAATCTTGCGGACGTGGAATTTACCTGGAAGTGGGTTCCGCTCAACGAGGTCGGCTCCGCGCTCAACGTCGGCGGACTCCAGTACAAGTCCACCGTGTCGATGAAACACTACGACGATGGCTGGCGGCTGGCCGAAGCCAACGCCGTGCGCACCGGCCAGCCGATGGAAGATGCTCTCAAGAACGCCGACCCCGTGCCGTAGGCGAGTGCCTTCCACCCGCCGAATTACCCGCCAGAATGTTGGTTTAGCCAACGACCAACGAGACCACAACAGCTTCCTGACCCGCGATCACACAATCGACAACTTCTCATTGAACTCTCCACCTCCCCTCTGATATTCCTCTTGCTTTCCTATGACCAAGACAAGGCTGCTGTTCATCACCCTCCTTCTCGCCTCAGCTCAATTCACCAGCGCTGCCGACAAGCCCAGGATCACGCTCGACGAGTTCTTCAACTATGTCGGCTACAACGCAGTCCAGATCTCCCCGGACGGCAACTCTGTCGTGATCGGAGTCGAAAGGGCCGACTGGGACCGCCAGATCTTTCAAAGCGATCTGTGGCTGTATCGCGACGGCTCGGGTGAAGGTTCGCTCATCCAGCTCACAAGGTCCGGTCACGACTACACCCCCCGCTGGTCTCCTGACGGACGCTGGATCGCATTTCTGTCCGAGCGGTCTACCGACTTCGGCAAGGATGATTCCGAAGACGCTGCCGGCGCCGACAAGACTGTGTCCCACCTTTACCTGATCTCTCCGAATGGCGGCGAAGCGTTCGCAATCACCTCCGGCGACGAGAGCGTCCACGCCTTTGCCTGGTCGCCTGACTCGCGAACCATCTACTTCGCCACCCGCACGCCCTGGAAGAAGGAACAGAAAGACGCTTACAAGAAAACCTGGAAGGACACGATTCAATATCGCGCGGCCGAACGTGGAGACACGATCTACAGCCTCGATATGGAGCGCGCGCGTGCCCAGTACGAAGAACGTGGCACACGCGAGACTCCCAAGGCAGAAAAAGAAGCCAACACCACGCTAATCGCAAGCGGCATTGCGGCCACGCCCTGGCGCGTGCAGCAGCTCGACGTTTCTCCTGACGGACGCCGTCTAGCCTTCGCGACGACGTCTGTGTCGCAGCGACAGGAGCGGGTTGAGGAATTCGAAATCTATTCCGTCGATTTGGCGCACACCTCCCCCGAAAACGCCCCACGCCAGCTCACCCGCAACGAGGCCCTGGAAGACAATTTGACCTGGGCTCCGGATAGCCGTCACGTCTTTTTCAACGTGACACTCGGATCGTTAGAAGGGAAGTATGTAGACACGCAAGACCGGCTCTACTCGATCGATGCGGATTCCGCCCAGGTCGAGCGCTGGGCCGCTAAATTCAACGGCTCCGTAGGTCGGCATGCCGTCCTGCCGAGTGGCACGGTAGTCGCGGCTGCCCGCCTTGGTACGGAAGTGCAGTTCTATGCGCAGTTTGCTCCCGACTCTGCGTTCACGAAACTTCCCAGCTGGCCGGGAGCCTATAACACCATCTCGGCCGCAAAGAACTCGCCCCGCGTGGCCTTCGTCTATTCCTCACTGCAGCGCCCGATGGAGGTCTACCTCGCCGACAGCCCCGAGAAGCTCCAACAGGCCCGCCCACTGACTGCCTTCAACAAACTGTTTACCGAGCGGGACCTCCCGCAAGGCAAGCCGTACCGGTGGGTTTCCGACGACGGCACCGACGTCGAGGGCATGCTGATCTATCCGCCAGGAAAATTCGAAGCCAAGCATCTCCCCATGCTGACCCTGATTCACGGCGGCCCCGCTGACGCCGACGGCAATCACTTCGAGGCCGACTGGTACCAGTGGGACCGCCTGGCCGCAAGCGATGGCTGGCTAGTCTTTGAACCCAACTATCGCGGCTCGAGCGGATACGGCGACAAGTTCCTCATGGAGATCGTTCCGGAAATCGTCTCGCGTCCCGGCAAAGACGTCCTCACCGGCGTCGATGCACTCGTGAAAGAGGGCATCGCCGACCCCGACCACCTCACGGTGGGCGGTTACAGCTATGGCGGCTACATGACCAACTGGCTCATCACACAGACCACCCGCTTCAAGGCCGCCGTCACGGGCGCTGGAGCCGTGGAGCACGCCAGCAACTGGGGAAACGACGACACCACCTTCGACGACGCCTACTTTCTCGGCGGACGCCCCTGGGAAGCCGTCAAGCGCTACACGGACGAAGCTGCCCTATTCCGGATCGACAAAGTTCGTACCCCCACGCACATGGTCGCCGGAGCCGATGACATCCGCGTGGCCGTCTCGCAAGACTATCTGCTCGATCACGCCCTGCACTCGCTCGGGATCCCGAGCACGCTGCTGATCTTCCCGGGCGAGGGCCACTCGCTCGACAAGAATCCGTGGCACGGAAAGATCAAAGTTCGCGAGGAGTTGAAGTGGCTGCAGAAGTACGGAGGGGTCGGCCCGACGGATTAAGTCGGTTGCACCTTGGTGTTGATCGAAAGGGGACAGAGGGCAGCTCAGGGAAGGGCACGACGTCAGGTGTCGTGCATGAGCGGCGCTTTAGCGCCTGAGGTTATTGCCCCGTGCTAGGTGCCACGTTCGAAGCTATCTTCACCCGGTGTGTGGTGGACGCGAAATTCTCCACGCCCTTGAAGATCGCTCCCGCGATCTGTTCCCGGTATTCGGTGCTTTGCAGCTTCTCTTCATCGGTAGGGCTGCTGACAAAGGAAATCTCAGCCAGGATTGAGGGCATCTCGGTTCCGGTCAGCACTACGAACGACGCTTCCCGTACGCCGCGATTTCGAATGCCCCTGTTCTGTGAAGCCAGCGCTCCGTACAGCGCGTGCTGCACGCTGGCCGCAAGTTTTCTCGATTCTTCAACTTTCTGTTTCAGGGCCCGCCCAGAGAGCTTGGCCAGAGTCACGTTCGCGGCAGTGGCGTTCTCCCGGTACTCGATTTCCCGCGCCTCCGGCGGAGAGAAGAAGCTGGAGTAATACGTTTCCACGCCGCGTGCGGAGGTCAGGCTGCTGTAGTTGGCGTGCACCGAAATGAACAGGTCCGCCTGCGCATGGTTGGCGATCTCGGCCCGTTCTTCGAGCGAGACATAATTGTCGTCCTTGCGCGTGAAAATTACCTCGCAACCCAGCCGGCTTTCGAGCATCTTGCCCAGGTTCTGCGCCACATCCAGAACGATTGTTTTTTCCAGCAGGCCGCCGCGCCCCACCGTGCCCAGGTCCCAGCCGCCATGGCCGGCGTCAATCACCACTCGCAATCTCGATCCCTGGGCACGCGGTGCGTTTAGGTCCCGACTGGCCGGCGAGGGTGCCTGTGCGTTCTCCTGCTTTACCGGCGACGCTGTCAGGTCAGGTTTGGGTTGGACCTCGGGCTTGAGCGCCTCTGCACCGCGAACCTCAATCACCAGGCGATGCGGATTCTGCTCCAGCGTGTCCCAAAAGTTTGATCCCGACTTCGTTTCCAAAACGACTCGGGTGATCTTGTCGGCGGGCTGCGCCACGCGAATGCGGTTGATTAAGCCATCTTTTACTTCGATGACCTGCCCGTTCAGCCCCGGCGCCAGCGCGGTATCCAGCAGATCAAAGTAAATCCGCTCCGGGCTCGGCAGCCGATTCTTGCGGTACTGTACCGGCCCCTGCAAATCGATCACGACCGTGCTCACACCTGAGTCGCTCCGGTGCACGACGGCGCTCACGATCGAAGGACCAGAGTTCATTCCCGATGCGGACACGGCCGGAAGTGGTGGCGCGACCTGGGTCACGGCCGAACTCGCGGGCGTCGAGGAGTCGCCCGTCGAGCTGACGACCTGGTTCTGCCGGGAGTCGCCCGTTGAACTGACGACCTGGTTCTGCCCGGAGTCGCCCGTCGAGCTGACGACCTGGTTCTGCCCGGAGTCGCCCGTCGAGCTGACGACCTGGTTCTGCCTGGAGTCGCCCGTCGAGCTGACGACCTGGTTCTGCCTGGAGTCGCCCGTTGAGCTGACGACCTGGTTCTGGCCGGGGTCGCCCCTCGAGCTGAAGCCCTGGTTCTGCCTCTGGTCCGTCAGGCCTCTTGAGAGTGCGCGGGGTGCGCTTTTCCACCAGATCACGCCCGCTAGCAGAACTGCAACCATGCCCAGGACCCCCAAAGCGGGCACGAATTTGTGTCGTCGCGTGTCCTCGTAAAGGCTGGGTGCAATATCTTCCTTGGAAAATTCGAGCGGCACGCTTTCCTGTGCCGGCTCGACTGCCGGCGGGATCGGCGGCAGGGGAATGTGCCGCAAGCTCTCCAGTTCGCTCGCATGCAATTCCACAGCCGCAACCTTGGCCGCGCGTACAATCCGGTCTTCCTCTTCCGGCCTCAGGGCGGCGAGAATCAGCTCCGCCAGAAGGTTCAGGCTGCGGACATCGGCATCGCTGAATCCGAACGGCTCGGTCGAAAACGCCTCCAGCAACCCCACCACGTTCTGCTGCCCGAGCAGCGGAACCGCGACCATGGAGCGCGTGCCCAGTCGCCGGCACGCCTCTACGTTGACCCGAGGATCGCTTTCGGAATCATCGCAGCGCACGATCCGTGCCGTCCGGAAACAGGTGCCGGAAAATCCTGCTCGCGAGTCTAGCCGCATCCCCCGGTCCGGGGCCATGCTACCTGCCGAGGCGCGACAAATGATTTCCTCGCCCTCGGCCAGAGCGATTGCGATTCCATCGGCGGCGGTGATCGCTTGCGCCCGCTCGGCCACTAGTTGCAGCACCTCGTCGAGCACGAACTTCTCGTATCCCCAGGTGTCGTCTCCCCCAGCTACGCCCTCGACATACCGGCGCGCTTCCTCGACTCTTTTTCTCCGGATTTGATCATGGAGGGTAGAGAACGCCAGCAGCGCTTGTAGCGCTTCCCGCTGGTCGGCGGGTTCCCCCGCCGAAGCATTCTCGAGAGGATCGGCCACTCCCCCTGTGCCTGCGACCTTTAACAGCGGATCGGTGTTGGACGGATTGGTGGCCATGTAGGGGTCAACAGCCCCAGAGCTCCCGCTCTGACGCAAGCCAGTGTGGTCGAACCGCAAGTCCATGTCAATGAGCCGCTTCTCCCATTACTGAAGGTCGAAACCTTCGGGTTTTGCAGGCCGCCGACCCGGCTAATTGGTAAGTTACCGGGCTTTTTCCCCGGTTGCAATCGTTCCAAATACACGAAGGTCACACATGTCCCCGGCGGGACCGCAGCTCATTTTTGGACGTTCCCGGATGGGAGCGGGCACGCTCGGCCCCGGGCCTAAGACCTTGCTTTCTCCGTTGCTCCGCAGGCTGAATCGTCATATGCTGATCAGTGATACGTTGTACTCAGGTTTGCAGTGGAACAGGAACAGGAAGTAAGTCCCAGGAAGAACAAGCGCTCTCGCTGGCTCTGGCCCATGGGCCTGCTGGCGACGGGAATGGCGGGTGCCGCAGTGCTGTTTCGAGGCTGCTGGCACAGTAAGATGAGCTGGCCGGTCCGCTCTCAGGGTTGCGCCTACCAGGTTTGCACTCGTTGCGGTATCAAGCGTCTTTTCGATGAAGACGCCTTTCACGGCTACGGCCCATTCAGCTACGACCTTCAACGATTGCTTGCATATGATCATGCCAGGCGATTGAAGGCTCGGGGTGAACCCGCTGCCACCGTCGAACAGCGTCCTGCCTCCTGACCCCACTATCTGAACCTTCGCCGCTACTCGAGCCCGCGCCATTTCTGAGGATAAGATTCGTTTATGCAGGCTTCCTCTGGATTGGCGACGCCCTCAGCACCCACGACGCCGCAATCGCTGCGCCGAGTCCACTACCGCCACCCCGTGCAGACCCTGGTCTACGCCACTCTCGACAATGGCAACGGGGGGATCCTGCGCAATCTCAGTGAATCCGGGGCTGCCCTCCAGGCTGTCGCCCCTCTCCGCGCCGGGCAAATCCTGCGCGTGCGCTTTGACCTGTTCCACCCGAAGACCCGGGTGGACGTAGACGCGCGCGTGAGCTGGGCAAATTCCACAGGCCAGGCTGGCGTTGTCTTCACCAACCGGACGCAGCAGCTTTGCCGGCAGATCAATGGCTGGATTTTTCAGAATCTTTTGCGCAGGTTCGAATCTGCGGCCCCCATACTCTCCAGCTCTGCCGCGGACGACCTGGTCCTTTCCGGCAATGCCCGCCCGGCGATTCGCGTCAGCTCAACGGTGTCTGCGCCAGCCTCTCCGTTCGTTCGAGCGGCAGCATCGGTCCAACTCCCGGTCGCCGAGCCGCAGCTTGCCCTTTCCTGGTGGCCGCAACCGGTTTCTTTCCGCAGCCTCGCCAGGATGATGGACGTCCTCATCTTGTTGTCGGCCGTGCTGCTGTTTTTCTGCGTGTTCTTGGCCATCGCAGAGACGATTCCACCGTGGCCGGCAACGGTTGCCCTGATCGCGGGTATCGCGGGATTCTTCACCGCGTTGTATTGGTGGATTTGTGGCTGGCTGGGATGTGAAACCGTGGGAGTGCAGCTAGCCAGGATCGCCCTGCCCGATTCCGCGAAAGCCAGCCTACCCCGCGAACCGCAAGCCCGCTTTCGCTAGCGAACGCTTAGGAAGTAAGAGTTGCTTTGCGGTGCAGACCGCGGCGCCTGTCTGTGTGAGCGCTAGACTCCCTGCCAGTAGCTAGAAGCCAGCAGGTAGCAGCCACGCTACCAGCTACCCTCCGCCGGCTGCCAGCTAGTTCCCAAAATACCGTTGCGCCAACCAGAGCTGCAGGCTGCGCTGCAGCCGCGCGGGCACGTTGAGGAAGCGGATGCCGGCATTGCCTTGCTGGTCGGTCCAGGCAATTTCGCCACGCGCCTTTACCGTGTAACGCGTGCCCGGCAGCCGGAAGGAAATCTGCAACGGCTGATGCACGTCGACTTCGTGGCCGAGGTGAACTCCAATACCCCCCTGGCTCAAGTTGACCAGGTCGCCTTGAGTCTTTTTCTGTGATCCCCAGGCCAGCGCAACCGGTGTCTCGACGGCCTGGCGATGGTAGCGCAGCCGTCCATCGAGAATCAGATTCCGTGCGGCCGAAAGAGTGCGAACTGCCTGCTCGACGGAGATCGGCTTCTCGAAGCTGAACAGGGCGCCGGTGGCGTCGATTTCGTGGCGCCCGCGTGGGCCGCTCATTACCACCAGCGGGACGCTCAGCGGAAAATGCTTGTCACGTTGCAGATTGCGCAGGAACTGGTCCGTCCCATGAAGGTCGCAATCCACAATGAGCGCGTCGATTTTCGAATTGGCTAACTTGGCTTGTGCGCGTTCCGGCTTCGACTCGACGTCGCAGTCGATGTGAAGCCCACCGAGAATACATTCCAGAACACTGACTTCCTGCCAGTCACGAGAGACCACCATCGAGGTAAGAGCCATAAACCCAATCTAGTCCCGTACAGTAATGCCCCCTAGATCACCAAGGTAATGGGGAAGCTTCGAGCGCGAGCTGACAGCCATCAGCTGCCAGCCACAAGCCGCCAGCGCCTTAAAATAAACTCCATGCCTCTCCCCGACGGCTTCACCCTGCGCACCGCTTCCACGACGGATCTCGACACTCTCGTCGAGCATCGGCGTGCCATGTTTCAGGACATGGGCTACACCGACCATGCTGCACTGAGTTCCATGTCGGCAAAATTTCGGCCCTGGCTGTTGGCGCACATGAATTCGGACGACTACCTGGCATGGCTCATCGAAGCGCCGACTGGCTCAATTGCGGCCGGCGCCGGCCTCTGGCTGATGGACTGGCCCCCGCACCTGATCGGTAAGGCCGCCCACCGCGGTAACATCCTCAACGTCTACACCCATCCTGATTTCCGGCGCCGCGGCCTGGCCCGTGAACTCATGCAGACCGCGCTTGACTGGTGCAAGGAAAACCGCGTCGACACCATCATCCTGCATGCAAGCCCCGAGGGCCGGAGCCTTTACGAATCGATGGGATTCACGCCGACCAACGAAATGCGGTTGCGTGTCTAAGGAGTTCATGCGAGTTCGTCTTGTAGTCCAGAGCGTGCTCTTAAACAGCCGATCTGGGCTGCCTTGACCTCGGTTCGCAGAGGACTAACCTGCTCGGCAACGTTTCCTCAGGCTTCCGTTGTGTTCTCGTGACCGAGTCGTGCCGAGCCGGCAGCACCCGCCGGCGCGCTGGCTATCACTTCCCACCTGGCTAAACCGAATTCGTCGGGGTGAAACTTCCGCATGATGCGTCAACAACCAACGGGAATCCTGGCAAAGAGGATTCGATACACATTACTGACTAAATCGAGCAGCTAAGAGCCGAGCACTGGACGCAGTTGTCCACTCTAGGCGCCAAAACCTTTTCCAAGCCGCACGAAGGAGGACAGAGGATGAGCGTTACTCCAATCGAAAAAAGTCATCTACACGGCGAAAGCTCACACGACAGGTGGCCGCGAGGGGGGTGCATCGCGCACCTCCGATGGCCGCCTCGACGTAAAACTCTCCGTGCCCGGCACGCCGGGAACCGGCACCAATCCCGAGCAGTTGTTCGCGGTGGGCTGGTCTTCCTGCTATTTGTCGGCAATCAAGCTCGTCGCCGGCAAACTGAAAGTCCGCCTGCCCACGGATGTCGCCATCAACATCGAAGTCGATCTCGGAATCACTGACGGCGGCTACTTGATCCAGGCACGACTCACTGCGGTTCTGCCAGGGATCGAGCCCGACGTTGCGAAGGCGCTGGTCGACGCTGCCCATCAGCAGTGTCCGTATTCCAAGGCTACACACGGGAACATCAACGTCATTACGACCGTCGATACCAAGCCAGCGACCCAAGTCGCCTGAGGTTGGGAACTGCAACGGGGCTGAAAATTTGATGGGCCGTGCTTCCCGCGCGGTCCTTTTTACTTCTCCGTGCGGCGGGTGGGGATTGTTTGACTCAGATCTGCGACGACCGAAAAGTACGCGAATCTAGACCTCTCGAGGCCTGCGGCCCACAGCTCCCTACGCCCCCGCCGCCTTGCTCTGCCCGCGATACCAGTCCACGGTGCGCCGCAGCCCTTCTTCGAAGTTCACCTTCGGCTCGTACCTGAAGCCTTGCTTCGCCCGTGAAATATCGGCGAGGGAATGCTTGATGTCGCCTTCGCGCTCAGCCCCGTGGTTCACGTCACCCTTGTATCCCGTAAGCTTCTTCAACACCTCAAACGTCTCGTTCAAATCGACGCGCGTTCCGGTGGCCACGTTAAACATGCGCCCGGCAACATTCGCCGACGGCGCTCGCGCCGCCAGCAGGTTCGCGCTTACGGCATTGTCAATGTAGGTGAAGTCGCGGCTCTGGCCGCCGTCGCCAAAGATCGTCGGTTGCTCGCCGCGCAGCATCTGGGTGATGAACTTCGCCAGCACGCCCGAATATGGAGAAGTCGGATCCTGACGTGGCCCGAAAATATTGAAGTAGCGCAGGCTCACCGTCTCAAGTCCATAGCACCGATAGAACGAGGTCATGTAATGCTCGCTCGCCAGCTTCGCCACCGCGTACGGCGAGATCGGGTTCGGGATCATTCCTTCGTGCTTGGGCAGCGTTGGGGTATCGCCATACGCCGACGAAGACGCCGCGTACATCACGCGGCGGACCTTCGCGTCCCGCGAGGCCACCAGAATATTGACCGCGCCATCCACGTTTGCACGGTTCGAGCCCAGCGGATCGAGCACCGACTTCGGCACCGACGGAATGGCCGCCTGGTGAAATACGAAATCGACACCCTTACAGGCGCTGTGCATCGCGTCCAGATCGAGCAGGTCGGCCTCGCGGAAGTCGATTCGCTTCGCGATTTCGGTCAGGTTTTCGCGCTTGCCGGTGGCAAAGTTGTCGATGCCTCGCACCTGTTCGCCTTGTTCCAGCAGTGCGCGAGCGATGGAAGAGCCAATAAATCCCGCAATCCCCGTCACCAGATGAAGAGCCATAGCCCCTTCATCATAGCGAATCGCGGTCAGGTTTCTACCCAGTCAGGGGATGACGACGGTAACCACCGATTCATATCCGATGTACGGAGCGTACGTTGGCGCATGGCGTTCCGGGCATGAAGCTCAACTGAACTTGTTGGCTGGTAGGGAAAAGAGGCCGTTGGTCCCCACAGAAATTCAGAGTGTTCGCCATGCCGTTGCTGGTCAGAGTGATGATCGTGATCGACACCCCGCCCGAGCCCGAACTGAACTGCACAATGCTGACCGTGCCATCGGTAGATTGTGACCCGGGGTTGATGGCGCCGCGCACAAACACATTTCCGCAGGAAGCTGTGAGCAGCACGTAAGCCATCAACAAGGCCAAAGAGTTGGCGTGAAGGAGGCGGTTCATCGGGCACCTCCGGAGCAGGGAAGCGCTCCCTGTCTCGATTGGCGGAGGTCTACACCCGCGAACGGGCGGAATTGTCAAAAGGCTACTCACCACGGAGACACAGAGGCCGTTGCTGCGCTTTGCGCAGGAACAAGTTTCGCCACAGCCGGCTCGCTCTGGGCCTCATGCACGATTCCGGGCGCTTCCTGGCTGCGCAGCCGCCGCAGGTACTCCGCGCCACTGCTTTCGAAACTCATCGGGCGCTGTGGCCACGTCCCTTGCGCTGCCCTGTGTCCTCGGAACCGATTGCTGGCAGCGCCAGACTCTCCTCTCCTCGGGCGAAACAAGCCACTACCGCAGAACCTAGGACTCCTACACTTTTTATCCGGAGAAAAGCCAGCGCTCACCGTCACGAAGGTCGGATGGCTGGATCAAACCGAAGCAAACGACTCGCAGGATGGGAATAGTTCACAAACGGGAAACGGCCATCGTCTCCGCTGCCCGCCGAATCTCAGTCCACACCTCGTCCTTGCCCGCTCCGGTCTTTGCCGAAAACGGAACAATGCGAGCACCGGCGTAGAGGTTTCCCAGCGTGCGTAGTGCATTCTGCAATTGATTGCCTGAAAGCCGGTCGCTCTTGGTGGCGACGATCAGAAAAGGCCGCGCAGTTGCGGTCAGGAACTCGATCAGTTGCTGATCGCTTTCCTGCGGAGGGATGTTGCAGTCCACCAGCGCCAGGCACAGGGCCAGCGTAGGACGCTCGCGCAGGTAGGGATCGATGAAGGTCGGCCATTGTGCCGACACTTCGCGCGAAAGCTTGGCGTACCCGTAACCGGGCAGGTCCGTGAAAACCAGCTCCGGACGAGGTTTTCCGGCGAAGCGCAGCTCAAAGAAGTTGATCGCCCGTGTGCGCCCCGGAGTCGAGCTGGTCCGCGCCAGCTTGGTCCCGACCAGAGAATTAATGACGCTCGATTTGCCGACATTCGAGCGGCCTAGAAAGGCAATCTCCGGCAACCCCGGAGGAGGGAAGTGCCCGGCACTCGAAGCCGACAGCAGAAATCGCGAAAGAACACGCACACATTAGTGTAGCGCGGGCGCCCTCGCCCGCGAAGGTTCCCTTGGCATGGCTAACACCCCCGGGCAAAACATTTACCACAGAGACACAGAGGCACGGGGGAGATTTGGTAATTGGGTAATTTTGTAATTTGGAGATTGAAGCCGCAATACATTCCGAAACTGAATAGCCATCAGAGTCTGAGAAATTACCCGATTGCCAAATTACCCGATCTGGCTCTGTGATGAGAACGCTGTGGAAGGAGTGCTGCTATTCCAAGCCCAGCGGGCGTTTCTCGTTTTTCACGTCCGCCTCTTTCACAGGTTTGTACTGGTGCCAAAGACGCAGAATGGCGGCGATTCCCAATCCCAGCACGACGCTGATCAACAGCAGCGCAGCGACTGCAAGAACGCCTAGCGTGAGCTTGTCCGAAATCATGACCAGGCTCTCGGCCATATTCTAGCGCCGAACCGGAACCGTAGATGTCAATCTGCTCAAAAGCGAAAGGCCCGCAATCTCTGCGAGCCTTTCGTGTGACCTGTGACCTGCTGTGACCGCCCTACTGATGCGCCGCCGGACTCTCCCCCGTCTGCGGAGCAATCGGCGTGATCGCCTGCGCAGTCTCATCCAGCACTTGGGGCAGTGGACCCTCCAGTGCGATTTTCAGCACCTGGTCCATGGTATCGACGAAATGCATCTTCATTTCCTTGCGCAGGTTCTCGGGGACCTCGGCCAGGTCCTTCTCGTTCTCCTTGGGCAGGATCACTTCAAACAGTCCCGCGCGATGCGCTGCCAGCAGCTTCTCTTTCAAGCCGCCGATGGGCAGCACCTTGCCGCGCAGCGTGATTTCTCCGGTCATGGCCAGATCGCGCCGCACCGGAATCTTGCTCAACGCGCTCGAAATTGCAGTCGCAATCGTGATTCCCGCCGATGGCCCGTCCTTCGGAATCGCGCCCTCGGGCACGTGCACGTGAATGTCGAGGTTGCGGTAGAAGTCGCGCGGCAGCCCCAATGCATTTGCCCGCGAGCGTACGTAAGACATCGCGGCCTGCGCCGACTCCTGCATCACGTCGCCCAGCTTGCCGGTGAGCGTCAGCTTGCCCTTGCCATCGACCACGGTGACCTCGGTGGACAGGATTGAACCGCCCACTTCCGTCCAGGCCAGGCCGGTGACCAGTCCGACCTCACTCTTTTCGTTCGCCAGCGTGTCGCGGAACTTGATCACGCCCAGGAACTCTCCGACATTCTCACCGGTGATGGCGATCTTGTATTCCGGACCTTCCTTCACCACCTTGCGCGCGACCTTACGGCAGACGTTGCCGATTTCACGTTCCAGGTTGCGCACGCCCGCTTCCCGCGTGTAAGAGCGGATGATGGTCGTGATTGCGTCGTCGGTGAACTTGATGTTCTTGTCGGTCAGCCCGGCCTGCGTCAGTTGCTTCTTCACCAGGAACTGCTTGGCGATCTCGACCTTCTCCGGCTCGGTGTAGCCGTGCAAGCGCAGCACTTCCATGCGGTCCTGCAGGGCCGGTGGGATGGTGTGCATCACATTGGCCGTGGCCACGAAAAAGACCTGCGACAGGTCGTATTCCACGTCAAGGTAGTGATCGACGAACATGTAGTTCTGTTCGGGATCGAGCACTTCCAGCAGCGCCGCCGAGGGGTCGCCGCGGAAGTCCATCGACATCTTGTCCACTTCATCCAGCATGAAGACCGGGTTCTTGGTGCCCGCCTTCTTCATCATCTGGATGATCTGCCCCGGCAGCGCGCCGATGTAAGTGCGCCGGTGCCCGCGGATTTCCGCTTCATCGCGCACGCCGCCCAGCGACATGCGGACGAATTTCCGCCCGGTGGCCTTCGCGATCGACATGCCCAGCGAGGTCTTGCCCACTCCCGGAGGCCCAACGAAGCAGAGAATCGATCCCTTGGGGTTCTTTACGAGTTGCCGAACGGCCAGGAACTCGAGAATGCGTTCCTTGATCTTTTCCAACCCATAGTGATCTTCGTTCAGAACCTTCTCGGCCCGACCGATGTTTCGGATTTCCTTCGACCGCTTCTTCCACGGCACCGCCAGCAGCCAGTCGAGGTAGTTGCGCGATACGGTGGACTCGGCCGACATCGGCGGCATGGCTTCCAGTTTCTTCAGTTCTTGGATCGCCTTGTCTTTTACTTCCTTCGGCATGCCGGCGGCTTCGATCTTCTTCTTCAGTTCGTCGAACTCGCTCTTCTCGCCCCGGCCCAGTTCCTTCTGGATGGCCTTGATCTTCTCGTTGAGGTAGTACTCTTTCTGCGCCCGCTCCATCTGCCGCTTCACGCGAGACTGGATGGTGCGGTCCATGTTCAGCTTTTCGATCTCGATGTCGAGCACGTCGGCGATGCGCGTCAGCCGCTCCGCCGGGTCGAAGATCTCCAGCAGTTCCTGCTTTTCTTCGATCGAAAGCTGCAGGTTGGCGGCAATGGTGTCCGTCAGCTTGGCGGGATCTTCCATGCGCACAGCCGCGATCATGGTCTCGTAGTTCAGCGACTGGCACAGCTTTACGTATTGCTCGAACAGCCCGGTCACGCGCTGCATGCCGGCTTCGACCTGCGCGGTGGTCTCCGTCACATAGCGCGCTACTCGAACCGAGGCCTGCATGTAGCCTTCGGTATCGGTGACCTGCAGGATCTTGCCGCGCTCTATGCCTTCCACCAGAACTTTGATATTGCCGTCGGGCAGCTTCAGGCTCTGCACGATGTTGACGATTGTGCCTACCTGGTAAATCTCGTTGGCCTTGGGCTCGTCAATCGAGGCGTCGTGCTGGGTCGCCAGAAAGATCTTCTTGTCGGCGGCCAGGGCCTCTTCGAGCGCGTGCACGCTCGACTCCCGGCCCACCACGAATGGGGTCATCATGTAGGGGAAAATGACGACGTCCCGGATGGGCATCATCGGAAGCTTTTTAGTCTCGAATTTTTCCTTGGGCTGGGTCACCAAAAATAGGCTCCTGAATGCTGGCTTCTAGCCTCTCGCTCTTTGATCTAAGAATTTCGGCTCGCGTTGTGTGTGCAACGGTTTCTGTAGTTCTTGCTTCCGCGCGCTCCGGAATACCTAAACCTCACGGGTACGACACTGGAGGCGCCTGCCAGTAGCTAGTAGCCAGAAGCTAGCAGCTACCCCGCTTTATCCATCATCGCCAGAGAGACGTCGCGTTTCTCCACCATCTCCCGGGTGACTTCAAATTCTTTCACCTTCTTCTGGCTGGGCAGATGGTACATCAGGTCGAGCATCAGCTCTTCCAGAATCATCCGCAGCCCGCGCGCCCCCACCTTGCGCGCCATTGCCTGCCGAGCAATCGCCCGGGTGGCCTCATCGCTGAACTTCAACCGCACGTTCTCAAACTCGAACAGGCGCTGATACTGCTTAATGATAGCGTTTTTTGGCCGGGTCAGGATTTCGATCAGGGCATACTCATCGAGATCCTCCAGCAGGCCCACCACCGGCAGACGGCCGACGAACTCGGGAATCAACCCAAACTTAATCAGGTCTTCGGGTTGCACGTCGGTCATCAACTGGAACTTGGTCTTCGAGGCATCCGCCGTTTCTTCGGCTTGCGCTTCCTCGCCGGTCTTAAAACCAAGCGATTTCTTGCCCACGCGGCGGGAAATGATCTTGTCCAGCCCGACGAATGCCCCTCCGCAGATGAAGAGGATGTTCGTGGTGTCCACCGGGGTGAATTCCTGGTGCGGATGCTTGCGTCCGCCTTGTGGCGGAACGTTGGCGATGGTTCCTTCTAGGATCTTCAGCAAGGCCTGTTGCACACCTTCGCCCGAAACGTCGCGGGTGATCGAGGGGTTCTCGTCCTTGCGCCCGATCTTGTCGACTTCATCGATATAGATGATGCCGGTCTGCGCGCGGCCCACGTCCCCTTCCGCCGCCTGCAGCAGCTTCAGGATGATGTTCTCCACGTCCTCGCCAACATAACCTGCTTCGGTGAGCGTAGTCGCATCCACGATGGCGAACGGAACGTCTAGCATCCGGGCCAGCGTTTGCGCGAGAAGCGTTTTGCCGGTGCCGGTCGGCCCGATCAGCAGAATGTTCGACTTGGTCAGCTCCACTCCATCCCCGGTCTTCTGCCGGTTCATGAAGATGCGCTTGTAATGGTTGTAGACCGCGACGGCCAGTTTCTTCTTGGTCTGCTCCTGGCCGATGACGTACTCATCCAGGAACGTCTTCACTTCCTGCGGCTTGGGAAGCTGGTTTGGGGTGGAGGATTCGGTAGTGGTGGTGCGGTCATCTTCCAGGATGGAATTGCAGACCGCTACGCACTCGTCACAGATGTACGCCCTTGGATAGTCACTGGGGGACGAAATCAGCTTCGCGACTGCGTCCTGAGACTTGTGACAGAACGAACATCGCAGGATCTCGTCTGTTCCCGACCGGTTTTTCACTCGGCTCTACTCCTTCGCGATTCCCTGGGCTTGGCCCGCCCCGAGGCTTCTTCCGCCCCGTCAGCCCGACCATCCCTTGCTCGCCGAGACCTCCGTAGCACCTGATCGGCGAACGCCGATCATACCTCTACTTCGTCTTATAGATGATATCGTCGATGATTCCGTATTCCTTAGCCTGCTGCGCGTTCATGATGAAGTCGCGCTCCACATCTTTTTCTACCTTGTCCAGCTTCTGTCCGCTATGTTTCGAAAGTAACTGGTTGGTGATTTCCCGCATCCGCAAGATTTCACGGGCATGAATGTCGATATCGGTGGCCTGGCCCGACAGCCCGCCCATGGACGGCTGGTGGATCAGGATGCGCGAATTGGGCAGGGCCAAACGTTTTTTGGCCTCTCCCGCCGCCAGCAGCAACGCCGCCATCGAAGCCGCCTGCCCGATGCAGATCGTAGTCACGTCGTTCTTCACGTACTGCATGGTGTCGTAGATCGCCATTCCCGCCGTGATCGACCCACCCGGCGAGTTGATGTAAAGCTGGATGTCCTTCTCCGGATCTTCCTGGGCCAAAAACAGCATCTGCGCGATCACCAGGTTGGCGATGTTGTCGTCGATCGGCGTCCCGATGAAAATGATGTTGTCGCGCAGCAGCCGCGAATAAATGTCGTAAGCGCGCTCGCCACGCCCGGTCTGCTCGATCACCATCGGAACCAGCATCATCTTTGGATCGTTCACGTTCACCTTCCACACTCCTGCCTCAACAACCGGTTTCGTTTGCGAGGGAGGATCGAAGTGGTCCGCTAAGCGGACTGGTGATACAGCAAGTCGAGGGTCTTCTCGTTGCGGATTCTGTTCCTAATCCTATCGAGCACCCCATCCCGTGTCAAACGAGCCCGTACCGCTTCGGACGTCTGTTTGCTCTGCTTGGCCAGTGAGTCGACCTCGCGATCGAGTTCCTCGTCGCTGACCTCAACCTTCTCGAGGTCCGCAATCCGATCAAGCAACAGGGAAGCCTTCACCTCCTGCACTGCCTGGTCACGCTGCCCGGCACGCAGCCGGTTCAGGTCCATCTTCTGCATGTCTTCGGCGCGCATGCCCTGTGCCGCCAGCGCCCGCAGGCCACGCTCCAGACGGATTTCAACCTGTCGGTCGACCATCGCGTCCGGAACTTCGAAATCGTTGCGCTTTACCAGTTCGGCGACCAGCTTGTCCTTGGACTCATGCTCGGCCGTGTGCCGCTTCTCGGCTTCGATGTTGCCACGCAGAGTGTGGCGCAAGTCGTCGATGGTTTTAAACTCTCCCATTTCCTGCGCGAACGTGTCATTCAGCTCCGGCAGGCTCTTGTGTTTCAGCGAGAGCACCTTCACCGTGTAATCAAAGGTCTTTCCCGCCAGCCGCTTGTCGTTGGTGTCCTCGGGATACTTCACTTCGAACGTCTTCTCGTCGCCAGCGCTGGCCCCGCGCAGGTGTTCGGTGAATTCGGGCATGGTGTTTTGGCCGCCGATTTCCACCAGCACATCATCCATGTGCACGGGTTGGCCTTCGCCTTCCTCGCGCGGCTTGCCGTCGAGCGCCACCTGGGCAAAATCGCCGTCGGCCAGCGCGCGGCCTTCGATGGCCTCGTAGGTAGCCTGCCGCTCCCGGATGTGATTCAACGCCCCGTCCACTTCCTGGTCGGTGACCTCGATCACAGGCTTTTCGGCGCGCAGCTCCCGGTAGCCCTCCACCTTGATTTCGGGCAACACCTCGAAGCTGGCTTTGAAGGTCAGTGGCTTGCCGTCGTGAACGTGCAGGTCGTGAACGCGGGGCTGCGACACCGGCACCAGGCCCTGCTTCTCCGCCTCTTGGCGGAAGTAGCGGGGCACTAGCGCTTCCACGACCTCGGTCTTGATGTCCTCGGCAAAGCGCTGGCGGATGATCGAGGCCGGCGCGTGTCCCTTGCGAAACCCGGGCAAGCGGGCCAGCTTCTGATATTTCTGGATCAGCGCGTCGGTCTCGCGCTGCACTTCTGTGGCGGGAATCTCAACCGCAATCTCCCGCTTCGTGCTTTCGTTGGTTTCTGTGGGGCTCACGTTAACCTTTCGCAATAGCGCTGGTCATCCTGCCGATGTTACCGTTCCTGCGGATTGGCCTTTGAAGAACTCAGTCTAAAGAGTGCATGAGAACACCGTCAACGCTGGCACACCAAGGCTCAACGAGCCTTCTTCAAGGTAATCAGGGTCACCTCCGGCGGACAGTTCAACCGCACTGGCGGATTGATGACGCCGATGCCACGCGTCGTGTACACCTGCAGGTTCCCGACCCGATTCAGTCCGGTGTGGTACTTCCGTGCGAGATTGGGCAGAACGAGAGGTCCTACTCCCGGTACCCGCACCTGCCCGCCGTGCGAATGCCCGGACAATTGCAAGTCGATCCCCGCTTTTGATGCCAGATCGGCGTAATCGGGTTCATGGGCCAGCAAAATCGTCGCCTCGTTCGCCGGAATTCCAGCCGTGGTGCGCGACAAATCCGCCCACCCTTCCAAAACGTCGTCGACTCCCGCGATCCACAAACGCTGCCCATCCTTTTCGATCGGCAGCGCCTTGTTCCGCATTACTTCGATCCCTCGTTCCGCCAGCGCCCCGCCCACCAGGTCTGCGTCATTCCAATGATCGTGATTGCCCAGCACCGCCAGGATGGGAACGCTCTTCCAGTCAGCGAAGGCGTCGGCGCAGGGCTCGGCGTTTTTGGCGCCTTCCAGCCCGTTGTGTTGCCTCCACGGATGCGACACGAAATCCCCGGTCAGCGCCACCAAGCTGGGCTTGAACTCCTTGGCCAGGTTTACCGCCCGGTCAAGTTCCGGCCGCGTCATATAGGGACCAAAGTGAATGTCGCTGAGCTGCGCGATGCGGAATCCGTCAAAGGCTTCCGGCAGGCGCGGCAGCTTGATCTCGACGTGCTCGGCGACGGCGCGTTGCGGCTCGAGCAGAAATCCGTCCACCACCGACGCCGCGGCCGCCAGCCCCGCTAACCCCGCCAGCGAACCGCCCACGAATCGTCTTCGGGACACCATTAGAGTCACTTAGAAAGTTTAGCATCCGGGCTAGCCCGGGCCATTGGTCAGCGATCACAAGCCTTCCAGCCATCTCGTACAATGGCTGCCTTCGCACCATGGTGCAGAGCTGAAGGGGGCGTCTCGAGCCTCCGGGCCGAACGTGTGCGGATTTGAATCGAATGATTTGAATGGTGCCGTCCGTTCTTTGGACGCTAACCTGGGAATCGTGAGGAGACTTGATGTCCGCGGACTGGCTGGTCCAACTCAATCGCGAAGTGATTGCCTGCACCAGGTGCCCGCGCCTGGTCGCCTACCGCGCACAGGTGGCCCGCGAGAAACGCCGCGCCTATCGTGACTGCGAGTACTGGGGCAAACCCGTCCCTGGCTTCGGCGATCGCGGCGCCCGGGTGCTGGTGCTCGGCCTCGCGCCCGGAGCCCACGGTTCCAATCGTACCGGCCGCCCCTTCACTGACGACGCCTCTGGCAACTTCATGTACCCGGTGCTCTACGAAACCGGGTTCGCCAATCAGCCCACGGCTACCGACCGCGATGATGGCCTGGAGCTTCGCGATCTCTACATCACCGCCGCGGTGCGCTGCGCCCCGCCCGACAACAAACCCCTGCCTGAGGAACTCGCCAACTGTGCCCCCTACCTTGATCGCGAGATGAAAGGCCTGAAGAACGTGCGCGTGATTGTCGCGCTTGGCAAGATTGGCTTCGACGCCTACTTGAATTACCTGAAGCGGCAAGGACTGTTGAAGACCCGCGCCGCCTACGTGTTCGCCCACGGCGCCGAGTACAAGATGCCGGACGCGCGCATTCTGCTGGCGTCCTACCACCCATCCAATCAGAACACGCAGACGGGCAAGCTGACCCTGACGATGTTTGTCGCCATATTCAAGCGCGCCGCCGGGCTTGCCGATGAATAGTGCGTGCGGACTCCCGAGCCGGGCCCTGCGCCTTCTCCGGAGCGTCTGTGAATCGACTTCACAGCCTGGTCCCGGGGTGCCACGCCTGCGATGCAGCTTTCACCACGGGGACACAGAGGCACGGAGAGAAACAGCTAAGGATTAGGTCTGAGTGTTTTCCAGGCAACTAACGAGCTACCGACTGCTTGTAGCTGACGACCGACGACCGGAGACCGAAGACCGGCGACAGGTTCTAGAACCCCACCATCACTGGTTCCGGCTCCAGCCGTACGCCCCACTGCTCCTCGACCCGTTTCTGGATCGCGTCCTTCAGCGCGATCACATCGGCCGCCGTCGCCCCGCCGAGATTCACGATCGCCAGTGCATGCTTGCGCGAAATCCCAACGCGGCCCTGAGAATAGCCTTTCGAAAATCCCGACTGCTCGACCAGCCACGCGGCCGATACCTTCTTCTTCGCTTCCAGTCCCGGGTAGCTGGGAATCTCCAGTCTTCGTGCCGCCGCGCGACGGCGCAACTCGGCAAACTGTTCCTGCGATAGCACCGGATTCTTGAAAAACGATCCTGCGCTGTGCGCTTCGTGCTCCCCGGGCCGGATTACCATCCCCTTGCTGGCCCGGGTCGCGAGCACCGCCTCGCGAACTTCGCTCAAGGTGGGCGCACCGTTGCGTCCCGCAAAGAATTTCTTCAAATCTGCATACTCCAAATGCGGTGTTCCGTTGTGCTTCAGCGCGTACGCCACGCGCAGAATGATGTAGCGTCCACGCTCGCGCGTATTAAAGATGCTGGTGCGATACCCAAAGCCGCAGTCTTCGCGCTCGATCTCCACTTCTTTGCCCGTGTTGCGGTCCAGCGCCGTTACCGACTCGATGGTCTGAGAGACGTCCTGCCCATAGGCGCCCACGTTCTGCACGGGCGTGCCCCCCACACTGCCCGGAATGCCGCTCAGGCACTCGATCCCCGAACACTGATGCCGGACCGCCGCCGCGACGAAACCATCCCAGTCCTCACCCGCGCCGGCGTCGAAGTAAGCGGTATGGCCGCCCCCATGCCGATGATTGACGCCCAGAATGTTGACCTTCAGGACGAGCCCCGGCCACCCTCGGTCCGACACGACCAGGTTGCTGCCACCACCCAGCACGAACACCGGCAGGCTGCGCGCCTTCGCGAAGTCGAGGGCTTCGCGGATCTCGGACACATCGTTCGCTTCGACGAAGGAGCGCGCCGGGCCGCCGACCTGCAACGTAGTGAGAGGCGCGAGCGAAATGTTCTCCTGCAGCTGCATCGGAAGCACCCAATATATAAGATCAAAAAAGACGGGTGCCCGACGGTTTCGGCGAAGCTCCATAGAATGGAACTTCGTTCGTGATTTCAGAAGGTAGGATGCAGCGTTCCGCTTGCCAGATTTTTGTGGCGATCTTGTTGGCAGCTTCCCTATCCGGGCAAGAAAAGAAGGGACCAATACTCCGTGTGTCCTGCAACATCCAACAAGCGCATTTATGCCGGGCACGACGCGGTCGACCTGACAGTTACCTTGGAGAGCGAGGACGAGGGATTCGGCCTTCCAATACTAACGACTGCAGATGGCGGGTTTTCAGTAACAGAGTGCAGATCGAGGTCCACCTAAGGTAGAAATCTCAGCGCGTGCCCCACGTTTCCCGCAGTTGGAAACGTGGGATTCCACGAACTTGTGGGGGTCTGTCTCTTACTTCGTCTCGAGCAACTTCCACGAACTCAAGTCCGGCTCGATCCACTCTTTCCGCGCTGCCTCCGACATTACGAACTCGCGGCTGTAATACCGGAATAGAATCTCCTTGTTGGAATGTGCTTCCACCGCGCGGCTAGTCTTCTCGACCATGCTGATTTCCTCGGGCAAATTCCGCAGGAACTCGCCCAGCAGCTCCATCCAGAACCGCGTGATGGTTTCGTGATACCCCTGCCGTCCATGATGGGTGATGAAACGCTGCAATCCTACGCGCATGCGGCCGAGCGCCTGATCGGGCGGCAACGCACACAGATACCAGCACGCCACCGTCAGATGGCGAGCGTGGGTGAACTCCTGCAAGGCAAAGGAGCAGCTTTCGAACATTTCCACGACGTCGCGGATCTCGCTGTCTGAGCGATAGATCGGCCTTTCCATACCCTTCTCCTTTTCGGCGCAAAAAAATCGCCCGCGCGGGAGCTGCGCACGGGCGTTGGGATTTCGAAAACCCAGATTAAATGCCGGCGTCGCTCATGTCCAGCACGAATTCACTATGGTACGGGCCTCCACCGCAACTTGCTGCTGCCCCGGCGATCTCTGATACCCTTTTCCCGATGACAGTTAAAGGTTTGTTCCTCCTGGCGGTCTCTTCACTTTTGGCGGCCTGCCCCGCACTCGCGCAGGACCCCGGCCAGCGGCCAATGCTGGAGGACAGCATCCAGGCGCGCTATCGCCTGACGGTTCTCGGAGGCGGCCCGCTGGGCATCCGCGGCGGCGACAACGCCATTCGCCGAGTGGGTGGCATCGTGGTCCTCGAGCAAGACGGCTTTTATGGCGCCTTCAGCCGCAGCACGCTCACGGCCAATGCAATCGGTGAAGGCAAGATCAGCATTGTTACCGGGGCGAAGGATGTCGCTCTGGCGCGCGGCGAGAAGTTCTACGTGACCTCCGTTTACGTGGGCTCGGACCTAGTAACGCTTGGGCTGCTGAGCACGCGTATGATTCCCGGGCCGCGAAAAACATCACAAGTATGGGCGACGGCCAATTTCTTTTTCGCGCCTGACACGCTGGCCCAAGGTGATCTGCAGAAGGTCTACGCGGTGATTGATCCGTGGATCCTGCCTGAGGGCGCCCATGCAGGGACCGCTCCCGCAGTTGCTGCATCATCCGCGCCAACTGCGCCAACCTCACCAGCATTGAGTCCAGTCGCGCCTGCGGCTCCGGCTGCCAGGGCCTCCGCCGAGGCAAGCGTCTCCGCCCTGGCAAGCCCCTCCGCTGCCGTCGAACTCAAGCCCGGCATGACGGGCGACGAAGTCGTCAGCGCTCTGGGCACCCCGCTCCAGGACGTGACCTTCGGCGATCACCGCTGGCTCACCTATCCCGGCATCACTGTGTCGCTTGAGCAGGGCAAACTGACCTCAGCCGATCGCAATGCCCAGGCGCTCATTCCCGTGCGAATCTCCTCTGACCCTGCCGGAGCCGATGTCTTTCTCAGCGGCAGCTTCGTCAGCTCCGCGCCTGCCGTCCTCCGTCTGCAGGCAGGAACTTACAAAGTCGCGGTCAGGATGTCGGGATTCGCCGATTGGGAAAGGGAAGTGAAGGTCCTGCCGGGCGCGGAAGTAAGCCTGGACGCGAAGTTGAGCAAATGAGAGCGTGTTCTAAGCGTAAGCCCCATGCAATCAAGAAAGCCGATTCGTACCCGCGGAAAAAACGATCCGTACTAGCGCACCGCTTCAGCGGCGCCGCTTAGGGCCCATCCTCTAGCCCCATTCGGGGGCGGGGTCGTCATCAGATTTGTTCAGCACTACACATTCGTCGATACCAACGGTGTCAGCATCCAGTCCCGTATCGGATGCAGCTTCCCGCAGTCCAGGCACCTCGTCACGTCGAATTGCGTAGCGCAATGCGGACAGATCGCATGCGTCGCGAACGTATCGAACGGCTGCCCGCAGTGACCACATTTCCAATAGTTCCCAACCGGCGGCGCTGTGCGGCAACTCGGGCACGCTAACCCATCCCGGCGCGGCAATCGGGCCATCTTTGACAATGTGCGCGCCTGTTGCAACCCACCCCAACAATTCATCAGCATGAACACAGCGATAGCACCGTACCAGACGGAGTGAGCCCACAAAGCCAGCCCCACGACCCCCGCTACGCCGATAAATCCGATAACGGTTGCTACCATCAGGCTCCGTGCGCGTCCGATCACGAACCAGAGCAGCGACCGCAGGACCTGCCCTCCGTCCAGCGGATAGATAGGCAGCATATTGAAGACAAGCAGCCCGACGTCGATGAACAGCACGGCTCTCACCAGCCGGTAGAGGTCGGGCAACATGTGCGTCCATCCGGCCGAGCGCCCGTAGAAGACCAGACCGGCCAGCACCGGCGCCAGCGCCACATTCACCAGCGGCCCGGCTGCAATGCTCCAGAGCGTGGCGCCCGGACGCGGCGGTGGGTCCACGTACGCAACTCCCCCGAGCGGCCACAATACGATCCGGTTCGCTGTGCCTCCCACCTGACGGCATGCCAGGGCGTGCCCGAACTCGTGCATTGTCACAATCAGGAAGAGCGCAAGGTACTCCACAACGTTCCACGTGATGGAAGAATATCTTTCATTCCGGTTCTGGATCTCAATCACCGCTATCAGAAACCACGACCAGTGGAGGAAGACATCCACGCCCGCGAATTGAAATATCCGGAACGATCCCCCGCGTGTGCTTTCCATGTGGGCAGTGTAGCGGAATCGGGGAGTGGGGGTAAGTGGCGCAGATAGGCTAACTGCAGAGACGGGTGTTAACTGCATTGTTGAACTTCGGGGGCAAGAAATTCTCGCTAGTTTCCTCTACTTCCTCACCCCCGCCGACTTCAACAGAAACGACTTCACCACTATGTTATTGGGCTGCACGCCCACCGGAATCATGGTCAGCAGCGAGTACTCACTCGGCTCAAGCTTGCGCGGCTTGCGCTTCTGAATGAAGGTCACGTCGCCCGACTGCGAATTCAACACCAGCAGATAATTCTGGCTCTGCGACAGCGCGAGCCCGTCCGGGCCGGTTCCGACTGGGACGGTCGCAATGATCTTGCCCAGGTCTATGTCGTACACGGCCACGCTGTTCGATCCAAAGTTGCTCACATACAGCCGCGAGTTGTCGGCGGAAACCACGCCCCGCGCCGGCTTGGTCCCGATCAGGTAACTGCTGGCGACTTCATCCGTGCCGGTTTCGATGATCGAGATCGCGTCGCCGTCAAAGTCCGTCACCATCAGTTCGCCTCCGTCCGGTTTCAGCGCCAGGTGAACGGGGGTCGGTCCCACGTCGAGCAGCGCTAGGAGCTTGTCATTTTTCAGGTCGATCGAAGCGACCTGCGCCGACCCGCTGCAGGCGACGAATGCTTTCGACGAATCGGGGAGGAGCGCGATGTCCTCGGGCTGCTTGCAGATCGGCAGCGTCGCTCGCACTGCGAGCTTTTCGGCGTCGATCAGCGAGGCCGTGTCGTCGCCGCGATTACTGACCACCACAACCTTTCCGTCGGGCGAAACCCGCGCCAGGCCGGGAGCCGCACCTACGCGGATGGTCCCCGCCACTGCGCGCCGCTCCAGATCGATGACCGAGACGTTTGCCGATCCCGAATTCGCCACATAAGCGCGCTTGCCGTCCTGGGCCACGTCGATAAAATAGGGCCGTCCATGGACGCCCAGCGTGGCCACCACCTGATTCTTTTCCGCGTCAATAATGCTCACGTTGCTGGAGCCACTGTTGACGACGTAGACCTCGTTCTTCTTTGGATTGGCGGTCACACCCGTGGGTTCGCTGCCCACCTGAAGCGTCTTTTCCGCCCGGTAAGCCAGCACGTCGATGACGGTCACCGTGTTGCTCTTGCCGTTGGTGACGTAGGCATACTCACGATAGCTGGGGCCGTAACTGGGGAATGGGCTCTCGCGGAAATACCACCAGCCCACGCCCGCTGCGATGGGCAGCAGCACCACGATAAACAGGATTTTTCTCAAAGGATCGCCGGACTCCGCAAGGAATACAGATTACGCTAGGGACAACTGTGGATCAATAAAGGCGGAATGTTGTTTCCACGACGATACGAACGGGCACGGCTTTTCCCGCAAGTGTTGCGGGTTGGAATTTCCAGTTCCGAACCGCTTCGATCGCTTTTTCGTCCAGCCCTACTCCGGCGGCGTCGCTATACAGAAGTCGGTAAACGCGCCTTGCGCGTCGACGGTGCCAGCGATGGTCACTTCAATGCCATACTTCTCCTGGCGCGCTTCTTCTGAGTATTCGGGGTCCGGACTATAAGAAGCATGCGGAGGCTTAACCCCACCCTTTCCGGAAGTGTAAAGGGTTTGACTCTCGGGCGGATGAGCGCCCCAATTCGGACCGTCGCACAATCGCGCCTCAGCGCTGACAGGCTGGTTGTACCCGAAGTACATCTGGAGCTGAAGTACATCTGGAGCTTTAGTTCCTTTCTCCCGGAGACGCCGGGCGAGCGGGCGAATGGAGCCGAGGAGACAATTGCCTGCTTAGCAATCCCATCCAGCGTCCGAGTGCCGGAAGACTGAGCCACCTTGACTTTTGCGAGTGAACCGTCGCCCCTTATCTCGAATGCGACAAAGGTCGTGCCTCGCTGCAGTGCCGTAGACTCTCGCAGCTCCAAGATTGGGGGATACCATTTGCTGCGCACCGATTCCAGTACTCTGCCCCCGTAGTCTCCCGCAAGGTTCGCACCGCTCTTACTAAGGACCTTGAAGCCACAGACGTAAGCGCGGTGCGTACCCGATTGCGGTTGCTCAGACTCGCGATTCAGATCCTGGGATGAAGTCTGACTCAAAGACGGTAGCGATACAGATACGACTAGCGACACAATTAGTGCAAACTAGCGCTTCACTCCCTCACCTCGCCCGCAACGGTTCCGGATGCGCCGCCTCCGCCCCGATCGCCACGATCTCCCGCCCCACGACTCCCGCGATCTGCCGCACCTGTGCCATCAATTCCTCGAACTGCTCCGGATACAGCGACTGCATGCCGTCCGACAAAGCCTTGTCGGGTTCGTTGTGGACCTCGACGATGAGGCCATCGGCGCCCACTGCCACCGCCGCTCGCGACAGCGGCGTGACCTTGTTCCGTTTGCCCGTCCCGTGACTCGGATCAACCACGATCGGCAGATGGCTCAGCCGCTGCACCGCGGGCACGATGCTCAGGTCGAGCGTGTTGCGGGTGTGATCGGCAAACGTGCGCACGCCGCGCTCGCAGAACACGACGTTGTAGTTGCCTTCGCTCATGATGTACTCCGCCGCCATGAAGAATTCTTCGAGCGTGGCCGACATGCCGCGCTTCAGCAGCACCGGCTTCTTGGCGCGCCCCGCACGCTTGAGCAGCGAGAAGTTCTGCATGTTGCGCGCGCCGATCTGGATCACGTCCGCATACTTATCGACCAGGTCGAGCGACTCGTTGTCGATGGCCTCGGTGATGATCTTCATGCCAAAGCGGTCGCGGATTTCGGCCATGATTTTCAAGCCGTCCTCGCCCATTCCCTGGAACGAATAGGGCGAAGTGCGGGGCTTGTACGCGCCACCGCGGAAGAATTGCGCTCCGGCGCGCGCGACCGCTTCGGCGACTGCAAATGCCTGCTCGCGACTCTCAATGGCGCACGGCCCCGCGATGATGGCCAGGTTCTTCCCGCCCAGGGTGGCGGGCGTTCCGGCGAAGCGGATGACGGTGTTCTCTTCTTTTACGTCGCGGCTGACCAGCTTGTACGGTTTGCTGACACGGATGACTTCCTGCACGCCCGGCATATCGTCGAGCGTGCCCTGCTCGACTTCGCCCTGGTTCCCGGTGATTCCGATGGCCGTGCGCGTGGCGCCTGGCATGGCGTGCGCGCGATAACCGAGCGACTCGATCCTATTGCACACAGCGCGTACCTGTTCTTCCGTGGCATGCGCCTGCATGACAACCAGCATGACCCCACCTCGAGACCCAAAAGTCTATCGCGCAGCCGGGGCGGGGGCAAACGACAGGCCTCGAGCTACGAGTTGCGAGCTTCGAGCAACGAATAGACCCCCTGCAGAAATATCATCTGTCTGAGGGCAGTTCCTGTCGTAGATGGCTTCGAGCGCGAAGCTCGTAGCTCAAAGCTGACACGCCTCTGGTACCCTGATCCGTTCCAGAAAGGTTCTCTGCATTGCTCGACCAGATTCATCCGCTGCGACACGCCCGTACCGGCTTCCGGATACTCTCTCTGCTCTTCGTACTCGCTCTCTCCGCCGGTTCCGCTGACGAAAAAAAGATCGCTGTTTTCTCTCCGGCGGCCACCTACTCGATAACGGTCATTGATCGAGACGGGCGCGAGTATGCCGGCCTGCTCGAGATGCTCGAGCCCCTGGGGAAGGTCAGTTCCATCATCGACGGACCCCGCTGGACGCTTCGCTATAACCAGATCGACGCCGAGTTCACCAACGGAAAAAAGCGCGCGCGTGTCGCCGGTCACGAGTTCGACCTCCCCGCAAACTTCCTGCTGGAGAACGGACGAGGTCTGGTCCCAGTTGCCTCGCTCAACTATCTACTGCCGCGCATCTTGGGGACCGCAGTGAATTTCAATCCGGCCGCCCGGCGCTTCTTCATCGGAAACGTCGCCGTGCACTTCACCGCGCAACTGACCCGAACCACGCCCCCGCGCCTGGTCATGACCTTCACTGCCCCGGTGAACCCAACCGTCGCCACCGAACCGGGTCACCTGCGCATGACCTTCAACCGCCAGCCGCTGGTCGCGCCCGGAACACCCACGCTAACCTTCGACGACAAAACCATCCCTTCTGCCACCTACAGCGAAAGCAACGGCCTCTCAGAAATCGCCGTCAACGGCACCGTCCCTCTGATGGCCAGCTTCAGCAACGACGGCCGGACCATCACGGTCGCTCCTGCGCCGCAACAAGCCGTCGCGCCGCCGACTCCTGCCGCGGCTCCGGCAGGGACGTCCCCAGCCGGCGTGGCTGCTGCACCCAATGCGCCCGGGGCCGTTCCCTCAGCCGCGCCACTCGCTCCCCGTCACTTCTACGCCGTTATCGACGCCGCCCACGGAGGCGAAGACCGCGGGGTCACGTTCAACGGCAAGCTCACCGAGAAAGACGTCACGCTTGCCCTAGCCCGCCGTCTTCGCCAGGAATTGGAATCGCGCGGCATCCCCACTTTGACCTTGCGCGATTCCGACTCGAACCTCACGCTCGACCAGCGCGCCATCTTCGCCAACACAGCGCATCCGGTGGTGTACATCGCCTTGCACGCATCCGCCGCCGGAAAAGGCGCGCGGATTTACACTGCGCTCTTGCCCTCCGGTGGCGAGAACAATGGGCCGTTCGTTGCCTGGGATACGGCTCAGTCGGCGATGCTCGCCTCAAGCCAGGCCACCGCCCAGGGCGTTGCCGCGGAATTTTCCCGTCGCCAGATCCAGACCAGAACGTTGTCTGCCCCGCTGCGCCCGCTAAACAACGTCACCAGTTCTGCGATTGCCGTCGAGGTTGCGCCACCCGACACCGATGTCACGGACCTCACTCTGCCGGCCTACCAACAGAACATCGCAAGTGCCGTGGCCAGCGGGATCGCTGCCATGCGCGACAGACTGGGAGCGCCACGATGATTCCACGCCATCTGCTCATCGCGGTCGGAGTCATGCTGCTGGCCGTGCTGGTGCTCGGCTTCTACGCTGGACGTGTGCGCAACCGCGTCAACCTGCCGTTGCCCGCTGCGCAAGATGCCGGGCCGGTCGCTCCCCCCGCTTCCGGCCCTGCCGAGCGGGTCACGCTGTATGTCGCCCACGACGACGCCGGGGTGCTGCGCGCGCACGCAGCGAACATCCCTCTGCCCGCCGCGCGCCAGCAGCGTGCCGAAGAACTTCTGCGGGCGCTGCTCGGCGCCTACCTCGCCAAGGATTCGCCGCACCCCCTTGCTCCGGGCTCCGAACTGCGCGCCGTCTACCTCGTCGATCCCGGCCTTGCCGTCATCGATCTCAACGCTGCATTTGCGAACGGCCATCGCTCGGGAGTTCTCGAAGAGGAACTGACGGTGACCTCGATCATTCAGACCCTTACCGCCAACATTCCCGGAATTCTGCGGGTCAAAATTCTTGTCGACGGCCACGACCGCGATACCCTCGCCGGTCACGCGGATTTGTCGGATGTCTACGATGCGAACGCCGTCGCCCAACTCGCTGGCCAACTGCAATAGCCGACTCTCGGCTCATAGCACTTTGTCATCTCGAGCGAGTGAGGCGGCAGCCGAACGAGTCGAGAGACCTCGTGCCGCTCGGTGCTTCCTGTGGCCTTAAGAAGAATTCTCCCCCCAGGCTGTGAGAGCGAAGGGCGCAAGTGAGAGCTGACAGCTGACACCGGCGGCTGAAAGCTGACCACTGCCACCTGTCACCTGCTTTACAATCCCCCCATGGTCTTCCGCTCCGACAACAGGTCCCCCGATCAGATCCGCCCGGTCTCGATCTTTCCCGACTTCATCCATACCGCCGAAGGCTCCGCACTCATTGAAGTAGGCAACACGCGTGTCATCTGCACCGCGTCTGTGGAAGAAGCTGTTCCCGCCTTCCTGCGCAATACCGGCAAAGGATGGGTCTCGAGCGAATACGGCATGCTCCCGCGCGCCACGCTCACCCGCACCCCGCGCGAAGTCAGCAAAGGCCGCGCCTCCGGACGCACGCACGAAATTCAGCGACTGATCGGGCGCTCACTGCGCGCAGTCACCGATCTCGAAAAGCTCGGCGAGCGCACCGTGTGGATCGACTGCGACGTGATCCAGGCTGACGGAGGCACCCGCACCGCCTCCATCACCGGGGCCTTCGTCGCACTCGGTCTCGCGCTCGAAAAACTGGTCGAGGCCGGCACGCTCACCGCCGTGCCCCTGCGAGACTTTGTCGCCGCCATCAGCGTGGGCATCGTTGACGGCGAGCCCCTGCTCGACCTCTGCTACGAGGAAGACTCGCGAGCCGACGTCGACATGAACTTCGTCATGACCGCCGGTCGCAAGATGGTCGAGGTCCAGGCCACCGCCGAGCACCGCGTCTTCGACGAACACCAGTTCCAGCAAATGTTGACGCTCGCCCGCAAAGGTGTCGACGCCCTCATCGCCAAGCAGCAAGCGGTGCTGAGCAGGCTGACGTTGCGGCAATGAATCGCAGAGGATCCCTCACCGCATCTCCCCCTTCCGGGCTGCGTCCGCACAGGACTTATAATTTCCTCCCATGCCAGCCTCCGCTCCGTTGACGGAAAAGCTTCGCCTCGACCGTCAGGACCCCTATCTCCGCGTGCTCTGCGTGAACATCTTCGTGAAAGACCTGGATCGCAGCCTGCGGTTTTACGTCGACCAGTTGGGATTCGGCCTCGTCGTGGATCAGAGCTACGAGTATGGCGACCGGTGGGTGGCGGTCGCGCCTCCTGACGGCAATACGGTGCTGGCGCTCGTGGCTCCCAAAGCCAAATCCGAAGAGCGCAAATTGATTGGCAAATCGCGTCACACGGTACTCGTCACCGAGGATGTGATGGCCAAGTTCAAAGAATGGCAGAAGCGCGGAGTGAAATTCCATCATCCGCCCCAGACTACGCTATGGGGCGGGATCTTCACTCGTTTCGACGATCTCGACGGGAACTCGTTCTCCCTGGTTGGGCGGGACGACTTCGTCCGCGAAATCGAGACTCAGCGCCGCCTGGCTGCCGAGAAACTCGAAGCCGAGCGCCGCGCTGCCCAGGAACTGGAAATCGCCAAGCAGGTGCAGTCGCGGCTGTTCCCGCAAACTCTTCCGCAGATGAAAACGCTGGAATATGCCGGGGTCTGCATTCAGGCCCGCGCCGTGGGCGGCGATTATTACGATTTTCTCGATCTCGGACGCGACACCCTCGGGCTGGTCATTTCCGACACATCTGGCAAAGGAATCGCTGCCGCCTTGTTGATGGCCAACCTGCAGGCCAACCTGCGCAGCCAAAGCGCGATCGCGCTCGATCAGCCGGAGCGCTTCCTGCAATCGGTGAACCGGCTATTTTGCGCCAATACCACCGACAGCGCCTACGCCACGTTGTTCTTCGGACAGTACAACGATTCGACCCGGCGCCTCCGGTACGCCAACTGTGGCCACTACTCTGGAATTCTTCTGCGCGCGACTGGTAAACGGGAAGAACTTAGTTCCACGGGTACAGTCCTGGGCCTTTTCGCGCAATGGACTTGTACTATCGAGGAGCGGCAACTGAACCCGGGAGACGTCCTGGCCCTCTACACCGACGGAGTCACGGAGGCCTTTAACAAGCGAGGGGATGAATACGGTGAGGCCCGCTTGCTCGAAGCATTGCAGAAGAAACGCCACCTGCCTCCGCAAGCCCTGCTCGCAGAGATCGTCGAAGACGTGCAAAAGTTCGGCGGACGCGACCAGCACGATGACATCACGCTGATGGTTGCCCGCTCCTCGTAAATCCGAATCACTGGTCAAGCAGGCGGGCCAAGACATTGGCACCGAAGGGATTCAACACCGTCACCCCGTTCCAGGTAAAGCCTTCCGGCAAATCCTCAGAGAGTAGGTATCGGCAGCCCGCTGCGGCCGATGCTGACAAGACGATGGAGTCCCAGATGCCAAGGTTGTGTCCGGCTGCAAATTCCATAGCAGCTGCGAGGACGCCAGCGGATGTCTCGATGCCGACGAAGACATCTTGCCAACTCAAGACGGCATCCCTCTCTCGACGAGTCGGGGTTCGTCCCGCCTTTCGCACCAATACTCTCGCGCATTCGGTCAAGCCAAAGCCCACTGGTGCAGTACTGATCTGACTGAGGACTGAGGACTGAAAACTGAGAACTGTCCCATTGTTCACTCGTCACACTGCCGCGGCCCACGCCGTATTACAATGAAACGCCGCCCAACTCAGCTTCGCAAGCGGAGTGTATTCATCTCAATCCCGCACGCATTCTTTGGAGGAACTACTCTATGAAGCTCGCCCCCGGAAAACTCGCCGGACTCAAAAAAGTTTCCAACTCCCGCGGCGTCATTGCCGCCGCCGCCATGGACCAGCGCGGTTCCTTGCAGAAGTCGCTCGCCAAGGAAAAGGGCAGCGAAGTCACCAACGCCATGATGGAAGAATTCAAGACGCTGGTCACCGAGGTGCTCACCCCGCATGCCAGCGCCATCCTGCTCGACCCCGAGTGGGGGCTGCCTGCCTCCAAGCGCCGCGCCAAGAACGCGGGCCTGTTGCTGGCCTATGAGAAGACCGGATACGACAAGACCGGCCCCGGCCGCCTGCCCGACCTGCTCGACCTGTGGTCTGCGCGCCGCCTGAAAGAAGCCGGCGCCGACTGCGTGAAGATCCTGCTCTACTACACGCCGTTCGACCCGCAGAAGATCAACGACCAGAAGCACGCCTGGGTCGAGCGCATCGGCGACGAGTGCCGCGCCAACGACATCCCGTTCTTCCTGGAATTCGTGGGCTACGAGGAAGGCGCCGACGAGAAGGGCATCGACTATGCGAAGAAGAAGCCCGAGATCGTCACTGCCAGCATGAAGGAGTTCAGCAAAGACCGTTACGGTGTCGACGTGCTGAAGGTCGAAGTGCCGGTGAACATGAAATTCGTGGAAGGCACGAAATCGTTCGGCGGGCACATGGCCTACTCGAAAAAAGAAGCCATTGATTTCTTCCACAAGGCGGCCAGCGTCGCGACCAAGCCGTTCATTTATCTGTCCGCCGGGGTCAGCAACGCGGAGTTCAGCGAAACGCTCGAGTTGGCGGGCGAGTCTGGCGTGAAATTTAATGGTGTGCTTTGCGGCCGCGCGACATGGAAAGAGGGCATCCCGGTGTATGCCAAGCAGGGTGCCGATGCCTTCCGCAAGTGGCTCGAGACTGAAGGCGTGAAGAACATCGAAAACGTCAATGGCAAGCTGAAAGCCGCAACGTCGTGGCACTCAATCTACGAAGCCGAGGCGGCACTGGTCGGCGTGTAGTGAAAGCGAATGTGGCGCGGGCGCCTCGCCCGCGTTGTGGTCAATGCTCAACCAACTCATAAGGGCAGCCACCGTCGGCTGCCCTTGCTGTTTCGATCATCACCCGCTGGGACCAGGCAGGGAAACAAACCCCCTACAGCGCGTGCTGCACGATTGCCGTCATGAACCACAGAGGGCACAAGGGTACACAGGGGCTTAGGGCAAGCGGAGATAATGCCGTCTCTGTTCCCGGTGACCTCTGCGTCCCCCGTGGTAAGAGAAGCTCTGACGCCCGGGGCGGAATCCGTCCAGCACGGATGATTCTCTGCGCTACAATCTCCTGTTTTTGCTGGCACCTCGATCGCTGGAGAATCGTATGTCCCGTCTCCTTCGTTGGTATATCGTCCTGTCTCTGTCTGCGCTTGTTGGACTCATAAGTTGTGGGCTGCCCGCCGCGTCACAGAACGCCAATCTGACCGGGCCGACACCCGTGGCCGAAGCGCCAACCACCGCCCCTCCGGAGTATGTCCGGGCGGGCAAATTGCTCGACGTCCGCTCCGGCAAGATGCTGGCGGACCAGGTCGTCGTCATCCGGGGTGAACGTATCGAACGGGTGGCTGGCGCGAGCGCAGAAAGGATTCCGGCCGGCGCCAAAGTTGTCGATCTGTCTCGCGCCATGGTGCTACCGGGGCTGATCGATTGCCACACGCACATCATGCTGGCCGACACCGACAACTCACATTACGAAGAGTATCTGCTGAAAGACTCCTACCAGTACCGCACCATCCTTGCGACCTTGAACGTCAAGCACGACCTCGAAGCAGGATTCACCGCCATGCGCGACGTCGAAACTGAAGGCGCGATGTACAGCGATGTCGACGTGCGCAACGCCGTCAACCAGGGACTGATCCCTGGGCCGCGCCTGAAGGTCGCGACGCGCGGTCTTTCTTCCACCGGAGGGTACGCGCTCCAGGGTTATGCCCCCCAGGTCACCGTGCCCACCGGCGTCCAACTGGTCGACGGGCCCTATGAGGCGCGCAAGGCGGTGCGTGAGCAGTTCAACTACGGCGCTGACCTGATCAAGATGTACGGCAACGACCGCTACCGCTTCCTGCCGGACGGCAGCATCAAAAGCGTCGCCAATTTCAGCTTTGAAGAGGTGCAAGCTATCGTCGATGAAGCACGGCTGAAGGGAATCAAGGTCGCCTGCCACGCCTACGATGGGCCGGGCCTTCACTATTGCATCGACGCCGGGGTGGCCTCGATTGAGCACGGCATCCAACTCGACGACGAAGCCATCCGCAAGATGGTCGCCAAGGGAACCTACCTCGTGCCCACATTGGCGATCTACTGCTGCGCGCTCGAAAAAGCCGACCTCGCGATAAGCGGCGGCAAGTCCAGCCGCGTGATGATCCATGAGAAGAGCTTCAAGAAGGCGTTGGCAGCCGGAGTCAAAATCGCCTTCGGTACTGACGCGGGTTCATTCCTGCATGGCGCGCAGGCGGTTGAGTTCGAGTGGATGACACGCTACGGGATGTCGCCGCTGGAGGCGATCCGTTCGGCGACCGTCAACGCGGCGGACCTGCTTGGTTGGGCCGACGATATCGGCGCGATCGAACCTGGCAAGTACGCTGACCTCATCGCTGTCGATGGCGACGCGCTCAGCGACGTCAAGCAACTGGAGCACGTCAAGTTCGTGATGAAGGGTGGGGAAGTGGTGAAGAATGAGTACGGAAAGCAAGCCAATTGAATTCTTTCCACAACGGCGCTAGATTACCCAAAACATTCCGTCCGCTGGGAGGCCAGCGATGATTCCTGCCAAGCCAGCCAATGAAACGCAGCGCCTGGAAACCCTACGCGGTTATGAGATCCTCGATACTGAGCCGGAAGCTGCCTTCGATGATCTCACCTTTCTTGCGTCCTATCTTTGCGAAACTCCGGTTGCGTTGATCAGTTTGGTCGATGCCGACCGGCAATGGTTCAAGTCGAAAGTCGGCGTCTCGGTGGTGGAGACCTCGCGCGACATTGCGTTCTGCGCTTCGGCCATTCTGCAGCCTGACCTTTTCATCGTGCCTGATGCCAGTCAGGACGAGCGCTTCGCCCACAATCCGCTGGTGGTCGCGGACCCGAAGATCCGCTTCTATGCCGGTGCCCCGTTGATGACGCAAGGGCAGGCGCTGGGGACGTTGTGCGTGGTGGACCGGGTGCCTCGGGAGTTGCGCCCCGAGCAAAAAGATGCGCTCCGGGCTTTGGGACGCCAGGTCGTGGCGCAACTCGACCTGCGCCGGAACCTGAAGCGGTTGAAAGACGTGCTCAAGACGCGCGACCGCGTCGAAGCCGAGAAAGAGCGAATGCTGCGCGAACTGCAGACGGCCATGTCCAACATCCGCACGCTTGAGGGGCTGCTCCCCATTTGTCTGTCGTGCAAGAAGATTCAGGACAAGGAAGGCGGCTGGCAACCGTTTGAGTACTACGTCAGGTCGCACTCAGAAGCGAAGGTCACGCACAAGATCTGTCCGGATTGCTCGCGGGCGATCTCGGCCTGAGTAAGAACGCCGGCAGGCGATCGTTAGCTGCGAGACGGACAAACTCGGGGCCTCTTCACGATTTAGAATATTTCCCATGCCCACCAATCAGACTGTTCTCATCACCGGAGCCTCGGCCGGACTAGGCCTAGAGTTCGCCCATCTGTTTGCGCGTGACAAGTACAACCTGGTGCTGGTGGCGCGCAGCGGACCGAAGCTGGCGGAGTTGGCGGAGCAACTTCGGCAGCAGCACGGCGTCACGGTCAAGACCATTCCGCTCGATCTCGGGTTGCCGCAGGCCTCGCAAACGCTGTTTGAGGAGACGCAGCGCGCCGGCATACACGTGGACATCCTGGTGAACAACGCCGGGTACGGAATGTCGGGCGAGTTCGCGAAGCTTCCGCTGGAAGAAGCGTACGGGCAGATTCAGTTGAACATCACCGCGTTGACGCTGCTGACCCGGCTGTACCTTGGGCCGATGCTCGGGCGGCGCTCGGGCAAGATCATGAACGTGGCTTCCACGGCGGCGTTCCAGCCAGGGCCGCTGATGGCGGTGTACTACGCGACCAAGGCATATGTGCTGTCGTTTACGGAAGCGATTGCGGATGAGTTGCGCTCGAGCGGCGTGAGCGTCACTTGCTTCTGTCCGGGCGCGACGCTGACGGAATTTCAGAAACGCGCGCGCACGGAGGACTCGCGCTTATTTAAGAGACTGATGCCGATGGACGCGAAGAGGGTGGCTGCCGATGGCTACCGCGCTCTGATGGAGGAGAAGACGCTGGCGATTTCGGGACTCAGGAACTGGCTGTTGGCGGAGTCGGTGCGCTTTGCGCCACGGAAGATGGTGACGGCGATCTCGCGTTGGGTAGCAGAACCGGCACGGTAGGGAGTCGGAGCTTTTAGCTGTCAGCTCTTAGCCCTTAGCTCAAACAACGCACCAGCAGTCAGAACGCCGCAAGAAGCGATTTGCCCCAGGGCGACGATCGAAGGGAAGTTCAGAGGCCACGGGAGACGAAGGTCTCCTCAGAGTACGCGCTGTTATTCTGTTTGCTTAGGAGTTATCTGTTTCGGTCTCGCTCCTGCTTACTCTTTTCTCTCTTCAATTGCGCTTCTCTATCTCCTTTGTCAGCCTGAGCTAAGAGCTAACAGCTAAGAGCTCATAGCTGGCTTGTTGCCCTCACTTCTGAGTTTTGGCTCAAAAGCGATGAGGAGTGATCACTCCCGCTGCGAGGTACGCGCCCGAAGGCGGGGGCCTGCCTGTTCAGATGCCCGGGTTGGTCTCCCTCGGGTCCAGGTTACACAGTAAGGGTCCGCGCGGTTCTGCCTAGGACACGCGGAACCTGTTCGCCATCTCTGGTTGTAATTTTAGAATAGCAATTTGCAGGGGGTAATTGTGTCAGGTTTGCGGAAAATATATTTGTCGCGAATTCATGCAGATACGCGAAAAACGGGGTCCGAGCGGGCTTGACAAGATTTTTCAGGTCACAGGCGACAGGTGACAGGTCACGACAACATCCCCACCCTAAACGTCGCAGAGTGCACGACGCTTAGAGTGGGCAGCCCGGTGATGTTAGAGGGAACCGGTCGGTTATTTCTGGCAGGAGTCACTCACCATCTTTACGTCGGTGATGGTCATGTGACCGTGCTCCGCGCTCTCTTTCTTCATGTGCGCATCGCTGGCCGCACCCTTGGCGTCCTCTTTCAGGTTATGCGCCGTGGCATTCTTTACGACGCCAATGGCTTCCACCGTGTGGCCCACGTGATCGGTGAGCGGGACGGCATCGCTGCGAACTTCCCAGGTGCTTCCGTCCTTGCCGGTCAGCAGGAACTCTTTCGCACTGTCCCCTTTGGACAGGCAGCCGGTGATGGTACGGGTGCCAGATTTCGACTTGGAGTCGCCGGCCGAATCCTGCGCAAACATGGCCGTGCAGACGAACAGCAGCAAAGCACCGAACAGAAGCGCAATCTTCATCCGCATATTTCCTCCTACGATACCTACCAGTAGCTGGCAGGCTTGGGATGAAAACCGGCTGTCCAGCAGTTGTGTGAAAAAGCGACACAGCGTATTGCGTCGGCAGGGGGCAGGCCAGTTGCCCTTACCGGGCGTAATCGATCTCGATGATCTCAGCTTTGCGGCGCGGGGGCTTGGGTGCGTGTTCGGCGCGATAGAGGCGCTGGATGCGGGCGACGGCCCGGTCCACGATGTGGGCGAGATCGTCCCCGTAATCGGCTGGCCGGCCCTGGCGCAGCTTGCGCTTGGCCTTCTCGGCGGAGAACCAGGTGGGATGACGGCCGCCTTCCTCGGGGTCAGACAGGCGGCTGACTTCGCAGAGGTACGTGTTGATGACGACTTCAATGTCAGGCGAGCGCCGGCTTCCTTTCTTTACCCGCACATAGCGCGCGAACGCGGCTTCCTCGATGCGGCCGTGGACCCCGGCTTCCTCAAACGCTTCGAGAGCAGCGGCCTGGGCGTGACTCAAGCCGGATTCTGCGCTGCCCTTGGGAAACGTCCAGCGGCCGCTGCGGGTGCGCACCAGCAGGAACTCGATGCCGTGTTTGCCCAGGCGATAGCAGACGGCGGCGACCTGTTCTGATCCGCGCAGCTTGCGCAGGTGTTCAAGACGGACAAAGCTGGCAGGCGGTGCGGCGGGGCGGCGCGGGGTCCACTCCATGGCGAAGCGAGGATCTCCGAAGTTCATGCGCTCAGGTTGCCTGAGCGGGCCGTGGGAAGGCTAGAGCCCAGCTTGGTTCGGGGCGTCGGCTGGGCGTCTGCGCTCCTCGAGGAGCCATCCAGATAGCAGCCGTTCGACGGGCGAGGGACCCTTCGACTTCGCTCCGGGCAGGCAGCCGTCGCTCCACGGTCTCAAGCTGGAGAGTACTGCACGCCCGGCTGACTCTGCCCGAGTCGATTTCGAGCGAGCTCAGGAGGCGTGGAATCTCGCTGCGTACTTGCGCCTGATCGCGGAATCACGCCAGTATCGAAGCAACGTCTGCTTTGCCGGGGAAGAACAACTTGGAGAATTCCTTTTGCCTTCGTTGTAATCGCGAGATTGAGGCGGGAGAGAAATCGGTCGCGATTTATCTTTTTGCGCAGACGGTCGGGATCCGACCGCGGCAGAAGTCGACTTCGCAACGCATCTGCTTCTGCCCGCAGTGTTCCGTGTCCTTGGCGATGGGTCCGCCGCCCGAAGGTGCTTTCAATATTGCTGCCTGGCAGATGATCCGCGACCTGGTGGGGTCGGACCCGGCGCTGAACCATGCGGCTTGGGATGCGCTGCGGGGCGTGGTTGGCCTGTTGCCCGCCACAGGAACTGAAGGTGGAGAGAGACCTTCGCGCGCTGGATACTTTGAGTTTTGAGATGGTCGAAAAACTCAGGTTGGGGTGCAAAGAACGCACGCGAAGCTGAGGCACCGCCCTCTGCGTATTTTGAGATCCAGCGTGTTTGCCGTGCAGCGGCTGAAGCCGCACAATTCAATTCCAGCCTTGCGGCGCGCCCAAAGAGGCTGCGGACAAGGCAAAAAGCCGACCCCAGCCCCTAAAAGGGGCCATTTCTCAACAGGCCACTTACGGCATCGCGTAAAGCGATGCCCTGATACAAACGCGCCCTCTCCGCAGCCTGTGAAGGCGCCCTGATACAAACACCAGCTCCGAGCGCCAGATACCCGGATGGCGAAGGGGCGCTCATTGAGACAGCTTACGTCCTGTTCCGTTGTGCGTCTGAGTCAGAGGAAAGGCAAACTGGAATGAAAGTCCGCGTGCGGGCAGGTCTCCTGCTCCTGGTTTTGAGCTTTGCGTTTTCCATTTCAATTTATGCGCAAACCACCCCCAATCCCGCAAACCTTCCGCAGCGGGATGGGTCCCATGACTTCGACTTCCTGATTGGCGACTGGAAAGCGCACGTACGGCGCTTGCCGGACCGGCTGAACAATTCCAATACCTGGGTGGAGTACGACGGAATCTCAAACCACAAGAAGATCCTCGACAGCAACTCGAACTTTGAAGAGTTCGAGGTTACCAGTACCGACAAGAAACTCCATATCAAAGCGCAGACGCTTCGCCTCTACAATCCAACATCGCACCAGTGGAGCATTTATCTCGTCGATGTGGATAACGGCACGCTGGGCCTGCCGCCTGTGGTTGGCCAGTTCACCGGGAGTCGTGGGGAGTTTTACGATCAGGAGGACTACAAAGGCCGGACGATTCTGGTGCAGTACTTGTGGCTGAACATCTCGCCAAAATCTGCGCGCATGGAGCAGTCGTTTTCACCGGATGGCGGCAAGACGTGGGAAGTCAATTGGATTTGCGAGCTCTCGCGCTAAGTTCCGGCGTGTTTCTTTAGCCTATGTGGCGCCCTTCGGCTCTCACCAGGCTCAGAAAATCGTCAGGATGCGCAGCGTAAGCCATAGCGTCCTCGCGGTCGATGGCTCCCTGACGGACCAGTTGCTGCAGCGATTCTTCCTGCGTGAGCGATCCTTTGCTCTTGGTCATGGTGATTTCCTGGTGCAGATGCTGCAGGGCGTTGCGGCGGATGTGCTGGCGGGCGCCGTATCCGATCATGAGCAGTTCCGTCACGGGGACGCGTCCGCCACGCTTGCTGGGTAGAAGAACCTGCACGAGCACGGCGGCCAGGGCCATGGCGAGTTCCTGCCGGATGGTGTGCTGGCGTTCGGGCGGGAACGAGTCGGAGATGCGCGAGATGGTGGACGCCACATCAGTGGTGTGCAGGGTGGAGAGCACGAGGTGTCCGGTTTCAGCGGCGGAGACGGCGATGCGCATGGTTTCGGGATCGCGCATCTCGCCGACGACGATCACGTCGGGCGCTTGGCGG
>Ga0182037_10000067_pt1 | contig 41740 bp, 36 predicted proteins | sample sta12Cox44000082_FD_125974 | JGI IMG/M metagenome (GOLD analysis project Ga0182037, IMG submission 125974) | Lab enrichment of tropical soil microbial communities from Luquillo Experimental Forest, Puerto Rico - statoxic.12C.oxic.44.000.082 | ecosystem: Environmental > Terrestrial > Soil >... | reverse complement strand
CGGGCCGCTTGCTACACTCTCTTGCCTTGCCCAATCCCAATCTGTCTCGCCTCCTGCTCTCACCCTCGCTTCCAACTACCGTTCTGCTCACAATCCTGCGTTGATGAATAATGCAGGCTAGTGGGATGCTAAGGGCTCATTCGACTAGAAAGATGTGGATCCACCTGATTTCAAGCAAGAACGACGCCGAAGATCTGGGCGTCGAGGCTCTTGAATTCTCTAGACAGTCAACTTCGCAAGCCCGTGAAAACACTTGCGGCGACGTGCATTCCAAGAACTCAGTTGTACCGAATGTACCGAGGATGGTCGAAAAACTGAAACAGCCGGATCAAACCGTAAGCGATTGAGATAACACGAGAAAAGTTGGTCGGGGAGAGAGGATTTGAACCTCCGACCCCCTGGTCCCGAACCATCGAGGTCAAAATTTCAAGTGCTTCATTTGGTGTCGCTTCGGAACCAGCACACCATTCTTTCGCTCCTTCAGATGTACCGAGATTGGACCGAACCACGCGCCGGTGCACCCGGAATGCAGCGGTCTCCTATTTGAACCCTCCGTCTCGTACCGAAAGTTGCGTATTTGGTCGCGGTCCCTCATTTGGTCCAGAGATATGCATTCGCAACGTAACGTGGACGAGAGGGCGTCAAAAACAATGCTCTTAAGCTTTCTAGGCAGGTATTCCGCTTCGGTGAAAGGGTGAAATCTTCTATTTGTGTCGCAAACTTATCCCCACAAACAGGAGATGGGAGCCGCAAAAAAGCGGTCGCCAAAGGGCAAGGTCTGCTCACCGTCATAGAGGACGACACCCAGCTTGAAATCTTCGCTGCTGGCAGCTGACAACTTCCGCAGTCCTCTGAAATCATCAGCACTTACCGTCGCCCCCGCCTTCACCTCAAGGCCAATCAATGTTCCGCTTCCTGCTTCAACCACCAGATCAACTTCGTCTTGATCCTTGTCACGGTAGTGAAACAGAGCATAGCTTTCATCCGACCAGGAGACCTGTTTCAATACCTCAGCAAAAACAAATGTCTCTAACAACGCCCCCAAAATCGATCGGTCTCGTGAAACGCGTTCCGTTGTAATCGCCAGGAGCGCACTGAGCAAGCCAGAGTCTAGAAAATGCAGTTTGGGTGTCTTCACTAAACGCTTCAAGGGGTTCCGGAACCAGGGCTCCACACGGCGAACGAGAAACAATTGTTCCAGGATGCCGATGTATTTCCTGGTGGTTTTGTCGTCAAAGCCGATTTGTCCACCCATTTGCGTGAAGTTGGTAAGCTGGCCGGAGTGATTCGCCAGAACTCGTAACAGGCGTGGCATCTGGTCAAGCTTCTCCACGTCGGCGACCTCGCGCACATCGCGCTCCACAATGGCCTTCACGTAGTCGAGCGCCCATCGATGTCGTCGCCTGGAATCCTTCCGCCGCAACATTTCGGGGTAGCCGCCAGTCAATACCGCTTCTGCCAGGTTGCCTCCAATCATTGTTTCGCCAGGCTTATTGATTTTGCCTGCAAATGCAGCCCTCAGAAATCCTGGCTTTCTGCCGCGGATCTCGGCCCGCGATAGCGGCAGGAGGCTGATGATTTCCATACGGCCGGCCAGACTCTCTGAGACTTGAGGAAGAGCTAGGATGTTCGCTGAACCAGTCAGCAGGAATCGACCGGCTCGGCGATCCTCATCAACTGATCTCTTGATCGCCCGGAGCAAGGCGGGCGCTCGCTGCACTTCGTCAATCGTGGATCGATCAAGATCGCGAACCATGCCTGTTGGATCGCTGCGAGCCGCCGCCAGAACGGTGTCATCATCCAGAGTGATGAACTCGCGCTGGTTGGCGACCAAATCGCGGACTAATGTAGTCTTGCCGCACTGGCGAGGGCCGGTGATCATGACAACCGGCGTGTCCTTGAGCGCCGTGCCAACGATCTCAGCGGCAAAACGGGGGAAAAGACGCTGATCCATACGCGCCCCAACTCCGTCCGATCCGGATTAAATTCACGTCCAATTCGGATTATATCGCCGTCTGATTCGGAATGAAACATCGTCTAGTTTAGATTTAAACTGGAATCGCTTGACAGAATGCTGTACGGCTCTGAAATCGACAGCTTCCTGTGGCGAGATCGCCAAGAATTTAGTATTTTGGCGAACGACCGCTCCGCACCCCACCATCTCCGGGGTACGTTCCACCCAGTCGTGCTGATCCTCTCTCTCGAAAAGGCTGTTAGGGTTTCGGACGCCACAAGGGAGCGTCGTCAGGAATGAACCCGACTCTCTTAATGAATTTTTGGTCTCCTGTCGTCCAGTCAAACAGTTCTAGCTTTCCTGTCAGGCGGGTATCCAGCGTAATTGTCAGTTCCGTTTTGTCTTGGAATTCTAGGGAGAATGTAACGGCATTCCAACTCATTAGCAATGCTGACGGACTGGAGCACTTTGCCCTTGATGCCGTCGATGAAGGTGTCTTGATTGAACTTCCGTCGATTTCGTTTCTGCTTCGGTTGCGCCATTCCGAAGAACTCCATTTAAGTACTAAATATACCCGTCTCAAATAAGACGTGTTCTTTTTAGGACGTAAACCGTAGAAACACTGGTGCATGCGGGATGAATCCGAGTTTTTCAAAGGCTTGGGAGCTCGGATTAGACGATTACGTGAACAAGCTGGCTATAGCCAGGAAGATATGCTGTCGCATGGCTACTCCGTCCGATATTGGCAAAAAGTTGAGGCTGGAAAACCCATCACCCTGCGAACTCTCCTTCGTATTTGTCGAATATTTGGAACTCCGATGGGAGATGTTGTTCGCGGGCTAGACGGGATCACAAAGAAGAGACCGCGATAAACGAGATAAACTAGAACAGTGCGGCTCGAGCCGTGTTGTACTCAGAGACTTCCCTCGTTCCCAGTGCGCGGTTAAGCAACGATTGAATGTGACCTCATGGCGGGACGCATGGATCGGCACAAACACCGCAAAACGGACGACCACCATGAACAGATGAATCAGCGCTGTCAGTACGATCAACCATTTAGAAATGGCGGGATGGTGAGACCAGATCAGTAGAATGTTTACCAACGCCAGTAAGACAAGAACGGGGCCAAAGCTGGGAAGGATTCGCCTGGAGACAGAGGAATGCACAGCCGCGAACTCGTCCTCGCCGACCAATCTCCAGGACTGGTAATACACCAAGGTGCTCATCACACCACCGCCGTACATGTAGATTGCCAGGACAAAATACGCCACGGTCAGTATGTTTCTTGTCTCCATGTCGCGCCCCTCTCATGCGTAGCACTGACCGCCAGGCAGGACCGTCTTCACTAAGACTGTGTTAAAAAGACTCTCGGCAGGCCCATTCTACTCTCCGATATCCGCGGGCCATCACTTGTTGAAAGGCAAGGACAACGACTTTGCGAACTGATGAGAAGGTGCCTCTGCACAGTCTTGATTACGGACAACCGAAAATAGCTTGACGCAATCTGTGCGAAGGAGGCGCGAAGACTCGGGACAATCAACACTGAGAAGGGGCAATTGGAGCCCCTCTGCTCCAACGCCAGGGAAAACAGGGGTTTATACTACCGACCCCTGGTCTCACAAGATGTGGATAAAATAGAGGTTAACTGGTTGAAAAGATTGGTCGGGGAGAGAGGATTTGAACCTCCGCCCCCCTGGTCCCGAAGCAACTACAGAAACACTATCTCATTGATTCGCTTAGCTCGGTTCAGCGTCTGAGACCTCGGTTTTACCCGGGTTTCGGCAGCAATTGGACCCAAATTGGACCCAAGTTTTTTCGCTGCTGCTCCCTGCCAGTATGGTCGGTCAGTGTAACCGAGATATTACGACATTCGACAAGCAGCAATATGACAACTCTGGATTATCGCCTTAACACGCACGCATGCTGTCAAAGAACTCTTTGTGCTTGGCGACGATCTGGTCGCGGATCTGGTTGTCCACATCGAGGGACCAGTTCCCTTCATCATGCGTGCCGCCCAATACAATTCCGTCTTGCCGCGAAAACATATATAGGCGTCCGGGAACGACCGAGTACTCGATCTCCGGCTGCAGCAACAAAAAAGTCAGCTGCCCTTTTACCGGAGTGAGCTCCTCGTCTTTAAACAACGCCTTCGCGCCCAATCCTGTGCAGTTGAAGACCAACCTTTCCGGTAAGCGGCTGATCTCTTCAGTTTCGTGAAACTCGCGTACCTGAACCTTGCCTCCAGCAATAAGAAAATCCTGCATGAGCGCCGTCAAGTAAATGGGAGGCTCAATGAGCATCGTGTCAAACCTTCGCACGAATTCCTAGCCAGCAAAGGGATGCTGTCCGCGGCTGAGGTCTCGAAACTCCGGCGTCAGGCCGCCTACAACTCCCTGCCGGCTGAAGTCACCCGCATCCAGGAACGCCGAATGCGCAAGCTGGAAACTGCTCGTCCAGCGCACACCGTAGCGAGAACCAACCATTGTCTGATAGCGAGCGAATGCGAAGTTGCACGCTTTCGCGAACTGGTCGTTGAATGCAGCGGTCCGAAATTCCTCCTCGAAAAGGGTGACCGGATACCAGAATCCGCCGGCGACGTTGGAAGTTGTGTTCGGAGGCAAATCTTTCGCGTAGATGGTGACCTCGAATCCGGAATCCTATAGCAGGCGGGCCGTGGAAAGCCCCACGACGCCGGAGCCAAGCACCGCGACAGGACTGCTATGTCCGGGCGCGCCGAGGTCGAGAGCCAGCTTTGCTGTTCCCCATGACATCGTGATTCCGGCGCCCCCGTGTCCGTAGTTGTGACTACGAGAGTGTCCCCGATCTGCTCTGGGCGGACGACGAAGCCGGAACGACGGAAAGGACGCAATCCGCAGATCGATCTTATGATCCGATCTGTGGAAACATTGACCCGCGGCAGACACGGCGGCTGGGATACTGTTGCCTTGACCAGCTTCTTCGCACAGGACGACAGAACGGTCGAAGCACTCGCGATCGCGAGGCCTTTCAGAAGTTCGCGGCGATGCATATTGATCCGGGAGGCCAGAACGCAAAGGAAACTATCACATTTCCATCATAAAACCACGCCAGGGGACCCAGTGGAATTGACAACCAGGAGTTCCTTGTAACTCAACTGGCGTTAACGTATTTGCTTGTCTGTGCACGCTCGGGTTGCCGACCGGACCGCCGATCCTTTCCAAGGTAACGTTGAATTAGTTTCCCACGAACCTAAGGAGCCTGAGTTTTGGCCAGGTTCCGTCGCCAATCGCAGTAAAGTTATCCACCTAGCGAGGTGGCGAGTTCCTCATGCAATACCTGCCAAAATTCGGAATAGCCACCCGTTACCCCGCATGTCGAGAAAGGGCGTGGCGATCGCCTTTATCTTCTGCTCCGCGACGAAGACCCTACTCGGGATCTGTCGGGTCATCAAACAGCACAGTGAGCTTGATGCTTCCGTGGCCGAACTGCGGGAAACCGGGCGTGTTGGGGCTTCCCGGGTCGAGGTTCGAGGCAGTGTCTTCGGGCGGAAACAGAATCAGTGAGTTCAGAAACTTCAGCAACGCGGCCGAGTCTGATCCGGACAACTTCGCATAAGCATCACGCGAAGCCTGCGCTTCTCCACCATGGCGTAGAATGACCTCGTCAAGCGAGATGCTGCGGCCGTCGTGGCCGTGAGAGCTTTTCGTTCCCACTCCCCACAGCGCGCGAGTTATGAACTGCGTCTGTAGTGTGCCGTCGTAGTTGCGTTCGTGGAAATTCGGCCCGAGGTCATGTCGCTTGAAATCGGTGAAGATGTTTTCGACGAGGTATGCATTCCCTTTGGGTTGTTGAAGAGGCGGATAGCCGCTTCCATCGTCGACGGTGTTGACCATCGTGGCTGCGGTCGCAAACAGCGTATTGAAGATGCCGTGTGCGGAGTCGTAAACGGTTTGGACGTCGGCGACCCGACGGTCGTGGTTGATCTGCAGATTCTGGGTGTGGCACGAACTGCACCCGATCTTGTTGAAGACCGAGAGACCATGTGCTGTCGTCGTGTCCTGCTTGCCCAGCCCAGGCTTGAAGTAATTTAGTAGATAGAACTCCAGGTGATCGACGATCGCAGGATCGATTTCGTACTGTCCCGTTTCAGCATCGGGCAGTGGGGGCGGACTGATCTTGTCCTGGCTGCCGTCGAGCACCATCCCCGAAGGAGTTGCGACTCGCCCTCCTGCGCTGGCCTTGGTCAAGTCCGGATCGTTGACTTCCAGTCCCAATTCCTTGTGCATGGCGCCGACTACGAATTCGCGAATGGAGATGGTGCTGCCTTCGGCGAAGAACGGCTTGACGCGCAGGTCGGGGTCAACTCCTTGTACTTGTGAGTAATCGACCGATCCAGAGGGGCTCGCCGAGATAGAGCCGTAGTTGATGGTTTTGCTGTTCAGAACCAGGGTGACGACCTCCCCAAGTTTTTGGGCGAGGGCAATGGCCTGCTGACGGATGTTGCGCAAGTCGGTGGTGATCTCGTCGGCGAGCATTTCCCGGAGACCTGCGCCGAACAGGTGCGGAGCATCACGGCTGTCGGGTCGCGTGGCCACGTTGCCGCCCACACCTGCTGAGCCGCGCGGACGGCCGTGGCAGAGCGCGCAACTGTCCGAGAGACCAGCGCCAATCGCCGGATCCGTGTCGAGGTCGCCAACGCCGTCGCCTTCATTTGGTCCCTGTCCCTGGGCGTGGGTGAACTTGCGTTGAAAGAGCTGCCGTCCGCGACGAATCGAGCGAAATGGATCGCGGTTGATGATGAAAATGGAGGACCCGGGGGTCATGATGTCGCCGCGTCCGGCACCGGTCTCGTCCTGCAATGACTTGGCGATTCCGGCTTTGGCCGTACTGGGCGCTTGCGTGCGATCAGTGAGCTGCCCCCATACCACAGTCGACCAAAGACAAACCAGAACAACCGCCGCTGTAATTCGTGGGTTCATACGATTCCTCCGACGACCTTCCACGCGAGTGTTTCAAACGACAAACGGAATCCAACGCGCTCCCACCCTTTGCAGATAGGCAGCGTATTGCGGATCGGCGCGCAAGAAGTTCTCCTCGACGATGCTCTTGATAAGAAACCACAAAATCCCCAGGCCCAGAATGAGCACATTTCGCGGGCTGTAAGCCCGAAGCGCAACACCGAGAAAGCCAAGAAAAAGGCCGGTATAGATCGGGTGCCTCATATAGCGATACGCTCCAGTTGTAACGATCTCGCGCTGAGCAGGAACAAACCCAATATTTCGTCCAAGGCTTAGGCGCGCCCAGACAATGATCACAAGACTGCAAATGGCCACGGCATCGGATACCTGGTGGGGCACCAACGGCCTGCCCTTCTGGACTACCCCCAGCGTCAGCAGCGACCAATAGGTCGCCACAAATGTCAGCAGCCAGTAAAAGGGATTGGGTGTGATTCTCTTTGGCGACCTGCGGAGAATCATCGTGACAAAAGCAATCAACGTTCCCGTCACCAACGAAACCAGTGGAATGCCGAGCCCGAGATGCTGGTAGCGATAGTAGCCCAGATACAACAGAGGCAGCATCGCAACGAGGGCGATCGTGCGGTCGACCGAAGGCTGCGCGATCACTTCAAACAGGGATGATGGACGGCTTGCTGCAACGGTGCTTGAAGTCATTTCGGCCTCCTTAGTGTTCCTCTTTCCACAGTAGCTCCGCTCCACTTAGCGTTTTGACGCGTAAACGCTAAACGCTGAGCCGGGAGGGACGACCGCGATCATCTGCGTCACCTCGCTGCCTAGTAGAGATCGGAACGTAAGCGCGTAATCGCCGGGTTCCGTGGGGGCGAACTCAAAATCATAGGTTTCGCCCACGCTGACGTCCTTCACCGCGTCTTGCAACGTTGCCTGCGGAGGGGACAGCACAGCCCCATCTTTCGCAAGCGCTCGCCACTTCGCTGGATGATCTTCCAGGATCAAGGAGGTCCGGACCGTGCCATCATTTGGCGTGATATTGATAAAACGAAAGCAGTAGGTCTGCCCGGCCAGCAGTACCATCAATCCTGGCTGGGGGCTGCCATTGAGCACGAGCGGATCGCGCATCTCGTTGACTCCTGCGCGACCGATGACAAAAACCTTGTCGGTGACGGGGTCGTATTTCTGTCGGGGCTCCAGCACCAACAGTGCACCGTACATGCCTCCTGTCAGTTGCCGCACATCATTCCAGTGTGTGTGATAAATGAATGTTCCAGCGCGGGGCGGCGTGATAAATGCAGTAAAAGAATCTCCCGGTGCAATGTAAGGAGTTGCATGTTGAGACGTGCCGGCCCACAGCGGCACCCCGTCGTAATAGCTCTCGATCTCCAGCCCGTGCCAGTGGATGGCTGTAGCTTCTTTCAATTCGTTGTGAACGGTGATGGCGGTCCGCTCACCGCGCGTGATCACCAGAGGTGGACCGATCGGCTCAACATCTTTACTAACGCCTTCGAGGAAAAAACTAGGGCCGGCCGGTACATACGGACTGGCGGGGCGTTCCCGAGCGTACAAGTGCCTCTCTGCCACAAGCGGCAGTGCGGCAACCTTTGCCGCAACCAAGTGCGCGTTGTCGGCGTTCACCGTTATTCCCATTACCAGCTCGCCCATGCCCATGCGCGTGGGATCGTCTTCGTGGCGCATGGTTGCCGAGATTAGCGAGGGCCCATCGGGCCCGTAGAGCACAGGAGACTTGTAATCGCCCATCATGTGGTCCAGGATGTGGCAGTGGAAGATCCAGTTCCCCACTCGTTCCGGCAGCCAAGTCATATCGAAGGTGTGGCCACCGTGGACTGGTTCTGTCACCACCATCCGCCGCTCCGCCGGTATGTAGCTATGCTCGGTCTCTCCATCGCTGACAGCATCGACATAGAAGTAAAAGCCATGGAGGTGCATGGGGTGCACAAACGGAGTCACGTTCACGATGCGCCAGTGCTCGGGTTGGCCGAGACGCGCGCGCAGCCGTTCGGTGTATGGCCACGACTTGCCGTTGATGGAGAGTATCCCTACGAAGTTTGACGTGAATAAGCCCTTGGCCCAGACTTGGATCACGAAGATGCGGTCATTCGTATTCGAACCTTGTTTATCAACAATGAAAGTGCCGGACATCAAGCCTTCGTCTAAGTGACGGGCTTCCAGGCTCGCATCAGAAGCGGGGGAGCGACGGTCCGCCTTCCCCCCGAGCGTGGAGGCCCAATAGAAGTAGCTTCCCGGCTCGCCCGCCGGGAAGCGCGCTTCCTTGGTCTCATCGAGCGCGAGTTCCATATAGTCGGCGGCGCTACCCGGATGTTGATGCAAGCCGTGGACAGCGACAGCGAACCGTAACCGGTTGTGAACCGAAATGTGAAGCTCAGTCCCTCGTGGAACGCGGATGAGCGGACCCGGGGTAATGGGATCGTGTCCCTCTTCGGCGAACGAATAGACAGGGATCGCGCGTCCATCCCCGGCTTCGGGATGCCAGATTCCTTCGCGCAATTCCAAATGCAACGTGAAGACGCCGGAGTTCAGCTGACCTGCGGGCATCCGGTTATTGTTCGCGAGAATGTTAGGTACCCCGCCATCAGACGCCAAGCAGCTTATGGCCACGAGGCAGAGGGCCGCGAACCCAGCACACCGTGCGAGGAGCCCACCATGGCGGGTGCGACTCTCACGTTGAGCGAATTGAGAGCGAATCTTTCGTCTGTCGGTTTTCATTTTGTGCTCCCCGCAACCCTGCAATGTGATTGGTGCGACTTGGACACACGCGCAGGCGGGGTCTGCATGTCCCTTAATTTCCGTCGTGCCCTGTGAGCCTTCGGAGCCATCGAGGGTTTGGCCGGCCATCCTCGTTTCCCCCTGCTCTCAATAACGAGAACTGCTGGTGGAAACTGCAATCCCTTCCTAAAAAAATCTGCTAAGCGATCAGGTAAAAGTGGAAACGCGTTCTGGAAAGAACTGCTTGGCTGTGCTACGCTGTGGCAGCAGTTAGTGGCGGCCGGCCTCCGCCGAGGTTTTTATGGGGGCGCCCTCCCAGCACGAAGTCACTGAATTATTGCGGGCTTGGAGCGCCGGGGATCGGACGGCGCTGGACAAGTTGACGCCCCTGGTCTACCGCGAACTGCATCGCGCCGCCAGACGTTACATGGCGCGGCAGCAGCTTGATCACACCCTGCAGACCACGGCGCTAGTGAACGAAGTTTATCTTCGCCTAATCGCTTTCAAGCAAGTCAGTTGGGAGGATCGCGCCCACTTTTTCGCGGTTTGCGCACAACTCATGCGTCGCATTCTCACTGACTGGGCTCGCCGCCAGCAGTACCTTAAGCGAGGGAAAGCAGCGCCGCACATCGTTCTTGAAGAGGCGTTGGTCGAGTCGCCGATGCGCAGTCCCGACCTGGTCGCACTCGACGAGGCTTTGAAAGCTCTCGCAGAAACTGACTCCAGAAAAAGCCATGTGGTCGAACTGCGGTTTTATGGCGGGTTAAGTGTGAACGAAACCGCTGAAGTGTTGAAAGTTTCCCCGGAGACTGTAATGCGAGACTGGAGAATTGCCAAGCTGTGGCTGTTGCGTGAGATGACAGGAGGCGAGCAGGTTGGAGCCTGAAAACTGGAATCGCGTTGAACCGTTGCTGCAGGCTGTGTTGGACCTTGAGGAAAGGCGGCGCACTGTGTTCCTCCAGCAAAGTTGCGCTGGGGACGAGGATTTGCGGCGCGAGATCGAATCTCTGTTGATACTCCAAAACCATGCAGAGAAGTTTATGGAAACGCCTGCGTTAGAGATGGCGGCCGAGGTGCTGGCTGGGGATCAACAGGTAGAGGAGACTTCACGTCCCGACCCTCCGATACTGAATTTACTGGCGACCGAGGGCACTGGGGGCACGGTAATTGGCCGGTATCAGCTGCTGCAGAAAATCGGAGAAGGCGGCATGGGCGAGGTCTGGCTGGCTGAGCAGAAAGAACCCGTACTCCGCCGCGTCGCTCTCAAGCTGGTCAAAGCCGGGATGGACACCCGCGAAGTAATCGCCCGCTTCGAATCCGAGCGCCAGGCTTTGGCGCTGATGGACCACCCGGCCATCGCCAAGGTGCTAGACGGGGGCTCTACACCTCAGGGCACGCCGTACTTCGTGATGGAGTATGTCGCCGGCATTCCCATAACGACCTATTGCGATAATCACCGACTCAGCAACCGTGCACGGGTGGAACTTTTCATGCACGTTTGCGAAGGAGTCCAGCACGCCCATCAAAAAGCCATTATCCACCGCGATCTGAAACCCTCGAACATCCTCGTCACCGAGGTGGATGGCCGGGCAGCACCGAAGATCATCGATTTCGGCATAGCTAAGGCGCTGGCCCAGAAGCTGAGCCCGGTTACGCTGTTCACGCGTACCGGGGTGCTAGTCGGGACCCCGGAATACATGAGCCCGGAACAGGCCCTTTCATCGGGTGAGGACATCGACACACGTACTGATGTCTACTCGCTCGGTGTCATTTTTTATGAGTTGTTGGCCGGAGCGGCGCCCCTCGATCTGCGAAAAATCACCCTTGACGAATTGCTGCGAAGACTGCGCGAGGAAGAACCGCCGAAGCCGAGCGCCAAGGTCCGCACGCAGGACCCTGCCACGTTATCGGAGCTGGCGCGAAGGCGTGAAATCGATCCCCTGGCTCTGGCCAAACAGATGCGCGGCGACTTAGATTCGATCGCGCTGAAGGCTCTCGAAAAAGACCGGTCGCGTCGCTACGCTTCACCCTCCGATTTGGCCGCGGATATTGGGCGGTACCTGAGGAACGAAGCGGTGCTGGCAGTCGCGCCTTCGGCTGTATACCGCGCCCGCAAGTTCGCTCGTCGCTACGGCGCGGCCCTGGCCATGACCGCTGCTCTCGTTTTGGTGCTCATCCTGGCAGCCGGTGTCAGCATCCGGCAGAGCATACGTGCCAACAGGGAAGCGGCTGTGGCCCAGGCCGTCAACGATTTCTTGCAAAACGACCTGCTGGCCCAGGCAAGCCCTGACACCCAGTCGGGCCCGAGCGCGAAACCCGATCCGCACCTCGAGGTGCGAACGGCCCTAGACCGGGCGGCCGCTCGGGTTACGGGAAAGTTCGAACCGGAGGTGGAGGCTGCCGTTCGGGACACCATTGGGCAGACATATATGGACCTTGGGGTGTACCCAGAGGCGAGCAAGCAACTGGAACGGGCGCTGGAATTGCACCGCCGGATCCTGGGCGCACAGAATCCGAAGACCCTCAGGACCACGAGCCGCCTCGGACGTACCGCCGTTTTCCAAGGCAAGTACCCCGAGGCTGAGGCGCTGTTCGGCCAGGCCCTGGAGATCCAGCGCCGGGTGTTAGGGTCCGAGCATCCCGACACGCTGTATTCCATGAGTAATCTGGGACTCATCGACTACCGGCAGGGCAAGTACCCGCAGGCTGAGGCGCTCCACACCCAGATCCTGCAAATCCGTCGCCGTGTGCTGGGTGCAGAGCATCCCGACACGCTGACTTCTATGAACAATCTGGCGATGGCTTACAACGCGCAGGGTAAGTACGCACAGGCCGAGGTGCTCCTCAGCCAGATCCTGGAGGTTCGACGGCGCGTTTTGGGTCCCCAGCACCCCGTCACCCTGGGAACCATGACGGACCTGGCTGTTAGCTACGCCACTCAGGGCAAGTACGCGCAGGCGGAGGCACTCGGCAGCCAGACCCTGGAGATCGAGCGCCGGGTGCTGGGTCCCGAACATCCCGACACGCTGACTTCTATGAACAATCTGGCGATGGTTTACGACCTGCAGGGCAAGTACGCGCAGGTCGAGATGCTCCTCAGCCAGACGTTTGAGATCCAGCGGCGCGTGCTGGGTCCCGAACATCCCGACACGCTGAGATCCATGCACAACCTGGCGGGCGTCCGCGGCACGCAGGGAAAGTATGCGGAGGCCGAAGCGCTGTTCCGCCAGACTCTGGACATCCGGCGGCGCGTTTTGGGTACCGAGCATCCCGCCACTCTTAACACTCTCTCGGATTTTGCGTCCGTGTACCAACGACAGGGCAAATACGGCTTGGCGGAGACTCACGCAGCGCAAGCGCTGGCGGGCCGCCGGCACGCCTTGGGCTCGGAACACCCGGACACGATAGCGTCGGTGTCCGACTTGGCACTGGCCTACCTCTCCCGGGGGAAGTTCGCAGAGAGCGAGTCCCTCGCGCGCGAGGCCCTGGAGTTCAATCGCAAGAAGCAGCCGGATGACTGGCAACGATTCCGTGCCGAGAGCCTGCTGGGCGCCAGCCTGGCTGGACAAAAGAAATACGCTGAAGCCGAACCACTGCTGTTGGAAGGCTATCAGGGGATGGCAGTGCGAAAAGACCGGATAGACGTCCCGGACTGGTATCATGTGGACCGCGCCCGCGAATGGATCGTCCAACTCTATCAGGCTTGGGGCAAGCCTGCGAAAACTGCCGAGTGGCGGAAGAAGTGAGATCCCGAAAGTGGATGCCGTTGCCTCGACATGCTTTTAGGGAGAAATCGTTTCCTGACGAGTCTTGGCGTTTGAAGTGAAATTCCAAACTGGCCCTAAACCGACGGCATCTTGTTATAACGGCTGCACGCTTGTTTGATAGCCGTGCGAACTTTCTTAATGTAGTCCGGTGAGTGCCTCAGTCCACACGCGCAGATTTCATCTAAGCAATCGGCCAATTCTTCAGGTGTGAGAGTTTCGAACCCAAAGTCGAGTCCATCTGTGATGATAGAAAAGTGGTCCCAGTTGCCTGACTCCCTCGCTGGCGGGAATCAGCATCTGGGCGAATGCCAGCCGCCGTCATGGGTGCCAGTCCCAGTCCGAGACTGGGACGGACGCGATCAGCCATAGAGCAACTCTTGTCACCGAGGTCCGATAAATAGACCGAAAGGGGGTGAAATATGCCTCAGTCAGTCGGTAGCAGCACGGCCCCGGATGGCGCGAATGCCTATGCTAGCGAGTCGAATGAGACTGCAACAACCGCCCAAATTGGCGAAGACAATCTGTCCCAAGTCGCTCAGCGCCTTGGGGTTGACTTAGAGACACTTCGGGGCGCGAACCCCCAGGTTTCTGAATCAGGCAAGATTCAAGCTGGCCAGGAAATCCACCTTCCGCCAGCGGGAGGACCGCAAGGATCTGGAGACACAGACCGGGAGATCGACAGCACCCGGCCATCGACTCCGGGCCTGGCCCCCGGGGGCGATCTCAGCGATAACGTAATCAGAGGCATGTGGCAGGCAAAACTCGCCGGCGGCGGCCCTGGCGCAAGCGTCCCGCCCGATGTGTTGAAGGCAAATAACAATTTTGTATACGCAGATAGCGGGGGCGGTTCGGGATCGGGTAAACCGCCAGTCCAGAAATCTCCTGCGGAATTACCTGAAATCAAATCGATGCTGACGCACCCCCAGAAAAACTCCCCGAGCACACAGGTCCTTCCGGCCGTACAGAAGGACATTGAGGCGGGGAAATATACGGACGCATTTCAAAAATTGGACAATCTCATAAAAACGAAAGGTGACAATCTTTGGGACGACGAGAAGGCTCCGATTTCAACAGTTCGAGATCAGCTTGAGTTTCTTTCCCAAATGCAGAAGGCAGGTGTTAAAGCGGACTATCCGCCCACAGAAGCACAACTTGTTGAGTACTTCAAGACGCTGAAAGATCAACCGGCTGCGGCCCGCCAAGCGTTTGACGACTACGCCCACAGGTTTCAGGTACACCCCGCCAACATTGCTACCGCAGATTTCGTCATGCACTACAGCCATGGACAGCAATCTGTGGATAGAGGAGGCACCACGATCGATGTAACCACCGATGTGCCACGTAGCTGGTCTGACGTTGCCAGTCACCCGGTTTCAAACGAGCACTTCCCGCAGTACATCGGCAAGCAGATGAACGACTGCAAAGGGTATGCTTTCATGGCCGAGAAGTTGCTCGGAGCGGCGGGGTTCACGGTTGTACACCACATCGACGCAGCGCCGAGCAAGTTTGGCGATGGACACATGATGGTTTCATTCAGCCACCCGGGAGAAAAGGACCTTACGTTGACCAGCAATGACGGTGTTTTTACAGGAAGAAACGAGAGGGACCTAGCCAAAAAAGGCTTTTCCTATGCTGCGGGCGGAAAGGACAATGTAACCGGGCGCGAACATTACTTTACCGGGAGAACCGCGGCAGACGCAGAGGTCCAGCAAGGAATATTTCAGGTGGCGACCCGGGACAGAATGAGGGGAATCAGGTACGACGAACTTCCCAGATAGCTTACGTTCTCTTTAACACCGAGGTTGTCTTCCTGCAGGTTTGTCCGAGACTGGGACTGACCGTCTCCTCATCCGCCTCGGAAAGCGAATTCGCAAGTTAAGGGAGAACCGCGGCTGGACTCAAGTGGAAATGGCTGAGCGCGTTGGTATTCTCTGGTACCGGTGCGCGGTCCAAATCTGGAAGGGAACGCCGCGCCCGTGAAATTATCGCGGATAGTGGTGCGGACACGGTGGAGCACTTCGAAAGCGTAGTGAAGCAGGCCCACGGTGTCACGTTCCGCGAGCATGCGAAATGGTGGCTGAACCACATCCAAGGGCGCAAGCGCAAGCCGATTGCAACGGCGACCTTGGAACTGTGGAAAGGCTGCCTTGATAACTGGATCGACCCGAATATCGGAGATCTGCCGTTGTCCGAGGTCAACAATGCTGCGCTCAAGGGGCTCGTTGCCAAGATGTCGGAAGGTGGTTTGTCACCGAAAACGATTAGCGACAACTACGTTCCGGTGGTGAAGATGATTGTCGCTTCCGCAGTCGATGAACAGGGGGAGCAAATTTACCCCCGAAAGTGGAATCACGAGTTCATCGACCTGCCCGTCGTGGAACAGGGCAAGCAAAACACGCCGTGCTTTTCCGCTGAGGTGATGACGGGTTTAGCACGGTGGAAGAGGCCACGGGAGCGGATGATTTTCATCCTATGTGGCGCCGCGGGTCTGAGAATTGGAGAGGTGCTGGGCATCGAAATTGATAAACACATCTCACCCGACTTCCTGACCCTTTCCATCAAGCAGAAAGTTCGTCACGGCAAGGTCGAGCAGCGGCTAAAGACGGCCTACGGCTTTCGCCAAGTTGATCTTCACCCGGCGATTGCTGAGCTGCTCCAACAGTTCGTTGATGACCGGAAAGCTGGTTTCGTCTTTCGCACACGAAAGGGGAACCCAGTCTCGCCGACGAACATAATCCGGCGCCATCTGCACAAGGCGCTGGAGGAACTGCAATACGTGAATCCGTACACCGGGACGCACAAAGCGGGCAACCATGCGTTCCGCCGTTTTCGGAACACGTATCTGCGAAATTACACGGACTGCCCCGAGGGCCTGTACAAATACTGGATGGGCCACGCAGGGAAGGACATGAGCGACCTCTACGACAAGATCTAAAGAGGACGTAGCGTTCCGCAGAAAATGGGCAGAACGGTGTGGATTCGGGTTTGAGTTGCCCCTAATTGTACCGAATGTACCGAAAACAGCCGAAAAAGTGGAGGCCGCGCACGCGGCGTAAATCATTGAGGCCGAGAGAGAAAGAATGGTCGGGGAGAGAGGATTTGAACCTCCGACCCCCTGGTCCCGAACCAGGTGCTCTACCAGGCTGAGCCACTCCCCGACGAGGCACGCCAAGGCTTGAGCCGCACTCTGAGGATTTCTGCGGAGACCTTGGGCGATTCAAAGTATACCACCCCTGCTCGGAGAGGCTGAAAGCTCAGTCTGCCGTTACGTTTTACAGCACAGCCAACCAGGCTCACGCCCTTCGAGCGCAGCCTGTCTGTCTGACTGAGGCTCTGCGATTATGATTGCTCAAAGGACTTTTCCTGCCACTCCCTCCCTATCTGTTTCTCGAAAGCCCTGGACGGGTTCATACTAAAGACTCCACCCCGGGCATGACGCGCTACGCACACGAAGCCTTGTGTGCGCCGTTTATTCTCAAAACAGGGTGGCATTGTTACAATCGTTGCTCAATTAAAACGATTCAATGACCACGATTCTCACTGCCGGGGAACTCTATACGCCGCTCCAGCGCGTGGAACGGCCGCTGGTTTTTATCGACGAGGGCCGGATTGTCGAGATCGCTTCCTCGACCCGGCGCGAAATCCCTAAAGGTCCTCGGGTCCTCGATTTCGCGAATTGCATTCTTGCGCCGGGTTTCGTGGACATGCACATCCACGGAGGCGCGGGGCATGATGTGATGGAGTCGGACCCCAGCGCGTTGCCAAGCGTAGAGCGACTGCTCTATCGCCACGGAGTCACGACGTACTTCCCTACCACAATCACGGCGCCGCTCGAGACAACTCTCGACGCGCTCGGGCGGCTTGCTGACGCCATCGAGGCTGCAAGCAAGAACCAGAGGAAGCACCGCGCGCGTCCCGCGGGCATTCACCTGGAGGGACCATTCATTAGTCATGTGCGGCCGGGAGTACATCCGACTGGCGACTTGCTTCCACCGACCCTGGAAGTTTTCGAGCGCCTCTGGAAGGCCTCGCGCGGTCACATCAAGGTCCTTACGATTGCGCCGGAATTAGATGGGGCACGAGCTTTGATCGCCGAGGCTACCCGTAGGGGTATTTGCGTAAGTCTTGGACACTCGGATGCCAATCTGGAGCAGGCGCAGTCAGGAGTGACCGCAGGCGCGCGGCACGCGACCCACACTTTTAACGCGATGCGCCCGCTGGAGCACCGGGACCCGGGCATCCTCGGTCTCGCTCTGACCGATGACCGACTGAGCGCAGAGATTATCGCCGACGGAGTTCATGTCGATCCTCTGATGGTGCGGTTGTTCCTACGCGCAAAGGGCGGAGACTCGGCGGTGCTGGTTACCGATGCCACGGCAGCTACTGGAATGCCTGATGGACAATACCGGCTGGGCTCCCTGGTGGTCGAGGTAAAAGACGGCAAGTGCTTGTCGCACGGCAAGCTGGCCGGCAGCGTTTTGACCATGGACCAGGCCGTGCGCAACGTCGTGCGCTTTGCCAATTATGATTTGCAGGGCGCGGTGCGGCTGGCCACCCTGAATCCCGCGCGCACCACTGGCTTGGCTGAGGGATTGGGGACCTTGGCCGAAGGCTCGGCGGCGGATCTCGTCGTGCTCAATCCGCAAGGCGATGTCGTGCGGACCATCGTGCAGGGCCAAGTCAACTAGGCAGCACCGAAATTTACAGCGAGGATAAGATGGCAGAAAAACGCGAGTTCCCGCACCACATGATCCGCGAGATTTTCGAGCAGCCGCGCGGCCTGCACGACACGATCGCGCCGCGCATTTCCCTTCCCGAAGGCATCGTGCAGCTCAACGAAGTGCCGATCAGCCGCGACGATTTGCGTGGTTTGAGCCGCATCAACATCGTGGCTTCGGGTACCAGCCGGCACGCGGGCATGGTCGGACAATTCATGATCCAGGAACTCGCGGCAATTCCAGTGGATGTCGATTACGCAAGCGAATTCGAATACCGCAATCCGCTGATTGGACAAAGCGAGCTGACCATCGTGATCACGCAGTCGGGTGAGACGGCGGATACCACCGCGTCGCAGCGCGAAGCCAAAGCCAGAGGTTCCCGCACAGTTGCTATCTCAAACGTGGCGGGAACGACGATTGCGCGCGAAGCCGACGGCGTGATCTACACGCTGGCGGGACCGGAGATCAGCATTGCCTCGACTAAGGCTTTCACGGCGCAGATGGCCGCCCTGTTCTTGTTTGCGATGTACCTAGGGCAGGCCCGCGGGACACTTTCCAACGATCGGCGCGCGCAATACATCCGCGAACTGCTCGATCTGCCGGATAAGTTGAAAGGTCTGCTCAGTTGTGCGGGGCAATGTGAGCAGATCGCAACCGAGTTCTGCAAGATCGATGACTTCCTGTTCCTGGGCCGTGCGATCCACTACCCGGTCGCCATGGACGGAGCGCTGAAACTGAAGGAAGTTTCCTACGTCCACGCCGAAGGCTATCCTACAGGAGAAACCAAGCACGGCCCCAACGCGTTGATCGACGAGCACCTACCCGTGGTCATCATTGCGACGCGCGACAAGAATGACCCCGGCTCTATGCTGCGCTTTGAGAAGACGCTGGGAAATATCGACGGCTTCAAGAAGCAGGCGAGCCGGGTGATCGCCCTCGCGACCGAGGGCGACCACGAAGCACAGAAGCGTGCCGACCACACCCTCTTCATTCCGCAAGCGCCTGAGTTGGTTTCGCCGATCCTGGAGATCGTGCCCTTGCAGTTGTTCGCCTACTACATGGCGGTGAAGCGGGGTTTGGACGTGGACCGTCCGAGAAATCTGGTGAAGTCGGTAACGCTGGAGTAGACGCTCTAGTTCGGCTTGCGGGTCTTGCCGTCGGCCAGATACTGCAGCATGAGAGCTTCGGCCGCGCCGCGGATGCGATCGTTCACAGGGCTTGGCGCCTGTTGCACTGTGTCATGCGAGGGCTTCTGCCGGATGGCTTCCCGCAACCTTTCTCCGAAATCCGAATCGTTGGTCACCACCTGGCCGTAGAACCACAGGAAGTGCCGCATCTGGTCGAGCGCCGATTTCAGTACCTGGAGAGATTCCAGTTCGGGTTCGGCGCTTAAGGCTTCCAGCAGTTCGGGGTTGCCGGGCGCCTCCATGGCGGCGCAGTTGAGCTCTCGCTGAATCGCACGCAGGTCTTCCGTAACGCGGAGAATGCGCAGGTGCACATTTTCGAGATACTCGTTCTTGTCCATGGAAAGGCCCCGTTAACGACACCTCAACATCTCATCGCGTACACGGAGCGAACAGATGTCCCACGGGCATGAGCTTTGGTAATTCTTCATTACCAACGTGTCAATCGCCGCAATTGGCGCGGGGTTTCACGCTTTGCAGGGTTCCTGCATCAGCCACAGGCAGGTAACATGCCGCTGCGAATCTCGGGTACCCCGAGTACACGGACTCCCGTGCACGGCGAAGCGGCGGCCCTGGCTTTCAACATTTGTTCCGTTGTCACCAATCCCAGCCGCAGAGCGCCTTCGCGGGTGGAGGGGATACGCTCCATCAGCCAGTACGCCGGGATCAGCGCATAGGGCCAGACGTAGCCCGGGCCCAGCACCTGCCAAGGACGCCGAATCGTAGCGTTCACCCTGCTCTCCCGGATCCGGCTTCGCACTCTGCCCGCACCTCCTGGTACACCTTCATGATCGGGGCCGGCTGGGCCACGCTTAGGTAGATGAAATGTCCGACCCGTGCCGCGACAGCGGTCTTCACCGCTTCGCAACCGGCGACCAGGTCAATGCTGCGAAACCTCGCAGCCTTTGTCGGACTGGGATGGGCACTCCGACGAGTTGGACAAACGTGCAGCCTGCGGGCACACGGTCACGGTGCGGGGATGAATCAAGAGCATTGCCTGGGATGGGCTCGCATCCTGCCGGCAGCATTGCCCTGGGATTCGGGGCGCACCAGCGCGCTAACAGTTTTTCCGCACGCAAGGAGGCGCGGGATCAGTCGACTACCGATGTAGCCTGGGCGGACGAGCGCGGTACCGGCGACCGCCAGTTTTGTATAATCCGCGCGGTTCAGCGTGCGCTGCCACTTCTGGAGGATCCTTGGTCACTCGCGCGTGGGCTCTAGCCCTGTCTGTGGTTGCTCTTCTGTCCCCCGTCTGGGCGCAGCGAGAACCTGTGCTGAAACAGATCGACGAGCCGCATGCCTACTACTTCCGCGAGATGTACCTGCCGCAACTGACCACCGGGCCAAGCGCCGTCGCATGGTCGCCCGACTCGAAGTCAGTCGTGTATTCGATGGCTGGGTCCTTGTGGCTGCAAAACATCGACTCTGAGCAAGCGGAACAACTCACTGCAGGACCGGGCTACGACTATCAGCCGGATTGGTCGGCGGATGGCCGCTGGATTGTGTACGCGAAGTACGATCACAGCGCAATCGAGCTGTGGGCTTTCGATCTGCGTGAGAAGAAAGCGCACGCTCTGACCGCAAATGGCGCGGTGAACGTCGAGCCGCGTTTCTCGCCTGACGGCCAGCAGATCGCGTTTGTCTCCACTTCTTCCAACGGTCGTTTCCACATCTTTGCCGGACGCTTCGAGCATGGCTCCCTGGAGAAGGTTGGCAGACTCACGGAAGAAGCCCGCAGCACGCTGCCTCGTTATTACTACAGTCTGTACGACCATGAAATCAGCCCCACGTGGTCGCGTGACGGATCGGAAATCCTGTTCGTATCGAACCGTGGCCATCTCTACGGCACCGGCGGTTTCTGGCGTATGAAAGCTGAGCCGGGGGCCGAGGCACGCGAAATTCATTACGAAGAGACCACCTGGAAAGCGCGCCCCGATTTCTCGCCCGACGGCAAGCGCATCGTGTACGCGTCGTACCTCGGCCAGGCGTGGCATCAACTCTGGGTCATACCCGCCAGTGGAGGCGATCCGTTTCCCCTATCTTATGGCGATTTCGACAACATCAATCCGCGCTGGTCGCCCGACGGCCGGACGATCGCGTTTATTTCAAACCGCGGGGGAAATACTTCGCTCTGGTTGCAGCGGGTCGCTGGCGGATTACAGACGCAATTGGCCGCAGCGACCCGCCACTACTTTAATCCGATGGGAACCGTCAAGCTCACGGTACAGGACGAAGGCGGCCACTCGACGGCTGCACGCGTCTTCATCACGGGATCCGATGGTCGCGCGTATGCACCGCGCGACGCCTGGATGCACGCCGACGATAGCTTCGACCGCAACGAGATGGATTTCGAGCCGCACTACTTTCATGTAAAAGGCGAAGCCGAGATCGCGGCTCCAGTTGGCCAAGCAATGGTCGTAGTGATGAAGGGACTCGAGCACCGGTATGTAAGCCAGAAGGTGACAGTGACGGAGGGTGGCGTCACCCCGGTCTCAATTCAACTGGGACGGCTTGAAATTCCTGCCAGTTCGGGATCCCGCTGGGTGAGCGGAGACGTTCACGTGCACATGAATTACGGAGGTGTCTACCGAAATACGCCGGAGCATCTAGTCTTCCAAGCGGAGGCTGAAGACCTGCCCATCACGCAGAACCTGGTGGTCAACAAAGAGCAGCGCGTTCCCGACATCAAGTATTTCCGAACTGATCCTGACCCTGCTTCGACGTCTCCTAATCTGCTGCTGCACGGGCAGGAATTTCATACCAGCTATTGGGGTCACCTGGGCCTGCTGCACCTCACTCACAATTTTCTGATTCCCGACTATGCGGCCTACGCGAACACCGCCGCGGCTAGCCTCTACCCCACCAATGCCGCCATCGCGGACATGGCACACGAACAAGGAGGCCTGGTCGGCTATGTGCATCCGTTCGACACCTACCCCGACCCAGAAAAGGACCGCCTCACCGACGAACTGCCAGTCGATGTGGCGCTCGGGAAGGTGGACTACATTGAAGTGGTCGGCTTCAGCGACCACAACTCCACGGCGAGGGTGTGGTATCGATTGCTGAACTGCGGCTTCCATCTTCCGACAGCCGCGGGAACGGATGCCATGGCGAACTTCTCGTCCCTCCGCGGGCCGGTCGGTCTGAACCGTGTGTTTGTCGAGGTTTCGAACGGGCCGCTGGCGATCGAACCGTGGATTGTGGGACTCAAACATGGGCGGGCATTCGCGACCAACGGACCGCTGCTCGCCTTTACTCTGGGTGATCAGCCGCTCGGGGGAGAATTGAAATTAGCCGCCGGCTCCCACGAAGTGAAGTTCACCGCCGGGATGCGATCGTTGGTGCCGGTGGATCACTTGGATATCATCTGCAACGGCCAGATTGTGCGCGAACTCAAGCTGAACGCAAGCCGTGATTCGGCCGACGAGCACGGCACGCTGCCGATTTCGTCCTCGGGTTGGTGCCTTCTGCGCGCCTCAAGCGACAAGGCCCGCTTCCCGGTCCTCGATTTATACCCATATGCGACCACCAGCCCGATCTATGTCTCGGTGAGCGGTTCGACCCTTCATCCGAAAGCAGACGCCGCGTATTTCATCCGCTGGATCGATCAGCTCATCTCCGCCGCGCAGAGCAACCAAGACTGGAACACGGACGCAGAGAAGAAAACAGTCCTCGACCAGCTCTCCCGCGCCCGTGCGGTCTATGAAAGGCTCCAGCAGTAGCACTCGGTCAGAACGCGCTACTGCACAGAGCTGGCTCGACGTTGACCGCGGGAGCCTTCCTGCTCCAGGCGCAGAAGAGTCCGCTTGCGCTCCATGCCCCAGCGGTAGCCGCCTGCCTTCCCGTCGTTACGCACCACGCGGTGACACGGAATGGCGAACGCGATGCGGTTGCTGGCGCAGGCGCGCGCCACGGCGCGGGCAGCCGTCGGCCGTCCAATGGCTTTTGCCACTTGACCATAGGACTGCGTGGTTCCGAACGGCAGCGACTGCAAGTGAGTCCACACGCGCTTCTGGAAGGCAGTCGCCTGAATATCGAGCGGAAGTGAGCGGCTGAGCTTCTGCCCCGACATCTGGCTCAAGAGCTGGACTGTCCAGCTGCGCAACGACTCATCGTCCCGCTTCCGATTCGCGAACGGGAACTCACGCTTCAATCCTTCTGCCAACTCGTCGTCGGTATCCGCAAACTGGATGGCGCAAATTCCCTTCTCAGTCGCGGCCACCAGCATTCGTCCCAGTGGCGAATCTACACAGGTGTACCGGATGGTCGCGGCAATCGCTCCGCGGCGGTACTTGTCGGGTGTCATTCCGAGCTGCGACGCGGTGCGCTCATACAGCCGGCTGCTGGAACTGTAGCCGGCTTCGTAGAGGGCGCTGGTTACATTTTTTCCCGACTGCAGGCTGCGCTTCAGCGAACTCATGCGGCACGAATCCGCATACTGCTTGGGCGTGATGCCGAGGGCCTTCTTGAACGTTCGCTGCAGGTGGAACGGGCTCTGGCCAAAGACATCCCCCAGCGCCTCGAGCGTTACCGGCTCGTCGAGATGCTGCTCGATGTAGCGGCAGATGCGCTTGACCATCGCAATTTGAGGATTGCCGACTACCGATTTCGGGCGGCATCGCAGGCACGCACGGAACCCGGCTTTTTCCGCATCTTCCGAGCGCCGGAAAAACCTGACGTTTTCGCGACGTGGCCGGCGCGCGGGACACGAAGGCCGGCAATACACCCCAGTCGTGGAGACGGCGAAGAAAAACTCGCCGTCGCAAGACGCGTCCCGATGCACCACCGCTTCCCATTGGCTGTCGTTGCCAACCGCTGCCATATCCCTGGTCACAGTTTCCGTTTTCAGTATCGCACTTGCGTTTGTCATGGGAAGAGATTAGGCCCCGGCGCGCGCGAGGACTATCCAGACCTTGCGGTCAAACCCGGTTTGCTGCAAGATGCTCAAAGCCCCGCAAAAGATGTGAAAACTCTGCTGCAGTGGTGCGGTTTGCTGTTTTTGTTCGCCCCTATGACGATCAGTCAGACAAATCCCGTGGCTTGCGCTGAGTCCACAACTGAAATCCTGGCTGCGCCGGCGAACTCGGAAATCGCCTTGAACGCAGCCCATCCGCACCCCGCCTGGCAAACGGCACGTCCGGTTGTCTTCTGCTCCGACTGGCAGGGAAAGAATCCGGATCCCCACAGGGAAACGCGGGTCAGGGTCCTGTGGTCGCCTCAGACGTTGTATCTCCGCTTCGAGTGCGCTTACCGCGAACTCTTCCTCTTCCCCGATTCTGACCCCAACGGCCGCCGCGATCACCTATGGGACCGTGATGTGGCTGAGGCGTTCTTGCAGCCCGATCCGTCGCACCCTGACTCCTACAAGGAGTTCGAGGTCAGCCCGAACGGCATGTGGATTGATCTCGACATCAGGCCCGGCCACAAGCCGGACCTGCAGAGCGGAATGACGCGCTCGGTTTGGCTCGACGAAAAGGCACTCACTTGGGCCGCAGAGTTGGCAATCCCCATGAAAGCGTTGACCGTGAAGTTTGACCCCGGGGCGGTCTGGCGGGTGAATTTCTTCCGAGTGGAGGGTCCCAACGAACCTCGCGGCTATTACGCGTGGCGGCCCACGCATACTCCCCAGCCGAATTTCCACGTTCCGGCTGCGTTCGGAAGCATGCGATTCCTGACTCAGTAAGCGTCCGCTTTAGTGAGACAAGGTTTGCGGCCGGGTGATGACCAGCTTCATGCCCGCTCGGCGGCGCACTTCGTTCAGCAAGGCCTGCGCCGCATTGCTGTAGGTCTTGTGGGAATCTGACGTGTCCGCCCACACCGCGTCATAAATGACCTGTGAGGCTTCTTTCAGATCCATCAGCAACGCAGCTTCAAGCACGTCGACGCGCTCCTGCAGGCGGGCATAACAACTCTCGCAGACACTGGCGGGATCGTGCTTTCCGCGCAGGTTGGCATGGGAGCAAAGTGCTGGGGTCGCGGAGTCAATTTGGGCCTGCGAGGCATACACCTGCGCTTTAAACTCGCGCAGCACGCGTTCCCTCTCCTCATCAACGCCCTTAACGGCGTTTGAAACCGGGACTGCCGGAGCAGCCGGGGGCCGGCTCGGGCTCAGTCCAATCGGAGAAACTCGCTCGGCCGACTTGCAGACCGGGCAGGCACTCAGATTCGCAGCATAATACTTCCTGCACTTGGCGCACGGCAGGCCGTATCCACTGCCCGTCTTCGGAGCCTCGTTCGTCTGAGGAGCGCTTACGCGGGCCGGGCTCACCGGACGGCGCTCCTCGGCAGCCGGTGCAAGGGCGGTACCAGCGGCCGTGCCGCCTCCAGTCGATACAAATGAACGCATGTAATTCATCGTGCCCCTCCCGGCCAGGGTGCATTTAAACGCATTGTAGGAGGGCATGAGGGAAAGACCGACACACGGGAGTCCACTTGCGCGGCGGCCACTAGTACACGGACAAAGGCGACGTACTAACGAGTGGGCGGGCTAGTGGCTGGCGGTGGGCGCCATGGTCTTCAGCAATTCTTCCGTGCGAGCGTGATACAGGGGCTCTGAAGGATCGAGCTTCGAGGCGCTCTCCAGTTCTGCCAGGGCCTCGTCGTTGTGGCCAATCGCCATCAGGCAAGCTGCCAGCGTGTAGTGGTTCTGGGCGGTCGGCTCCAGCCGCAACGCTTCGCGGAATTCTTTCTCCGCCTCCGCGAAAGCCGACGTCTCGAATAACGCCGTGCCGAGGTAGTGATGCGTGATGGCTGAGTCGGGTGCGAGATAGACCGCCATCTTCAACTCCCGCAGGGCCTCGTCCGGTTGATTGACAAGCAGCAAAGCCTGACCAAGAACCCGGTGCTCCGAGGCTCCAGTCGGGTTCAGCAGGACCGACTTCCGCAGTTCGGAAATCGCGTTCAGATAATCCTTCTTGGCCATGTAGGCTTGTGCAAGACAGGCGTGGCCGCGGTCCCAACCAGCATCCACTTTGTAGAGATCGCGAAACTCGGCGATGGCGGCATCATATTGTTGCTTGTCGCAGTAGGTATTGCCGAGATTGTTGCGAACCGAGGCCTCATCCGGGGCAAGCCGCTTCGCCTCACGATATTCGGCAATTGCGTCGTCCAGCCGGCCGAGGTCGTGCAGGACAACTCCAAGGTTGGAATGCGCCTGCCAGAAGTTCGGCCTCAGATGAAGAGCATGTTTGTATGCGGTCACGGCCCCGTGCAAGTCGCCGAGGTCTCGGTGAGCGATTCCGACGTCGTAGTAGACGTCGGCGTTTTCCGGTTCGTGGCTCAGAGACTCCTCGAATGCGTGTAAAGCCGCAATGTTCTTGCCTGTAGCAAACAGTCCCAGGCCCAGGTAGCGATAGGCCTCCGCATTCCCCGGATCCATGCTCAAGGCCGTGCGCGCTTCAGCGATGGCGCTTTCCGCGTCGTCAGAACGATAGAAGGCGTACGCCATGCGGTCGTGCGTCTCGGGAAATCCTGGCTGCACACGCGCCGACTCGGTAAATTCGTCAAGCGCGGCATCCCATTGCTCTTGCAACACCAGCGTCTCACCTAACAAAAAATGAAAATCTGCGTTTTCGGGCTGTGCATGCACCAGCTCGTTCGCCACTGACTGGGCTGCATCGAACTTCTCGTCGCGAACCAGTTCCGCGACCTTCGCAAGGGAGGGCGGGCACTCGCTCGTTCTGACGTTCTTGACGACACGCGCGCTCTTGATCGCCTTCAAAACCTGTGCGCTGGTTCCCTCAGCCTGCAGCTGTTTTTCAGTCGACGGACCGAGTAAAAAGGCCACGCCTCGTTCGCCCAGAAGACGTCCGATCCGCTGATCCGAAATTCTCCCCGCAATCCAGGCAGTCAGCTGGCACCGATTCACGGGCTGCTGTTTAGAGGTTTGTCCAGAGACGGGACTGACTGCCAACAGGAAAATGCCAATCAGTTGGTTCAGTTTCGGGCGGCTCACGGCAACTCCTTTGGCGCAATGGGAGGGGGCTGCGCCACGACTTCTGGAACCATAGACCGCGCCCGTAATCCTAGGTAGGTCACGGAGGTAACGGGGGTAAGGATGTCCCGGAGTAGCATCCTTTCCCCGCCTGGAGTAACCGAAAACCGCCGTGATTCAGTGACATAAGCTAGAATTGGATGTGATCTCGAACATTGACGGAAATGGTTCGAGTTCAGTACCTTTGAGGCTCGAGTTCCCCCGGAGGCTTGTAATGTTCGAAGGTTTGTTCCAACCGATGCACCTGCTGGTCATTTTCTTTATTGCCCTTCTGGTCTTTGGACCCAAGAAGCTGCCCGAACTCGGCAAAGGCCTGGGAGAGGGCATCCGGTCGCTGAAGGAGGGCATGAAAGAGCCACCCGCCGAAGCACCGAAGAACACCAGCTCCGAGACAAAGAGCTAACCCGCCGGGGTCAGCCTCTGACCGGCAAGCGCGGGACACTTGTCCCCACTCCCGTTACATTTTCACTTGAAAAAAGGTTTCTGAGCGACACGCTTGGAAACTCGCTTAGTTTTGTCCGGCCCTTTTTCAAATTTCTCGCCTTGCACTGTCAGGCGTCGAAACGCACACACATTCCGAAATCGTGATTGACTCCGGGTCCCGGCATCCCATCTCTGCTCGTGGAGGATTTTCTGTGCGCAGTTCCCGATTCTTGTTACCGCTTGCCGTCGCTGTTCTTTCATCCTCGCTGCATGCCGATCAGGTCATCTTGAAAAACGGCGACCGCCTGACTGGCGCGATCGAGAAATCCGACGACAAATCGCTCGTGATCAAGACGGAGTTTGCCGGAGAGGTAGTCGTGCAATGGCCCGCGGTGCAGGAAATCAAATCAGAGCAGCCTCTGCACGTCGGGCTTAAAGACGGGAAAATGGTGGTCGGCGCGATCGCCACCAGCGGCACTAATGTGGATGTAGCGACGAAGGGCGGAGAGAAGGTAGAGGTTCCAAAGGACTCCATCGTCGTGATGCGCAGCGACGCGGAGCAACTGGCATGGGAAAGACTCCAGCATCCGGGATTGCTCGAAGGCTGGAACGGTGGGGTAACTGTCGGCTTCGGCCTGACCGGCGGCAACAGTGAGACCAAGAATCTGGCGCTGGCTTTCAATGGTGTGCGCACCGGCCTGCACGACAAGCTCACTCTGTATGCCGCGTCGGTGTACTCGACCAACGATCTGGCTCCATCGGCTACCCGCGTGACAGCCAACACGAACAAAGGTGGCGCGCGGTACGACCATGACATCACACCGCGCCTGTTCGGCTTCATCAATGCCGACTTCTTCACGGATGCATTGCAGGACTTGAACTTGCGCTCGGTGTTCGGCGGCGGCCTGGGTGCCCATGTGATCAAGCGTCCCGCCACCACCCTCGATCTCCTGGGCGGCATTGCCTACACGCGGGAGAACTACACCCAGGTTGCGCCCCTACCTCGCTTGATTCACAACTTCGCGGCAGCACAGGTGGGCGATGAGTTCCTGCACAAGCTGGGCAAATCGACCGTGATCACACAGCGTGCCTACTTCTTCCCTGACTTCAACAGCACAGGCGAATACCGCGCCACCTTTGATCTGGGGACCGTCACCAAGTTCAACAAGTGGCTGGGCTGGCAGAACGCGTTCGGCGACGTCTACGTCACCAACCCCCCGACGGGCAAGAGGAAGAACGACGTCGTCTTTACGACCGGGCTGAACGTGACGTTTACGCACTGAAGCTGTGGCGCGCGCTCGCCCGCGAACAGCTTCGGAAGTTACGCTAGGACGCGATGCTTCTGGGTTCACTCCTCCCAGTCGAACGACCGCGTCACGGCTTTGTACCATCGCCGGTACATCCGCTCGCGCTGATCGGCTCCGAGCCCCGGATGCCACGTTCGATCGATCTGCCAGTTCGCTCGCAGATCGTCGAGATTCTTGTAGATGCCGGATGCGAGCCCCGCCGCATAAGCAGCACCCAATGCGGTCGTTTCCCGGACCGTCGGGCGCACCACAGGTTTGTTCAGGAAGTCGGCCTGGAGCTGCATCAGGAGGGCGTTCTCGACCATGCCCCCATCAACCCGCAAGCTTTCCAGGGTGACGCCCGAATCTTTTTCCATCGCGTCGAGGACGTCGCGGGTCTGAAAGGCAGTAGCTTCGAGGACGGCCCGTGCCAAGTGGCCTTTGTTAGCAAAGCGCGTCAGCCCCGCGATCACGCCGCGCGCCCCGTCTTTCCAGTAGGGCGCGTAGAGCCCGGAAAACGCGGGCACGAAGTAGACACCACCATTGTCGGCTACGGTGTTGGCGAGCTTTTCGACATCCGCGCTTTTTTCGATCAGCCCCAGATTGTCCCGAAGCCACTGCACCAGAGCACCGGTGATGGCGACGCTACCCTCCAGGGCAAAGACCGGCGCCTGCTTCCCGAATTTGTAGGCGACGGTCGTCAGCAATCCGTACCTCGACGGAACAGGCTTGGCGCCGACGTTCATCAACAGGAAGCAACCGGTGCCATACGTATTCTTGGCTTCCCCAGGGGCAAAACAGGTTTGCCCAACAAGAGCCGCCTGCTGATCGCCCAGGATGCCGGCGATCGGAACGCCCTGCAGCACGTTCTCGCTCGCCATCGCATATGCCTCGCTGCTCGAGCAGATTCGCGGGAGCATGGCTCTGGGGACTCCGAAAGCCGATAGAAGCTCAGGATCCCAATCGAGGGTAAGCAGGTTCATCAACTGCGTGCGGCTGGCGTTGGTGACATCGGTGAGGTGAAGGCCTCCCTTCGGGCCACCGGTGAGCTGCCAAACGAGGAAAGAATCGACGTTTCCGAAGAGGACGTCGCCGTCTTCTGCGCGCTTGCGCAATCTCGGGACGCTCTCGAGCAACCACAGGATCTTCAGGCTACTGAAATACGTTGAAAGCGGGAGTCCAGTACGGTCACGAAAACGGTCCTGTCCTCCGTGCTTAGCGAACTCGGAAACCAAATCAGCGACCCGCGTGTCCTGCCACACGATCGCATTGTGAACCGCACGCCCCGTGGCGCGCTCCCACACGATTGTGGTTTCCCTTTGGTTCGTGACGCCGATCCCGGCGAAATCTGAGGGCTGCAGCCCGAGCGCCTGCAATGCACGCGCGATGACCTCCTGCGTGCGCTGCCAGATCTGTTCAGGGTCGTGCTCCACCCATCCCGGCTGCGGATAGATCTGCCGGTGTTCCCGCTGTTCGCACGCGAGCGCCCGCCCGAAACGGTCGAACACAATGAAGCGCGTGCTGGTCGTGCCCTGGTCGATGGCGCCGAGATACTTAGGCATGACCAGCGGCGCCTCCACTTTTTCCCGCGCTCACTCTTTGAGACTGTCTCTCTTGACCCTGTAGAGCCCACATCAGACGTTGCAATCGCCCGACATAGTCCTGCACGGCGCGCCAGCGCTGATCTTCCGACCAATTCCACTCATCGCCGAGGAGTTCGGCCACATCAGATGCCGCTTTCAACGCCAAATCCCAACTGTAAAATTGCACCCCCAGCCGGCGGGCAAGCACGTCTTCCACCGACATGGCCATCTCATGGCGGGCGCCGTAAACCACCTCTGCCTGGATTGGAGCGGCATCCGGGACCAGCGCCGCTCGCCATTCTGGACGCTCGCGCGCAAGGGCCAGGACCGAAGATGCCTCACTTCCATATTTGCGCGCCAGGTGGCGGGCCGTGGCTTCATGCAGTCCAGTGTCGGCTGCAATGGATCGCCAGAGGTCCAGGCGATAGCCCTCGCTTCCAGGGAGCCGGTAACTCGCGGTGCGGCACGGGCCGCGCTTGCCCAGTTTTTCCTCCACGACATTGATTGTGTCTTCGGCCATCGCCCGGTAGGACGTCCATTTCCCGCCCAGGATGCTGATCAAACCGCTAGTCCCGCCGACCTCCACCTCGTGCTCTCGGATCAAGTCTTTCGTTCTGCGGCTGAGCTTCGAACGCACCAGCGGCCGCACTCCAGCGAAAGCGCTGACAACATCAGCCCGTGAGTAGCTGTGCGTCGAATAGTGATTCAAGTACGAAAGCAGGTAGTCGGCATCCCGCTGCGTGACCGAGACTTCCGTATCTCGGACCAGTTCATCCGTGGTTCCGACCAGCAGGCGGTCCATCCACGGGATTGCAAAGATCACGCGGCCATCTTTGGTCTTGGGAATGAGCAGCCCAGGCCCTGCTCGCTCCAGCGGCAACAGAATATGCGCGCCCTTGCTTAACACGAGCCGGGGCTGAGCCTGTGGGTCCGCGAGCAAGCGCAGCGAATCGGAAAACGGACCAGTGGCATTGACGAACGCCCGGGCGCGAACCGGAGTCTGCGCCCCTGTCAAAGTGTCTTCCACAAACGCAGCCGCCAGCTTTCCATCCGCCCCTTTTTCGAAACCACCGACCTTGCTGTAATTGATCGCTGCTCCGCCCGCGTCGGTGAAAGCCTTCACCAGGGCCAGGCAATATCGGGCATCGTCGAACTGCCCGTCTTTGTAGATCACCGCTCCCCGCAGTGAACCGCGGCGTAGCTTGGGCAACCGCGCCAGAGCTTGATCACGCGTAAGGACTCGGGTTGGGCCGAGCACGGACGAACCCGCGATCCAGTCATAGAGCTTCAGTCCGAGCTCGTAGTACCAGACCTCCCATGGCCTGAAACAAGGAATCAGGAAATCACTGGCTTCGGCGAGATGAGGAGCGTTCGCGATCATGACCTTGCGCTCGCGCAGCGCTGCCTGAACTACGCGAAATTGCGCTTTATCGAAACGCGTAATGGCCTGTTGCAGGTAGCGAACGCCTCCGTGCGCAAGTTTCGTGGAGGCGCTGGAGGTGCCGGAGGCAAAATCGCGCAGCTCAACTAGAACGGTGTTGAATCCTCGAAGCTGCGCATCGAGCGCGCAGCCTGCACCCGTGGCTCCGCCACCGATCACGCACACATCAAACGATTGCAACTCGATGTCGCGCCAGACCTCAGAGCGGGGTTTCATCTGTGGCTGGCTTCAGTGTAGCGCGGGCGCCCACACCCGCGAGAAGCTGGGAGTCTCGTTAGGACGTGGAGTTGTTATCGAGGGATCTTTTTCGACGCGAAAGGACTCCGGCCTGCCGGGAAGCTACTGGCCGCTACCGGCCTGCTGCCGGGCATCTTTCTGCGCCATGGGCAGGTCTGCAGTCGACCACCCGCCACCCAGGGCCTTGATCAGGGAAACCGCCGAGGTCATGCGCCGACCCGCAATTTCCACCGCCACCCGCTGGTCGCTGAGGGCGATGCTTTGCGCCGTGATCACTTCCAGGTACGTGGCGACGCCACCCTTGTACCGGTTGTTCGAAAGCTCCAGGGACCGCTGCGCCGATGCGACAGCCGCATCCTGGGTTTTGGCTTCGCCCTCGAGCAGGCGCAGGGCTGCGAGGTTGTCCTCCACTTCTCGGAAGGCCCCGAGCACGCTCTCCTGATAATTTGCAGCCGACTGGTCGAACGCAGCTCTGGCCTGGTCGCTGACCGCTCGCCGCCGGCCGGCATCGAACAGAGTCTCCAGCGCGGAAGCGCCCACCGAGAAGAATCCGCTGGGCCCATTGAACCAGCTCGTAATCGAGGTGCTTTCGAAGCCACCCGTTCCAGTCAACGTGATCGTGGGAAAGTAGGCCGCCCTGGCGATCCCGATTTCCGCGTTAGCCGCGGCCATGCGGCGCTCGTTCCCGGCAAGGTCAGGACGGCGCTCCAGCAAATCGGAAGGAAGCCCCGTCGGAATCACCGGCGGGATCAGATCGGCAGTGGCCGGAACCAGGGTGAAAGTCGACGCCGGCTGCCCGGTTAACACGGCGATCGCGTGCTCAAACTGAGCGCGCTGTACGCCCAGATCAATCGCCTGTGCTTGCGTGGTTTCGAGCTGGGTCTGCGCCTGTGCCACATCGACCTGGGACACAACTCCTCCGCTATAACGGCTTTGCGTGAGTTCGAGTGCTTTCTGATAAGCGGCCACCGTGGAGTTCAACAAATCCTCCTCGGCATCGAGCGCCCGCAACTGAAAGTAGTCGCTCGCCAGCTCCGCATGCAGGCTCAGCCTTACGTTTTCCAGATCGGCCCCGCTCGCCTGAGCGTTGGCGCGAGCAAACTCCACGGTCTTGCGCACCCGGCCCCAGACGTCGGCTTCGTAGGAGGCATCGACCGGGAGCTGCAGATCGGTGTAGCTGCTCGTGGTTGTCAGTTTCCCATTGGGCCGGTTCCTGGAAACCCGGTTGCGCGTTCCGCTCACGCCGGCGGTAACCGTTGGGAACTGAGACGAGCGGTTGATCCGCACCGCGGCCCGGGCCTGCTCGAACTCGGCCTGCGCCGCCTTCAACGTCTGATTCGAGACGTTCACCCGCTCCTCGAGCGCATTCAGTTGCTCATCGTGGAAAACTTCCCACCACTTCCCTTTCGCTGCCTGATCACTCGGCTGGGCTGCTTTCCAGTTCTGCGGAAGCTCTTTGTATCCCGGAGGCGCCGGCGTCGTGGGCTTGGCATACTTCGGCCCGACGCTGCAACCGGTCAGTGCGGACACACCGCAAAGCAGAAGTCCGGCACCGAATCTACCCACATGCGGAAAACGCCGACTCACTTGGATCCATCCTTCGGAGCGGCAGCATTCTGAGCGAGGCGCACTTGCTGACCCGACACAAGCGAGTCCGGAGGATTCACGACCAGGTTCTCGTCGCCATTCAGCCCTGTCCGTACTTCCACTTCGCTTCCATAGTCGCGCCCCAGCGTAACTGGCGTCAGGTCCGCCTTGCCGTCCTTGACGACCGCGACCCGCAGCCCCTCAGAGCGGAACAAGAGCGTGTTCACCGGAATCGTGAACGTCGAGATGTTCCCCGGCAACTTCAGGTGGACCTCCGCATACGAACCGGAGAGCAGTTCTCCGGTGGGATTGTTCACTTCGATCTCGACCAGCAACGTGCGGCTCGCCTGATCGATCGCGGAGGCAGTCCGCACCAGTGTCCCCTCGAAGCGGCGATCGGGATACTCGGCCAGCGTCAGATCGGCCTTCAATCCCGGCTTCGCAAGTCGCGAATAAATCTCGGGAACATTGACGTAGACGCGCAGTTTGCCGGGTTGGGCAATGTGAAACAGTTCGTTTCGGGTCCCGCCGCTACTACCCGAATCGATCAGTTGCCCGATATCGGTATTGCGTGCGGTGATCACGCCGTCAAAAGGCGCATAGATCTTCTCGAACGAAACCAGCTGCTCCAACCGCCCCAGATTCGCCTGTGACGACTGCACAATCGCTTTCTTCGCCGCGTAATCGCCGGCGGCATTGTCAGCTTCCTGTTGCGACACCGAATCGGTCTTCAAAAGTCCCTGGTAGCGGTTCGCCGTGATTTCCGAGAGCTTCATGTTCGCTTCTGCCGTGTTCAGGTCGGCACGCGCCTGGTGAAGCTGCTGATCGACTTCCGGAGAATCGATCTCGGCCAGTAACTGGCCAGTCTTCACATGCGCTCCGATGTCCACGTACCACCGCTTGAGATACCCATTGGTGCGGGCGTAGATGGGCGCATCGCGAAATGCCTGCACGTTTGCGGGCAGCACGACTTCCTGTCCCGGCGAAGCGCGCTTGGGCTGCACGACGATCACCGCAGGCACAGCCAGCCGGTTCGTTTCCGACCGCAGATTGGCGCGCGCGCGCACCCGGGGCACGATTCCGGAAATCACCACGGCGGCCACAATCGCGAACGCCACCAGAGCGACCAGCCATGGGCGGCGCACCCCGCGGCGCTCCGGCGCCCTTTGCGGGTTTCTCGTTCCCATCGATTCTTGCACTTGAGTCTCTTGCTCTACCGGCATCCTTGCTCCCCGAATCTTACGCCCAAAATCCTCAATTTCCAGCGGACCGCGCCGCCCGCGCCTGTCTTCGTCCGTGCAACAGGCTGAAGAAGACGGGCACGAAGAACAGTGTCGAGACGGTGGCCAGCAACAGGCCCCCGATCACGGCGCGACCGAGTGGCGCGTTCTGTTCTCCGCCTTCTCCCAGGCCAAATGCCATCGGCACCATGCCGATCATCATCGCCATCGCCGTCATCAGGACGGGCCGAAAGCGCGTGAACCCGGCCTGCAACGCGGCCGTAACCGCGTCTTTGCCCTCCTCCAACTGCTCCTTCGCGAAGCTAACCACGAGAATGGAGTTGGCGGTGGCCACGCCCATGCACATGATCGAACCGGTCAGCGCCGGCACGCTCAGCGTGGTATGGGTGACGAACAGGAACCACGCGATCCCTGCCAATGCCGCAGGCAGCGCTGAGATGATGATGAACGGGTCAAGCCAGGACTGAAAGTTCACCACGATCAGCAGGTACACCAGCAGGATCGAGAAGAACAATCCGCCAATCAGTCCGATATAAGACGAGCGCATGGTCTGCACCTGGCCGCGCACCACCAACCGCGAGCCACGGGGCAAGTCCTTGCGGCTGGGCTCGATGATTTTGTCCAGATCGCGCGCCACCGCGCCCAGGTCGCGCCCCTGCACCGAGCCAAAGATGTCAATCACGGGTGCAATGTCGTAGTGAGACATGACCGCTAATCCGACTCCACGCCGGATCGTGGCCAGACTTCCCAATATCTGCGGAGGCGCTCCGCTGCCGCCGGTAATCGGAATGTTCTGCAGTCCTTGCAGCGAATCCAGGCGATATTGCGGCGTCTGGGTCGCGATCGCGTAGCTGACGCCGTTCTTCGGATTCAGCCAGAACGTGGGTGTCGTCTGAAAACTGCCGCTCAGCGAGATCAGGAGATTGGTAGCGACGTCACGTTCCGAGAATCCAACCTGCCCTGCTTTCGTTCGGTCCACATCAATGTGCAACTTGGGCTGATCGAAGGCCTGCTGAATGCGCATGTCAACGGTGCCCGGCACGTAGCGGACTTTTTGCACTAGGGCGTCGGCGAACTTGCGGTTGCCCTCGATGTCGTTGCCCATGATCTGAATGTCAATGGGCGCCGGCAATCCGAAGTTCAGGATCTGGCTCACGATGTCCGCAGGCAGGAAGGCAAATGTGACACCGGGATACTCTTCCGCCAGTCTCAGCCGGAGATCATGGACGTATTTCTCAGTGGACCGATGGTGCTCCGAAAGACTGACGAGAATGTCCGCGTCTCCGGGACCCACCGGAGCCGAGGTGCTGTAGCTCAGATTGATGCCGCTATACGGCAATCCAATGTTGTCGATGACGCTGGACACTTCGTCGGGAGGAATCTGATCCCGGATGGATTGCTCAATCAGGTCGCACAGCCGCGCTGTCTCTTCGATGCGCGTTCCTGTGCGAGCACGAATGTGTAGGCGGAACTGACCGCTGTCGACCGACGGGAAAAAATCCTGTCCCAGGAACGGAACGACAAGCAGCAGAGATAGCACGCAAGCCGCGAAGAACGCCATCAGGAATGCCTTCTGATGGTGCAGACATGTTTCCAGAATGCCGTGGTAGCTCTCACGAAAACGATCGAATGCCACTTCGAACCGCGCTTGCAGGCGCACAAACGGGTTCGGGCTCTCGAGAGCCACCTGCCCGGCCTCGGCTTCGTGCCCGCGCAGCAGGTACTTTGCCATCGTGGGAACCACGGTTCGTGAAAGGAAGTACGACGCCAGCATGGCGAAGCACACCGCCTCCGCCAGCGGGACAAAAAGGTATCGCGCCACGCCTGACAGAAAGAACATCGGGACAAACACGATGCAGATCGAAATCGTCGACACAAACGCCGGCACCGCAATCTGCTGCGCGCCATCCAGAATGGCGTGCTCCACTTCTTTCCCCATCGCTAGATTGCGGTTGATATTCTCGATTTCCACCGTGGCATCATCGACGAGGATACCGACAGCGAGAGCAAGCCCGCCCAGCGTCATGATGTTGATGGTCTCGCCCAGCGCGCTCAGGCAGATGATCGAAGTCAGGATCGCCAGTGGAATCGACACTGCGATGATTACGGTGCTGCGCCAGCTTCCCAGGAAGACCAGGATCATGAATCCCGTCAGGCAGGCGGCAATGATCGCTTCCCGCACTACGCCCTGAATCGATCCGCGGACAAACAACGACTGATCGGCAAGATAGCGAATGTCGAGATCGGGCGGAATCGTTCTCTTGATCTCAGGGATCAGGTCTTTGATTCCCGACACAATGCTGAGCGTGGAGGCGTCCCCAGCCTTCTGAATGGAGATTAGAACCGCGCGCTGTCCATTCACGCGCGCAATATTGGTTTGCGGCGGGAACCCGTCGCGCACGTGCGCCACGTCCCGGATGTAGATCGTGCTGCTGCCCACCGTGCGAATCGGCAGGTTGTTCAACTCCGCCACCGCCTGCGGACTGGCGTTCATTTCGACGTCGTACTCCAGGGGGCCGATCTTGGTTGTGCCCGAGGGCAGAATCAGGTTCTGCGCGCTGACCGCATTTACGACGTCGAGCGGCGACAAGCCTTTCGACTGCAACGCCGCCGTATTCAGATCGACCTGCACCTGCCGCTGCTTGCCGCCATACGGATACGGAATGGCCGCGCCCGGCACGGTAATCAGCCGTGTACGGATGAAGTTCACTCCGGTATCAAACAGCTGCTGCTCGGAAAGCTCTTTGCCCGAAAGGGCCAACTGAAGAATGGGAACCGTCGATGCGCTGTAAGTGATTACCAGCGGAGGGGTGGTACCTGGAGGCAACTGGCGCAACTGGGTCTGGGAAATGGCCGTGACCTGTGCGATCGCCTTCGTGATGTCGGCGTGCGGCTGGAAGAACACTTTCACCACCGCGATTCCGCTCAGCGACTGAGATTCGATGTGCTCGATGTTGTCGACCAGGGTGGTCAGCGCACGCTCGGTCACCGACGTGATCCGGTTCCCCATGTCTTCAGCCGGCAACCCGCCGTAATTCCAAACGATGCTGACGACGGGAATATTGATTTCCGGGAAGACGTCGGTGGGCGTCCGCAGAATCACCAGCGGCCCCAGGATCAGGATCAGAAGGGCCAGAACCGTGAAGGTGTACGGCCGTCGCAACGCGAGCTTAACAATCCACATGCTGGCTCTCTCAAAATAATCATGGGGCGGCAGACACCCCGCCCTCCACCCAAGTCCGCTTGACCCGGGCTCTCGATGCTATTCCCTTGAAACGATGCCAACCAAGATTGAACGCGCGACCGAAATGCCGTCGTCGCGATTCAGACCCGACCGATTGGTTTTAGATGACTTATCGGAAGCCCAGGGAGCAAGTGTTTTCAGGTCGGCCTGCAAATCGCGCCAACGCCGAAATGCCCAGTAGCTGCACAGGAAGCCGGAGAGGTCTCCACTCCGAAAGCAATAACTCGAGGCGCGCCGGGCAGTTACAGCCAGCCGGCGCGCCTGAGGAACCCCTGCCCTCCCCCGAGGCCTAGGGTTACATCCGCAAGATCCGCAGCGAAACCGCTATTCTTACTTTTCTCCTACCTCGCGCATCGCCTTCCGCAGATGCCTGTTCACATCCGTGGTACTGATTCCCAGCGCGGCGGCGATTTCGGCGGGCGTATACCCGTGGATTTCCTTCAGGACAAACACGTCCCGGCATCTGGGAGGAAGCAACAGCGCTCGCAGCATGACCAGTTGAAACAGTTGTGCTGGTTCGGCGTTGGCGCCGCCTGTGGTGGGCCGGTGTGGAACTGGCTTGCTGGCTTCCCCGTGACGAATCATCCCAGTGCTCGCTTCCATTCGTATGGTGCGAGGAAGTGGCATCGCGTTTCAGAGAAGCGCCGAAAAATCTCTTCGGGCCGACTTGCCGCTCACCGGGCGCCGCCTCAGGGTTTCCTCGGTTCGGTGCTAAGATGTTCCGCACTCTCTGTCTGTGAGGCAAGCTCTTGCAATTTCAGGCCTTTGATGCGCCGTATCTGGAGCGTCTTCGTGCCGGAGACTTTCGCACGCAGGAGCATTTTGTTGCCTATTTCAGCGAGTTGATCCAGCTCAAACTTCGCGCCCGCCTGCGGAGTCCGCAGGCCATCGAAGACGTCCGCCAGGAAACCTTCGCGCGCTTTTTCACTGCCCTGCGCAGCCCCGAAGGAATCCGTCAGCCGGAACGCCTTGGCGCTTTTGTGAATTCCATCTGCAACAATGTCTTGTTGGAGCAGTACCGGGCTTCGGCCCGCGTCGGCTCGCTCGAGGACGAGACTGCCGAGGAACTGCCCGACCCCGTCATCGATATCCTCGGGGCCGTAGCCGCCAGGCAAATGGCAGCAAAAGTTCGGGACATCCTCAACGATCTGCCCGAACGCGACCGGCGCATTTTGCGCGAAATATTCCTGGAAGAGCGCGACAAAGACGAGGTGTGCCGAGATTTTGGCATCGACCGCGATTACCTGCGTGTGCTCGTGCATCGCGCCAAGCAGAGCTTCAAGTCCGTGTATTTGAAGAGTTTGCAGAATCGTCCGCCCGGACTCACCCCGGCGGGCAGGCTGTGAAACGGTTCGCTGCCCAAACGCACTACCTGTTAGAAGAAAGAAGGCAGAAAGAAGGCAGTGATGGACCACAACGAGGCCCTACGGCTGAAAGCAACCGAGCGGTATCTGCTAAATGATCTCGATACCGAACAGCTCGATCAGTTCGAGGAGCATCTCTTCGGCTGCCCCGAGTGTGCCCTTGATTTGCGCGCGGCTGCCATGTTCGTGGAGCAGAGCAAGTCGGTATTGTCCGCGCCCCAGAGGCTCGCGCCGCTGCCGAAACCGACCCGAAGTTCGCCGTGGCTTGCCTGGTTCCGTCCCGCCTTTGCCGCCCCGGCTCTCGCTTTACTCCTACTCACCCTGGGATATCAGAGTCTGGTCACGATTCCCGCGATCAAGGGAGCGTCCGGCCGGCCCGCGGTTCTCCCTTTCGCAACTCTTACGGTAGCCACTCGCAGCTCCAACCCTCCTGTTGTCCACGCGCACCCCGCCCGTCCTTTTAACCTGCTGTTGAATATTCCCGCTCAAAACCGCTTTTCTTCTTATCTTGTGGACTTGTACGACCCTGCCGGGAAGCTACAATGGTCGCTCCCGATTTCGGCCGAGGCCGCCAGCGACACCGTTCCCCTGACCGTTCCGGGTGTGAGCACAGCGGGAACCTTTACGTTGATGGTCCGCGGAGTCGTCCAGGGCGGTAACGATCTCGCCGAGATCGGCAAGCAGCCGTTTGAATTACAACTTCAGTAAGGGCCCCAAAACAGATCTCCACCAAAGCGAGGAGACGTTATGACACTGCGCGCCGTCAGAACCCACTATTTCCACGCGAACGCTTCCGCCATCGGCGGATTCATCGAGCGCCCATTCGTCAAAAACATTCCTGTCCAGTCCCCCGCATCGTTGTCGCCCTCGGGCGGGTCCGATGAAGCCGCCACCTCTGCTTTCCAGTTCGAACAGATCATCACGGCACATGCCACCCGCTCTCGCGTAGAGGGAAGCTTTCTCGGCGGACTTCCCACAACTCGCGCCATGGCGGCAGTCGAAGGCTTGAATGTGCTCGACACGATTCGGGCCGACGAACTCGTGGCGTATATTTCTACTCAGCATCCGGCCGAAGATCTGGATGTGCCCAAGGTCGATCTCAGTCGGACTGTGATTAGCGGGCTACGGATCGGCGAAGCGATTTTGCGAGTGCATCTCAATCTCAAGTTCTTGAGCGACGGAAACGGCAAAGGGTTTCCGAAAAGGCCGTACCTGCTGGAAAAGTCGCTCTGGAAGAAGGCCGATAAGAAGTACGATCCTGATAAGGGCATTCTCGTATGCACGCTGGTGGAAAAGATCGAAATCGTGCGCGGCAAGCTGCCCGCGAAGATCGTCGACACCAACATCATAGAGATCCCCAACATCGGCCGCATGCACCTGGCGGAATTTGTGGTCACCGGCAAGTCACTCCAACTGATTATGATGCGTCTCGAGTTGGGCTGCCCGGTCGTGGGTTCGTCAAGTGCATCCGCAACCCAGGTCAATGGCGGGGGCTATCCATAGCCTTAACCGCAGTTGCCCTCCTGGCGCTGCTTTTCACATTTGGATGCTCACGAGACCCTCAAAGCGAGTTCGATCGTGTTGAGGGTCTTCTCGTGCACGGCGACCTGGTTCGCGCGCAGGCCGCTGCTGAGGCTGGGGCTCTTCAATACTCTGGTCGCAACTCCTTCTGGTCTTGGAAATTCCGCCTTCTGCACGCACAGGTTCTCGCCGCACGCGGAAAGTATTCGGAGATGTTGAAAATCCTGGAGCCGGACGCGTCCGTTACCCCTCAAGACACCGAGTTGAACCTCGACCGCCAAATCTGGACATGCATTGCGCACGTTCGGCTGCATCACTACAAAGAAGCCGAGGAGGGTATTGCCAGAGCCAGCCAATCCTGCCTCAATGCAAATCGTTTTGTATGCGGCGAACTCTTCAATGCTCGCGGCTCGCTGGAAGTCGAGCGCGGGAAGTTTGAGGAGGCACGTCCCTTGTTCTCCAAAGGCCTGGCGATCGCTCGAACTCAGCACCAGCAGTTT
>Ga0182037_10000064_pt1 | contig 42311 bp, 34 predicted proteins | sample sta12Cox44000082_FD_125974 | JGI IMG/M metagenome (GOLD analysis project Ga0182037, IMG submission 125974) | Lab enrichment of tropical soil microbial communities from Luquillo Experimental Forest, Puerto Rico - statoxic.12C.oxic.44.000.082 | ecosystem: Environmental > Terrestrial > Soil >... | reverse complement strand
GACTGCGTTCGGCTGGCGCCTCACTTCGCTCAGGATGACAGTCTCTCGAAGGGCCCGAAATGCGAAAACCTCGAAATTCGTTCAGGATGAGACTGCTTGAAGCTCAATGACGGCTTTCTCCACTTCCTTCCAGGTGGCAGATCGGGGATCGATCAAGTCGTAATGGTCAGCCTTGGGGATTTCCACGAGACGCAGGTTCTCGTGGTTTTTCTTTTTCGTCTCGGCATAGTTGCGACTGAAATCTGAGGGGACGGTATCGTCTAGCGCGCCGTGCAAAAGAACCTGTTCGGCGGCTGAGATCGACAGGCGCACGGGGTCGGCGTCGCGATAGTGCTCGGGGACGGCTTGCGGTGTGCCTCCGAGGAACTCTGCGACCGCGTCGTGGCTGAGATGCAGTTCGTAGCCACGCTGCAGGTCGACCACTCCAGCCAGGGACACGACGCGCTTCACGGCAGGAACGTGGGCCGCGAGGCAGAGGGCGAGCTGGCCTCCCGCGGAGTGGCCGATCACCGCGATCCGGTCAGTGTCCAAATGAAAACGGTCGGCAATCTGCAGAAGAAAGCGATAACCTGCGGCAACATCATCGAAGGTGCCCGGCCATCCCCCCTCGGGGTTGCCGACGCGGCGAAATTCCAGGTTCCACGTGGCGAAGCCCTTGGCTGTGAGGGCCGCACACAGGTGCCCGGCGTGAGCGAGGTCATACTTCGCGCGCCAGAACCCGCCGTGGAGATTCATCACGACCGGCAACGGCCCCTTCCCTTTTGGCAGGCGAAGGTCGCCGAATTGGTTGGGATCGGAGCCGTAGGCGAGGCGATGATCGGCGGGGGGAGGCGTGAGCGTGAGAATGTCTTCGGACATGTCTTTGTAGGGGCGGCCACATGATTGTAAACCGCAGTGAGAGGGCGAGACCCATCGACTTCGGGCAAGGCAGGCTGTCTGCGCTACCCAGTTGGGAGCAACTCGACAACGGTGCCGTCTCCCCATCCGTATTTTTTGCGCGAGAGATCATGGACCTGAAGGATGAGCTCGCGATCAGGACCTGAGCCAAGGATGCGGGCGGTGGCGGGAAACTGGCGGTTCCCTACGCGGACTTGAACGTGCGGATCGGCACGGAGGTTCTGAATCCACTTTGAAGTATCGTACTCGGCGATGACGTAGAAGCGGCCCTGGCGCTCGATGAACCAGATTTCGATCTCGCGGGGACGGCCGCTCTCGCGCCCGCGGGTGGTGAGATAGAGATATTGATCGTGATCGATGTTATTGGCCTTTGAGCTTAAGCTTTGCCTTGTTCTCCTCAAGGAACTGGCGAAGATTTTCGGAAGCGTCCAGCAGGCGGGTCCATTGCTCGTAGTAGAGCGTGACGGGGAAGCGGCCGAGGCCATACACGCTGACTCCACCTTTTTCCGAGACCTTGAATTCCATGGAACCGCTGCGTTTTTTGGTCTCCACCTGCTTTTCGAGTTCATGCAGACGGGCCTTGAGTTCTTCGTAGGTAGGTTCTGACATAAGTGTCCTCAGGGGATGCAAGCATGATAGAGGGGGAGCGGGGCTGGCGTCGAGAGGTGGATTTTTTCACACAGGAGAATCGAGCGTAATCCGTGGAAGCGAATTCCCGTTAAGGCTGCAGGTGGCGTCGGCGCACATAGGGTCCCCTCCGACTTCGCTCAGGGCGGGCTTTCAACTACGTTCGGCTTCGGCTCACTTCGCTCCCAATGAAAGGAGTGAGGGGGCGAACGACCGTGTCCTGACCACCTAGAACAGCCGTCCTAACTGGAAATAGAACTTGTGGTGTCCACGGTCACCGACGCTGCCGCCGAACACTACCGGGCCGATGAAGGACTGCACCAGGACGGCGGCGTTGAAGTCCATGGGCAGGCGAGAGTCCGCTGTGTTGAGAGCGCCGTAGGCCTTGCCGATTTCGTAATCCGTAATCAGGTAGACGTTCTTGCCGAGGAGCGGGGAGAGTTCCTTGAGACGGCGAATATAGCCGGGCTGAAACAGGAAATATTGGTTGGTTAGCAGTTCGTTAGTGCCATAGGCGGCGAGACGCTGCGGACCGCCGAGGCCGAAACTGGGGAAACCGGTATGGCGGTAGCCCAAGGTGGACCCGCCGGACGCGAGCAGAAAGAGTGAGTTGGTCTTCAGGACGCGATGAAAAACGCCCGTGCGCAATTCGGCGAGGGGAAAGTGCTCGGTGGCACCGGGATTGGCGTCGTAGAACTCGAAGCGCGATTGCAGCAGGTAGCCTTGCCGGGGCAGAGTCGGATCGTCGGTGTGGTCGGTAATGAAGCGGAGGCGCGAAAAGCCCTGGCGGCCGCTGACGTCAGTGAGAAGACCGGGAATGCCGATGGAGCGGCTCAGCGAAAAGTGCTCAAGCTGGTAGCCGAAGCGGAGTTCGGAGAAGCGATTGGCAGCGACTCCGAAGTCCAAGCCACCGCCCAAATCATGCTGGCGGTAGGTAGCGATGCGGGTGTCGTTGAGATAGAGATCGAATGGCTTCGAGGTAGCGAACAGGCGGGGCGCAGCGAAGAAGTGGCTGAACCAGTTCAGGGGGTGGTAATACTCGGAGCTGGCGCCATAGCTGGAACCAACAATGAAGTCGTTGCGCCATTCGGAGCCGAACCCTCCCATGTCATGAAACGTGACACGGGCACCCATGGCGAAGCGGACGTCGGTGTAGTCGGAGCCATCGATGACGAAGATGGGATTGACCGTGGGCGGCGCGTAGTCCTTTTCCTCTGCGCGGATCAGCAGGCCGGGCTGGCCGCTCCGCGTGGTGACTTGGAATCCAGCGCGCGTGAAGCGTCCGAGACCAGTGACATCGGTAAGGTCGGAGTCGAGGTGGTCAAAATCGATCGGCTTCCCGATATTGTCGGCGAGACTCCTCTGAATGCCTTGCGCGATGACAGGAGCAGTGCCCGTGACATCAACGAACTGCGGGATGGGAATGGGGCGGCGGCGGCCCTGACGCTGGGCGACGTAGACCGACCACTCGGAATCGGAAAGCGCAAAGCGCTCAAGCAGACGCGCTCGCTCCTGCGTCCCTGAGTATCCTAGATCAACGATTTTTTTCGCTGCCTGGAAATCGAGAATGCTGTAGGCCTCAGTGTGCACCGGGATGAGAACATCGGCCTTCTGCATGCTTTCCAGTTCGTTGGCGGCAATCACGACGTCGATCGAACTCTCGAGCACCGTGAACGCGGAGAGGCTCTGCTCGGCCTTGATGGGCGGAGTTTCCAGATGGACGGCAATGATGATGTCAGCGCCCATGGCACGGGCGACATCGACCGGGAGGTTGTCGAGGAGGCCGCCATCGACGTAGATCTCTCCATCGCGGCGCACGGGGCTGAAGATGGCGGGCAGGGACATGGTGGCGCGTAACGCCTCGGAGAGTGAGCCCCCGGTAAAGACCCGGGCTTTGCCGCTGACGAGGTCGGTGGCAACACAGCGGAAAGGCGTGGGCAGATCATCGAACGTCTTGAGGTCAGAGTAAGGCAGAGCGACGCGGTCGAGGATGAGGCCAACCTGCTGCCCGGAGTTGAATCCGCTGGGAAAGCTGATGCCATGCTTGAGTCCGAATTCGAGATCGTTCGGGTAGTCGCGCTTGTCTTCCTTGCGGCGGAATGAGCGTGCCAGGTAGGGGAGTTCATTGCGCAGCGACCGGTTCCAGTTGATGCCTTCCATAAACTTGTCGATTTCGTCGCCCGACATACCGGTGGCGTAGAAGCCTCCGACGAGGCCGCCCATGCTGGTACCAGCGATGTAGTCGACGGGGATGTGGTGCTCCTCAAACCAGCGCAGGACGCCGATGTGAGCGAGGCCCAGCGCACCGCCGCCTTCGAGCACGAGGCCGATGCTGGGGCGGTGAGTGACGACGGGTGGCGTGGGTTGCACTGGAGCGGGCTGTGATTCCTGACCGGACGCGAGGGAACTGTAGAAGAAAAGCAAAAGAAAGCAGACAGAGAACTTCATACGGTCTCCGAGGATCTGGAGACTGAGTATAGCGGGGGATGGCGCCTCCACTCCCTCACGGGAGGTCGGCGAGTGGGGGGCGCAGTGTGCTACGGCCAGGAGTCTGAGTGATTACGACGGCTTGCCGCCACGCTTAGGTTTCGCGGGCGAGGGCGTCCGCGCCAGAAATTAGCTTTTTCTTCTCCACGTGTTTGGGTGACGCTTTGGTCAGGGTCGCCCGCAGTTGGCGTGCCGGCGCTGGGGCGCGGACCTTCCCTTCTCGAACGATTTCCTTTGCGGAAAGCTCTTTGCCGTAGAGGGTCTTGTTACCGCCGTCATCGGAGCGCAGGGTAGAGCCCTCGAGCGAGATTCCGGCAAAGAGTCCCATGGCGCGGGAATAGGAAAGAATCTCGGCCTTCATCACGACGTCGGTTTCGGCGGAGGCATTGCGACCAACGGGACCGGCTGCGGCTGAAGCGTCAGCGCCAAGCTTCACCTTGCTCGACATGATGGAGTTGGCCCCGCGGTCGTTCATGATGAGCAGTACGAAGTCGGTGGCTTGCGCGCCGATCTGCAAACCGAAGCTGCCACCTTCGAGAGCGAACATGGCAGGCGCGCCCCAGGGACGGTTGAAGGTCTGGCCGTCGCGGCAGGTCACCACTCCGCGGCGCTTTCTCATCGGACATCTCCATTTTCACGCGCAGAGCGCGGGAATGAGTTGCGGCCCTGACAAGTTGTCCAACAGGAATCCAACGAATAGTAACGGGCGAAGGGGATTCAAAACAACCGGGAGTCGCTGCGGTTTTGCGAGCTAGAAGCTGAAAGACGCCTGCAACTCGATCTTCCGGCTGGCGGAGGCGCTGGAGAACGGGCCACCGGCGAGGGCGACAGAGCGTCCGAAATTCGGGGAGCTCAGATTTCCGATGGGCGCAGCAAGATTTTCGCGGTTCAGCACGTTGCGCGCGTTGACGCTGAGAGTGAGATTGTAGCGACGGCCGCTGTTGCCGGGGCCGAAGATAGCGCCCATGCCGGCACCGGGGCCACGGCCAAAGCCACCACCGCCTCCTCCGGGGCCGCCTCCGCGACGGCCGCCGCCAGGGCCGCCTCCCTGCTGAGAGCCGGCGTTGTTGTTGGCGATTTCTCTGCCGAACCCAAAGGTCTTGCTCAGGCGGAGATTCAGCACGAATTGGGGTGGGCCGTTGAGGTAGTTGATGGGGACAAGGGTTTGTCCAGAAACGCCAATATTAGGCTGGGTGTCAAAAGCACCGAAAGGAGTAACGACTACACTAGGCCTCGTCAGATCAGTCGCGAAGGCGGGGCGATCATTCGTGATGGAATCGCCGTTCAGGTCGTGCCCGATCGTCACGTTATACGGCGAGCCCGAAGTTGCGATGAGAAACGGACTCAGGCGGAACCCGTAGGGGACGGAGATGGAGCCTCCGAAAAAGACACGATGGCGGATATCATAGGCCGCGCGACCGTAGTCCTGGTCGAGATTGTATTGGTTCGACGGGAACCCGCCTGATGTGTTGCTGTGGACGTTGTTCAAGGTGTAGTAACCGAACAAGGTCAGCTTCGAGCCCGCGCGGACGTTAGAGCTGATGATGAGCTGATGCTGGCGAAAGATCCCCTCGGGGGCGTATTGGTAAACGTTGTCGAGATTGCCCAATGGCCGCACCGTAGGATCGGTGGGGTCCGTAGCAGGGGGAATGGGCGCATTGATGTTTCGAGTAAGGAGTTGATCGAAGCCGCGGGAATTGAGATAGGAAACCGTTACGTTCGCCACTTTTGTGATCTGCCGCTCCAGGCTGACCGCGCTCTGCACGATGTACGGCGAGCGATACCTGGAGTCGATCTGGTAAAGAGTCGGGGACGACTGCTGTAAATCCGACGGGCTCGGAATAGTTGGATAGGTGACATTCGGTATCGGCGGTGGGGGTTGGCCTGGCTGAGGGGCGGGCGCTTGTGCGATGTACTGCAGTTGCGTCACTCCGTTCAGCCGCTCCGATTGCAGAACGTTGCTCTCGCTAAACCGGTCATAGAACATTCCAAAGCCGGCCCGGAGGACGGTTTTGGGTGCGGACTTCAGGCCCCCGCCGATGCCCCAGGCGACAGCCACGCGAGGGGCGAAGTCACCGTGGTCATGAATCGCGTTCTGCGTCTCGAAACGCAAGCCATAGCTCAGCGTGAAATTCGGACGTATACGCCAATCATCCTGCAAATACACGCCCGCATCGACCACGTTCACGGTCACGGTAGGAATGACGGTCATGCCAGTTCCCGGAAACGTAATCGAAAGTTGAAAGGGCGTGGGCGGCGTCGCGTAAGTATCAAGAGTTTGGAATACCCACGAACCGTTGAATCCTTCGGCGGCCAGGCTCTGGTCGTGGACCACGCGCAATCGACCGCCGAACTTCAGGAAGTGATTCCCCAAGGCCATCGACGTGTAGTTTTGCAGTTCGTAATGGTCCTGGTGGTCGGTGCTGGTGCCGCCCAGCGCGCCTCCGGTGGTGAATGCCCCAGGAACGGTGACTGTGGGCAGCGTGCTGTTGGGCACGTCGCTGCCGTTCTCGCGCAGGTATTGAAAGCGGGTTTCGTTGATGACCTTTGTGGAGAGCACCTGGGTATCGCTGACCTGGACGGTGTGCTCGACGCTGGTGCTGTTGGTGCCCTGATGGAGGAGGGCGAATCCACCGACGCCGTTGTTTTCTTCGGTGTTGCGGAAGTACTGATAGCGAGCCGTCAGCGTGTTGTTCTTGGAGATCTGGTAGTCGAGTCGGGGGCTGATGTTGGTGCGCGTATGGGGCTGCGGGACCCCTGCTGTGTAGATGCAAGTGGGCGTTGTGCAGTTGGGAAGGATTGGGAAAAGCGAAGTATCGGAAGACGGGATGTTCGCCGCAGGGGGGAGAGTGGCGTTAATGATGGCCAGTTCGTCGATGTTGCGGCGCTGGACGTCGAGGAAAAAGGACGCCTTCTTGCCCAGTGGTCCGCCGATGTTGCCCATGTACTGGACGGAGTGATAGGCCGGTTCGGTCCCGGTCAGGAACGGGTTCTGGGAATTGAATGCCGACGAATTCCCCATCACCGAGACCTGGCCGTGGTATTTGTCGGTGCCGGGCTTGGTGAAGATTTCAATGCGGCCGTAGCCGAGCTTGTCGTATTCGGCGGAGAAGGGATTCTGGTTGATGCGAATCTCGCGAATCGACGATTTCGGGGGAAGCTGCCCCGCAGTGAAGCCATCGATGTATATCTGACCGCCATTGGGACCGGCGGAGGGTCCGGCGAGAGCTTCGAGGTCGGTTTGCAACTCGTCGGGATCGTCGGGCAAGGCGTCGAGATCTTTCCCGGTCAGGATGATCGCCCCCGCGTTGTTGGCGGGATTCACGTCGACGGTTGGCGCTCCACCCTGGTCGGTAACGTTGACCTTCTCCTTCTCGACGGCGATGGAGAGCTGGATATTCAGGAGTTGAGACTGACCGGCGGCGACGTTGACGTCGTCTTTGGCGAAGTCGGCGAAGCCAGGGGCGCTGACGGTCAATGTGTAGTTGCCTGGCGCGAGGCCGCTGACTTCGTAGGCGCCGGTGCGGTTGGTGGTGACGGTCTTAGCTTGGCCGTCGGGCGTGACGGCGATGACCGTGGCATTGGCCACAGCCGCACCCGAAGGATCGGTTACGGTGCCGTGGACGGTACCAGTGGACTGCGCCAGCACGGGCGCTGCGCACCACAGCGCAGCCACCAGAGCAAGAATCATCCGCCACTTTTCGTGAAACGTCATTCCCCTTCCTACGCAGTTCTACCTCACATCTGGAGGGAAACTAGGGACCCGCAGCCGCAGCCTCGGCGTTGCCAGAACCCAGGCTCCACGGCGAAAGCATCATGGCCTGACTCGCGTTCGGCGCCGCCGTAACAATAGCCTCAACGCCGGCGAGCATGGTGATTGCGCTGACCGGCTGGGAGCCATCGCCAGCCGTGGAGACGATCATGACCGTGTCACCCTTTTGCAAGTCAGTCAGCGATACGGCAGGCATCCGGCTGAGAATCTGCTGAATGTCAGCCGACCCGCTGCGTCCGCCCATGCCACTCCCTCCCCCTGGGCCAGAGGCGGGAGCGCTCGAATCCTTCGCATGGTCTCCGCTGGAACCGTTGGTTCCCAGCGCCTGGCTTGCGCCGGGGACACCTTCAGCGGCGGCACTCTTTAAGCGCGCGGCAATTCTCTGGGCGAACTCCGGCGGAAGCTTTCGCAGTTGCGAATCGGGTGTCACTCTCACTGTGACCGATTGCTTGCTGATCGCGTCTTTCAGCGTGAGGGTGTTCTCGCTCGGATCAACGGATGTAATCTGCCCGGCCAAGTTACGAAAGGTGCCGGAGACGATTTCCTCCGCGTTCAGTTCGGTGCCGTCGGTATCTTTGTTGCCGCGGGCACGCAGTTGATCTCCGATCTTGATCACATCGAACGGAGCGACTTTGGCGTCGTCAAACTTCACCGAGTTGGGAGCGTACCGGCGGAGGATGGTGTTCTTCGAAGTCTTGATGGTCAGACTTTTAGTTCCGGTGAAAGAGGCGAGCGAGATCGTAATGGTGCCCGTTGCAGAATCGGTTGCGGTCACAAGGCCACCTACGCCACGCCGCCTCCAATCTTCGCGGTCTTTTTCCTTCTTGGCGGAGATGTCGGCCGCCTTGATGACGATTACCGAAGCGGCTGCGTACGAATGTGCGTCTTCTGACCTGCGCGCGCGAACCATGGCCCGATCCCCAACTTGCAGTTCTTGCTTCCGCATTGGAGTCGCATTCTTGACGTCTTTCTCGCCCGGCGCGATGCGGAGAATGCGAACAGAATCAGCCAGGTTCACGTGCGCATCCTGGCCAGCATCGGAGGTCAGGGTAAAACCAGCACCGTCGAGGGACTTGATCGTCCCGATATAGGTCTGGGCGGCGTCTTTGGGCGCGGCCTTAGCATCGGGCGTTGCATCCTGCGCCATTCCAGCTTGCGCGAGAACGCCCGCGAGCAGGAGGGCAGCAAACAGGTTCCTGCGTCGATCGAACCCTGGAATTGCACGCTCCTGCATGGCTTCAATTTAGCATTGCCACAATCACTAATGGATTGCTTTTACAAAGTTTTACCCAGATGTGACGAAGCGAATTGTGAGAGACGGAGACCGGTAAGACACCCACATTCTTCATGCTTCATCTCAGGCAGGGAGGGATGTTGGTTTTCTTTATTTGGCGGACCGGAGGCACAGGGGATGATTGTTGTGCCTCGGTGTTGTCGGGCAGTGTCAGTTTACGGTAAGGACCAACCTGCTGCTGGTGCCACCGCTTGTGCAGCCGACATCTCCGGTGCTGCCGCTAGGAGTCTTAACGGTCACGTCGACAGAGCCCGGGCCGGAGATCACGCCCGTGGTCAGGGTGACGCGAAGCTGCTGATTGCTGGCGACCGTGGTGCTCAAGGGCTGGCCGTTGATGAGCACGACAGAGGACGCGACGAACTGACTGCCATTGACCGTGAGAGCCACACCTTTTTCGACGTCCGAAAAGCTGACGGTACTGGGTGAGAGGGAGCCAATCAGCGGAACAGGCCGGGCACTTCCGCAGAATGGGTTGAGGGCGTTATTGCAGCCTGACAACAACAGAACCGAGAGCAGGCCGACCACAAGCAACAAACGCGAGGGCATACAGAAACTCCTTGTTACGGGCGGCGGACGCCCAGGGTAGGGTCACGCTCTGGCCGAACCCGGGAGAGGAGGAGAAGTTTCGGTGGTGGGGGCGAGATTTCGGCATGCTTCGACCAGTCTACATCTGCAGGTCTTTCGGGACGGGAGGCTGGCTTAAATCATTAAGAGATAAAGTCGAAGGAAGGGTGGAGCGGCCCACGGGACTCGAACCCGTTTCGCCGGCTTGGGAAGCCGGGGCACAACCCATATACCAGGGCCGCTGACTGTAGCGAGGGTACCACTGCCGGGAACCCGGCTGCAATCTACCGCCGCTCAGTTTGTCAGTTCGGACTTGCTGTCGGATGTTGTGACTTCGAACCGAGGGCAGCGTCGCAGCGGGCCATGCGGGCGGTAACCTTTTCCTGCAGGGAAAAGCAAAGTCGGATGGGGAGGACGTGCTCACTCCCCTGCTGCAGCAGACCGCGAATACCGTGCTGACACAGGTCAGCAGCGCGAAGAAGTAGTAACGCTTGAAACAGGGCGGAACGAGGAGGGGGAAACACGTCCCGCCCGCTTTTGTTCGGAAATCCAAGCTTAATGGCTCACTGCTGAGTGTACGTCGCTCGGCGAAGAAACTGTCCCGCTCCGGCCCTGCCCCGGAACTGGTTCCCCTCGACGACGACGTTGCCACGTGACAGCACGACGTCCGGCATGCCGGTCACTTCGATTCCCTCGAACATCGAATAGTCCACCCGCATATGGTGCGTCTTGCAGCTGATGGTGTGTTTGCCGTTGGGGTCGAAGATGACGAGATCGGCGTCGCTTCCCACGGCGATGGTACCCTTGCGGGGGTAGAGGCCAAAGAGTTTCGCCGGCGTGGTTGAGACCAGCTCGACGAAGCGGTTGACGGAGAACCGCCCCTTGGCGACCCCCCCAGAGTAGATCAGGCTCATGCGGTGCTCGATGCCCGGGCCTCCGTTGGGAATTTTGGTGAAGTCGTCCTTGCCGAGTTCTTTCTGTTCCTTGAAGCAGAACGGGCAGTGGTCGGTAGAGACGACCTGCAGATGGTCGTGTTTCAATCCGTTCCAGAGTTTCTCCTGGTGCCACTTCTCGCGGAGCGGTGGCGTGAAGACATACTTGGCGCCCTCGAAACCGGGGGCTTCCATGTTCTCGAGTGAGAGATAAAGATACTGTGGGCAGGTTTCCGCGTACACGGGCAGGCCGCGATCGCGCGCTTCGCGGACTTTCTCCAGCGCGTCGTTGCAACTCAAGTGGACGATGTATACGGGCGCTCCGGCCATCTCGGCGAGCGCAATAGCGCGGGATGTTGCCTCGGCCTCGGCTGTAGTGGGACGCGTCAGCGCATGATACTTCGGAGCCTTCTTTCCTTCCGCCAGCGCCTGCTGCACGATCACGTCGATGGCGTTACCGTTCTCCGCGTGCATGCAGACCAGCCCTCCGTTCTTCGCAGCAGCGCGGAAGGCCTTGAAGATGCTGGCATCGTCGAGCATGAACACACCGGGATAGGCCATGAAGAGCTTGAAGCTGGTGACTCCCTCGCGAACGAACGCGTTCATTTCTTCCAGCTGCGCCGCGCCGAGGTCCGTGATGATGCAGTGGAACGCATAGTCGGTGACGGCCTTGCCCGAGGCTTTCTGCATCCAGGCATCGAAAGCAGTGCGCAGGGTCTGACCTTTGTACTGGATGGCGAAATCGATGAGGGTGGTGGTGCCTCCGAAGGCGGCGGCGCGGGTGCCGGTTTCGAAATCGTCGGCGCTGGTGGTGCCGCCGAAGGGCATGTCGAGATGAGTGTGGACGTCAATGCCCCCGGGGAGGACATATTTGTTCGCAGCGTCGATCACCCTCTTGGCGTTGTCGCGGGGGAGGCCTTTGCCGATGGCTTCGATCTTGCCGGCGCTGATGGCGATCTCGCCGGGGTAGGTGTCAGTTGCGGTCACCACGCGGCCGTTGACGATGAGGGTATCGAAGCCCATTGCGGACGTCCTCCTGGGAAAGGCGAATGGGCATTTTATGCTAAACTGCGGCACCTTCGGTGGTTCTCCGTGCCTCTCGGTGTCCTCGGTGGCTTGAATAATTCTTCACCACAGGGGACACGGAGGGGCACGGGGAAGAGCCGGATCACCAGGAGCACATATGCGGTTTGGGATGACGATTAAGCCGGACATGACCGTGGATCGCATTGTCGCGCTGACGCGGCAGGCCGAAGCAGCAGGGTTCGAATATGGGTGGATCTTCGACTCGCACGTGCTGTGGCTGGAGCCGTACCCGATGCTTACATTGATGGCTGCGAATACGAACAAGATGAAGCTGGGGCCGTGCGTCACCAACCCGGCCGTGCGTGATCTGACGGTGACCGCGAGCCTGTTCGCAACTTTAAATCTGATTTCCGGTGGACGGATGCAGGTGGGCATCGGGCGCGGAGACAGCTCGCGACGCGTGCTAGGCAAGAAGCCGGTTGGGGCGGGCGATCTGGAGCGGGCGATCAAGACGCTGCGCGAGCTGATGTCAGGAAGAGAGATCGATTACGAAGGCCAGCCGACCAAGCTCACCTGGGCGAAGGTCGTGCCGCCGATCTGGGTGGCGGGCTACGGACCGAAAGTGCTCGAGATGGCGGGACGCGTCGGCGACGGCGTGATCCTGCAGTTCGCTGATCCTGACCTCATCGAGTGGTGTCTTAGCTTCGTGAAGAAAGGCGCCGAGGCGGCGGGACGCGATTACAAGAAGATTGAGGTGATGTCGGCGTCGGCGGTGTGGATGTCGAACGATCTTGAGAAAGCGCGCAAACATGTGCGCTGGTTCCCAGCCCTGGTGTCAAATCACGTGGTGGATCTGCTGTCGCGCTATAAGCCGGAGGAGTTGCCGCCTGCACTGACCTCGTACGTGAGCAACCGCGGCGCATACGACTACCTGCAGCACTGCGAAGTCGACAGCCAGAACTCGAAATTCGTGACCGACGACATCGTGGACCGCTTCTGCCTGGTAGGTCCGGCCGAGGTGCATCGTGAGAAGCTCCGGCGGCTGGCGAAGTCCGGCGTGACCCAGTTCAACTTGTACCTGATGTCGGGGGATGAGGAGCAGACCCTGGAGGACTATAAGAAGGAGATTTTGCCCGCGTTTGAGAAATCGGTTGTGTAGTCGACAGCGTGTTCCGGGCGATGCGCGGTGTTGCGCGCGGCTGCCGAAGTGATCTTCACGCTTGAATCAGGATGGCATGAAAGGCTCGGTGTGTCTGGAAGAGAGCGACGATCTGACCCGCCGGGAGCTTCTCCGCAGGTTGGGCAGTTTCGTTCTCGTTACCAGCAGTTCCTTCGCATTTCGAAACAACTCTCCCGCATCGAAGGCTCTCACTGGCAAACTGCAGGAGTTCGTACACACGCACCAGATTGCCGGTGCAGTGGCACTCGTGTCTCGCTCCGGGCGGATCGTGTACGAAGAAGCGGTGGGCAGCCAGGACCTCGGGAGCGGCAAGGTGATGCGCACCGACACCATCTTCGATATCCGATCGATGACAAAGGGTGTCACCGCGATCGCGGTGATGTGCCTGGTGGAAGACGCTAAGCTGAGCCTCGAGGATCCGGTGTCGAGATACTTACCGGAGTTTGCCGAACTCCGGGTCTCCGAGAGTGGCGGTCAGCTGCGGGCGCCAAAGCGTCCAGTCACATTGCTTGATCTGCTCACGCACACCTCGGGCATGTCAGAGATTCGGCCGCAGCCAATTGAGAACATCACGCGGGTTTTGGATCGGTCGCTGCAGGAGGTGGTGGACACTATCGCGAAGCAGCCGCTCAGCGCCGACCCGGGCGCTCCGTGGAACTACAGCAGTATGGGATACGCGGTGCTGGGCCGCGTGGTCGAAGTGCGGAGCGGCAAACCGTACCAGGATTTCGTCGCGGAGCGCATTTTACGGCCGCTCGATATGCGCGACAGCTTCTACTTTCCGCCGCGCGAGAAGGAGTCGTGGATCGCTGCCATGTACATCATGGAAAATGGCACCCTGAAGCGGGATTCCATTGATATCTATCGACGCGGAGCGAAGTATGCGGCGCCGGAATTTGGGCTGTTCTCGACCGGACGGGACATGGCGCGGCTATTCGAGACGATGCGGAACGGCGGGAGTCTGGGGAAGCATCGCATTCTGTCGCAAAAGACTGTCGCCACGATGCTCGACCCCCGCGTTTCCACGGGCATGGAGGGCGTCTCGCAAGGGCTGGGATGGTTTGTCTGCACGGAACCTGCGAGGCAGCCTGCGTTGCGTATCTCCAAAGGTAGCTTCGGCGTGGCGGGAGCTTCGGGGACGTTTGGGTGGGCAGATCCGGAGCAGCAACTTGTGAGGTTGTTTCTGATACAAAGGTTCAGCGGGTCAGACTCGGAGCGGAATGCGTTCATGTGGCTGGCGGCGGACGTGAGGTAGGGGTCTAAGACGCTCCCTCGATCGCGACTCCTCGCTCTCCCTGCAACCTCATCAGCCCGTAGTACGCCACGAACGACACCGCGAATCCTACAAACCAGGAGTAATCGTAAAGCGGCCGGAGTGACGGAACAATCAGTCCGACCAAAGCAGTTCCCGCCCCGGCGGCCAGCGCAGCCAACGCCAGCCAGTTAAAACCGCCGCGGTATTCGTATGCTCCGCCGCGCAGGTAAAGATCCTCGAGCTTTAGTTCCCTTCTGCGGAGCACGAAATAATCGCAGATCATGATGCCGGCGACGGGGCCGAGAAAGGCTGCGTATCCGCCGAGCCAGCCAAGGATAAAGGTCTTGTAGTTGGCCAGCAGCTTCCAGGGCATCAGGGCGATGCCCATGAAGCAGGTGATGATGCCTCCGGTGCGGAAGCTGATACCGCGCGGCCAGAGGTTGGAAAAATCGTTTGCCGGCGACACGACGTTAGCGCCAATGTTCACGTTGAGAGTGGCCAGCAGAATCGCAACAAGAGAGATCACGACTGCGATGGGCGAATGGAAGCGGGCTAAAAGCTGGACCGGGTCCCAGATCGCCGTGCCATAGATCACGACTGTGGCCGACGTCACCAAGATTCCAATCAGCGAGTAGAGGGTCATCGTCGTCGGGAGTGCTATGGCTTGTCCGATGGCCTGCTGGCGCTGGCTGCGGGCGAAACGGGTGAAATCAGGGATGTTGAGCGAGACGGTGGCCCAGAAGCCCACAGTCGCGTTGAGAGCTGGGACGAGAAATTTGAGGAAGTCGGCAAAGCTCGCGAACTTCGATGGAGCGGCGAGCATGGGGCCGAATCCGCCGGCGGCGGTGTAAGCCCAGCCAAGCAGTAGCAGTCCGACCGCGAGCAGCACCGGCGCGCTGATTCCTTGCAGAAAGCGGATGTACTCGATGCCTTTCAGGATGACAACGAGATTGATAAGCCAGAACAAAAAGAAACAGATGGCGGTGTTGTGTGGGACCTGGGCCCATCCGGGAAAGAGGATGGTGAGCAGGCTGCTGATGGCTTCGCCCCCGACCCAGGTCTGAATGCCGAACCACCCGCAGGCAACGAGCGCGCGGAGGACCGCAGCGACGTTCGCACCCAATACTCCGAAAGACGCGCGGGCGAGCACGGGGAACGGAACCCCGTAGCGCGCGCCAGGGTGCGAATTGAGCAGCATGGGAACAAGAACGATCGAGTTGCCGAGGAAGACGGTGAAGACAGCCTGCTTCCAGTCCATGCCTCCCTGGATCAGGCTGGCCGCGAGCATGTAGGTCAGGATATTGACCGACATCGACACCCAGAGCGCGGCGTAGTTGTAGGTTCCCCAGTGGCGCTGCTCGGGCGTGGCGGGGGCGAGGTCATGGTTGTAGAGGGGGCTGGATTGGATTCGGGAGAGATTCATAGTTCAGGTGTTAGGTCTTAGGGCTCAGGGCTCGGGAAAAACTCATGCTCGCGAGTGGAACTGTCAATCCTTCGAGAGCCAATTAAAAGCCAACCGGAGCAGCCAACACCACCCCAGTGTTCCGAGAACTCCAAACCAAAATAGTGGGTGACCGACACACCAAGCCATCGCTACTAGGAGGATGCCGAGTGGTGATTCGCTAACGGCCACCGGAACCATTCAAAATTCTTCACAGCGGTCGCGATGCACCCAGCAAGATGCACGATGGCAGGATGTAGACCCAGTGAGGGTCTAACAAAATCCTCGCGAACCTTTTCGACGCCTTCACTGGCGTTCTCAGTCTGCTGCCGCGGCCCTTCCCGTCTGCTCGGTCAGGGGCGCATACGTCTCTGGCCGGCGGTCCCGGAAGAACTGCCAGACGCGGCGGACTTCTTCGATCATGTCGAGGTCGAGGTCGGCGACGACGACTTCGTCTTTATCTCGGCTGGCCTGCGCAATGATCTTGCCGCGCGGGTTGCAAAAGTAGCTCTTGCCATAGAACTCGCCGATGCTCCAGGGCTTCTCGGTGCCGACGCGGTTGATGGCTCCGACAAAGTAGCCGTTCGCGACGGCGTGAGCAGGCTGCTCGAGCTCCCACAGATATTCCGACAGACCGGCAACGGTGGCCGACGGATTGAAGACAATTTCTGCGCCATTCAATCCGAGAATGCGAGCGCCCTCGGGGAAGTGGCGGTCATAGCAGATGTAGACACCGACGCGGGCGTAGCGCGTTTCAAACACGCTGTATCCCAGGTCACCGGGCGTGAAGTAAAACTTCTCCCAGAAGCCGGGGTGGACATGCGGGATGTGGTGCTTGCGGTATTTCCCCAGATACTTTCCATCCGCATCGATAACCGCCGCCGTGTTGAAGTACAACCCCGGCATCTGCTCTTCATAAATCGGCGCGACGATTACCATGCGGTGCTTGGCAGCAAGCTTCTGCATGAGCTTGGTCGTCGGACCCTCGGGGACGCGCTCGGTGAGTTCGTACCAGCGCGTGTCCTGTTCGGCGCAGAAATAGGGACCGTAGAAGAGCTCTTGCAGGCACAAGACCTTGACCTTCTTCTTGGCGGCCTGCTCGATCATCTTGAGGTGCTTGTCGATCATCGCCTTTTTGATTGCGGATAAAGGCTGGCGGCCGTCGAGGGGGGACTTCGCCTGAATGAGGCCGCAGCGCACGATTCGAGACATGGGGCACCTCCGGTTGGAGTGACACTATAGCACTTGCTCGTTTGCTATCATACGCGGCGTGCCACGCCCCTTTCTGATCGATACCGATACTGCTTCCGATGATGCCGTCGCGTTGATCATGGCGCTGCGCGCGCCGGATGTTGAGGTGAAGGCCATCACGATCGTCGCCGGCAACGTACCGGTCGAGCAATCAACGAAGAACGCGCTCTATGTCGCCGAACTATGCGGAGTTGACGTCCCCGTGTACGCCGGCGCGGACAAACCCCTGCTGCGGACCTATCAGAATGCCACCTGGTTTCATGGGCGCGACGGGCTGGGAGATCACGGATATCCGGCTCCACGCAAGACGGTCGGTCGACTGCACGCGGCCGATGCGATCATCGAAACGGTCGAGGCGAATCCCGGCCTCGTGATTGTGACGCTCGCGCCGCTCACCAACCTAGCGCTGGCGTTGGCCAAGAAGCCTTCGATCGCTTCCAAGGTTGGCCTCTGCGTGATCATGGGTGGAGCACCGTGCTGCGAAGGCAACGTAACTCCGGCAGCGGAGTACAACATCTGGGTCGATCCTGAGGCGGCGCAGATGGTCGTGCGCAGCGGGCTACCGGTCGACCTGGTCGGGTGGCATCTCTCGCGAGGAGGCGCGGTCTTGAACGATCGCGACATCGCAGCGGTCGAAGCGTTGAAAACTTCCCTTGCGCACTTTGCCATCGAGTGCAACAGCCATGCCCGTTCTGCTTACAAGGTGCAGACCGGAGAGGACGGGATCTCGTTGCCCGACCCGGTGGCGATGTGTCTGGCCATTGATCCCTCAGTAGGGACGTCGTGGAGCGAGCACTACCTGGATGTCGAGGTCCAGAGTGAGTTGACGCGTGGCATGACGGTAGTCGACCGGCTGAATGTCGCGCAGGATGAGCGGAATCGGGACGTCTGGAAGCCGGTGGTGAAGGGGCGCAAGGCGAAAGTCTACTGGACGATGGATACCGCGCGATGGAAGAAGGCTCTGTTTGCAGCATTGCGCTGAGTGAAACGTCTTAAACCGCAAAAGGACGTAAAGGGTGCGCCAAGAGAGTAAAGATCAGAGGTCAGGCTGTGAGTTTCTTTCGCGAAGCGATGGTGGGCAAGAAGGTAAGGAGCGATCTTTGAACAGGCGACATAAGGATTCGACCGAAAGTGACAGCAGCCGCAGAACGTTTCTTCAAACTGGACTTGTCGCCAGCGCGGCGGCGGTGTACCCGGCACTTGGCGCTGCGCGGGTCATAGCAGAAAACGCGCACGCGAATGAATTCCCCGCGGCTGAGGTCAAAGCATTTGAACTGGAAGAAGCGACCATCGATGACCTCCAAGCCGGAATGAAGTCCGGTAAGTACACCTCACGCTCCATCACGGAAAAATATCTCACGCGCATTCAGGACATCGACAAGCAGGGACCCGTGGTCAACAGCCTAATCGAGGTGAATCCCGATGCGCTCGAGATTGCCGAATCGCTCGATCGCGAGCGCAGGGAGAAAAGCGAGCGAGGGCCGCTACACGGGATTCCGATCCTGATCAAGGACAACATCGACACGGCCGACAAGATGATGACGACCGCGGGCTCGTTGGCGCTGGTAGGCGCGCCCAAGCCGCCGCGGGATTCGTTCGTCGCGCAACAACTGCGCAAAGCCGGAGCGGTCATCCTGGGAAAGACTAATCTCAGTGAGTGGGCAAACATTCGCTCCAGTCACTCTACCAGCGGCTGGAGCGGGCGTGGCGGGCTCACAAAGAATCCCTATGCGCTCGACCGTAATCCGTGCGGCTCAAGTTCGGGTACGGGCGCGGGCGTATCGGCGAATTTTGCGACAGGCGGAATTGGCACCGAAACCGACGGGTCGGTGGTGTGCCCGTCCTCGGCCAACGGTCTGGCCGGGATCAAGCCCACGGTGGGGCTGGTGAGCCGAGCGGGAATCATCCCCATTTCTCACAGCCAGGACAGCGCAGGGCCAATGTGTCGCACCCTGCGCGATGCAGCGATCCTGCTGGGTGCGCTCACTGGAGTTGACCCGGACGACATCGCTACCAGCGAGAGCCGCGGACACTCCTACACCGACTACACGCAGTTCCTCGATGCAAATGGCTTGAAGGGAGCGCGAATCGGGGTAGTGCGAAAGTATTTTGGATTTAGCGAAAGTGTCGACGGGATCATGGCCGAGGCAATCGATGTCATGAAGAAGCAGGGCGCCACGGTCGTCGACCCTGCTGATATCGAGACCTTTGGCAAATTCGATGACACCGAACTCGTGGTGTTCCAGTATGAGCTGAAAGCCGACCTCGAAAAGTATCTCGCGCGGCTCGGGCCGTCGTCTCTCATGAGAAATCTCGAGGACCTGATCAACTTCAATAACCAGAATGCGGCGCGCGAGATGCCGTATTTCGGGCAAGATATGTTCCTGAAGGCGCAGGCTAAGGGGCCTTTAACAGAGCGGGACTACATCGACGCACTGGAGAAAAATCACCGGCTCACGCGCATCGAAGGAATCGACGCAGTGATGGACAAGAATAAGCTGGATGCGTTGATCGCGCCCACGGGCGGCCCGGCCTGGGTGACGGACCTGGTCACGGGTGATCATTTCGGAGGGGGCAGCTCGAACGCTGCTGCCGTGGCGGGTTACCCTAACATCAACGTAACAGCAGGATCTATATTTGGATTGCCCGTAGGCATCTCGTTCTTCGGACGCGCGTGGAGCGAACCCAAGCTGCTTTCGATCGCCTATGCCTTCGAGCAAGCGACTCAGGCGCGCAAGGCTCCCAGGTTTCTGTCGAGGGCCGATCTCAAACAACAGGCATAGGCCGCTTGGACGGAATTGCTATTGGAATCGGACGCTCTTGATGGTCTCGGACAACTCGACCAGCTCCCGCTCCGACTCAGCCAAGAAATCAAAACCAACCAGATACTCCCCGATCTCGGTGATGTAGCGAGACTGATACTGGCCGCCGGGCGTAATGAGCTGCACACGGGTGAACGTGTGCCCGTTGTAGGTGACTTCCTGCGGCGCCACTAGCACGTTGCTGTGCTTGCCACCGATCGCCGACCGGGCATGCTCCATAGGGCTGTCGAAGGGCGGGACTCGGCGATGGGCCCAGATATTGATGCGAGGTAAAACAGGAGCAGCGAGGGAATTCAACCCATTCGGGCTTGCCGCCATCAAGCTGTAGCGCTCGGCCACGGGCGAAACGGCAGGTGCGTTACTGGGAGACTTGCTTCCGCCCTTGGTGGACGCCTTTTTCTGTGCAGCGGCGGCCGCAGCCATTTTTGAAGTCTCGGCATCCTCCGCCAGGACGTCGTGATTCGACTTCATGCGCACGGAGTCGTCCAGCGCCTTCCACCCCGCGGGCAACTCGTAGGTAAACTTGAAGTAGTCCGACTGGAAAGTCGATCCCTTTACGCTGGCAGCGTCAACTGCCGGACTAGTACTGGGAGCTGGCGTGGATGCCTGATCTCTTGTTGCAGCGGGCTGCGCCGCTGCCGGTGAGGCGTCGGTCTTGGCGACGGGCTGGTCCTGGGCAGCACCCCAAGTCGTAAGGGCAAGAAAAGCAAAGCCTAGACGGGAAAATCGCATCGTGCTCCTTCCTAAGAAAATTGAGCATAGCGAGGGGGGAAAGCGGCTGTCAATCGGCCGAGAGTAATCACCCGGGTAAGCGGAGGTTTGCTGGGGCCCGAACCCCGGCCAGACTGAACCTGCGGCGGGTCGTTAGTGAGATTACCTCTGTTGCCTTAGTCGTAATACTCCAAGCCAAGATGCGTGATCAGTTCTTCGCCACGCAAATGACGAAGCGTGTTCTTCAGCTTCATGAGCTGGATGAACAGGTCGTGCTCCGGATAGAGGCCTGGCGCAGTCATCGGGCTCTTGAAGTAAAAGCTGAGCCACTCCTGAATGCCAAGTCCTTTGAGTTCAGGGGTGCGCTGAGCGAGGTCGAGGAAGAGCACCAGGTCGAGCACGATCGGAGCAGCGAGAATCGAGTCGCGGCACAGGAAGTCGACCTTGATTTGCATGGGATAGCCGAGCCATCCGAAGATGTCGATGTTGTCCCAACCTTCTTTGTTGTCACCGCGAGGCGGGTAGTAGTTAATGCGAACCTTGTGGGTAAAGTCGCCGTAGAGCTCGGGGTATAACTCGGGCTGCAGAATATGCTCGAGCACGGAGAGCTTGGACTCTTCCTTGGTTTTGAACGAGCCGGGATCATCGAGTACTTCGCCGTCACGGTTGCCCAAGATATTGGTCGAGAACCATCCGGCCAGCCCCAACATCCGCGACTTGAAGCCGGGGGCCAGGATGGTTTTGATCAGCGTCTGTCCGGTCTTGAAGTCCTTGCCGCAGATGGGGGCTTCGTGCTCGCGCGAAAGCTCGTGCATGGCCGGGATATCAACCGTGAGGTTGGGAGCGCCGTTAGCGAAGGGCACGCTTTCCATCAACGAGGCATAGGCGTAAACCATCGAGGGCGCGATACTCTCGTCGTTCTGCTGCAGAGCTTTCTCAAAGGCCTTCACTGACTGGTGGACTGCCGTGGGCTGAATGAAGGTCTCCGTCGATCCGCACCAGATCGTGATCAGACGTGACGCTCCCGAAGACTTGCGGAACTCGCGTATGTCGCCGCGCACCTGCTCGGCCAACTCCATTTTGTTCTTGCCCTTCTTGACGTTGGGCCCGTCGATCTTCTTGACGTAGTTGTGATCGAAGACGGCAGTGCGGGGCGCGATCTTCTGCAGAAAAGGTTTGATCTGCTCGAGCAGGTAACGGTCGAGGACGCCCGCGTTGGTGGCAGAGTCGAACATGTTGTCCTCGAAGATGTCCCAGCCGGTGAAGACCAGGTCGTCGAGCCCGGCGAGGGGGACAAACTCCTTGATCTTGGGCGAACGGCCCTCGGTACGCTTCCCCAGGCGGATCGTGCTCATCTGGGTGAGCGAGCCGATGGGCTTCGCGATGCCCTTGCGGACCGCTTCCACACCGGCCACGAACGTCGTGGCGACGGCCCCCATCCCGGGGATCATGACCCCGAGTTTCCCCCTCGGGGAAGGGAGCTCCCCCAAAGACGCTTTCTTTTCACTGCGCGGCCCTTTCACTCCGGCGCGCGCTTTGGCAGACTTCGAGCGTGTGGCCATAAGTCGGACACTTCCTTGTCAGAACTGAAGTATGTAAGGCAAACGGATATGTTCTCGTATTGTTGCGGAGTTTGGCAACAGAGTGGACCCGAGTGGAAGCAGACGGGGGCTCACACGCGCAATACGGCAGCGAAGTGCATTGGGTGATGGCGAGTTCCCGCCCGCGCGCCACCTAAGGGAACCACTAGAATCGGGTCAACGCCCAAACGCCATCAACAGAGCAACGACGATTAACCCCGCTAGCGTTACGCTGGCGACGATCGCGAATGTGGCTTGCATCGGATGGGATGGAAGTAGTGATCTTCGCGATGCTTGACCTTCATGAGGGGGCCGCATAGGAACCTCCCGCGAGCTTCGAGCGCTTCCGGTTCTCGCCGATTGCGGGCCGAGTCGACGCCCTGGCTCGCGCATCCAATCCATTCAGATTAGAGCGTGTTTCAAAAATACTTGCGTTGCATTCCAGTAGCCGCCAAAGGCCTTGAAATAAGGGGGCGGAGGCGCTGGAGAATCAAGATCGTCAATATTTGAAACACGCTCTAGACACCTATGGCTAACAAAGTTGCAGTGATCACCGGCACATCGAGCGGTTTCGGGCTGTTGACGGCAGTGGAACTGGCGCGCCACGGCTTCGCGGTCGTAGCTACCATGCGTGACTTGGCTCGGCGAACTTATCTTGAGGAGGCCGCCGCAAGGGCGGGTGTTGAGCGGATCGACATCCGGCAACTTGACGTTACCGATTTCGAACACATAACTACATTTGTCAATGAAATCCTGCGCGACCATGGACGGATCGATGTCCTCGTCAACAATGCCGGCTTCGCCATGGCCGGTTTCATCGAAGACATCAAGCTGGAGGAGATTCGTCTGCAGTTCGAGACCAACTTCTTCGGCGGTGTCGCCATGACAAAGGCGGTCCTGCCGACCATGCGCCAGCAGCACTCGGGGCACATCATCATGATCTCGTCCGTCGGCGGGCTACACGGCTCGCCGATTATCAGCAGCTACTCGGCATCCAAGCACGCTCTCGAGGGCTGGACCGAGACCCTGCGCCTCGAAGTTCGGCATCTTGGAATCAACGTCGTGCTCGTCGAGCCGGGAGCGTTCGCCACCGACATCTGGACCCGCAACGCCAAGCTGGGGGTAAACGTCGACGACGCTGCCTCTCCCAACTTGTCGCGCTCGGAGCGCATGCGCGAGACCGTCAACAAGATGCCGAAGCGCAATCCCATGGAAGTGGCACGACTGATTGCCCGAGTTGTCGAGGACCCCAATCCCAAGCTTCGCTACCTGGTTGGCGCCGACGCGCGCATCCAGATGTGGCTGAAGCGGATGCTGCCCTGGAAATGGCATGAAAAGTTGGTGGCGCGTGCTGTGGGGTTGTGATGCAGATCTTACCCTATGGTCAGCGGGGGCGACGCTGATTGCACCACTGTAAGACCATGGTCCGTGATAAGGAACAGTCGATTGCCGGCATCATCCATATCCATTGAATTCTGTACGTGCTGAATTTGCTCGCTTAACAAGATCTGACCGAGCCAGGATCCGTGGTTCGTGTCGGACACGTCGATACCATTCGATTGTGTGCTGAGATCGAGTTCCCACAGTTCCCCAGAGGCGCCCGAAAAGGTCGCCGATACCCATCCACGAATGCCTTACCGGAGCTGGTCGCAACAATGGCGGCAACACCCGGCGCGTTTGTGCGTCTGAAAAATTGGCGGAGAGCAATTTGGACTGGACTTGACTGGGCACGCTCACTTTCCCAGATCGACTGTCTTAATAGGCAAATCCCAGTGCGCTTCGAGAATCTGGAAGCGGCGTTGCTCTTCTTGCTGGTAAGTCTCCTGGTCGGGAAATAGCTGCTTCTTGAGCGCGTCTTCGTCGAAGTCCTCGTTGGCGACCGCCGCGTTCTTGAAGACGATGATGACGCGGTAGTCCCAGCGGCCATCTTCGGTGGTGTGGTAGCGGGGCTGGTCCATCCAGACCTTGAGCATGCGTCCCATCTCGACTTCTTTCTTCAGCACTGCGTAGTGATTCTTCTTGAAGAGCTTCAGGAATTCTTCGGCGTGTCCCCATTTCGCCTTGTAGTAGTACTCGACGACGAATGGTTTGTCGCCCGCAGAGGGCGCGGATTGGACATGGGTTGCGAAGGGTGCGGCAATTGCCAGGAATAGAAATAGTGACAGGGCGCGAGACACAGCATCCTCCAGAAATGGAATGCCCATGCTTGTACACTATGGCGTTCGCGAGGTCAAAGACGAATGGCGTCCTCTATAGGGGACTCATTTCGTCGGGCTTCGACTCCCCACCCTTGTGAGGGGCTAATTTCCGCGTCTCTGCGCGACTCTGCTTGCGGTGAGAATCTTGCAGTCGTGCCGATGGCGAGGACCCTGAATCGCTTTGGATGACGAGCAACTGATTCACGCACTGTTTGAAACGGGGGACCGGGCGCTGATGAATGCCGACGTCGCCGCCCTGGCGCAGATCTTTGCTGACGACTACGTGCAGTACGACCCCGCGGGGCGGGCTCTCACTAAGCAGGAGGTACTAAGCTTCCTGGCCAGCGGCAAAGTACGCTATCCCGTGATCAAGTCTATTGCTCGAAGAATTCGGCTGTTCGGAGAGATGGCGATTGTACACGGCGTAGAGGAAGATGAAGTCGAGGCAGACGGTAAGCGCTTCCCTGTCCGCTATCTTTATATGGACGTGGTTTGCCGACGTGAAGGTAGATGGTGGATAGTGGGGTCGCAATTGGTGGCGCCCATCACTAAGTAAGGCCCCGGTTGTTGGCAAAGAACCAGATTCCTCCTGCCTCGTTGTGCTCCCGCGTCGGAATGACAAGTCTCAGAAGTGGGAGAGAACGATTAGCAGATTAGTGGCGGATCCTCGCAATTATTCTGCTGCCCGCAGCCGATTCTGCCAGTGCGACCAGAGGAACCACATGATTCCAGCCAGCAAAAGGGCGCCGATGACGGCATCGAATTGGTGGAAATACTTCCCCAGGTTGCGCCAGTTCTCCCCTAACTTCATTCCCAGGTAGGCAAGCGCGAAGCACCAGGGCCAGGAACCGAGAAAAGTGTAGGCGTGAAACTTGCCACGGGACATGCGCGCGATGCCGGCAGGCAGAGCAATGAAAGTCCGAATGACCGGCAACAGCCGGCCGACAAACACGGCCGCTTCTCCCCAGCGCGAAAAGAAGCGGTCGGCCCACTCGATTTCGCGGCGCCCCATGAGGATCCAGCGGCCGTAACGTTCGACGAGCGGTCGACCGCCGTAACGCCCGATCTCATAGGCGATCAGCGAGCCCAGGTTGCATCCGATGGCTCCCGCCGTGGCTACCCAGAAAAGATTCATCGAGCCTTCGTACACCAGGTACCCGGCGAAGGGCATGATCAATTCCGAAGGCAAAGGAATGCACGCCGACTCAACAGCCATCAGCAAGGTGATGCCGGCATATCCGGTGACAGCGATCACCGACTTGATGAACAGGAAGATTCCAGCCAGAAGCTTTTCTGTCATGAATTACAGCGAATCCTTCGAGGATAAGGAGCGACGAGCCAGCGTCTTGAATGGCAGAGCGGCCGCTGCCCGTTGGTCCGCCTCATTACAGTGTAACGGAATTCGTTAGAACGAGCCTTCCTGGGTGAAGGTGAACCCGGGAAGCGAGGCGCCGTCCGAAGACTTGGTAACCTTCACCTTGACACTGGGCGCGTCGGGAGCGGTCACTTCAGCAGGTCGTAACACCGCGAACTGCGCGAACACTTCGCTGTATACCTTGGTGACGAGATAGTCCTGGCCACTGGAATCCTGCCGCCATACCTGCCCAAGTTGAATCGATTTCACAGCCACGGTTTTTCCTTTTGCCTTCGCTCAGACTAAAGTCCCGAGTGTCGATCGTCAATGGAACGAAAAGACATGGCCCGATTGCGACGAATGCTTTTCCCCAGATTGAACAGGCGCCGCGTCCGCACGATCAGCCCATCATAATGCGCTCGATGCTGCGCGCGCGCCCGGTGGACTCGTCACAATCAATCACCACGGCAGACAGGCGTACATCGCCTGTGGCCGCTTCAAATCGAACCGGCATGTTGTTCAGGAACTTCCCCATCACCAGCTCTTTCTTCACGCCGATGACTCCGTCGTAGGGTCCGGTCATGCCGACATCGGTGATGTAGGCCGTGCCCTTGGGGAGAACCCTCTCATCGGCCGTGGGAACGTGCGTGTGTGTGCCGACCACCGCCGTAACGCGTCCATCGAGATACCAGCCCAGCGAAATCTTCTCGGACGTAGCCTCGGCGTGCATGTCAACCAGAATGACCTTGGCTTGCAGGCCTTTCAGCAGTTGATCCGCTACTCGGAAGGGGTCGTCATTCGCAGCCATGAAGACTCGGCCCTGCAGATTGATGACGGCATAGGCAATCTTCCCCTTGCGTCCCTCGTAGATCCCATGACCCGGCAGATCCGGAGCAAAATTTGCCGGCCGGATCAGCCGGCGGGTGGGACCATGGGCGTTGCCGTCGGCCGTCTGAAAGAAGTCGACGATCTCGCGCTTGTCCCAGACGTGGTTTCCGGTCGTGATGACATCGATGCCGAGCTCAAACAGCTCCTCAGCAAGGGGCGGAGTAATGCCAAAACCGGCCGCCGAATTCTCGCCGTTGGCGATGATGAGGTCGATTCCGTGCTCCTTGACCAGTCCCGGGAGTTTCTCCTTCACGATCGTTCGTCCGGGCCGGCCAAAAATGTCGCCAATGAAAATTATGCGCAAAGATTCCTCGAACCGTGAATTTGGAGGATAACACGCGGAGAGAGAGTGGATTCCACAGCGGAGAGCGTTAGGGCTCGAACCGAGCGGGCTCTGCCAGCAGTCCGTCGATCAATCCGAGGAGAGTTCCGCGGTCTTCAGGAAGTCATAGTTCCCTGCCGGGTTCAGGCTGAGGCCCTTCACCCGCCTAGTGTGTACAAGAACGTTGTCGAGATACCAGAGATTGATCGAGGGAACCTCCTCGGCAAGAATCTCCTGGATCCGCGCATAAAGCTTCTTGCGAGCGTTCTGGTCGAGTTCTGCGCGCGCCTGATCGATCAAAGCGTCCACCCGCGGGTTCGAATAAAACGTACGGTTGGCACCGTTCGGCGGAAACTTGCTGGAGTGAAAAACGTACTCGAAGATGTCCGGATCCTCGTTGCCGCTGATCCAGCGGAGGGAATACATCTGGAACGCGCCCTTGGTGATATCGGAGAAGAACGTCGCAAATTCGAAAGTACGGATATCGAGCTGAATCTGCACGTCGCGCAGTTGCTGCTGCAACACGGCGACGATCAGGCGACTGGTCTCATCCGAATTGGATGTCTTCATGGTGAGGTGAAAGCGCACGCCGTCGTGCGCCGGGTAACCGGCATCGTCGAGAATCTGGCGGGCGCGGTGTGGGTCGTGGACGTACTTAGCCACGTTGTCGTCGTACGCCCAGCTCTGCAACGGCAGGATGCTGTTCGCCGGTTGCGCAGATCCGCGCCAGAGATATTGCAGCATCGGCTGCCGGTCAATGGCACACGCGATTGCGCGCCGCACGCGCACGTCGTGGAGGTAGGGGTCTCTCAGGTTGAAGTTCATGTACTGCAATACGGTACCTGGAGCGCGCAGAACGGCGAGGGTCGGCTCGCGCTCGAGCGTCGCTACCATGTCGGGGGTGAGTGCGTTGATGGCGATGTCGGCGCTACCCTTGCGCAGTTCGAGGGCTCGCGTAATGGTGTCCGGTACGACAGCAAAGCGGACGCGTTCGAGACGCGGCTTGCTTCCCCAATATTCGTCGTTGCGCGCTAGGATGACTTCCTTGTCGGGCTCGGAGCGAACGAAGCGGAACGGTCCCGAGCCAATGGGGTGGTCAGAAATCTCCGTCAGCATGCCGTAGGGGACGATTCCCATTGCTCCGTCGGACAGGTTCCAGAGCAACGTAGAGAACGGCTGCTTGAGGTGAAATACGACAGTGGAGTCGTCCCGCGCCTCGACGTTATCCACGAAGCGGTACGCCGCTGACTTGGTGCTCCGGATTTTGCCGGTCAGCAGCGAGTCAAATGTCCATTTCACATCGCGCGCAGTCAAGGGCTGGCCGTTGTGGAATTTCACCCGGGAATGCAGGTGAAAAACATAAGTGAGCAGATCGGGGATCTCCCAGCGCTCTGCGAGCGCGGGCTTTACGTTCAAGTTCTCATCGCGCTCGAGCAGGTCGTCGAAGATCAAGTTGTCGATGCGTTCCGACTGCCCATCAATGCCGACACGGGGGTCCAGGTTGGTTGGACTGCTCTCGATGATCATCACCAGGGTGTCAGCGGGCGGCTTCGAGGCACAAGAAAGCAGTAATGCGCACAGACCAGTAGTTAGAAGCACGCGGATGATGACTTGAGGACGTCGCTTGACGGAAGTGAGCGCCACACGCCTCGCGCTGTGGTCGATCCCTGACAACTCACGCATAAGAAATCTTTCCCAAAATCACCGGACGCTTCGCTCCCGTGGCGGAAGGGACGTTGGAGGGCCGACGGTTCCAGGTCTCATAGGCTAACAGCGCGAAAGCCATGGCTTCTTTCGCTGCCGAAGGCACTCCGAATTCATCTGAGAGGCGCAGAGCGAGCCCCAGTGACCTGAGCTCGTTGGCCAGCATCGCCAGCAGGGTTGGGTTGTGAGCGCCGCCCCCTCCGACGACCAACTGCGAATAGGCCCCGCGATGCGGGAGAACAAACCGTCGGATCGCATCGCAGATCGAGCGCGCAGTAAAAGCGGTCGCGGTCGCGACGACATCGGCTTTCTGAGCTCGCCCACAACGCCGAAGAAAGGACAGGGCAAATTCGCGGCCGAATTCCTCGCGCCCGGCTGTTTTCGGGGGCTGCTTCCGAAAAAAAGAGGCACGTAACAGTTCGCTCAACGCCTCCTCCAGCACCTTGCCAGAGGCTGCGATGCGCCCGTCGCGGTCGTAGGGAATTCTGAAAAGACGTTCTGTCACCGCATCAATCAGCATGTTGCCCGGCCCCGTATCGAAAGCAGTCACATCTTCTGAAGACGCAGCTGCCGGGATTGCGGTGAGGTTCGCGATCCCGCCAATGTTCTGCACGATGCGCCCCACGCGAGCGTCGCGAAAGAACAGGTAGTCGAAGAATGGGACCAGCGGCGCGCCTTTGCCGCCCGCGGCCATGTCCGCGGGCCGAAAATCGGAAACCACCGGCACCCGCAAGCGAGCCGCAATCACGGCTCCTTCCCCGGTTTGCCAAGTAACCGCAATCCGCCGGCCCAGAAATCTCTGCGATTCCCCTTGGTGAAAAATGGTCTGGCCATGACAGCCGATTAGGTCTGCTTCCACGCGGAACTTTCGCTGCGCCGACAGCAGGGCCTCGGCATAAACCTCGCCGAGCAAAAAATTCAGCCGAGCCAGATCGGCTACCTTTGCGTTGGAACTGTTCATGGCGGTCAGTACCGCGGAGCGAAGGGCCCTGGGGTAGGGAGATCCGGCATGCCCGATGAGTTCGAATCGCATCGGAGAGCGGGGCGCTTTTCTAGATCGCGTTCGGATGCCCGAACTTCGTGAACCGCTTGCGCTGGCTTCGGTCACCTTCACCAGGGCCACGTCGACACCGTCCGCCGAGGTTCCGCTCATCACGCCGGCGACGATCACGCGCTCTCCTGTCGGTGGATCGTATCCAGGCGAACCTGCTCGCTGAATTCCCAGAGGCTCCGGGAAAGGCGTTGTATGAACACCTGAGTGGGCACCTTAGACCAACGGCTAAGGTGTTTGACCTTCGCCTTGAAGGTCAGGACGCGCTTGATCGAATCCGCCGCCCGTCGTCCAAAGCCGCGGTCGCGCTCGGTCGTGCGAACCAACTCTTCGTACGCGCGAGTCACGAATTCTTCCTTATGGCAGATCAGACAGAGATCCCCTCCCGCTCGTATATGCCCAACCGCGGCCTGCTCGATCGGAGCCGCCGAAAGAACGCCCCCCATCTCGAGGTCGTCAGAGGCGATCAAGCTTCGATAGCCGATCTTTTTCCGAAGGATGTCAGTGATCCACTTCTTTGAAAGCGAGGCTGGAACATTCACTCCCGTGACCATGGGATACGCCGCATGCGACACCATCACAAACGGGAGTTCGCACCGCAGGGCACGGTAAGGAGCCAGATCCTCGGCCCACAGTTTTTTCCACGGCTTGTCGATCACCGGGAGGTCGTGATGGCTGTCGAGATTCCCTTCGCCGAGGCCGGGGAAATGCTTTCCACTACCGAGCACGTGCGCCGCTCCGAGGCCTGCCAGAAACTCGCGCGCATATGTCACGGTTGCCTTCGGTTTGGCTGATACGAGTCGCGAATTCATCACGCTGCGGGAAGCGTCAAACGCTAGGTCGATGGCCGGAGCGAAGTCCACGTTGAAGCCGAGCGCGCGGCAGTTCTCGCCGATGACGCGTCCGTGCTTGCGGAAGAGCCGCCGCGATCCGGTGGCGAAAACTTCGGCCGGTGACGGGGCCGGTCCGATCACATTGCGCAGCCGATCGACCTTGCCCCCTTCGAGGTCGACACAGCGAAACATAGGCGTCGCGACTTCTGCCTGGCAATCCCTGAGCAGGCGATAGGTCTGCTCTGCAGAGACGATGTTGCGCGCAAAAAGAATTACGCCTGCCGGCTGAATGCGCCGCAGCAAGAATGCGAGCCCCGCGGACATCTCCGTGCCATCGAAACCGATGATCAGGAGCTGGCCCAGGCTCTGTTGTGACTTAGCTTGCAAGGGGAATGGGTGTCCTCTTAAGGGCATTCTATCGAGCAGGCCGTCCTTCGCTGTTAATCAACCTGTTTCTTCAGTTCCGCCAGCAGATTCAGCGCTTCCAGTGGGGTCAAGCGGTTCAGGTCGACTTCGCGAATCTTCTCGAGCACGGGTTGCGAGATCGGAGTGAAGATGGTGAGCTGCGCCGGACGCACAGGTCGGGACTCGTCCGCAGCTAACTGCCCGGTAAGCTTGTGCTCCGCGCTTTCGTGTTCCACGAGGACCTCGCGCGCCCGGTCAATCACTTCGTTAGGCAGCCCGGCAAGTTTAGCCACTTCGATTCCGTAGCTGCGGTCCGCAGCCCCTGCCTCCACCTTGCGCAGGAAGACCACTCCGCCGCCCGTCTCCTTCACCGACACGTGATAGTTCTTCACACCCGAAAGTAGATCCGCCAGCTCAGTCAATTCGAAATAATGAGTCGCAAACAAAGTCTTGGCGCGGGTGCGTGCGTGCAGATACTCGATCGCCGCCCAGGCGATCGCAAGCCCGTCGTAGGTCGAGGTTCCACGGCCGACCTCGTCGAGCAGCACCAGCGACCCCCGCGTGGCCGTATGCAGGATGGCGGCGGTCTCCGTCATCTCGACCATAAAGGTGGACCGCCCGCGCGCCAGGTTGTCGCTGGCGCCGATGCGCGTGAACACGCGATCCACCAGGCCAAGACGAGCCGAGCATGCAGGAACAAACGACCCCATCTGCGCCAGGATCACAATCAGCGCCGACTGCCGAAGGTATGTGGACTTGCCGCCCATGTTGGGCCCGGTGAGCACGAGAATGCTGTGCGTCGTGGAGTTCAGATAAAGATCGTTGGGGACGAACCGCTCGCCGCCAGCCGCCTCTTCCTGCTCTTCGATAACCGGATGTCGGCCTTCCACAATTTCCAGATCGCCCGATTCGTCCAGCTTGGGGCGGCAGTAGTTTCGCAGTGCAGCAGTATGCGCATAGGCGGCAAGCACATCGACTTCGGCAAGGGCCAGCGCGGTCTGCCGGATGCGCTTTGCTTCGCCCGCGACCGCGCTTCGCAGCTCCGCAAACAGGCGGCGCTCAATTTCGACGATCTTCTCCTGCGCATCGAGGATCTTTGCCTCGTATTCCTTCAACTCGGAGGTCGTGAAGCGCTCAGCATTCACCAGCGTCTGCTTGCGTTCGTAATCAGAAGGAACCAGATGAAGATTGGGCTTGGAGACCTCGAGGTAATAACCGAAGATCGAGTTGAACTTCACCTTGAGCGATGAAATCCCAGTACGTTGCCGCTCGCGCTGCTCAATCTGGGCGAGATACTGCTTGCTATTGCGACTGAGGTCGCGGAGCTCGTCGAGTTCGCGGTCGCGGCCGGTGGCAATCACTCCGCCGTCGCTCAGTGATATCGGAGGCTCGGGGACGATAGTGGTGTCAATGCGTGCACACAGGTCGGCAAGTTCATCGATTGTCAAATGCAGCGCGCGCAAGCGCTCACCCGGCAGTTGGGCCGCCGCCGCCCGCACGGCGGGAATCTTCGCGAGCGAAGCTGCCAGAGCGAGCAGATCCCGCGGATTCGCAGTCTCCAGTGTCACGCGGCTTAGCAACCGCTCCAGATCCAGAATTCCCTCGAGCGACCGCCGCAGCTCCTCGCGGCGAACGGTGTCTTTGACTTGCCCTTCAACCGCATCCAACCGCCTCTCGATTTCTTTACGATCAATCGACGGCCGCAGCATCCACGCGCGCAGCAGGCGCTTGCCCATGGGGGTGACAGTCGTATCGATGCACCGGAACAGAGTGGCCGCAGAATCAGCGCCCGCAAACAACGGCTCGATCAGCTCCAGGTTCCGAACCGTCACCGCATCGAGCACCAGACAATTCTGGCGCTCGTAGAAACCAATCCTGTCCACGTGCTCGAGCGTGCCACGCTGGGTGGAGCGAACATAGTGCAGGATGGCACCGGCCGCCGCAGCCGCTGCTGGTTTTCCCGCTAGCCCGAATCCCTCGAGCGAGAGCACGCCGAAATGATTCTCCAGCAGCGGAATGGCGTGATCGGGCGCGAAGACCCAGTCCTCCAGCGGAGTCTGCGCGTAACTGGCCGAAGACTGCGGGCGTAACGCGGAAGGCGATCCCGTACGGGAGCTCGCGGCATTCTCGAACAGCGGGGCCGCCGATGCATACAGCAATTCTTTCGGCCGAAGCTGCGCCAGTTCTTCCTGGATGCGGCGGGCCGCTTCGGGACCCTGGAACTCGGTGGCGCGAAATTCGCCGGTGGATAAATCGAGGGCCGCAAAGCCAACGCGGTCGCCCACCTTGGCAACAGCCCCTAGGAAGTTGTTCTCTTCCGAACTCAGCGATGAATCAGCGGCCGTCCCGGGGGTCACGATCCGCGTGACTTCGCGACGGACCAGCTTCTTGGCCAGCCGCGGATCTTCCACCTGATCGCAGATGGCGACCTTAAATCCCTTGCGGATGAGCTTGGAGATGTAGCCTTCTGCGGCGTGATAGGGCACTCCGCACATGGGAACCGAGATGCCCTTCTCCTTGTTCCGGGAGGTCAGTGTGATCTGCAGTTCGCGCGCAGCGACTACCGCGTCTTCGAAGAACAGTTCGTAAAAGTCGCCCAGCCTGAAAAACAGGAGTGCGTTGGGATGCTCTTTCTTGATGGCGGCATATTGCCGCATCAACGGCGTGGACGTCTCGGTCATTCGAGCAGCTTCGTGCGTCGGATTATAGCAAACGCAGTCGTTGTGCTTCGGCGGTGGAAATCACGGTTGACGCCTGCAGTTCGCGGATGTTTTCCTTACGCATGGAACTTCGCAAAGATCCCATAACGCGCTCCTGGGTCATCACCGGCGATGATGTGCCTGATGTTCCGCCGCGCGCGAACTCACCGTGCCGATTCTGCGCCGACTCGGCATCGCCACTGCAGGTCATCGCCACCCGAACTGAAGTCGAAGGCGTGCCCTGGTCGGCCCGCTCCGTGGTCCACCCTTTGCCTTTGTACCGGATCGAAGGCGAGCCTTCACGCCGCGGCGACGGTCTCTACGACAAGATGCGATCCATCGGTGCTCACGAAGTCCTGGTTGAGAACTCGCGGCACGACCGGAACCTGTGGGAAGCGAGCGACAGCGAAATCGAGCAATTCCTCCGGCTCGCAGCACAGCGCATCAAGGATTTGAAGGGCGATGCCCGCATCAAGTACGTGAGCATCTTTAAGAACTACGGTACCAACGCCGGCCAGGAGTTCGAGCACCCGAACTCTCAACTCACGGCGACCACCTTTGTCCCGCGCCGCGTGTTGTATGAATTGCGCGCCGGCCGCGACTATTACCAGCAGAAAGAACGCTGCGTCTTTTGCGACATTATCGGGCAAGAAGAAAGGCAGGGCCTGCGCGTGCTCGAGTTGCGTGGGGATTACATCGCTTTCTGCCCCTACGCCCCACGCGTCCCTTATGAAACCTGGATCCTGCCCCGAGTCCATGAGTCCTCGTTCGAACGCTCAGGACTTTCCAAGACCAGCATCCGCGATCTTGCCAGCCTCCTTCGCCGCACCTTACTGCGAATTCGCACGGTCACCGAGGAATTCCACATGGTGCTGCATACCTCGCCGAACAGCCTGCATGGATCAGGTAGCCTGAATTATTGGAAAACCCTCGACGAGGACTATCACTGGCACTTCGAGATTCTTCCCATCCTCGCCTCCAAGTCAAAGTCCTACACATTCAAAGAGGTCTACTACTCGCCCGTCGCCTCGGAGACCGCGGTCAAGCGCTTGCGCGAGGCCCGCATCGATGCCTGAGGGGCATGCCGCCTTTCACTTTTCCCTCGCAGAAATGTGCAGAACCTGTTATAAAATCGATTTTCTAGATCGATCCGAGAGTGGCGCATGCATCTGGCTTCGGTGCGATGGCGGAAGTTCCCCTTTTTCCTCAGCCTCCTTGGAATGACGGTGGCCGCATCTGCCCAGCCCGCCGTGCTTCCGTCGCCCCTCCCGCGGCTATGGATGAACCCACGGCTCTCGCCTGACCAGCGGGCCACCCTGGTCCTGAAGGAAATGACGCTCGACGAGAAGATCTCTCTTCTGCACGGCACCGGGATGAAGGATCTCAGTCCGATTAGCCCTCTGGCCATTTACTCGAACGGGGGAGCGGGTTACGTCGTCGGCGTGCCGCGGCTCGGAATCCCAGATATCCAGATGTCCGACGCCGCCTACGGTGTGCGCGCCAGTGGCGCGAATGGCCGCTATTCGACCGCCTTGCCGTCCGACTTGGGCGCTGCGGCCAGTTGGGATCCCGAGGTCGCCTTCCAATACGGCGCTCTGATCGGGCGCGAATTGCGCGCCCAGGGCTACAACATGGGTCTGGGGGGCGGAGTCAACCTCGCTCGCGAGCCGCGCAATGGCCGCACCTTCGAATACATGGGGGAAGATCCCATCCTCGCCGGAACGATGGTCGGCAACGTCATCAAAGGAGTGCAGAGCCAGCACGTCATCGGCGACATCAAGCACTATACGCTGAACGATCAGGAAAGTGGCCGCAACGCCGTGAACGTCAATGTTGACGAGCGCGCGATGCGGGAAACCGACTTGTTGGCGTTCGAAATCGGGATTCGCGTATCCCGCGCTGCTGCCGTCATGTGCGCTTACAACCGCGTCAACCGAGATTTTGCCTGCGAAAACAAGCATCTCCTGACCGACGTGCTTAAAAGAGACTGGCAGTTCCGTGGCTTCGTCTTGTCCGATTGGCAAGGTACCCACAGCACCGTTAAAGCCTCGGCTGCCGGCCTCGACCATGAGGAACCCGGCGAGCTTTTCTATGGAGACGCACTCAAGCAGGCGCTGTTGAATGGGCAAGTGCCCGAAGCCGAACTGGACGATCATGTGCTCCGGGTTCTGCGCTCGATGTTCGCAACTGGGGTCGTCGACGACCCTCCGGGGAAAAGTGTCGTGGACGTGCTTGGTGGACTAGCCACCGCACAAAGAATCGCAGAGCAAACCATCGTCTTGATGAAGAATGAGAATTCGGAGCTCCCCTTAGACGCTACGCGCCTTCGGAGCATCGCCGTAATCGGCGCGCACGCCGACGTCGGGATGATCTCCGGGGGTGGCTCGGCCCAAGTGGATCCCCCCGGGGGAAACGCGATTTTGCCGCCCGGAAAAGGCCAGACTCGTTGGCTCGAACCGATCTGGTTCCCGGATTCCCCTCTGCAGGCCATCCAGGCAAAAGCACCTCGTGCCCTGGTCGAATACAACTCGGGTGCCAACCTGTCCACTGCCGCCAGCCTTGCCCGCGACGCAGACGTGGCCGTTGTCTTTGTGTACCAGTGGGAGAGTGAAGGCATGGATCTCGAGGGCCTTGCCCTGCCCGAACATCAGGATGAGTTGATTGCGAGAGTCGCGGCGGTGAATCCGCATACGATTGTGGTACTCGAAACCGGTGGCCCGGTCACCATGCCTTGGGCGGGGCAAGTGAATGGCATTGTCGAGGCCTGGTATGGCGGCAGCCGCGGAGCCGAGGCGCTTGCGAACATCCTCTTTGGCGATGTAAATCCGACCGCGAAGTTGCCCATCACCTTCCCTTCAAGCGACTCGGACCTGCCCCATCCAACTCTTGTGAAACCGCCGTTGTCCTCTACAACCCAAAGCGACGATCCCGATGCCTGGAAGAAGATTGCTGCCGGTCTGCCCCCATTCCCGATCTACTACGATGAGGGCCTGAAGGTTGGCTACAAGTGGTACGACGCCGAACACAAGCCCGTGCTCTTCGCTTTCGGATACGGATTGTCTTACACCAGCTATACCTATTCGAACCTCAAGGTTGATACCTCAAAGGGCGTGAGCGTCGGGTTCACTCTGAAGAACACCGGGAATCGCGACGGCGCCGAGATCGCACAGGTCTACGTCATGTTCCCCGCCGGCGCCGACGAGCCGCCCAAACGTCTGGTCAGCTGGACCAAACTGCACCTCAAGGCCGGGGAGAGCCGGTCGGTTAGCGTTCCTATTGACCGTCTCTATCTCTCGGTGTTCAGCCCGGCAACTGAGGGATGGCAGTTGGTCCCCGGTTCTTACACCTTTATGGTGGGGGGCTCTTCCCAAAAACTCCCTCTCCAGCAAGCCGTCGATTTGAAGTGAGCTCCGTGGAGTGCCGAATCGTCGCGTTCGAGAGTTGGCGCTCGTCGCGCTCGTGCAGCCGTTCCCTACCGTTCCTGCTACAGTAATGTATACGCAAATGACCGTCCGGCGCATGAAGACGTATACGGGTGGGCAGGGCTATGTGTACCAGTACTATTTTGTCGGGAGGCGATCAGCAATTGAACCCAGCGACCCTGCCACCGAGTACATCTTCGACGTTACGTCGGACCGCAAGACGACCTTCGCGGTGAGCGTGTTGGTAGAAGCTGACGCCCTCAAGGCTTGGGCCGAGGCTCACGGCCGCGCTCCCACCGAAGCTGAAGAATACGGCGCCGCCAAAATTCGCCTCTTTCAGGCCTTCGACGAGATCGAAGACATGTTCGCACATGGCCGCCTTCTCCGGGTAGATCGGGCCTCCCTAGAACAGGTCCTCAGCACCCTGGGAGTCGATTGAAGGCGTGAAAATCAGCTCTAAGTTGTTGTCCGGCTAGAGTGTGACACACATCACATGTACCTGTGATCTGCCCGACTGCCCTCTGCCCCGCCGACAGGGCAGTATAATCTCGATGGCAGCGAGGGTGAGGACGCCCCCGGCTAAATTACGATATGTCAATCTTTTGGCTTCGAGTCGCGCTCGGGTTGTACGGGGTTGGCCTGCTCTATGCCCTGGTCGCACTCACCCGGACCAGCGACCTTCTCAATCGTGTCGCCCTGCATGCGGCCTATCTCGGCATGGTGTTCCACCTGGTGTCGCTGACCGAAGGCGTCTTCTTCTCCGGCCACACTACCCTGGCCATGGTGCACAACTCGGAGTCGCTGCTGGCCTTTCTGATCATGGCCGTGTTCATGATCGTGTACATGATTTACCAGACAACTTCCCCGGGCATCATCGTGTTCCCGCTGGTGTTCCTGCTGACGTTCCTGGCTGCGACCCGGCAACAGCCCTTCTTCACGATGTCGCCGGGCATGCGCACGGGCTGGCTCTTCGCCCACATCGGCCTGATCTTTACCGGATACGCAGCTCTGGTTTTAAGTTTCTGTGCCAGCGTTCTCTACCTGATCCAGCAGCACTCTCTGAAGGCGAAGCGCACCACGGGTATCCTGTCGCGGCTGCCCGCGCTCGAGGACATTGACCAGATCGGCTACCGCGCCCTGCTCCTGGGCTTCCCCTTTATGACGCTCGGCCTCATCGCTGGCTCAGTGGTCGCAGAGAGCACTTATGGTCGGATTGAATTCCAGGACCCCAAGATCCTGCTTTCAATGTTGATGTGGGCTGTCTACCTGATCATGGTGTACACGCGCTGGATTGCCGGTTGGCGCGGGCGCAAGGCTGCTGTGTTGGCCAGCGTTGCCTTTGCCGCCGCCGTCGTTGCGTGGGCTGCTAATTACTTCAGCTCAATTCACAGGTTCGTTCCGTCATGAGATTTCAGCTCATCGGCCTGAATCACAACACGGCTCCGGTCGAGGTCCGCGAGCGTCTCGCGATCCCCGAATCCCGCTTGCCCGAGGCCTGCAAGAAACTCACGGAGTTTCCCGGAATCGACGAAGGCTTGATTCTTTCTACCTGCAACCGCGTTGAGATCCTCGCGAACACGAAGAACGGCGCGGGGGCTAACTTGCGGGCCTTCCTCAAGAGCTATTTCCAACTCGATAGCTCCGAGCTCGACAAGCACCTCTACGAATATCACGAGCAGGAAGCTGTTCGGCACGTCTTCCGGGTCGCCTCGAGCCTGGATTCGATGGTGGTCGGAGAGCCGCAGATATTGGGACAGGTGAAGGAAGCCTATGCGACCGCGCGAGCTGTGGGCGCCGTTCGGGCGCAACTCGATCAGCTCGTCACCCGCGCTTTCGCTGTGGCCAAGCGCGTGCGCAGCGAGACGGCAGTCGGGTCGTCTTCAGTTTCGATCGCATCCGTGGCCGTCGATCTCGCCAAGAAAATCTTCGGAAACCTTGCCGGCAAGCTCGTCTTCCTGGTGGGCGCCGGCAAGATGAGCGAACTCGCTGCGCGGCACTTAATGGCACATGGTTGTGCATCCATCTTCGTCGCCAACCGCACCTATGAGCGCGCCGTGAGCCTCGCCTACAAGTTCAAAGGCCAAGCCATTCATTTCGAGGATCTCTATAACACCTGCGACCGCGCCGATATCGTGATCACATCGACCGGTGCCCCGCACGCGATTTTCCGGCGCGAGCACGGAGAAGTGTTCCTCAACCGCCGCAAGAACCGCCCAATGTTCTTCATCGACATTGCCGTTCCGCGTGATGTCGATGCCGCGATGAACAAGCTGGACGGCATCTTCGTGTACGACATCGACGACCTGCAGCAGGCCGTTGCCAGCCATGTCGCCGATCGCCGCAAAGAAGCTGAGCGCGCCGAGGCCATCGTCGCCCTTGAAGTGGACCGCTTCCAGGCGCGATTGCAGACTTTGGATGTCGTTCCGACCATCGTTTCCTTGCAGGACCACCTCGAGACCATCCGACAGGCAGAGATCGATCGCGTGCGCGGACGGCTCGGCCCCCTGAGCCCCGAGCAGGAACTGGCCGTGGAGGCGCTCACCCGAGGCATCGTGAACAAGATCATGCACACGCCCATCAGCGCGCTAAAGTCAGCCGCCCGTGAACCCGAAGCGACCACCGTCATTGACCTGGTACGACGGCTCTTCAATCTGCAGGAAAAGCGCGCCGCGAAATCAGGTTCGGGAGATGCCGACTGATGACCCGCCTGCGCATCGGCTCCCGGGGATCGCAACTCGCGCTTTGGCAGGCTCACCACATTTCGGACCTTCTGCGCGCCCTAGGCCACGAAGTTGAGCTCGAGATCATCAAGACTACCGGTGACAAACTCCTCGACGTTGCCCTGGCGAAAGTCGGGACCAAGGGTATGTTCACGAAGGAGATCGAGGAAGCACTCGCCGAAGACCGCATCGATCTCGCTGTCCATAGCCTCAAAGACCTGCCCACCGGGCTTTCTCCTGGCTTTGAGATCGCCGCCATCACCAGGCGCGAAAACTCGCAGGACGTGTTCTGTTCCAGCAAATACGCGAGCATCTCCGACCTGCCGCGAGGCGCCCGAGTCGGCACCAGCAGCCTGCGCCGCCAGGCCCAACTGAAGGCCTTGCGTCCAGACGTGGAAATCTTCCCCTTGCGCGGGAATGTGGACACGCGACTCCGCAAACTTTCTGCCGACGAGTACGACGCGATCATCCTGGCTGCGGCCGGGTTGAACCGTCTCGGCAAGACGGAGTTCGTGAAACAGGTGATCCCCAAAGACTGCATGTGCCCCGCCGCTGGACAAGGCGCTCTCGGGATCGAAATCCGCGCCGGCGACGCGGCCACTCGCCAGCTTCTGGCGTTCCTCGATGACGCCGACGCGCGTGCGTCCACTACGTGCGAGCGTGCCCTGCTCAACAAGCTGGGAGGAGGTTGCCAGGTGCCCATCGGCGCAGCCGCGGAAGTACACAATGGCCGCATTCACCTGGATGCCATCGTCGCCAAGCCCGATGGCTCGATGATCCTGCGCGAATCCCGCGACGGCGACGACGCCGAGAAGCTTGGCAGTGAGGTAGGCGAGACTCTGCTGCGGCGTGGCGGCGACACCATCCTTGAAGAGGTCTACGGAAACGGCGTCGCCGTTCCGCAACAACCATGACCCGTGGGGGGCGAACAGGTATGTTCGCCAAATGGCAAAGCAAACCCAGCAAGACCATCAAACCCCTTTCCGGTATCCGCGTGCTGGTCGGCCGTGCCCGCCACCAAGCCGGCTCTCTCGCTACTCAACTCCGCAAGCTCGGGGCCCAGGTCCTGGAGATTCCCTTCATCGATATCCGCAAGCCCCGTTCTTTCCGTCCGCTCGACACCGCTTTGCAACAGCTTTGCGACTACGACTGCCTCATTCTGACAAGTGCGAACGGAGTAGAGGCGATGTGGGAGCGCCTCTCAAGACTTCGGCTCACGAAAAAATCGCTCAGGAACCTGAAGATCGCGGCCATCGGACCGGCGACAAAGAAAGCCATCGAAAAACGCGGGGTGCGGGTCGACGTCGTCCCCGAGGAGTATATTGCTGAATCGGTGGTGAAGAGCCTGCGCAAGCAGGTCAAAGGGAAGCGGGTTCTGCTGGTACGCGCCAAAGTCGCTCGTGACGTAATCCCGAGCGAACTACGCAAAGCCGGCGCCCAGGTAGAGGTGGTCGAAGCCTACGAGACCGTGATTCCCAAAGCGTCTCGCAAGCGCTTACGGGTGGCCCTGAAAAATCCTGCCCGTCGTCCCGACGTGATAACTTTCACCAGTTCTTCTACGGTGAGAAATTTCGTGAGCCTGCTGGGTGTGCGCGGAGTCTCAAAGCGCCCGGCAGTGCTGGCGGCGACCGTCCTCGCCTCAATCGGCCCTGTGACCTCGTCCACCCTGCGCGAGCTGCATCTCGGCGTCGACGTCGAAGCTGAGGAGTACACCATCCCTGGCCTGATCGCCGCGATCGTCAGCACCACCGTCCGGAGCTAAGCGTAGAGGTTCGCCCGACCGGGCCGCCGAGGGCGGCTACCCTACGCAAACCTATTTGATCTCGCAACTGCAGTCCGCCGGGGGCACGTGCGCCTTCAGGAAGTCGGCAACTCGCTTGTAGGCGTCAATCTGATTGTTCACACGCGAGAAGCCGTGCCCCTCATTCTCATAGACCTTGTAGTCCACTACTCCGCCGCGTTTCTTGATTGCGTCCACCACCTGCTGCGCTTCTGTTTTCGGGCAACGCGGATCGTTCCCGCCCGCCACCAGAATGAGCGGGGCTTTGATCTGGTCCACGAAGAAGATCGGCGAACGGTCCCGGTACAGGTCTTTGTTCTTCTCCGGATCTCCCATCTGCGCCAGATCAATCTCACGCAGCACCGGATCTTCGTTTTCAATTTCAGTAAAGTAATTCACAAAGGGCACAATCGGGACACCCGCGGCCCACACATCCGGAGCCTTCGTCACCGCCATCATGCTCATGTAGCCGCCGTAGCTGCCGCCCATCACGATCATCTTTTTCGGATCGACATAGCCGGTCTGCTTGATCCAGTCGGCGGCCGCCAGCACGTCTTGCAGGTCTCCGCCGCCCATGTCAAACAGGGTTGCATGCTCGAATTCCTTGCCGTATGCAGTCGAACCGCGATAGTTCGGCGCGATGACGACGTAGCCTTCATTCGCTGCATGCTGAACGAACCGGTTGAACGAATTGACCGTCTGGGCAGAGGGTCCGCCGTGCACGTACACGATCGCGGGGTGTTGTCCGCTGCGGGGCAGGTTGTAGGGCATATAAACGAAGGCGGAGATCGTCCACTTGCCGTCTTTGCTCGGGTAATGCACCAGGTAAGGCTCGACCATGTCTTCGGCACGTACGCCAGCAACGAGAGAGTGCGTTAGTTGGTGGCTCTTGCCATCGGAGATCGAATAGACCCAAAGGTCGCCTGGGCTGGTCGGGCCTGTGTGGAAGTAAAGGAGCTGCGCGCCATCATGAGTGAACGGCGAGGGATTGCCAGTCGGGACATTCATGCCTTGCGGCAAAGAGAACGTCCGCGATTTTTTCGAATTGAGATAATAGAGATAAATATCGATATTGCCGTCGACGTTCGCAATGTAG
>Ga0182037_10000050_pt1 | contig 46030 bp, 48 predicted proteins | sample sta12Cox44000082_FD_125974 | JGI IMG/M metagenome (GOLD analysis project Ga0182037, IMG submission 125974) | Lab enrichment of tropical soil microbial communities from Luquillo Experimental Forest, Puerto Rico - statoxic.12C.oxic.44.000.082 | ecosystem: Environmental > Terrestrial > Soil >... | reverse complement strand
CATCGAGGTCGTTGACGTGCGCATCCGCCGCGTCGATCTTCCGGAGCAGAACAGCCAAGCGGTCTATCAACGCATGCAAACGGAACGGCAGCGCGAGGCGGCCGAATTCCGCGCCCAGGGCAGTCAGAAGAGTCAGGAAATCCGCGCCAGGGCCGACCGCGACGTAACGGTGCTTCTCGCGGAGGCGAATTCACAGGCTGAAACCGTTCGCGGCCAGGGCGATGCCGAACGCAACCGCATTTTTGCCGATGCCTATGGCAAAGATACCGATTTCTTCAGTTTCTATCGCACCATGCAGGCCTATGAGCGCAGTATGCAGCGCAACGACACGCATCTGGTGCTTCGCCCGGATACCGACTTCTTCCGCTTCTTCGGCGATCCAACCGGCAAGGCGCTAGAGGGCACACCCGGCGCGTCCACCGGCGCCGCGCCATCCGCGACGGCAAATCCGCCGCGCGCGAGCGCCAACAAATAGCGCGAGCGCATCCAAGGCAGGCAGGCTGCGCCGATGTCGGATTTCATTGTGGCGCTTGGCCTGTTCTTCGCGTTCGAAGGCCTGGTGCTCGCCGCTTTCCCGGCCAGCACCAAGCGCATGATGGCAACCGTGCTCGACACGCCGGACGGCCCATTGCGCATCGCCGGCATCGTCTCCGCCGTGATCGGCGTGCTCATCGTCTGGTTCATTCGCGGCTAAAGCGAAATACCGAAGCAACCTAATACCATTCCGCTTCAGCCGTCCCACGCCTGAATAACGGTCTGCTGCGCGATCTTGCCGGCTTTGAGATCGAGCATCGCCGAGCAAAACACTTTGGTGCCGTCTGGATAAGTGCAGCATTGTGTGAACGCGAGCCGATTGCCGGCGGCGACGCCGTTCTCGATCATGTGGGTCATGTCGCGATCGCACACGTCGCTGGAATAACCGGCGATCGCGTCCTTGCCTTGCAAGCGGCGCGGATTACTCGGCGGGTTGGCGTGATCGATCACCAGCATCAGCGCATCCTCGGCATACATGTCGGCGAGCGCTTGCGCGTTTCGCCCTTCAACCGCGCGCTTGAGCGCGGCGACGGTGACGGATCTCGCGCCGAATTTACTTGCAGATTTACTTGCAGATTTACTTGCTGACTTCTTTGCCACTTTGCGCGCGGATTTTCGTTTCGCCTTGGCCATGACGCCTTCTCCCGAGACTTTGCTGCAGAAGCATAACTCCGGTTCCAACTGAGAAGCAAAAAGGCAACGCGCGTGAACGCTGCGTTATTCCGGCCACTCGACACTATATGGCGCTTGGCGCATCTTGAGCCGAGGTTGGCGCGCTTCACCTGCAGGCCGTGACATGAAAAAGAAGCAGAGTTCCGCGGTGAGTTTTGTCCTGATGTTGCTGGTCTTGCTGCTGCTTGCGGGACTGCCGTTCGCAGCGTGGCTCGATCTGAGCAACTTGGTCGACACCAATCTGCGTCGGCAGGCCAAAGACCTCAATTCCATTATCAGCAGCGTGCGCGGTTATTACGCCGCCAACGTTGTCGGCCGCGTTCTCGCGTCGCCCGGCACAACCAAAGTCGTGCACAATTACCGGGAGATTCCAGGCGCGATACCGATACCGGCGACCCTGTCGCTTGAGCTGGGCAAGGTCATCAGCGAGCAGCAGCAGAACATCGGTTATCGCTTTGTTTCCGACTACCCGTTCAAGAATCGTCCGCCACATGCGCTGGACGCGTTTGAGACCAACGCATTGAGCGTATTGCGGGGGAATTCAAATCAGCAGCTTGCCGAGGTGTCGGCCACAGTGTTCAGCGATCAAGTCCGGCTGATAGCGCCGGTGATCATGGGGCAGGCTTGCGTCGACTGCCACAACTCGCATCCCGAAAGCCCGAAACTTGATTGGAAGGTCGGCGATGTCCGCGGCATCCAGGAAGTCGCGATTACGCAGCCGATCGGTAATAACGTGTTCGCTTTCAAATATCTGCTGGCCTATTTCCTGCTGATCGCCAGCGTCGGCACCTTGTTCATCCTGCTGCAGCGGCGCCAAGCAGCTATCATCAACGGCATGAATGCTGAGCTCGAGACCACCAACGAATTTCTCGGCTCGTTGTCGATGAAGATATCGCGCTATCTGTCGCCGCAAATCTACAAAAGCATCTTCAGTGGACAGAAGGAAGTCACCATACATACCGAGCGGAAGAAGCTGACGATCTTCTTTTCCGACATCAAGGATTTCACCGCCACGACCGAGCGTCTGCAGCCGGAGCAAATCACCCAATTGCTCAACGAGTACTTTACCGAAATGTCAGGCATTGCGCTCGCGCATGGCGGGGCGGTCGATAAATTTGTCGGCGACGCCATGCTGGTCTTTTTCGGCGATCCCGAAACCAAGGGCGACGCGGAAGATGCGCGCGAATGCCTGCGGATGGCGATCGAGATGCAGCATCGCATTGCCAGCTTGAACGCCAAGTGGCGCAGCAACGGCATCGAACATCCGTTCCGCGTGCGGATGGGCGTCAATACCGGTTTTTGCAATGTCGGAAATTTCGGCAGTAATGACCGCATGGACTATACGATCATCGGCGCTGAAGCCAACCTGGCCGCGCGCCTTCAGGCGATCGCCGAGCCCGGACAGATCGTCATCAGCTACGAGACCTATGCGTTGGTCCGCGACACCGTGGTCGCTCGCGCGCTGCCGCCGATCACGATGAAGGGCATCAGCCCCGAAGTAATTCCATATCTCGTCAGCGGCGTCCTCGACAGCACCGGCAAGAACGTTCAGGTTTTCAGCGAGCACATGACCGGGTTGGATTTCTACTTCAACGCCAGCATGATCGACGCGAGCAAAGCGCCGCACATCCGTGAGATTCTGCAGGACGCGCTGAAAACCTTGGACGACGAAAGGTGATGCGCTAAACGGCGGCGCGTTCGATCGGGCGGCGGTCGGAAGGAGGGAGGGAACGCAGGCCTTATTCTAGATGTGTGACCACGGCGAGACGCTTGACATCGTTTCGCAGATAGGCCTGCAAGAAAGCGTCGTAATTCTTAAACGACACACAGCCATTCGAGTCGCCGTTTGGCCCGAGCATGTAGGTGTGCGCGAGCAGCCCGGCGCGGCCGAAGGTCTTGTCTTCGTCCTCGGGAATCATCCGCAACGCCCGCACGCCGTGGAACGGCGCTTCGCGCAGCCGGAGACCGTAGATATTGGGCGGGGTGACGCCGTGCATTCTTTCGTCGGCGTGGCGCGGATCGTCGAGCCGATCACCAAGGCCCGAATGCGCTTCAAGCTGGCTGCCGTCCGGCATGTAAACGGTATGCGCGGAAATATCATAAACCGCGGTATATCGATCATAGCGGCCGACGATGTTCTTGCTCGTGCTCAGGCCGGCATCGTCGGTGGCCGCATAGGCCAGCGTGACCGGCGCCGGTTTGCCGAAAAGCTTCGCGAAAATGCTTTGTAACATTGTCGGCCGATCCGCAGCGGGTTGATTTTGTCCGTCATCGCGCGCCGCTGCAGTGCGGATCGGCGCCAGATTCGGCCGCGGCGCGGTTGCGCTTTTTGCGGCTCGATCGTTACGCGCTGAACTTGCAGCTGGCGGGGGCGCTGACGACGCCAATGCTACCTGCTCAACCGGCGTGTCACTGACAAAGCCCGACGGAACGTCCAAGGCGAAGCGAGGATCGAACAGTGTGGCATAGACATTCGAAAGCGACGGCTTCGACACGGCAAGCTTGTCGCCACGCAAACCTTCACCACGACTGGCGATGACGTCGCCTTTATCGCCGCGGGCGATGACAACGTCGAGCTTATCGCCACGGGTGCCGGTAACTTCAACGAGATCGGCACCGCCGCCGGAATCCCAAGCGGTCCAGGCCGTCGAAACGCACAAAGCCGCAACGATTGCGACCGCCGCGCCGCCTATGACCCTTTGCGGCAGCGCATTCGATGGCAAAGGTCGGTGATCGTATGCGGTAACGCTGTCGCGCCGTCCGCTGGCGAACGCCATTCCCCCGTCCCATTCCCCCAATCGAAACCAGGGAAAGCATCAAGGAGATCTGCGGCTTCATTGAGGCAAAGGCCGGGGCTGACCACAGCTAGGATTCCTAAAGAATCCGGGCGGTTCACGGTCAAAAGAGGGGCAAAAAACATTTTGCGCTGCAACGGACTGTTGGCGGGCCGCGAAAGCATATGATGCCGGTCAAGGGCTTATCCGGCGTCGTCGGCCTGTTAACCGTGTTTTCCGGGATGTCGCGTCGCGACCTCCGCAAAGGGCCGGACGGGCGGCTGACGACCGGGCAGGAAGCCGCGCGCATCGTCTGAATGGTTCGGCGTTACGCGGGTTTCTTGTGAGAACAGCGCATCCGACAGGCCAGCATCTCGGGTAACGCTTCGCGCCGCACAATTGTGCGGCGCGTTCTCGAGGATTCTGAATGGTCTGTTCAAGTTCCATTCATGCAACCGTCGGCTTCGGCTCCGCGTTATTTCCTCGAAAACCAAGGAGGAGCAATAATGCGAACCTTAGGCATAATCGCTGTAGCAATCGGGCTCGTCGGCACAATCGCCGTCGGCAGCGCAGTTCCGGCAGCCGCAGATTGGTACGGCCACCATCATAACCGCTACTACAATTATTATGGCGGGGGCACATGGAACGGCTGCCCGCCGGATTGGACTATCCAGGGCGGCGCCTGTAAGCCCTATCAGGGACCGCGTTTGTGGTGGCAACAACATATGAAATAGCAAATAACCTATAGGCCGCCTTCGGGCGGCCTTCTCTTTTCAGTTTGTTCGCGTCCAACCACCGCTGAAATTATTGACCGTGGCTCGCGAGCGCGTTCCGACAGGTGCGGCTGATCCTTCCCCGGTTTGCCTGGAGGCAACCCGTAATACCCAGTACGTCACCGGAATTCCTCTGCAATTCGGCCTGGCAAAATCTCCTGACGTCATGTCGGCAGGCCGCCCGTTCCTGCTCGCTGCCTTGCCCCATCGGCTGGGCCGATAATTGCGCAGCGCCAGTCATTGCCAACACAAATGTGCAGATGGCTATCAAGATAGCCGATCCGTTCCGGGCAGCTCGATTTTCAACTGCCATTTTGTCGTCTCCTCGTGACAGCGCCCTCCCGATTGATGTGGGAGACTAATCCTGGAAAACCAAGCCCGGTGGACAGGCGTCAAGCGCCATCTGCCTTGGCGCTATCTACTTCAGCGCCATCCGCCTTGGCGCCATCTACTTCAGCGCCATCTACTTCGGCGTGATCGCTTCGACCGATAACCCCTGTTGGTGGCCGTGGCAGCAACGCTTGCCCCCACGGTCGTGCACTTTCTCACGCCACGTATTTCTCCGGTAGCGTCGGCAACCAAGTGGCACGACGTTCGAGGCGGAAAAGAAAAACCGTGTTGAAGCTAGCGCTCAGTTTTCTGGCCGCTCGCGGGCGCTCAATGAGTCAGGGCGCGCACGCCATACGCCACGACACTTGAAATCAAGAGCACCACCGGCGCGGCACAACAAAAAGCCAGAGTGACTTCAACTGTAAGGCGAAGCATCGGTCGCTGATTTGCGACGTTGTACAGGTAACTCATTTGACGCTCCAACCACGTTATTTTTTGCCGCTGCAGGCGGGGTCAGTCATCCTGCGCGACGTAGCTGGTTTTGCCACGTGAGGCAGCCCTGGTCTGTGACCGCCATCACACCCAATGGGGATAGCGAAACCTGGCTAAAGCCCGTCAAACCGGGCAAAATCGAACGATCTCGAACTTATTGCCCGCGAGCTCGGGCAGGACATCGGCAATGAACCGGTTCAGGCTTGATCTCATCATTCTCGCCACCGTGCTTGGCGTCCAGCCAGCGCTTGCGGAAACGCAGACGCTGACCAACGACACGCGATTTTGTCCGAGCTGGGCGGAAGCGCATGAGCGGTCGCTCGCCAGTCTCAACAATGGCCGCCCGCCCTTTCCAGTGAGATGGAAAGGCTGCATCGTGCTCAAGCAGGGCACGAGCGTCGAGATCGTCGACCATCAGGACTGGTCGACGGAGATTGTTTTTCACGACAAGCATTGGTTCGCCGACGAGTGACCGGGTTCGCTCCGGACTATTGCGTCCGCCCGACCCTTTTCCGCCCCAATTCCATTCCTACGTGCTAATCCCTAATCAACGTTCGGCCAGATGCGGCCTTGCGTCTCAGTCGCGACAGGCGCACCTTGCCGAAACGTCATTTCCGCATGAGTCGCATATCAGGAGTCCCGGCCTCCATGCCGTCCCAATTCAATAGGTTCAAGTCCCGTCGCTTTTCCGCCCGCGATCTGTCTATCCACCTGGCGCAGGCCGCAGCGCTCACAGCGGCGCTCGCTTTCGCGACAGCCCAGCCGGCGGCCGCGCGGGGGCCCGAAAATATCGCCGACGTCGCTGAACAGGTGATCGATGCCGTGGTGAATATCTCCACCTCGCAGAAAGTCGACCCGCGCGTCACCGAGCTTCCCGACCTGCCGCCCGGCTCGCCGATGGAGGAATTCTTCGATCAGTTCTTCAAGAACCGGCGCGGCCAGGGCGGCGATCAGACGCCACGCCGGATCAACTCGCTTGGCTCGGGCTTCATCATCGATTCCTCGGGCCTGGTCGTCACCAATAATCACGTGATCTCCGACGCCGACGAGATCAATGTCATTCTCAATGACGGCACCAAGCTGAAGGCAACGCTTGTCGGCAAGGACAATAAAAGCGATCTGGCGCTGCTTCGCGTACATGCCGATAAGCCGATCAAGGCGGTGAAATTCGGCGATTCCGACAGACTGCGGCTTGGCGAATGGGTGATCGCGATCGGCAATCCGTTCAGCCTCGGCGGCTCGGTCACCGCCGGTATCGTCTCGGCGCGCAACCGCGACATCAATTCCGGACCATACGACAATTACATTCAGACCGACGCCGCCATCAATCGCGGCAATTCCGGCGGACCGCTGTTCAACCTCAATGGCGAAGTGGTTGGCGTCAACACCGCGATCATTTCGCCGTCGGGCGGCTCGATCGGCATCGGCTTCGCCGTGCCGTCCAACAGCGCCGTCGCCGTGATCGATCAGCTGCGCCAATTCGGCGAGACCCGCCGCGGTTGGCTCGGTGTGCGCATTCAACAAGTCACCGACGATATCGCCGAAAGCCTGAACATTTCGCCGGCGCGCGGTGCGCTCGTCGCTGGCGTGGACGACAAGGGGCCGGCCAAGCCGGCCGGCATCGAACCCGGCGACGTCGTGGTGTCATTTGACGGCCACGACATCAAGGAAATGCACGACCTGCCGCGCGTTGTCGCAGACACGCCGGTCGGCAAAGTCGTCGAAGTCGTTGTCATCCGCAAGGGCAAGCAGGAGACGCACAAGGTCACCGTCGGTCGGCTCCAGGACAATGAAAAAGTGGCCGAAGCAAGCGCCAAGCAAGAAGCCCCGTCCGAAAAATCGGTGGTGCAGAAGACCCTCGGGCTCGAACTTTCCGGCCTGTCCGACGACCTGCGTCGCAAGTTCAAGATCAAGAGCGGCGTCAATGGCGTCCTAATCACCGGCGTCGATCCGAGCGTCGCCATGGCCGATCCCGACAAGCGGCTGGCGCCCGGTGACGTAATCATCGAGGTGCAATATCAAGCGGTCGCCGATCCGGCCGACTTGCAGAAGCGGCTCGATCAGCTCAAGTCACAAGGCAAAAAGATCGCGGTGCTGCTGGTATCGAATGCCGACGGCGCCACCCGGTTCGTGGCGTTAAGTTTGCAATAACGCAGATAATCCCTCGATTGGAGCGTTCATCGCGCTTGCCACGCGCATATTTGGCGCCGCGTTCTCGGCGCCTATCCGTATATCGTCGGTTACGTGATGCTCTCTATGCGATCGCGGCGATCATCGCGATTCTACGCACGCCTGAAACGAAGAGCGCCAGCCTTGAAGCCTGACAGCCTTGTCCGTTTCCAATTTGGACCCGAATGCGACGGTCCGACACCGTAGAGTAGTCCGCCTTTGCTCAGAATTTCTCGACGCGCGGCGCCCGCGCCGCCCGACAGTACAAGACCCAGCCCTATTCGATCACCTCGCCGGCTTGGGCAAGCAGCGTCGGCGGCACCGTCAGCCCGAGCGCCTTGGCGGTTTTTAGATTGATCACGAAATCGAATTTGGTCGGCTGCAGCACCGGAAGGTCCGCCGGCTTTTCGCCTTTGAGAATGCGGCCGACATAAATCCCGCCATTGTGATAACTATCGACAATATTGGGACCGTAGCTGATCAGGCCGCCGTGAACGGCGTATTCCCGAAATTGATAGATTGCGGGCAACTTGTTCTGCGCAGCAAATTCGATAATGCGACCGTGACGCGTGTCGAAAAAGGGTGAGGCCGTCACGAGAAAAGCGCCGACTCGATGTTGCAGGAGCGAGTTTAAAGCCGAATCCAATTCCATGTCGTTATCCGCTGGTGCCACGAACAGGTTTTGATTGACGTCTTTGGCGGCAGAAACAAGATCATTCAGCTCTTCTGTGGTCGGAGGAAATCGGGGATTGAGCAGTATTCCGATCAGCGCGACGCCCGGAACTAATTCCCGCAGTAAGCCAAGCCGCTTTGATTCCATCTCACTGGTCCAGAGCGTGTAGCCGGTCACGTTGCCGCCGGGCCGATTGAAACTGGCGACAAGGCCCGCCGTGACCGGATCGCCTCCCATGCCAAAGACGACCGGCGTCTTCGCCGTCGCCTGCTTGGCCGCGACGACGGCCGAAACATCTCCGCCCACGCCAACCAGAACCGCAACGCCGCGGCTAATCAAATCGGCGGCGAGCGCCGGCAAGCGGTCGTAATCGCCTTGCGCCCAGCGAATTTCGATTTTGACATTCTGCCCTTCGATAAAGCCGGTTTCCGCCAACCCTTGTCGGAATGCATCGACAAGATGCGCCGAATCGGCCGGCGAGCGGCCACTCATGAACCCGACAATCGGGACCGCCGATCCCTGCTGCGCATAAGCAACGAGCGGCCAGCCGGGGGCAATGCCTATGAGAGCAATGAAGTCTCGTCGTCTCATCTCGGCTCCAACCGTCCAGAACAGGACATGTAGCGGGCCAATTCGTCGTTTTGGGAAGAGACGCGCTGGCGCGGCCGCGCATTGGGCCGAGCGACCGTGGCCGTGTCAAGATTCGCGAGGCGGAAGAATGCAGTCCAATGCGCGGGGTTAATACGCGTCAGTGGGCGGCGCAAACCTTGGCGATCTTCGCCGCGATCTGTTGCGCCTCACCGCGCGTGTACAGCTTCTCGCCGCTGTGGCGTTCTGGCTCATCCTCGAAATAGAGATAGGCCAGGCCCTGACCGTCGTGATCGCGGACGATGAAACAAGCCGGCGTTTCTTCGACCGACCACGGCATCGAGAAGTGCCGGTTATCAAGCATCCGGATCGCCAAGCTTTCACCTATTCCGCCCATAATCCCCCCTCCTGAGCAGGAAAGGTCTGGTTCGCAAAGCTCTAGCAAACGTAACCGCGAACGAGAAAAGGCCCTGTGACCCGCGGCACAGTGCAATCGGGCACGGTGCAACCCCGACGCGCAGGGGGGTTGATCGTTTGTTTCGGCCACGACGGCTGCTGCGCTCGCGCGCGAAGAGCTCGGCCGCCAGACGCTATTTGTTGCCCAGGCGACAGCGGCCAGCCGCAATAATACCAGTGGGTGCAAAATCCGATGGTCAGGGGCTCCCTGCGGCGACTGCAGCCGCGCGCTCCAGCGCTTCATCGGACACGTCAAAGCCAAGGTCATCCGCATTGGTTTCAGTAAGGCCAGTTAGATGAATATTCATGACACTAGTCCCCTTGAAACTTTTACGCCGGCCCATCCATATCGCCCTGCGGTATCGCACACCGTGCCCCTCGTCACAGTGCGCGCTGGGTTTGCGGCCGCCAGAGCCACACTCAGTTGTGGTGCCAATGGCAGGCGAGCCATTATAGAAGTCGGGCGAGGACCTCGTGCGCCCGACGACAAACCGCCGAGCGTTACGCTTGATGATGCACCAAAGGGTCGATTGTGAAACACGCCTGGATCTGTACGACCTGCGGAACGCAATACGAGCCGTCGGAACAACCGGCACCAGTATGCTCGATCTGCGATGAAGAGCGGCAATATGTATTGCCGACCGGTCAACAGTGGACGAGCCTGACGCAATTGCGGAAATCCCATATGGCCACGTTTCACCGCGAAGCGGAACTGATCGGCATCGGGACAGCGCCGGCATTCGGCATCGGCCAGCGAGCGCTTTTGGTGCGCACGCCACAAGGCAATGTGCTGTGGGACTGCATCAGCCTCATCGACGATGCGATCGTGCAAATCGTCAATGCGCTCGGCGGACTCAAGGCGATCGCGATTTCGCATCCGCACTACTACACCACCATGGTGGATTGGAGCGCCGCCTTTGGCGACATCCCGGTCTATCTGCATGCAGCCGACCAGCGCTGGATCATGCGATCGGCGCCGTGTCTGAAATTATGGACCAATGCGACGAAAGAGGTATTGCCCGGTCTCACCCTCATCCGCGTCGGTGGTCATTTTGAAGGTGGCACCGTCATGCACTGGGCTAAAGGCGCCGGCAGCAAAGGCGCTCTCTTATCCGGCGATCTCCTGCAAGTGACGCCGGATCGAAAATTCGTCAGCTTCATGTGGAGCTATCCCAATTACGTACCGCTCGGCGAGAACGCCGTGCGCGCTATCGCCAAGCGCCTCGACGGCTGGAGCTACGACACCATCTACGGCGCATTTTGGGATCGCGTCATTGCCGGCGATGGCGCGAACGTAACGGCAAAATCGGTGGCGCGGCACATTGAAATTCTGCAGCGCGAGGCGCCCTGAACGCTAAAGCGAAAAGATTTGAGCTTGATCCAATATTTCGCTTTGGCTTGTTGTTTGAGCAAGATCTTTTCCGAAAACCGGTATCCACTTTCCGGGATCATGCTTTAATTCGCCGAGTGCAGAACCTGATATCCGGCGACCAAGAGTTCGACGGCGATCAAAATCACAATGATGATTTCCAAGCGCAACGACCGCCTGGTATCGATTGTGTCAGTGAGGATTTCGGCGGTGTCGGCGATGACTTTAAGCTTGCGCGATAGGGCCTCGGCGCGTTCTTTCAGCTCATATTCGTCTTCAAGCCGCGCATAAAGACGATCCAGGTCTTGCCGGTCCCAGACCACGTCGGGTTTTTCAGTGACGGCCACCCGGCCCGACAAGCGATGCTGAACGAGCAAGGCATTGCCGATGTGCTTCAAGATTGTCCGGCGACCGCCAAACAGGCGCCCTTTTTCCGCAAGTTGCCGGGCGAACGGCTCGACAATATCGAAGACGGCGGCGACTTCGCGCTCGTCGCGGGCGAGCACAACGCTCTTGGATAAGGCATCGGCGATGACGATCAAATGCTCCGGCGTGATGGTTTTGAGGACGAGCGGTCCGCCCGGCAGGATTTGATCATCCTTATCGGGCACCTGTTCGATCAATAAGGTCTCCTCCTCCGGCGGCGAAATCGGACGCACCAGGCGAGGTTGCAGACTGCGAAGAACTTGCTGTTCCTCGTCCGGCGAAAGACACAAAGTCACCACAACGCCGTAGCGAAACAGCGTGACAAAGCCGTCCTTGCCGAATTTGTAGGTGACCGGGGCGGTCGACACGACGCCGTCATGCTCGAGATTCGCCGTGTCGATCCGATCGCTCAGCAGAAATGCCCGCACCCTTCGACGCTTCGGAACTTGCGCCTGATTATTCACTGGCAGCGCGACGTCAAGCTGATCCATATATCAAGAATATGTATCAGGCCGGCCGAGCAACAGGGCTCAAAATGGACTATTCAGCGCCGACAAAATCTTCGCGCCGATAACCTTGCGCATAGAGGAGCGCGGTAAGATCGCCGTGGTCGATGCAAGCGCCGGCGGCCTCGCGCAGCGCCGGTTTGCCGTGGAAGGCGACGCCGAGTCCGGCCGCCTCGATCATCGGAATATCATTAGCACCGTCGCCGACCGCGAGCGTGTCTTCACGCCCGAGCCGCAATCGCCGGCGGAGCGTAAGTAAGGTGTCACGCTTGGCCTCACGGCCGAGCACCGGCTCCGCCACTTCGCCGGTGAGCCGTCCGTTGGCGTCGGTGAGTAGTTTGTTGGCGTGGTATTCATCGAATCCGATTGCCGCGGCGAGCGGCGCCATGAAGGCGGTGAAGCCGCCGGTGACCACGCAAGTGTAAGCGCCGTTCGCGCGCATGGTTTGCACCAGCGTCGTGGCGCCTGGATTCGGTCGGATGCGTTCGGCGATAACTTTTTCGATCGTTGCAATCGGCAGCCCCTTCAGCAACGCTACCCGTTCGCGCAGGGCGGGCGCGAACGCGATCTCGCCCCGCATGGCGCCCTCGGTGATCGCTGCCACGCGCTCCTTGAAACCGGCATAGTCGGCGAGCTCGTCGATGCATTCCTGGCCGATCATGGTCGAATCCATGTCGGCGACCAGGAGCTTCTTGCGGCGCCCGTCCCGCGGTTGAACAATCACATCGACCGGCGCGGCGCCGATAATGCTGCGGAGTTCGGGCGTGAGCTTTCTAAGCGTGCTTGCCGTCACGCCGGAGTCGTTCTGCGGCGCGGCGAAGGCAATGTCGATCGCGACGCCCGCCGAAAGCCACTCGCCGACGCGCGCTTGCGGTAGCTTTTCCGCGACGCGCTTCGTCAAGGCCTCGGTCAGTGCCGGGCGGTGCGCCGCCGAGATAAGCGTTGCCACGTATGACATCTCATGCAATCCGGATTTATTGTTGGCGCATGATCTTTTCCGAAAACCGGTGACCACTTTTCGGGATCATGCGCTAGGAGCTCTCAACCGCGTGTCCAAAGTCATTCTCATTGCAGGCCCGACGGCGAGCGGCAAGTCGGCATTGGCGCTTGAGCTCGCGGAAAAGCACCGCGGGGTCATCATCAATGCCGATTCCATGCAGGTTTATCGCGACCTGCGGGTCATCACCGCGCGGCCTTCGCCGGACGAGGAAAAACGCGTGCCGCACCGGCTCTACGGCCATGTCGATGCGGCGGAAAACTATTCAGTCGGCCGCTGGTTCACGGAAGCCGCGCAGGTGCTGGCGGATGCGGCCAGCGAAGATCGTCCTGCAATCGTGGTCGGCGGCACCGGACTTTATTTCTCGACGCTCACCCGCGGCATCGCGGCGGTGCCGCCGATCCCCGAGGAAATTCGCCGCGATGTCCGCGGCCGGCTCGCGGCAGAAGGCGTCGCGGCGCTACATGCCGAGCTTGCGTTGCATGATCCGGCCACCGCGGCGCGGCTGAAACCCGGCGACCGCGCCCGCATTACCCGCGCCCTCGAAGTGGTGCTGGCGACCGGCCGCTCGCTGACTGCCTGGCACGAGGACAACACACCGGCGCGCGTCGATCTTGCCCGCGCCGCCAAAGTGTTTCTAATGCCCAAGCGCGACGAGCTTGGACTGCGCATCGATGCGCGGTTCGATGCCATGATGGTGGCCGGCGCGCTGGCGGAAGTCCGCGCGCTCGCCGCGCGCAATCTCGACCCCAATCTGCCGGCGATGAAAGCGCACGGCGTGCCCTGGCTGATCCGTCACTTGACGGGCGAGATCACGATGGCCGAAGCGGTGGCGGAATCCAAGCGCGACACCCGCCGCTATACCAAACGGCAAGTCACCTGGTTCCGCAATCAGCTGCCGACATTCGAATGGGTCGAGCCGCAACACGCGGCCGTGGCGGTCGAGGCGCAGCTGGAGCGGATGGGCCGGAACAAGCCAGGCCATGACGAACTAAACTAGCGCCTTCAATGTGAGCTCAATGCCAGAATTGGCAGTCGAAATAGTCCTGCGTCTCGATGTAGCCGACGCAATAATGCTCATAAAGGTAGCACTGGCGAAACCAGTAGCTTGCGAAGATAAGCCCGCCTAGAAGCGTGACATATCCAAACGCGCGGTAGGCGCGATGCCGCGAATTGCCAGCGTCTAGCCTGATCGCGATAGCCCTTTCGAGCCGCGACGGCGGGCGGACAACTACCACGACCGTTGCGACCACCGTCGCGATTGCAGCGATCATCATAAAGTCGGACCAGGACGCGACCGGTAACATCAAAGGAAATGGATTCATTGATGCCAGAATATCGACGACTAAGTAACCCGCGGCCAGGACTATCAGGATCGCGCGCAGCAGGGGAAACAGTCGCCTAAGCCTTTGACTCAGCCTTCGCTCCAGCGGCGTCCGCGCGATGAAGACAAGCAACAGCACCGCGGTCGAAGCGCCGAGCAAGAACAGAGCCAAGAGCCCAAGGTGCAAAGGAAAATTGATGAGCAGGATGACGGCGATGTTCAGGGCAAGGTAGCAATAGGGAATGGCAAGGCCGCCAAAAATGAGAGAGGCGTAAAGGATCGCCCAAGGATCGCGGCGAGTCATGTCGCGGCGAGTCATGTCGGTCCTTCGCTAGCCGAAGGACCGCCGCGACAGACAGCAGTTCTCGCTAATGCGTCACATATTGCAGGCCGGCAGTGTAAGCGGCGCCGCCGATCACGCAAGGTATGCCCAATTCGATCTGCCCGGTTGCGGCGGCGACGACGCAGCCCATCGACAGCGCGCCCTGCCCGATCTGCCCCCAGCCCGACAGTTCGCGCTTGGAGTTCGGACCCTTGCTCTTGAGCTCCTCGATCGCGGCGAGCGATTCCTGGCGCATATGAACGGTGTCGACCGTCTCCGCGGTCTCGATGACGTCGTCGAGCACGACTTTCACTTCTTTGGGCTGGTCCTTGTCGGCCCATTTCAACATTGCCAAGAGATCGGCATCGCGCACGGCGTTGCTGGCGAGCGTGAACTTGGCGGCGCTGCCGGTGGTGAGACTGTCGACGTTGTCTTTGTCGTTGGAGAGCGGCAACAGCTTGATGACGCGCTCGATCGGCACATAGCTGCCGGTGGCGAGATAATAGCCCCACAGTACGTCGATCAGCTCCGGCGTCGGCTCGAGCGCCACGGCTTTCTTCTGGTCCTTACCGATATTCAAGCTCGACTTTATCTTGTCGATCATGCCCGGCTTTTCGGCGCGGAAATCAATCTGCTCGAGCCGCGGCAGCTTGCCGTCGAGATATTTGTCGATCATGGCGCGGCGCGTCGCCATCCGGTCGACGAAAGTCGCCAGCAGCTCGCGCCAGTTCGGCAGGCCGGAATAGGCGACGGCGCGCACCAGCACCCAATGATCAGAAGGATCGATCGGCAACATTTTGGCGATCAGATCCTCGGCATGCGACGCATTGGTGCCAAGCACGCCGGCGATGAAGCCGACATAGGGGCCCGAACTTTCGGCCGCTTTGAAGGCCTGCATGGCGCTGAGCGCATGCACGACCGCCGGCAACCGGTCCGGATCCGGGCGATGGCGATAGCCGTTGATCCATTTGAGAATGGCCTCGTTCGAATTGAACCCCGACGCCGGCGGTTGGACTGCCCTGGCCGGCGTCAGCGGCGCAACCAACAGGCTCAATCCGATCACGAGACCGACAATGGCGGCGAACGCGCCGCGCCGACCTGTGCGAAACCGATATGCTGCGATCATGTGCCCTCCGCCGCAAAACGGCAGCGCGTGACCGGACGATGTGGAACGATCACGCCCCCGACCTGCGGTAATGCAGCAACAGGCTTAGGAAAATTAAAGGCCGCGGCCGCGCAAAATCGCGGCTGCGATGTGACAGTTAAGGCTGGTCAACGATTGCAATTTGCCGCGTCATTCCGATTTCAAACGCCAGTTTGAACGCGATGACGGGCGCCAAGACCAGATTGTTGCCGCAATTTGCTTGACCCCCCGTGTCACAATGCTTATAAACCCTCGCGTTCAAGCAGCAGACCAAGAGGCAGACGCGTGCGTCCGTTCGTTTCGCTGATCCTCGTATCGAAGCGCACCGCCGGGGGTGGCTAGGCCACCCGCGAGACGTGGCGGTGCGCGACCAAGGGCCTTCGAGGCCCTTTTTTGTTACCTGGTTCCAATAAGTGTTCGAGTGCTCGTTCGAGGATTTGGATTTGTTGCCGTCGATCGATTCGCGACCCGCCCCGACGGCCAGTGAATGGAGAGTGCGATGACTGAGATGACCGGCGCGGAAATGGTGATCGCGGCACTCGCCGATCAAGGCGTCGAGCACATTTTCGGCTATCCCGGCGGCGCGGTGTTGCCGATTTACGACGCGCTGTTTCAGCAAAAAAAGGTGCAGCACGTCCTGGTGCGCCATGAACAAGGCGCCGTTCATGCCGCCGAAGGCTATGCACGCTCGACCGGCAAAGTCGGCGCTGTGCTGGTGACATCCGGTCCGGGCGCGACCAATGCGGTCACCGGCCTGACCGATGCGCTGTGCGACTCGGTCCCGCTCGTCGCCATCACCGGGCAAGTGCCGACACACCTCATCGGCAATGACGCCTTTCAGGAATGCGACACCGTCGGCATCACCCGGCCCTGCACCAAGTACAATTATCTCGTCAAATCGGTGAGCGATCTGCCGCATGTGCTGCATGAGGCTTTTCACATCGCCGCCAGCGGCCGCCCGGGCCCTGTCGTCGTCGACATTCCAAAAGATGTGCAGTTCGCCAAGGGACGGTATTTCAAGCCGACCGAATTTCACCACCGCGGCTATCGGCCGAAGCTCAAGGGCGATCCCGACAAAATCAAGCGCGCGGTCGAAATGATGGCCGCGGCCAAGCGGCCGCTGTTCTATACCGGCGGCGGCGTGATCAATTCCGGCCGTCACGCCAGCGAGCTGTTGCGCGAACTGGCCAAGCTCACCGATTTCCCGATCACCTCGACGTTAATGGGGCTTGGCGCATTCCCGGCCGCCGACCCGCAATGGCTTGGCATGCTCGGCATGCACGGCACCTGGGAAGCGAACTGGTCGATGCACGATTGCGACCTGATGATCGCGGTCGGCGCGCGGTTCGACGATCGTATCACCGGGCGGCTCGATGCCTTCTCGCCGGGCTCGAAGAAAATCCACATCGACATCGATCCCTCATCGATCAACAAGAACGTCAAGGTCGACCTGCCGATCGTCGGCGATTGCGCGCACGTGCTCGAAGACCTGCTGCGCGTCTGGCGCGATACCGGCGCCAAGCCGGACAAGAAAGCGCTCGATGCCTGGTGGGCGCAGATCGGCAAATGGCGGGCGAAGAATTCACTCGCTTATCGCAACTCGAACGAAATCATAAAGCCGCAATATGCGATCCAGCGTCTCTACGCGCTGACCAAGGACCGCGACACCTACATCACCACCGAAGTGGGCCAGCACCAGATGTGGGCGGCGCAGTTTTATCAGTTCCAGGGGCCGACGCGGTGGATGACCTCGGGCGGGCTCGGCACTATGGGTTATGGACTGCCGGCCTCGGTCGGCGTGCAGACGGCGCATCCGAATTCGCTTGTCATCGACATTGCCGGCGAAGCCTCGGTGCTGATGACCATGCAGGAAATGTCGACGGCGGTGCAGTACGATCTGCCGATCAAGATTTTCATTCTCAACAATCAGTACATGGGGATGGTGCGCCAGTGGCAGGAGCTGCTCCACGGCGGCCGCTATTCGCATTCCTACACCGAAGCGCTGCCGGATTTCGTCAAGCTGGCCGAGGCCTATCACGCCCACGGCATTCGCTGCGAGCATCCCGGCGAGCTCGACGACAAGATCCGGGAAATGATCGAGGTGCAGAAGCCGGTCATTTTCGATTGCGTCGTCGATCCGGCGGAGAATTGCTTCCCGATGATCCCATCGGGACGCGCGCATAACGAAATGCTGCTGGGCGACGCCACGACCCGCGTCGAGGATGCTGTGACCGAAAAAGGCAAGATGCTGGTCTAAGAGGGCGAAGAGTGATTAGCGAATAGCGATTGGCAAATGGAGGACAAGCCCCATTCGCTACTCGCCACTCGCGGAGGACAAAGCGCGTGAGCACCACCACGACGACCACCACTCATTACCCGGCGATGACCACGGCCGAGCCGATCGAGACGCGCACCTTGTGCGTGCTCGTCGACAACGAGCCCGGGGTGCTGGCGCGGGTGATCGGCCTGTTCTCCGGCCGCGGCTACAACATCGACTCGCTCACGGTTTCGGAAACCGAGCATGAGAAGCATCTGTCGCGCATCACCATCGTGACCCGAGGCACCGCGATGGTGCTCGAACAGATTAAAAATCAACTCGATCGTTTGGTGCCGGTGCATCGCGTCGTCGATCTGAGCAGCGGCCGCCCGGCGATCGCCCGCGAACTGGCGATGGTCAAAGTGCGCGGTACCGGCGAGCATCGCATGGAGGCGCTGCGGCTCGCCGACGCCTTCCGCGCGCGCGTGATCGACGCCACCACGGAGAGCTTCGTGTTCGAGATCACCGGCGCCTCGGACAAGATCGAGAGCTTCATCAATTTGATGCTGCCGGTGGGCCTGGTCGAAGTCTCGCGGACCGGCGTGGTGGCGATCGCGCGGGGCCCGGAGGGCATGTAACGCTTTCCGACACGCGATCGCTTACCTCCCCCTGGCGGGGGAGGTCGTGAGCGAAGCGAGCGGAAGGGGGTCATTCAAACCCGCCGGTGCTCGGCTTCAATCACCGCTCACCCCACCCCGCGCCCTGCGGTGCCATAGCCGATGCTTCGCATCGGCGTTGCTTGAACAGTACGGCGGCCGAAGGCCGCCTGCGCCTCCCCCTCCAGGGGAGCGTAAGAATAAAAATTCGTCCTTTCTTCGCCGCACTAGTTGGCGCGATTACGCCGCCGAAGCCTGCGCCACCGGCGCCAATCGCGTCACCAGATGCGCGAAGCGGTCGATGAAATCCGCCAAGAACTTTCTCGTGCCCTCGTCGCCGATATCGCCGTGTTCGTCGATCAGATCCGGCTTGAACGTGACATAGGCTTCGCCGCCGAGCAGGATCATGCCGAGGCCGGTCATCACCGAGCGCAAATGCTGTTGCGCCAAGGCACTGCCGATCGCGCCGGGCGAAGTGCCGGTGATGAAGGCGGGCTTGCCGGTCCAAGAGTTCTTGCCCCACGGCCGCGCACCCCAATCGACCGCGTTCTTAAGGGCGGCGGGAATGGAGCGGTCATGTTCGGGCGTGACAATCAGCACGCCGTCGGCGCGCGCTATTTCATTTTTGAAGCGCACGACCTCAGGTGGCAGATTGCCTTCGTTGTCCTGGTTATACATCGGCAAATCGTCGATGCGCGCGAAAGCACCGTCGAATTTGCCGGCGCCGAGCCGGATCAGCGCCTGGGCGAGCTTGCGATTGATGGAATCGCGGCGATTGCTGCCGACAATCAAGGCGATGCGATGCAGTTGCGCAGAACTGAGCATGGTTGAATCCCCTAGTGACAATGCGTAACTAGGGCTAGATAGGTGACCCCAGTAGGCCCCGCCAAGAAGGCACATCGATGAAACCTAGACACAAGCATTTGCCTGCCGACTGCCGCGCCGTGAGCGATGTGCTCGCCCGCGTCGGCGATAAATGGTCGGTCCTGGTGGTGACGCGGCTTGGCGGCGGACCGGTCCGGTTCAATGAATTGCGCCGCTCGATCGGCGGCATCTCGCAACGCATGCTGACGCTGACGTTGCGCGGGCTCGAGCGCGACGGCTTGATCACGCGCACCATATTCCCGACCATTCCGCCGCGGGTCGAATATGCGTTGACCGCGCTGGGGCGGGATCTGTTGCAGCCGGTCTCGGGCTTAAGCGAGTGGGCGCTGCGCAATCAGGGCAAGATCGCCCGCGCCCGCGAGCAGTTCGACAATTCGGCGAAAACAGCGGCCGAACCGGCGCGGCGCGACCTGCGGGCGAGCGGGCTTGTCGCCGCGGCAAGCAGAAATTAGAAGCGAGCGGCGGATAGCGCCAGTGCATTCGTTTGGCCGCAGCAAGGGTAAGGAAACAACATGCGGGTTTATTACGATCGCGACGCCGACCTGAACCTGATCAAGGGCAAGAAGGTCGCCATCATCGGCTATGGCAGCCAAGGCCACGCCCACGCGCTCAATCTGCGCGATTCCGGCGTCAAGGACGTTGCCGTGGCACTGCGCAAGACCTCGCAAGGGGTCAAGAAGGCGCAAGCCGAGAAGCTGCCCGTCATGGACGTCGCCGAGGCGGCGAAATGGGCCGACATCATGATGATGCTGACGCCCGATGAATTGCAGGCTGACATCTACGCCAATCATCTGCATGGCAGCATGAAACAGGGCGCGGCGCTGATGTTCGCCCACGGACTCAATATCCATTTCAACCTGATCGAGCCGCGCGGCGACCTAGACGTCATGATGATCGCACCGAAAGGACCGGGCCATACCGTGCGTTCGGAATATCAACGCGGTGCCGGCGTCCCCTGCCTGCTTGCCATTCACTGCGACATCTCCGGCAACGCCCACGACCTCTGCCTGTCCTATGGCGCGGCGATCGGCGGCGGCCGCGCCGGCATCATCGAAACGAGCTTCCGTGAAGAATGCGAGACCGACTTGTTCGGCGAACAGTCGGTGCTGTGCGGCGGGTTGGTCGAGCTGATGAAGGCCGGCTACGAGACTTTGGTCGAAGCCGGTTACGCGCCGGAAATGGCCTATTTCGAATGCGTCCACGAAGTCAAACTGATCGTCGACCTGATCTATGAGGGCGGCATCGCTACCATGAATTATTCGGTCTCAAATACGGCCGAATACGGCGAATATGTTTCGGGCCCTCGCGTCGTCGACGACAAGACGCGCGCCGAAATGAAACGCATTCTCGGCGACATCCAGTCCGGGAAATTCGTGAAAGAATGGATGCTGGAGAACAAGGTCAACCAGACCTCGTTCAAGGCGATGCGGGCCAAATGCGCCACCCATCCGATCGAGCAGGTCGGCGCCAAGCTGCGCGAGATGATGCCGTGGATTAAACAGCGCGCGCTGGTGGACAAGACTAAGAACTGATCCACGGCATGTTGGCTAAGACGGGCTCGCAGGGGCGCACTGGCGGACAGGAACAGAAACTGATCCACGGCATTTTGGTTAAAGCGGACTCACACGTTCGAGTCCCGTTGCGCAGGAATTTTGCTGCAGCAATGGGGTTGATGTGGACGTCGCTGGCCGCTTGTGCCCCGCGAAAACACAGAGGAACCACCATGATTAAAAAGTCTATCTTAGTCGTTGCTACAGCGGCGGTTGCGGTCGGTTTGACCGCTGCGGCCGCTGAAGCTGCGGATGTTTTCACGCTCAAATCGACCACTTTCGCCGACGGCAAGATGATGCCGAAGAAGGTCGCTAATACCAAAGCAAACGGCAACAATAATCCGAATTGCGTCGGCGATAACGTCTCGCCGCAATTCTCCTGGAGCAACGTACCCGAGGGTACCACGACCTTCGTTTTTTGATGATCGACCCCGAAGGCCGCGGCGGTGCCGGCGTTAATCACTGGGTGGCCTACGGCATTCCCGCGTCCGTGACCGGCTTTGCCGAAGGCGACGTGAGCAAGCAGACCGACAAGTTCGTCGGCGGCAAAAGCACCCAAGGCGTCGCGTTCTACTCCGGCCCGTGCACGCCGCCCAATCAAACGGCGCATCATTACACATTCGATCTGATCGCTACCGATCTTGCGCCGACTGAGTTGCCGCCCGGATTGACGCGGGAAGAGGTCACCGCCAAGCTCGCGCCGCCCGGGCAGCCGCCAGCCCACACCAAAGGAGTGGCCGGCATGGTCGGACTGTTTGTCAATCCTTGGCATGAATGACTTCGCGTGAACGGCTCGGCATAAACGACTTGAACGACTTGGCATGAACGGACAATGGCCAAGTGAGCCTGACCTGACTGAGCAAGCGCTTTGGCGATGAAGCTTGCCAAAATCGTCAAGCAGTGCCGGATCGACAAGCCGGAACGTTTCAAGCTTGCCGATTTTGATCCTGCCGAAACCTTCGGCCTCTCGACCTATATCCAGGACGTGAGGCCGATTCTCGCCGATGGCGTCGCCCGCCTTGCCGAAATCCAGGAGCGTCTTTACGCACACGCTCGCTGGGGCGCGCTGATCGTGCTCCAGGGCATCGACGCGGCCGGAAAAGACAGCCTCATCAAGCACGTGATGGCAGGCATCCTCCCCTGGATGCGCAGGCTAACTTAGTCTGCAGCGACACGATGGCGACAGAACACGCCGATAATTTAATTCGCTATGAAGTCACCGGCGGCATCGCCTGGATCAGGCTCGCGCGGAAGCCGGTCAACGCGCTCAATCTTGCGATGGTGCGCGCCGTGATCGCGGCTTTGCACCAAGCCGCCGCTGCCGATGCGGTGCGAAGCGTCGTGCTCGCAAGCGCGGTGGCAAGACGTTTCTGCGCCGGCTTGGACTTGGTCGATCTTGTCGGACGATCGCCGGGCGAGATTAGAACGCTCGTGCATGCGCTCTATGTCGAACTATTCGAGGCGCAGTATCATCTCGGCAAGCCTTCGATCGCCGCGGTCAACGGCGCAGCCCGCGGCGGCGGCATGACGCTGGCGGTCTCGTGCGACGTCATCCTTGCGGGCGAGAGCGCTACCTTCGGTTATCCGGAAATCGATCTGGGCGTGCTGCCGGCAATTCACTTTGTGCATCTGCCGCGCATCATCGGCCGGCATCGCGCCTTCGAGCTCTTGTTCACCGGGCGGTCCTTCGACGCCAAACATGCGGCGGCGCTGGGTCTCGTCAATCGCGTCGTTGCCGACGCCGAACTTGAAGCGGAGGCCATCAAGCTCGCCGGCGAGTTCGCGGCAAAACCGGAAAGTGCGGTGCGTGTCGGGCGGGCCGCGTTCTTGCGCCAGATCGACCTTGATTATCGGCGCGGCATTGCCAATGCGGTCGACGATTTTTGCAACATTATCGCCACGGATGCCGCGCAAGAAAGGCTGCGCGCCTTTGCCGAAAAGCGGCGTTCGGACTAGCGGCGGCCAGTAGGCGGCGGCTAAGAAGAAGCTCACCACACCTTGCAGAACTGTGCTTTATTCCGTTAAAACAGACCGGTCCGACCCCGGCTTAACGTGGAATTCACGTCAATCCGTGAGTTTAGACCCACTTTTGTGGGCATCATGAGGGCGATGGTGATGTCGATCCGCTGCGATTTCCGCGCGATCAACGGCGAGGCTAAGGCTTCCGCCGGCGCCACCCTCATTCTCGGCGGGCTCCTGCTCCTTATCGCCCCCTGAGGGCCGGTCGGGCCTTTGCGCCTTGGCACTCAGGGGATCGCCCAAACCCAAGAGAGCACAAGAGCGCCGAAGGACCCCGAGCACTCAAAATCAGATCGGGACGGGCGCAAGAGACAAGGACCTCGCCAAGGACACTCGCCATGAAACCCGCCAATACCAGTCCAGCCAAAGCCAAAACTGCACCGAAAGCCGAAGCTGACCACGTTCTCATCTTCGACACGACGTTGCGCGACGGCGAGCAATGCCCTGGCGCCACCATGACGCACGAGGAGAAGCTCGAAGTCGCCGAGATGCTCGATACGATGGGCGTCGACGTGATTGAGGCCGGATTCCCGATCGCCTCGGACGGCGATTTCGCCGCTGTTCACGAGATCGCCAAGCGCAGTAAGAAAGCGGTGATCTGCGGCCTTGCCCGCGCCAGTTTCAAGGACATTGATCGCTGTGCCGAAGCGATCAAGCCGGCCGAGCAACGGCGCATCCACACTTTCCTGTCCACCTCGCCGGTGCACATGAAATACAAGCTCCAGAAGGAGCCACACGAAGTTTACGAGATGGTGATCGCGCAGGTCACACGCGGGCGCAATTACACCGACGACGTCGAATGGTCGAGTGAGGACGGCACGCGTACTGAATTTGATTTCCTGTGCCGCTGCGTAGAAGCGGCGATCAAAGCCGGCGCAACCACGATCAATATTCCGGACACGGTCGGCTACACGGTCCCGGACGAATATTTCTCGCTGATCAAGCGGCTGCGCGAGCGCGTGCCGAATTCGGATGCCGCGCGCTTCTCGGTGCATTGCCACAATGATCTGGGCATGGCGGTGGCCAATTCGCTCGCTGGCGTCCACGCCGGCGCCCGCCAGATCGAGTGCACCATCAACGGCATCGGCGAGCGCGCTGGTAATGCATCGCTCGAGGAAGTCGTGATGGCAATGCGGGTACGCAACGACGTGCTGCCCTATTGGACGCGCATCGACGCCACCATACTGACGCGCGCCTCAAAGCTTGTCGCAGCCGTGACCTCGTTCCCAGTGCAATACAACAAGGCGATCGTCGGGCGGAATGCTTTCGCACACGAGAGCGGCATCCACCAGGACGGCATGCTCAAGCATACCCAGACCTACGAGATCATGATGCCCGAGGATGTCGGCGTGAAGCAGACCTCGCTGGTGATGGGCAAGCATTCCGGCCGCCATGCCTTCGTCCACAAGCTCGAAGAGCTTGGCTATCGGCTCGCCGGCAATCAGCTCGAAGACGCGTTCGTGCGTTTCAAGGCGCTGGCCGATCGCAAAAAGCACGTCTATGACGAAGATATCGAAGCGCTGGTCGATGAAGAGATCGCGACCGCCCAAGATCACATCAAGCTGATCTCGCTGTCCGTGATCGCCGGCACGCGCGGCCCGCAGCGCGCCACGATGCGGCTCGACATCGACGGCAAATCGCTGATCGACGAACGCGAGGGCAATGGTCCAGTCGACGCCACGTTCAATTGCATCAAGGCGATGGTGCCGCACGAGGCGGTGCTGGAGCTCTATCAGGTGCACGCGGTGACCGAAGGAACCGACGCGCAAGCCGAGGTTTCAGTGCGGCTGTCCGAGCAGGGCCGCTCGGTGACCGCCAAGGGCGCCGATCCCGACACGCTGGTCGCATCGGCCAAGGCCTATCTCGCCGCGCTCAACAAGCTGATGATCCGACGCCAGCGGGGCAAGCTCGAACCGATCGCGGTGGCCGAGCGCCGTATTCACTCGCAAGATGTAGGATGAGTCATTGCGAACGAAGCACTCCCTCGCCCGCCCGCGGGCATGATGGAGGAAGGGATTGCTTCGTTGCGCTCGCTCATCCCAATGACGAGTTGCGTCTGAATTTGGGCCGGTAATCATAAACGGTTTGATGTCTGCTTTCGGAGACAAAGCAGACATCGTAAATTGGCGCCGTCGCCAATCCCACGCGAGGATGTGCTGGGTTAGAGCATTTTGGCGACGATTTTCAACATGTCATCTGACGAAAAGGCCCGCAGCGATTCCGTGCGGATGTTGCCCAGTGCGCTCAGGCTCAAGTTAAGCGCCGTAGCGGAGAGCTCATCAGGAGCTTCAATGACTATTACGATGTCGTACCGTCCTTGCGTCCAGAATATGTCCTTTACGGTCACCCCGAACGTCTCCGCCATTTGCCTGAAGGCCTCCGCTCGCTTCGGAGAATCTTTGGCGTTTTTGACACCCTGATCGGTGAACGTAGCAAGCACGACATAGGTTGCCATGGTCGTTTTCCCTAACTGTCCGCTTTTGGGGGCAAAGCGGACATTGATTGGACCTCGATTAATTCGGCGTCGTGTGCGAACAGCCATGCGATCGCGGTTGGTGACCAATCAGTTGCGCCACGCGCCATCTCTGCGTCGCGTTCTCTTTGTGCTGGTCCATCGAGCATATGGAATCGGGTCTTGTTAGTCGCGGACATTCCCTGCAGGCGTGACGCTCGTGGCAAGCGTAGCTTCTCATAGAGCTGCAACGCCGCGGGAATATCGTTCGACAATTTTAAAAGGCAGCCCTTAAGCGTGGCGCCATCTTCGATTGCCTGCCCGGCACCCTGACCCATAAACGGCAGCATTGAGTGGCAGGCATCCCCCAAAAGCGTCACTCTTCCGACGGACCAGCGCTGTAGCGGGTTGCGGTCGAACAATGCCCATTTGTACGTTTCATCCGTGGCTCCAATGATCGAGAGCACCTGATCGTGCCAGCCCTGAAATAAGGCTAGGGCATCGGTGACCTCACCACGATCGACCCACGATTCCCCAAGCCAGTTGACTTGTTCGGTGATCCCTACAAAATTAACTGCTCTTCCGGCGGACACGAAGTAATGAACAAAATGAGCGCCAGGGCCCATCCAAATTTGATTGACAAATTCAAGATCCAAATGTCTCAGGCGACTGGAAGGGACCAGACCGCGATAAGCTACACAACCGGTGAAATGAGGCTTCTCTGGTCCAAACAAAGCATGCCGCACAACCGAATGAATTCCGTCTGCTCCAACAAGAGCATCAACTAAGATCGAGTTTCCATTTTCAAAATAAACTTCGACACGGTCGCCATGATCCACCAGGCGTGTGAAGCGGTGCACAAGATGTACACGCTCAGCCGAAATTGCGTTCGTCAGAGCGCGATGCAAATCACCCCGATGAAATGTATAGTAAGGCGCACCGAAAGCCGTCTCGACGTCTTCGCCCAGCGGGGAACGGAGCAAAATACGACCGTCATCCCAGCGCCGCTGGACGAAACGAGCAGGCTTGACGCCCGTCCTGTCCAATTCGTTGGCAATTCCGATCCGATACAGAATTCGCGACGCATTGGGGCCAATATTAATGCCAGCGCCAACCTCGCCGAGTGCTTTCGCCTGCTCGTAAACTTGAACGTCAAATCCTGCACGCAGTAGCAAGATTGCCGCCGTGAGGCCACCGATGCCCCCGCCAACAATTGCGATGGAGGTCTGACCTGCCATCGTCACTTGTCTGCCTCACTGAAACGAGACATCAACGACCACGGCACATGTATCTGCAACGATTACCCGACGATACAGAAGGCATTGGGCAGCTAGCGAAAACTTAGATCGGCCTATTGCCGCGCTTCACTGCATCCCACCACGGGCAGACACCGCTCATACGCTCGTAATTACCGTCGATCACCTGCAACGGCGCGTGGTTCGGCTCTGGAGCCGGCATCGGCGGGGGTGGCGGCAGATCTGGCGTCGGTGATTCACCGAGCGACTCGAATAACCCTTGATGCCCCCAAAAGCTGCCGGCGGATTTGAGCTCGACTGGCTGCCTGCCAGGGGTGACTTCGCGACCGCCCCATCCATGCTCGATCAGAAACTCCGACGGCGTGCGCATGTAGAATGACGTCATGAAATCGTTCGGATGCCGACCGAACTTCACCGCGACACGGTTTTCCTGCTGCGCAATATCGTAACTCTGGCCAACATCGTCGAGAGAATAAAACTCCATCATCAGATGGTGCATGCGATTGCTCGGCCCTTGCGCAATGGCGAGACTGTGGTGTCGGCTGTTGACGTGCATGAAATACAGCGACACCGGAGGACCCATGAAATCCGTAATCCGGAAGCCCAGCAGGTCGCGATAGAATGTAAGGGCCGCGTCGATTTCAGGCATTATCAGCACGGCATGTCCCATGCCCTGCGTCCCGGTACGGAAGCCTCCTATATGCCGCGCCGGGCGGAACGGTTCATCGGCGATCTGACCACCGTGAAACGCCTCGACACGGTTACCGGCCGGGTCGCGGAAGGAAATCACTTCAGCGGCGCAACGTTGGTCCGCCAGGGCCGTGGTTTCCCGCCGCACCGCGGCGCCGGCCTTTTCCAACCGCGCCGCCAGCGCATCGAGCGCCGTCGCGTCCGCGACCTCCCAGCCGAAAAATCGCTCTCCATCGGTCAACCCGCCATCGACAATCAGGCGCTGCTTTCGGTCGTCCATGCGAAACGCACGCGTGTTGCCACCGCGATCAACTGGCTGAAGCCCAAGCTGGCCGATAGCTAAACTGCTCCAGTCATCGAGCTTTGAAGTGCCAACCCAGAAATAGCCCATTGCCTGAACGGTCACGGCGGATCTCCTTTCCAGTCGACAGCTTCCCAGCTGACCCATTCCGAGCGGTATTATTTTACAATTCAGCGCCTTTTGCCAAATCCAAATGCAAGTTTGCTACCGCAAAGTCGCTTTTGGCACTTAGCGGACATCCCGGCGTGCTCTGCCGATAATCTGGCTAATTCGGGTAAAGCGGATATCACGCCGACGAAAGGAAATGTCTGCTTCCAGCACTTAGCGGACATCCAACTGCTGCACGGCAATGTCCGCTTTTGCGAGTAAGGCGGACATCAACGGACAGCAATCCGATGTCTGCTTTTGACTCAAAGGAGACATATTCGACTTGCAGATGTGGCAAAATTGGAAGCCTAATCAGACTTGATGCCCCGCAGGATCGATGAAACGCTGGTTTCGCCTCGTCGCGATTGGAACCCTGGCAATTGCAACCCCGCTCGGCCTGGGTTTCAGACCGGGGCTGGCAGCGTCACACCCGCACGTATATCTTTTTCGCGGTTTAGCCGATGTTTTTTCCACCGGCATGGATACTCTGGCCGACGAGCTCAGTAAACACGGCGTCCATGCGACATCGCACAGCCATACGGACTGGAAGGCGATCGCTGATCGAGCGGCAGCGGATTACAAGGCCAAAAAGGAAGGCCCAATTATCCTCATTGGTCATTCGCTTGGCGCTGATGCGGCTATGGAGATGGCCGACTATCTCGGCGACAAAGGAGTCCCAGTGGCACTTGTGGTGCCGTTTGACGGTACACAGTCGTTTCCGGCGCCAGGAAATGTCGCTCGCGTCGTCAATTTTACTCAACGAGATTACGCTTACATACGGCCAGGACCCGGCTTCCGCGGCTCGCTTAACAATGTGGATCTGAGCTCCAATCGTGACATTGATCATCTCAATATCGACAAGTCGCCAGAACTGCATGCTCGCGTGCTAAGCGAAGTTCTCGCAGTCATAGGCGGTCATTTGGCTGCGCCGGCTTCGAGAAAAACAATTTCAAACAGTCCGCTCCTGCCAAGCGGATCGGCAGGGCCGATGACGACTACGCCTGCGCCAGCAGCATCACCGCTACCGTTACAAAAACCGGTGGCGCCAACTCAACCGATCAATCCGGCACGAATACCCAATTGAGCCTTGTTTCAGGCACGCATGCGTGGTGGCATTCTTAGGCGAGATGCGCACGCAGCCATGCGAGCCAGCGTGAGCTAACGCGCAAAATCAGCACCGCACAAACCGGCCGACGTGAAAATTGCGCTGACGGATGTCTGCTTTCAGGGGCAAGGCGGACGTCGAGCGGATGCACCTCGATGTCCGTTCCTGACCCATAGCGGACATTGGCCTTCCCCGGCGTGAGAAGATGTCTTCAACCGCGCTTTATCTCGCAGACTTCCGGATTGCCGATCACCTCGTAACCACCACGCGCGTTCCGACGCGGACGCGGCTATAGAGGTCCATAATGTCTTCGTTATACATGCGGATGCAGCCGTGCGACACGAATCCGCCGATCGTGCCCGGCGCATTGGTGCCGTGAATGGCGTATTCACCGCCGGACAGCGTCATGGCCGCCGCTCCCATCGGGTTATGCGAGGAGCCGCCTGGAACAACGCTCGGCAGCGACCGGTAGTCGCGCCGGATCGATGCTGGCGCCGACCATGCCGGCTCGATGTATTTGCCATTGATGACGGCCGTGCCAGACCATTGCATGCCGGCGCGGCCAACGCCTACCGGATAGCGGATCGCTTCGCCTGCACCAACAAAGTAATAAAGACGGCGTTCGCCGGTGCGGATGACGATCGTTCCCGGCATATAGCTGTCCTTCACCGACACGATGTCGCTATGGGCCTGCGCCGGCCCAAGGGCAAAAGCGAATGCCGCAATGGCGGCTGTGACCGCCGCCGAAATCATGATCTGTCTTCGCATTGTCACATTCCCTTATTGCTGACCGCTCCACTGACGCCGCCGTCACAGCAGGTTGCGACACAAGCGCATCCTAACCGAAGCAGTCTTTTTCTCAGCAACGAGACGGCAATAGGGTTAAGATCTTCGCGACTTTCCGGGACTAAGTGGTAATACTGCACACAAAGCGGCGGCAAGAACGGGAGACGGCCGCGCAGCGCGACACGGCGGTGGGACCGTGCAACTCGTGCTTTAAGGGCTGCGAACTGCAATGTCCGCTTCGGGAGTAAAGCGGATATCGCGGTTTCAGAGCTTCATGTTTGTTTTTGACCCAAAGCGGACATTCACTCGTTCAGCACGTCACTACAGAGCAACACCGCCGGAAATCTGTGGAATATCCCCTCGCGCACTCACGGATGCCATTTTCTGGTGGCGTTTATCGCGTTGCTTCGGGGGATTCCTAAATGAGCAACCGAGCCATTTCCATTGTTTCGGGGGCCGCTTCCATCCTTTCTGCGAGCCGGTTGGCATGTGCAGCTGATATGGCGGTCAAGATTCCATCGCCAGCGCCTGCGCTGGTCTATAGCTGGGCGGGTTGCTACATTGAGGGCAACGTTGAAGTTGTATCGGGGCGTGATATCACGACCAGGGATCTTAGCGACCCGGAGCCGGTCGTTACCGGCCTAACCGACTTGGTCGCTGCCGGTGCGATAAGGCCATGATCCACGATCTGACCAATCTAGAGTTATTGCTTCACCAGTACGATCCTGAAAAAGTCCTGGTTGGTCCTCTGCTCAATCTTTGGACGGATTCCAGCTTTCGTGTCTTCAACATCGCCGGCAAGGGCGGCAAGATCCACGAAACTATTGGCCTTGGATTTGTCGAACTCGAAATCGATGCCCAGCGACGACGCGCCGACATCGTCGCTGTCTTAGAAAGCAGTTTCGGCGAAGTGCAGATCTTCGACAGTCAGCTTGAGATCGCACAAATGGCCCACACGCTGTGGGCGAACGATGAGACGGCACGATTTTTAGCAACTGTTACGCGGGAATCGAAGCCACGCCCGACGAGAAACACTGGTCAAAAACAGAATTTGGCCGCTCCTGATAAGATCAATGTGCTGCCGGGCGATCTGGGACCGTCCGACACCGATTCATTCGCGAATCCCGGAACGACCGCGGAATCTGGCTCGAATTTAGAAACCGTCAGAAACTTGCCGGCAGTCGTCGCCGACAGTTCAGTCTCGAAGAAGTACCGACTATGGGCTCTCAGCGGTCTTGTCGCATACTTGACTCTGAGTTTTGTTGTTGGATTTCTCATTGGCACGATTTTTACGAATTCTATGAGCACGCGGCAGACCGCGAACGAAGCTACGTTGTCGCGCAATGACGTGCCATCGGTTACAGCCGGCAATGAGCCCTCACAGGCAACGGGAACAACAACTCAGCCGATCCCAGCCGACCACATTGTTACCGCTGACCGCGAAGCGCGACCGACAGAAGCTGTAGGCGTCACCTCACCTTCCTTGCTGACATCACAGCCAGGCGTGGGGGGCGGTGAAGCTGGTGCTGCACCTTTGCCGGGAGCGCAGCACTCACAAAATCCGACTGATAAAGCTGAGGCTGCTGCGGACGCACAATCACCAAAGGCGACGCAGGTCGATCAAGCTGACGGTTCTATCTCGCCACCGCAATCGTCACTGTCGCAAACGGTGAAAACACAGTCGGCTGCTGAGACTGTACCTCTATCGATACCACAGCCATCAGAGGCAGCGCCGGCTCAAGTTCTTGCGTCACCGGCGAGTACTCAAATAACGGCTGGTCATGAAAGACCACAATTGTTGCCAGGCGAAGTAGTCACGCCTCAAGCCCCAGAGGCATCGTCTACCGCACCGCAGCGCCCATCCATCTCAACGACAGTTCCGTTGCCGCGACCGCGCCCGGTGGTAAACGCAGTTCCATCAGAACGTTCGCGTCACCGTATTGCACCCTCGGGCGAGGGAGCGCGAAGTCCTCTTTCCAGTCTGTTTAGCGGGTTATTGAAGACGACGCATTAAGATGGCCGTGGCCACGCGGGAGTTATCCGATCGCACCAAGGCGACGTCGCTTGATGCAGACCGCAGGCGCGCCCGGGCGAGACGGGCGCGCCATGCCATATGATTTGCGAAATGTCCGCTTTTGACCCAAAGCGGAAATCACCTGCTATTTCGCTTGAAATTTCGGAGGTCTGTCGTACAGAAGTGCCAAGGTGCGTTCGGCGACACGTGTGAATTTTAGGTGATTGCGGGGTAATCGGCCCGTCGATTGCGGCAGGTACAGTATCAAATATAATAGAGATTAAATCAGTGTACGAGTTATCTGAGGTATGCCTCAGGGTCCACTAACAGGCCGGCTCCAGCATTCCGCCGCTGCCGATCTGACTCGACAATGGGTTGGGGGAATCGGGCTCGCGGCATTAGTTGGCTTCGGCTATTTCCTAGCGGCGGCCTTTAGCGTCCGTCTAGTTCTGGAGCCTGAAGGCGTGGCCGTGTTCTGGCCCGCTGCGGGTCTTTCCTCAGGTCTTCTGATCGCCCTTGGACCACGCGCACGATGGCCGGTTTTAGCTGGGGTGATAGTCGCGACTACTGCGACCCATCTCATCATCAAGGATCCCCTGGGGGCCGGGATCGCCTTTGGCCTATGCAACGGGGCAGAAGCCCTGATTACGGCCGGATTGATCCATCACTACTTCGCTCCGGATTTTAACTTAACTCGGCTGCGCAACGTTATTGGCCTATTCGCGGCCGCGGTCGCCGGGACGAGTGTGTCTGGGATTGGGGGAGCAGTTACTTACCGGTTGTTGCGCGGGCCATCGGCGACGGTCCTTGAAACATGGCAACACTGGTTCGCATCCGACGCCATCGGCATCATCGCTGTTGCACCGCTGGTGATTGGGCTCGCTGCCGTTGTGCGGCGTCCGTCCCCGCGGAGCGAAGCCATCGAAGGCACGTTAGCGCTTGTCGCGCTTGCCGTGATGACTGGACTTATCATTCCGTTGCCTCACGAGCCCTGGGACGACCTATTGCCTATCACTTGGTTGTTTCCAATTTTGTTGTGGCTCGCTGCTCGCTGCCGACCGGCTTTCTCCGCGGCGGGCGCGTTCGTGGTCTCCATAACGATCGTATGGACGACAGTCTTGGGCATAGGTTTTTTCGGAGACCCAAGTTTCCCAATCACCGAGCGCGTCATGGGAGCGCAAACGAGTATTCTGGTTGTGGCACTTAGCGCCTATGTCCTTGCTGCGTTATTTGCCAAGCGGAGGGAGAGCGCGGCGCATCTCACTCGCTCATACACGATGTTGCAGCGCGAAAGAGACAATAAACTAATGAATGCGCAGGCGATTGTCGCTGCGATTGCTCATGAAATAAAACAGCCACTGACACGAATCACAACAGGCGGTAACGCAGCGCAGCGATTTCTTAAAATGGTCCCACCCGAACACGACAAAGCACAGGCCGCTCTTGATGGGATCGTGAGTGCTGGTCATCGCACTAGCGAAGTAATCGACGGCTTTCGGGCTTTGTTCGCGAAGAGCGATCAGAGACAACAACTGGTGGACGTAAACGAGGTTATCCGACGGGCTCCAGAGTCAATGAGCAGCGAGCTCGCGGATCATCACGTCGAGCCGCGCGCCGAGCTAATGTCCGAACTGCCACCCGTCTACGGTAATATGAGTCAATTGCAAGAGGTGGTATCGAACCTTCTGGTCAACGCCCTCGAAGCAATGGCAACTACGTCCGATCGAAACCGGGTGTTGCGCGTGCGAACTGAGCTTCGCGGGCACAACACTGCTGCCGTGTTAATACAAGACTCCGGGCCGGGAATTGATAAAGATAGACTAGACGGCATATTTACTGCGTTTGTTTCGACGAAGCCACATGGGATGGGATTGGGATTAGCTATCTGCCGAATGATTATTGACTATCACGGTGGTAAGCTCATTGCGTTATCGGACGGAAAAGACGGCGCTTCATTCGAATTTGTCCTGCCAATTGCGTCTATGGATCGTGATAGCGCTCGCGCGGAATAAAGTACTGGACGCCAGTTCGATCGAACACTACAGCCCGCCCAGCGAATGTTGTCTGCTTTGGCACAGAGCAAACATCCAATTGTCGCGGACCTATGTGCTCGTTCAATAAAGCTCGCGTGGAATGTCTTCGTTGTATGCTGCGTTGATGGCAGCACCGTCTATTCCCGGATTGCGCGCTGCCACGAAGTCACCCATAGTCGGCACGCCTTGAGGGCGAGCGCGGTTACCCGCCTTCCATAGGTCCGACCGGACCAGCGCCTTCGCACAATGCTGGAATGTCTCTTCGACCGCCACAATCATAACCGTCGCGGGCTCTTTGCCGTTGACGGCAAACCGTCGCTTGAGGTCCGCATCCTGGCAGACCCGCGCGCGCCCGTTCACACGATAGGTTTCATTCACTCCCGGCACGAAGAAAATCAGTCCAATGCGTGGGTCCTCAATAAGGTTCTGGAGGCCATCAATCCGATTGTTACCGCGACGGTCGGGTATGAAAAGTGTCCGACCGTCTTCTGCAACTTCCACGAAGCCGGGCTGATCGCCCTTAGGCGAGCAGTCGAGACCTTTTTCGCCTCCAGTCGCAAGAACTAGAAAAGGCGAGCTGCGATAAACGCGCGACCAGCCTCGTTAACATGGTCAAGCTGTTTCTTGGCAATGCGCTCGATTGGCTGGGCATAGAGAGCCCGCAGACTGTCGACGCTTGTCACGATGCTGCTGTCGAAATCCGGCATCGCAAGCCTCCTTTCGATTAAGGTGGTGTTAGCGGACACGCATTTTCTTCACCCTGCGCGGGGTCGAGCTAAAACTCGATCCCCTTCGACCACTCGGACGAGAAAATCGAGCCTAGATCGGCCCCTTCGCCGAGGATAGCACACTCGCGTTGAGAATGTCCGCTTATGGCACAAAGCGGACATCAAAATCGCGATGCCGAAGTATCTGCTTTTGACCCTTTCCCGACGTCATCGAGGAGGAGTATCCGTTCCTGGTGGCGTCTTGGCCTCGTGCGATGGAGGTCATCATGTTCGAGAGAGAACGGTTTGTTGCTGACTGCCGCGCGGCATTTGCCGAAGATCCAACTCACAAAACAGTGCGCGAGGTATTAGCCCGCGCGATATCCGATCCTACGGCGGTCCTCAAAGGACTGGGCGAGCCTCAGCGCGCCGAAATCCAAAAACTCTTTCACTCGGATGCGCTCACCATCATCAATGTGGTTTGGGCTCCGGGAATGATGGTCATGCCGCACAATCATCGAATGTGGGCTGTGATCGGTATCTACACGGGCCGAGAAGACAATGTGTTCTGGCGACGCCTAAGGAGAACGCCAACCAAGATTGAAGCTGTCGGCGCTAAGGCGCTTTGCGAAATGGATGCCGAGCCGCTGGGGACCGACATCATTCATTCCGTGATTAATCCGATCAACAAACTTACAGGCGCCATCCACATCTATGGTGGCGATTTTTTTGCTGCCGAACGTAGTGAGTGGGACTCCATGACGCTACTCGAACATCGGTCAGACGGCGAACGGGTGAGGCGTGTGTTCGACGAAGCCAACGCGCGTTACGAAGCAAGCAAACACATTGGTGCCGGCTGATATTGGACCACTTTTGTGTTTGTCTGAGTGACCCAGAGAAGCGTGTAGCCGTCAGGGGCGGCATGTACGACTGTCTCGGCGGCAATGTTGGCACCTGCACCCGGCCGATTCTCGACGATGAATTGCTGGCCGAACCGCTCTGACAGCCATTGCCCAATCAGCCTCGAAGTGATGTCAGGTACCAGGGGGAAAGCCGACGACGATGCGCACCGGCCGCGACGGATAGGCCTGCGCCCAAGCGAAACGCGATCCAACTGGTAGTGCGGCAGTACCTGCCGTCAAGTGCAGGAATTCTCGCCGGGGAAGTTTCACGGGTGATGCTCCACGAATTTGAGCACCCTTGCCCACTATCAATAATATCCAAAAGCGATCTGAATGTCTGCTGTTGGCAAAGCGAACATCCAAACACTCTCCGTCAATGTCCGCTTTTGGAGGTAAAGCAGACATCAGACGGACGAGCCTCACTGTCAGCTTTCGACCCATACCGGACATTGGTCCCCTGTGACATAACCCACTCACAGGCGCTTTGAGCTTACCAACAGCCGCTTTATGTCACAGAAGGAATAGTACACTGCTGTGCTAGCGTGAAATAATTTGAGCGGTTTCTGAGCTGTTGCGAGGCAACAAGAATGGATTCAGCATTGCTAAAAAGTTTGGTAGCCGGAGCCGGATCGAGCAGCCAGTTCATCGGTGGCCTAGTCGTGGCCACGCTGTATGCAGTTATCGGCGTGCTCGGTGCGGTTGGCAGCATCCTTGTCTTTCGACGCATCTTTCAAGGACGATGGGAGCAGATATTCTGGACCTCGTTCCTTTTCGTGATTGCCGCCTTTTACTTAAGCTTCGCTGCTTATTTTGGCGCCGCAGCTCATGCTTGGCGGACTGAAATAGTCGGCGTTGCCGTTTTTCTTGTTTTTGCTGTGGGTGGATTGTTTTCACGATCTGCTATCGCAATAGGCTATGTAGTGCATGGGCTCTGGGATTTAACTCACTGCTTGTCGGGCTCGTCACTCGCGGGCCTGTCGATGACGGAAACTCCATTAGGTTATGGTATCTTTTGCTCAACATATGATTTTGTCATCGCGTCTTATCTCATCTTGAGTGGCAGCGCATGGCACGAGACGGGCAGGTTCGATCCCTACTTCTGGCGACATCTGTGATACCGCAACACCGACGCTGACTTCCGGTATTGACACAAAGCGGACATCAAAATCGTGGTGCCGAATGTCCGCTTGTGACCCAAAGCGGACATCTTCGCTTTTAGAGGGCGGACTGCTGCGGTACGGCACTTGAAATAAGCGGCGCTACTCTCGCTTGAACGCCGCGTCACCACCGGGCATTCGGCACCGTTCACGTCTTCACACCCGGCGAGCCAACACCGACTGTCGCTTGGCAGGCGGGGCGCCTTGATGTGGAATTTCCGAGCCAGCGGGCGGCTTACGGCAATGCGGAAATAATCTTCGTGGCCTCTTCCAGCGGCCAAGCGAGGGCAGTACTGCTGCGCACAAACCCCAGGCTGCCATTGGCCAACGCGTATTTGGCAATGTTGTCGGCGTTCGCCGTCTCGATGATCTGCAGCAGATCGTATTCGCCGGCGGTGAGAAAGATGTGCTTGATTTCGCAGCCACACTTCTTGGCAAGATCCTGCGCCGCCCGCGCGCGTTTGAGATCATCTTTGATTTCGCGAATGCCCCGCTCCGTGAAGTTCAAGGACATAATGAACAGCATATCGTTCTCCATGGTACTGCTATGTCATTCTGCAGCGGGGAGCATTAGTCAAAGCGGGTGAGGGTACAAGGTGCGGCAATAGGCACCATTTGCCAGCTCCGCTTTTGGCACAAAGCGGACGTGCCGCTCTAGCTGATGAATACGCTTTCGGGGGTAAAGCGGACATCACCAGCCGGCTATCCGATATCTGCTTCTGACCAAAAGCGGACATGGGGCGGCGGCGTATTTGGGATGACAGCCTCCAGTGACGGGAACGACCGAGGATCCAGTCAGCCATAGAGGCTGGATTGAGCCTAGTTACGAAGGCTGTCCGCAACTGACGGACCTTGTGTGAGATCACTCCGACGGTTCGGCGCCCGCGGCGGCGGCGTGACCGGCATCGGCTTGCGCGAAGACAGGGCGGGCGGCTGCGGCGTTGGAATCTTTAGGAAGATTTCCATGTCGGTGACCAGCAGGTTGTTGATCTCGTCGGCCATTTTTGTCTGACTGGCTGCGACCTGCTCTACGGTTTGCCGCAGCGCGACAAGGTCTAGCGCTATCTGATGCACCTGATGCGAGTCGAGGGATGGGCCAATAGGCGCAGCCTGCATAGCGTTTGCCGCTTGCGTCGTCTCCGGCACGTCCGGCCGAGCCGCCGCGTTTTCGGCATCGGCCCGCGGCTTAGTCCAGCCAAGCTGCCCAACCAAGCTCGCGATCGTTTGCTTGGCCTCTGGCGACCAGCCCAGTTCTGGAGCCCTTGTCGCAATAATCTGCTTGGTGGCCTGACCGTAAGATTGCCAAGCCAAGGTGGCTGCAACACCAATACAAATCGCGAGCACGTAGCGGGCGAAACCTCGCGAGGCCGGCCTAGCGCGGAACGGATTGTCTGTGATTGGCTCACCGGGGAAAAATTCAGATTGTGTAAGGCTCGCTGTGTCGGTCATGGGCACGTCCCCTTCCATCTCAGTCACCTGAGGAAACAGCCGACTTCTTTACCCAAGCTGGTTTAACCTCTTGCCCATCACCGTGACCAGAACGAGACGAAAGGAAGCTGACCCAGCCGCTTATTCGCGACAGCGGTTAACGAAGGATTGAGACGCAACCTCCAGACAGTACGCTGGTCGGGTCATTGCTGCAGTGCATGAGTCCCGATATGGCACCTAGCGCTAAGGGCGCTGACGGATGTTGCTGTCGGGGGCAAAGCAGACATCGCAAATTTGCGCTGTCACGTCCGCTTCTAACCCAAAGCGGACATGAGCGGCTCAGGATGCTCCCGTACACCACTAACCGTTGAACCCTATTTCGCCAGTCGCAAATCCCTGCTGTAATCATCATCCAGTTGGCGTGGTCCTAAGCCTTGAGGAAGGCGATGCGACGACGCGATTTCATCAGCATTTTTGGTTCAGCGGCCGTCTGGCCGTTTACCGCTACCGCGCAAACGGCGGGGGTGCCCACAATTGGGCTGCTCGGCATTCGAACTGCGGAATTCGACGCCCCCTTCTTGCCGAGTTCGGGGAATGCGTGAAAGTGGTTTCGTCGAAGGCAGGGATGTTAAAATCGAGTACCGATGGGCCGGAGGACAATTTGATCGCTTGCCAAGCTTTGCCGAGGAGCTTGTTCGCCGCAATGTTGCGCTTATTGTGACTTTCGGCGGAACGGCCGCGACTCTTGCCGCGAAGGCGGCAAGCTCCACGATCCCGATTGTCTTTTCAGTGGGTGACGATCCCGTGCGCTCTGGGCTGGTGAGTAGCCTCAGCCGCCCAGGAGGCAAGATCACCGGCGCGACCAATTTCTACAATGAGCTGGCGGCAAAGCAGCTCGATTTGTTGCACCGGCTACTCCCTACAGTCACTGTGTTTGCCTTGCTCGCGAACCCCAACGAAGTGGCTGCCGAAACGGAAATAAATGACGCGGAATCGGCAGCGCGTTCCAAAGGCCTGCAACTCAGAGTGATCAGGGCTAGCACTGAACGCGAGATCGATAACGCCTTTGCGACTTTCGTCCAGCACCATGCCGGAGCCATACTTGTTGCATCAAACCCATACTACGCTGTGCGAGCAAACCAGCTCGTTGCTTTGGCTGCGCGTTACGCGTTGCCCACTATGTTTTGGCGACGGGAATTGCCCGAGGCTGGCGGCTTGATGAGCTATGGTGCAAGCCCCATTGAGATTTATCACCAGATCGGCTCTTATGCGGCGCGGATTCTGAAAGGCGAACAGGCCGGCGATCTTCCAGTCATCCAAGTAACCAAGATCGAATTCGTTATTAATCTGAAGACGGCGAAGGCGCTTCATCTTGATATCCCGCCGACACTGCTTGCTCTCGCCGACGAGGTGATCGAATAGCCCGTTATTTCAATGTCATATGAAATCGCGGGGAATAGAGCGATCCCAGTTCCGACAGCAAACTTCGCTCGTGCCTTCCCAGGCGCGCAAACCACCCTGCACCAGAAAGACATTACCCGTGCACGCCAATCGCATCTGTGTCTCGACGCGGATTTGCCATGCGTCCCGCGACATCACCAGCGTGCGTCGCAGTTCGGCCACGGCGCTGAGCGGATCATCCTCCTCGACGCGATACTGCGACTTACCCTGTGTGCCCAATTCCAGACCGATGCGGTCGATGCGTTCGACCCGCTCGCCATCGCGACGGAAAACGGTTGGCTTCTCGGGCGGAGCCGACTCGGGTTCGGGAAAGGGCGAGAGCCTCTCGTCGCTACCCTGGGGTGATCGCTGTGGCAGATCGAGGGTGCCAGAAAAGATCAGCAGTGTCGCTTTCTCTGGACTCGGCCAAATCATCGGCCAGTAAGCGGTAGATAGAACGAGCCTTACCTGGTGGCCGGCCGGAAATACCGAGCCAGCATCATTGAGCTGGATGCGAACTCGGTAGCGCTCTCCTACCTCCAGCATTGCGGGGTTTTCATGTCCGTCGCGATGCGTGAGGTTGAGTACGCCATAGCTGACACGCAGCGATTCACCGGTCGGGTGCAGATCACAAAGCCGCACTATTAAGTTCGCAATCGGCCGGTCGGAGGCGACATCGAGCGTAACGACCGGGGCGCCCAGGATTTCGATCGGCGTATCGAGTGGCAGAGTCTCAAAAACCAGCGAACGCATATCGTCTTCTTGTTGGTCGGACGCCTGATCATGCCCACGACCGAATGGCACCCATTCGCCTGCACACTTGCCAACCGTCTGGGGGGAGCACAACTCGCGAGTCCTTAAAGATGCGCTTGCCTCTCGTAGGCCCGCATCAGTTAAAAACAATCGCCGCGGTCTTATTCGCGGTGACGGCCACGAAGATTCTGCTACCCACCTTCCCGGTAAGGTTTCGTGGTGCGGCGCCGGCTTCACACTTTCGGTCATCCACGCACGCAGCATTGGTTCATCCATTACACCGGTATCGACGCCCTTCAACCAGTAGTCCCACCACCGCAGCATTTCTTGGAGGAACCCGATTTGCGGACCGGGGAGTGCGAAATGCGGATAAGCGTGTGCCCACGGACCGATGAGACCCTTGCGCGGCACCTTTAGTCGCTCGAGCAGGCGCGGAATTGCGTTCTTATATCCATCCGTCCAACCACCGACGGCGTAGACCGGGCATTGGATCGCTTCGTAATCCTCACATACCGATCCGTACCTCCAATAAGCGTCACGTCGTTGATGCTGCAGCCACAGGTCGAAGAAAAGCGGTATGTTCTGCAGGCGATCCAACCACATTGGCCGCCAGCTATCGCCAACCAACAATGGATCGGGCGGAAGGCACATTGAGCTGAAAAAGAAAAAGGCCCAGTCAAGCCCGGCGGTAAGAAGCGTACCGCCCATGTAGTGGACATCGTCGGCATATCGGTCGTCGGTTGAACAGATGGTTACGACAGCTTTGAGCGCCGGAGGGCGGCGTGCCGCAATTTGAAGTCCATTGAACCCACCCCAGGAAATTCCCATCATCCCAACCGCGCCGTTGCACCAGGGCTGCGCCGCGAGCCAGGCAATCACCTCGATGCCGTCGTCTTGTTCCTGTTTGGCGTATTCGTCAAAAAGCAAGCCAGTCGATTCGCCACAACCACGAATGTCGACGCGAACGCCCGCGTAACCGTGAGCTGCCAGATAAGGATGCGTCAGCGCATCTCGTTCGTAAGTACCGTCGCGCTTCCGGTATGGCAGATACTCTAGGATTGCGGGGACAGGGTTCTGTTCCGCGTCCTCCGGCAACCAGATGCGCGCCGCCAGCGTCATACCGTCTTTTAGCGGTATCAGCGTATGCTCGATGACCCGCACAGCTCTTGGTAAGGTCGTGACAGTCACGGCGACACTCCAATTGGCACCAGCCGGTCGGTTCCTACCGCCGCAACCAAACCAATAGCTCCACGTTACGGAGATCGCTATGACCTGGGATGTCCTGATCCGTCGTGGTGTCATAATCGACGGCAGCGGGAGCCCAGGCACTGTCAGCGACATCGCTCTCGCCGCCGGCTGCATCGCCGCGCTCGGCCCGTCCCTGGCTGACGACGCCAACAAGGTTATCGATGCCGACGGCCTCGCCGTGACGCCAGGCTTTATCGATATCAAGACTCATTCTGACTTTGTCCTGCCGATCAATCCGAAGGCTGAAAGCAAAGTACGGCAGGGGGTCACCACCGAAATCATCGGCCATTGCGGCTTTTCGGTCGCGCCGGTGCTGCCGGGAAAGGCGCAGCTTCTGGCCGATTACCTCAGCGGAGGCGCGCCGTGGCTGCCATTCCGAGAAATGAGCTTTCCCGAGTACCTCCACACGTTCCCTGCGGTCGCAGTCAATACCGGCATGTTGGTTGGGCATAACACGCTGCGGCTCATGGTGATCGGATTAGAAGATCGGGCGCCGACTGAAGCCGAACTCGGCCAGATGATTGCGTTACTGGAAGACGGTTTGCGCGCTGGCGCGCTCGGCATGTCGTCCGGGCTGTTCACCCCGCCCGGCAGCTTTGCCAAGCGAGATGAAATGATGGCGTTCTGCGCAGTGCTCAAACGCTATAACGCCGCCTACTTCACGCATATCCGCGATGAATCAAACAAGGTCATGGATGCCATAGAAGAGGCCATCGATATTGCCCGCACCTGTGGTGTGCACGTCGAGATCGTGCATCTGAAGTGCTCAGGTATCGATAATTGGGGTAAGGCAGCACATATCCTTGACAGGCTCGCTGCGGCGCGCGCGGAAGGGTGCGATATTGACTGTGACGCCTATCCTTACAGCGCCGGCGCTAACCCGCTAAAAAACCTGCTACCGCACTGGGTGCAGGTTGGGGACAGCGAGACGATGCTGGCGCGTCTCGCGGTGCCGGAGATCCGGGCGCAAATCAGGGCCGAGATCGCCGATCATGGATTGAACAATTGGGGCCGGATCTCGTCGTGGGAGGCTGTGCAGATCTCGGTCTCGCCACGGCTGCCGGAGACGGCCGGTCAGACAGTGGCAGCATTGGCGACGGCTCGGGGCTGCGACCCGATCGACCAGATCTGCGAACATCTGATCGCCGATCATGGCGCCACCCGCGTTCTAATCTCGTCCATCTCCGAAGACGATATCCGTATGATCGTGCGCTCGCCGACCGCACTCGTCGGCTCAGACGGCAATTGTGTTGCGACTTACGGGATTGTCAGCCAGGGTCTGCCGCATCCGCGGTTTTACGGCACCTTTCCAAGAATTATTGCGCGCTATGTCCGCGACGAGCGGTTGATCCCGCTTGAGCAAGCGATTTACAAAATGACGGGTGGCCCGGCGAAAGCACTCAAATTGAGCGACCGCGGCCTCTTGAAGAAGGGCTATCGCGCCGACGTCACGATCTTTGATCCAGATGATTTTCGGGACGAAGCGACTTACGCAAACCCGCATCGCTATCCAAGCGGCCCGCGGACGACCGTTATCGTCAACGGCACCGTCGTCGTCGAGAATGCTATTCACTCCGGTGCGACGCCTGGAATCGTGCTGCGCCCTGGCACCGACGGCAAGGTTGGTTAGCGGCGGATGATGGCGACCCATTATACGCCACCAAATATGTTACCAAGCCTGCCGCCATCTTGACGCGACGATCGAATGAACCCCTTTTCTGCCGCTCCGCGCCAGTCTAAAACCGGCCGCCTTGCGGAAATGAGCGACGTCGAACCAGTGCTATAAAGACTGACGTTGAAGACGCGGACTCGGTTGCATGACAAAATACACGAGCGAGGCCCAACCGTTCTCGACCACTGTGAGTGGCGAGCCACAGCAGAACCTACTCGCCTTGACCTTCGGGTGCATTGGCGTGGTCTACGGCGACATCGGCACCAGTCCGCTGTACGCCTTCCGCGAAGCAGTACATGCGGCCAAGGACACTGGACCGCTCACGCAAACAACTGTGCTCGGGGTTTTATCACTCATTCTGTGGTCGCTGGTCGTCGTCGTTACGCTCAAATACGTTCTTATCTTGCTGCGCGCTGACAATAATGGCGAAGGCGGAACGCTTTCCCTCACGGCGCTGGCGCGGCGAGCACTGGGTCGACGAGCCACTTTTGTGCTGCTGTTGGGCACCATCGGTGCCTCGATGTTTGTTGGTGACTCCGTCATCACTCCGGCAATTTCAGTGCTGTCGGCGGTCGAAGGTTTAAAACTCGTGACCACAGCGACTGATCACTACGTGATTGTGATAACGCTCGTGATTCTCTTCGCGCTTTTCTCCGTTCAACGGCGTGGCACCGCTAGCGTCGCGGCTCTCTTCGGCCCGGTAATGACGGTCTGGTTTATCGCCATCGCGGTCGCTGGCGCGTTTCATATTCGCGATCATCCGGACGTGCTGCTCGCAGTAAGTCCACACTACGCCGTTGACTTCATATTGGAGCAATAGGCAGGTCGGTCTCATCACTTTAGGCCTCGTGTTTCTTGCTGTGACGGGGGGAGAGGCGCTTTACGCCGATCTCGGTCATTTTGGTCGCCGTCCGATTCAAACAGCGTGGCTTTTTCTCGTACTGCCGTCCCTCCTCATCAATTATTTCGGCCAAGGGGCGAGCCTTCTTTCCGATCCTTCTGCGATCGAAAATCCCTTCTATCGCTTGGTGCCTGACGCCTTAATTTTACCGATGGTCGCTCTGGCGACCGCCGCAACCGTGATCGCCAGCCAGGCAGTCATCACCGGTGCCTATTCGCTCGTGCGCCAAGCAATCCAGCTGGGATTTCTGCCGCGTCTTGCCATTCTTCACACATCAGATGCGTATTCCGGCCAAATATACATTCCCAGAGTGAATATCGCGCTTCTCCTAGGAGTGCTCTTGCTAGTCGGCTTATTCCGCACATCGAGTGCGCTTGCGTCAGCTTACGGTATCGCGGTTGCGACCACGATGGTTGTCGACGGCGCGTTGGGATTTGTCGTTATTTGGAAATTGTGGGGGTGGCGCTGGTGGCAAGCGGGACTGATCATCGGTCCACTTGTAATCGTCGATGCGACATTTTTCTCGGCTAATCTTCTGAAGGTATTTGAGGGCGCTTGGTTGCCGTTGTTATTTGGCATCGGCATGGTGCTTCTGATCATCACTTGGCGCCGCGGTACGGAGATAGTTGCCGGAAAAACGCGCAGCTCAGAAGTTAGTCTCGAGACTTTAGTACGGAGCCTAGAAAAGAAACCGCCTCATATCGTCCCTGGAACGGCAATCTTCCTCACCAGTGATCCTAATTACGCGCCGACGGCTCTGTTGCACAATCTCAAGCACAACAAGGTTTTGCACGAGTACAATGTGATCTTAACGATAATCACAACTGACACGCCACGAGTAGCAGAGGCGGATCGAGTTACAATTACTTCGGTTTCAACAAGTTTTAACCGGGTCGCCTTGAAATTTGGCTATATGGAAATACCAAACGTGCCAAAAGCGCTCGCGCTTGCTCGCAAGAAGGGTTGGAGTTTCGACATTATGTCGACATCGTTCTACTTGTCTCGGCGCGCGCTGCGGCCCGCGGCGAAATCAAGCATGCCACGATGGCAGGACCGACTTTTCATTGGTCTTGCACGCAGCGCAAGCGACGCAACAGATTTCTTTCAGATTCCGACTGGCCGTGTCGTAGAGGTAGGGACTCAGGTCGCGGTTTAGCGCGGTAGTGGTCTTTTACTGAAATTGGTCACTGATGCCTGCATCCAAGGCAATCCGTTTGTGTGACGATGAAGATAACACTCTGCGCAGCTGTATGAAAAACCATCATCAGTCGCGGCGCGAGAGTTCGAACAATCCGAGATGTCCGTTCTGGCCCATAGCGGAGATCGCGTCGCATGCGGAATCGGCCGCTGCGTGCCCATTATAAGTCACCAAATACGCTACCAAACCTGCCGCCATCTTGACGCGATGAATGAACCCCTTTTGTGCTGCTCTGCAGTTAATTTATTTCACTCAGCATGAAATTGTTCTAGGAATCGCGAGGCACGATACGAACTACTCAATTACTGAAGCCCAGATTGAAGTTGGTGCCGTTAAGTATTTGATTCCGTCTATCTGACTTGAGAATGATCCGTTTTTCTAAACTTCGACCGCGATTCCCGCACAATCGCGAGCAATCCGACACAACGGCCGCTTTCCGCTCATAACACGATACTTCAGTCAAGTAACGGCGCGAAAGTCGGAAACGTAGCTGCGCGGCGCGGTTAGCAACGGCTTATTGGCTGCGAACGTCGTGCCTGACCGCGAATGCGGAATAAAATACCTCTCATTGGCATCTGTAGTTTGAGACCCGGTTGTTTCGGAGACCCTATGCGGCTCTCGCAATTCATCTTCGGGATCATTTGTCTCGGCATCATCGGAATTGGCACGCCTGCCAAGGCCCAAAACCGTCCATGGTGCGCAATTTATAGCGATGGGGTGGTTGGCGGGATTACAAACTGCGGCTTCACAACATTTGAACAGTGCTCGAGAACCGCACGCAGAGTCGACGGATTCTGCCGGCTCAATCCGCGATATCAGCCGCGGTCCTGACCTGGTGACAGGGATCACTAGGAAATTGCCATGAGGATTTCCCTGTTCATTCTTGGAGTGTTCGCGGCTCTGGTCTGCTTTGAAAAACCCGCT
>Ga0182037_10000049_pt1 | contig 46141 bp, 39 predicted proteins | sample sta12Cox44000082_FD_125974 | JGI IMG/M metagenome (GOLD analysis project Ga0182037, IMG submission 125974) | Lab enrichment of tropical soil microbial communities from Luquillo Experimental Forest, Puerto Rico - statoxic.12C.oxic.44.000.082 | ecosystem: Environmental > Terrestrial > Soil >... | reverse complement strand
GTCGAACTTCGGAAACGCAGCCGCCAATCCCTTCTTCACCTGGGCTGAGAGCGGCACCCGTCCGTCCTTCCAGTAGATCGCAAGGAACTCACCGAGGTCGTCGGCACTGTGAATGACCTGCCCCAACGTCTTGGCCACCAGCCGGCGATGCGTCTTGTGCCGCGCCATCTCACGGACCAGAAGCAGCGCCACATCCCGCAGCTTCATCTGCTCCCGCGCCTCGACAGCGAGCGCAGCCACCCGCTCCGCGTCGACCGTCGGAACCAATTCCGCGATGCGGCCCGCAAGCTCGGCACCGTCCTCGTAAAGCCGGATCTGCCAGTCCCGGCAGTCCAGCACCAGGCAGCGCAGTTCCAGCTCGGACGAGACGCGGCTAATCAGCGCGCTGGCGTGCCTGCACGCTTCACGAGTGGGATGATTCAAGTTGCGTTGCGTCATGGTTCGCTCCTTGCTGCCAGCCGAGGCCAGCTTCATTCGCCTTGCGCCACCAGCCTCGCCGGCCCCTCCCAATCGAATGGACCGGCCGCGCTCGGAAGGACCACACGCCAGAGAGCAGCCGCGGCGTGCGAACAGGCCCTTCCGAAACTGGCTGGGTTTCAGTGATCGGCACGTGCAACTTCCGCGGCCGGTTCAAGCGCCACGATCGGGCGCCGAAACCCGATCTGGACGAACCGCGGAGTAGCGTTACGGTCGCGATAGTCGGTGCAGTACATGACATCGATCTGAACGGGACGAACCGCGCCGGCAAACGTGCAGGCGATCGCACGCCGCCCGTTCGTGGCATACTGCACGTGCGCGTGAGCGCAGTCGGTGCACAGCGGCCGCGGCTGGTTTGCCTTTTGTGCACGCACTGCACTTGTGATCGCGGCGATCAGTCGCACGATCAAGACCAGGAACAGAGCCGGCATGTCGACCTCCTTTCAAATTTGAGTCGCGCCGACCTCTTCTTCAAGAGCAGCGCGCTAGGACAGCAAGACCTCACAGACATCGGCCTCAAGCTCGAGTGAGCTCTGGCCGGAGTTGTTGATCCTGCTTTCCCGCCCTAGTAGCAACCCCTGGAACTCGGCCATGGTCTCGGCTTGCATGTTGTCTTCGACGAATCGCTGCGCCTCAACCCGCGATGCATGCGGGAAAAACCTACGGACAGCTCGACTTTCTGGTCCTTGGTTGCCTTGCCCAGATGCAGCCGGAAGTCGATGCATCCCGGACGCAACAGAGCCGGGTCGAGGGCTTAGACACTGATGCCGCCAATGATCATCATCATCAGTCCGCCCGAAGAGAAGTGGTTCTGTCCGGTCAGGATTCTTTTGAGTAAGTCGAACATGCTTCTTCGTTCTAACCGGAGTTCCTCCGGATTCAGTGGACGCGACTCTTGCCATCAGGCACACTTCCGCGTCCTCGGCGCGAGAGATTTCTCCGCTACCGTATGTTTATCTCTAGGGCAGACAGGGAAATGGTGTCTGCCCGACATCTGTTTCTATGGCCAGGGAACAGGCGACCACGGCAGCGCATGCACAGTGAAGGACTTACCTCAACCGCACGCACATCCGCGGCCAATCACCACTGGCCCTGTGAAGTTAGGGCTGGGGGGAATGAACGGCGGCGGTGGATCGAGATATGGTCGAAAAGACCGCGGCCTGCGCCACCCAGCAGTTTTGGAATTCCTTGGATTGCTTGCGAGAGAAGTTAGTAACTTACGTTACGAAACGACGCCCACATGCAACCCAAGCCGTCTAGCGGCCGGCATTGCCTAAGTGCGAAATGTTTTGTGGTTCGCAGCAATGGGCATCCTTTCTTGAAAAGATGCACTAAGATGCCATGACTTTGAAATTTATGCAAGAGGGTTAACGAGGAATTTACAAAGAATTCCTATTTTTTCGCGTGATGGAACCCTGACTGCGCGAAAAAACAGGTTCCTCCGGCCTCGCCCAGCTCACGCGTCGGAATGACAATCGGAAAGAGTATGCGGCACCCCTAACCCTTGCGCCGGAGCATTCTGGCAATTGCAAGGATCTCCGCTTGAGAATTGCCTTCGAAGCAGCCGGAACTGTCGGTGGGTATGGGGTTCTTCGACTTCGTTCGGCTTCGCCTCACTGCCCTCAGGATGACAACGGGAGAGCACATCATAAGGTGATCGAGGGGTGATCGAGGCCGCGCGGACAAGAGTGTCCGCCCCACGCAGCTACGCTACCTGTTTGCCCGGCCCACTTCTGGCGTCGTGCGGATGAACGGTGCGCAGGCGGGTTTGCACCAGGAAGGCGTAGTGCACCCAGGAGATCGCAGTGAAGGCGAAGGTGGCCCACAGCAGAACGGTGCGTGCGATCCATACCACGCGCGCGGGCTCGACCTCGAACAGCATCACGAAGAAGAGCGCGGCGATCTGGGCGCAGGTGTTGGCTTTACCAAAGATGCTCGGACTGAAGTTGCGCAGACCGGCGATCGTATAAAGCACGGCGCTGGTGATCAGAATCGCGATGTCACGCCCGAAAACCATCACGGTGTACTTCCAGGGAATCCTGTGCAGGATGGAAAGCACCATGAAAAGGGTGCTCATCAGCAGCTTGTCGGCGATGGGGTCGAGATACTGGCCGAGCAAGGTTTGCTGATGAAGACGGCGGGCGAGCAACCCATCGAGGCCGTCGCTGATGCCGGCGAGCACGAACAGCGTGAGAGCCGTGAGGTAATGTCCATCGACCAGGCTGATCACGATGAAAGGCAGAAAGAGCATGCGCAGCAGCGTGAGCTGGTTCGGAGCAGTCAGAAGCTGACGCAGCTTCATCGGCGCTCCGAAGCGGCGCGGAGTTCGGACGAGTCGGCGCGCAGGAGGGTTGCCGGGTCCAGGCCGGTCTTGGCCGTGAAGCGCTGCGATAGCGAAGGGATGTTTCCGTCCGCGAGGTCGAGTTCCATGCGCTCAACCCGATGCATGGGAAAGAAGACCACACCGAGAGAGAACGGTTCGCCGTCTTTGACGAGCGCGACGAGGTCCTCGAAAGAAGCCAGTTCAATTCCACGCAAGCTGAGGCCTTCGGCGCTGAGAGCAAGAATCGCTCCCCAGAATTTTTCGCGGGGATTGGCCAGGGTGGCAACCACCATGGTGCCGGGTCGGAAGGGGCTGCCGCTTGCGCGTGAAGGAGACGGGTTCTCCATGCATGCGATTGTCGCCGGTGGGGAGCGGAGAATGCAACCACCCAAGCAGGACGTTCCGATATGCAGGGTTTTTCGTATGTCCCCTGCCGCGCCTTAAACGGCGGTGGTAGTAGACCAGGGGGTCTGCTAGATTCGCGGCGTTCCTGGAAGTCCGTGCGAAGGCCCGCCGGAACTGGGCTCCCAGTCGGGACACCTATTCGCAAACCCACTTGGCCCCGAAAGGTGCGGGCAAAAAGCGCGAGGGTTCGGCCCTATTTTCGGCTAGAATTTCAATTTTGCTGAGGACGCTGTGAACCACTTTTTTCGCTCGTCCAACCCTTCGCTGGCACAACTCGGGCCGCTGGAACAGCGACTGCTGCAGGAAGTGTGGGAGCGCGGCAGCGCGACCGTGCGCGAGCTGATCGACTGCGGCCAGTTTGGTATCGCATACACGACGGTGATGACGACCCTGGACCGTCTTTACAAGAAGCAGGTGCTGGTTCGCGCGGCGGAGGGCCGGGCATTTCGTTATGCTCCGAGAGTTTCACGCGAAGAGTTACAGCGCGCCGCGGCAGAAGACGCCATCCGTCAACTCCTGAGCTCCAGTTCGGCAACGGCATTGCCTCTCTCTTACCTGGTCGAGGCGGTCAGCGACCACGACCGTGAGCTTCTCGACCAATTGCAACACCTGGTAGAAAAGAAGCGCCGCGAGTTGCGCGCCAAGGAGCGGCCGTAGATGTTTGCGCTGCGCGGTTGGCTGGTTTGCCTTTCGTTTTTTGCAGTCGCGTATACGGTGGTTTCTGCCCTGGTCTCGCAGGGCTGGCGCTATCTGCCAGGGCACAAGAAATCGAGACCCCCCGGTGTGACGGCAAAATTGTTGCTCCATCTGCGGGTGTTGCCCCTACTGAGTGCGATGCTCGTTGCGGCCGGGATCGCGCTGCCCTCTTTTGTATTGCTCGAGCCGCGCACGGGCAGCGAACCGGTCGGCGAAATTCCAGCCATTCTGGGCGGAATTGGCGTGCTGCTGTTGGCGGTGGGGCTGGGGAACGGTCTCATTGCCTGGCGGAGAACCGCGAAGGCAGTCCACGGTTGGTTGCGGGGAGCGAGCGTAGCATCAGGAGACATGGGAGTTTCCGTGCTTCGGATTCGGCCAATGTCGCCTGCGATGGCGGTGGCGGGCATCAGTGAACCACGAGTGCTGATCTCTGGCGCCGCTGCCGATATGCTTTCCCGGCCTGAACTGAAAGTTGCGCTCAGGCACGAACTGGCGCATGTGCGCCGCCGCGATAACCTGAAGAAGTTGTTGCTGCGATTTATCGCGTTCCCTGGGATGGGAGAGCTGGAAGCGGACTGGGCGGAAGCGATCGAAATGGCCGCCGACGATGCTGCCGTCTCGAGCAGCGCTGAAGCTTTGGATTTAGCATCAGCCTTGATCAAGATTTCACGGTTTTCTCGGAGTCCGCTGCAAACCGGGTTGACGACGGCTCTGGTACCGAATACGGGGTCCGCCCTGAACGCGCGGATCGAGCGACTCGTATCCTGGGAGCGGCAGACGCAGAAGCAAGAACTGTCCCACCGCTGGTACTTGGCTCTTAGCTTGATTGGAATTACTTTCTGCATGGTGATGAGTTACAGCGCCTTGCTGAACCGCATGCACGAAATGACGGAGTGGTTGGTGCGTTAAGTAGCAGAACTGACAGCAAGAGCAGGCGAAAATCCCCCCGCGTAGCCAATCGCCGCATCCTCCCGGCACGCCGCAATTTGATCGGAGATTTTCAGCGGGTCGGTGAAGGAGGTGTTTTCTGATTGCAATGCAAGCATTTGGCGGCTATGTGCCAAAAGACCCATGTCAAGGCAGGCTGTAGGACAGGACAAAAATGCCGAACTTCCGTTACCTTGTTCCAACCCTACAGACCAAATCAAACTCTAACAATCTAATGGGCTTGCGTGGATTCCCCCAGTCGCTGCCCGGACCACGGAACTTTTGCAGAATAGGTGCGTTTAGACTTCTATGAGCCATCGCGCGTTCTGGGTGGTAGTGGCGATTCTTCTAGTCGGGAGCGGTGTGCATGCGCATGCCGGCGCCACCCTTCTGCTGGAAGAGCCCTACAGCTACGACGGCACTTTCGCCGGCACGGGACACGTTGCGGTGTACCTGGATCGGGTTTGCGCGGACACCCCGGTGAAGGTGCGCCGGTGTAACGCGGGCGAAATGGGAGTCGTCCTCAGCCGGTACCATGGGGTCGAAGGCTACGATTGGTTTGCCATTCCGCTGGTCCCCTACCTGTATTCAGTGGACTCGGCTGAGCAAGTGCCTCTATTTGCAGACCCGAAGCTGGTCGCCTTCCTGAGAAATCAATACCGGCACAAGCATCTGGCGGAGATCCTGCCCGATGTGGCTGACAGCGAAGTTCCGGAAGGGCCGTGGGTGCAGTTGGTGGGCTCGGCCTACGATCGCACTCTTTATGGCTTCCAGATTGAGACCAGCCCTGAAAAAGACGAGGAACTCATCGCGATTCTAAACGCGCGCGCGAACCGGGGCGAGTACAAGCTGCTGTCGGCCAATTGCGCGGACTTCATCCGGGAAATTGTCAATTTCTACTATCCGGGCGCGTTGCACCGGAACATCATCGCCGACCTTGGAGTCACGACCCCGAAACAGATCGCGAAATGCCTGGCGCGTTATAGCCAGCATCATCCGGAACTGCAGTCGGCGCACTTCCTGATCCCGCAGGTGCCCGGGACGGTGAAGCGAAGCAAGCCGGTGAAGGGCGTGGTGGAATCCGCGTTCAAGGCCAAGAAGTACATGGCGCCTCTGCTGGTATGGCACCCGGCGATCGCGGGATGCGTCGCGGCAGCGTACTTCACGGGTTCGAGCGGCTTTGATCCCGGAAAGCACGCGCTGGTCTTTGATCTGAACCGCGAACTGGAACCACCCATGAGTGCGAAGCAGCGTCGCGAATATCTTGCCCGCGTAGAGTCCCTGGCACGCGGGGTTGCCGAAGCGTCTCCTTCTACTGAGGACAAGTGGCCAGGGCTGGAAGCCCACGCGCAACCAACCTTTGACACGGCTGGGCGGCCGTTGTTCCGCGTGTCGATGGGTGACTCTCCGGTGGAGGTTGGTCTGGCGCGCGAGAACATTGTCAGCGGATCCGATGCCCCAGAACTGGCGCAACACCTTTTGCTGATCCGGTTGCGTGAAGAGCTCCGCCGCAGCGGCCCACGGGTTTCGGGCAGCGATGTATCGAGTGATCTGGACCTGCTGCAGCGTCTGCAACGCGTGCGGGCCGCACTGAGCCCATCTCTGGCGGGCACGTTCTAAGTTTCTACGGCAAGATCGAACGGCCGATCCCGACGAGTTCATCTCAAATGTGCGCAGACAAGAACGCCCCGGTTTTGACCGGGGCGGCTTTGGATCCTTTGAAGCCCCAAAGGGATGCTTCTAAAACAGATTCCACAGATACTGGTTGTACACCTCGTGGTGAAACTGCACTTCCGAGGGCTTGACGATGGTTCCCAGCTGATGTGGGCAACGGTCGGCTGACGCCTGCTTCAAGTCGGCATAACGGGCCTTCACGTCTTCACCCAGCAGCTTCGTCGTCCACTCGGCTTTGCGGAAGTCGTCGATGGCGGTGTAGATGTTGTCGGGCAAGTAGCGTTCCGCCTGGCGCAGGTTCGTGATCTTCGCAGTGCCACCCTCCAGACCCGTCTTGAAGATGGAATACATAACCATGTACGGGTTGGCGTCGGGGGCCACCGCGCGCACTTCAATGCGCATACTGCGCTGGTTGCCGATGGGAATGCGGATCATCGATCCGCGGTCCACGGCTGATGCTTTGAGTTGATTGGGGGCCTCAAAGTGCGGATCAAGTCGCCGGTAGGCGTTCACACTGGAGTTGAAGACCAGGCAGAGATCGTTGCCGGCGGTGAGCACACGGTCGAGGAACTCCCAGCCGAACTTGCTGAGCATCTCTTCGCCCTTCGGATCCCAGAACAGGTTCTTGCCGTTTTCGCTCACAGAAATGTTGGTATGCATGCCGCTGCCGTTGACTCCGACGATCGGCTTGGGCAGAAAGCACGCGGTCAAGCCCATGTTGCGCGCCACTTGGCGGCACACCAGCTTGTAGAGCTGGATCTGGTCGGCGGCGGCGACGACCTCGCCATAGTTGTAGTTCACTTCGAACTGCGAAGGCGCGACTTCCGGGTGGTCCTTTTCGTTCTGGAATCCCATAGCGCGCTGCACTTCCGCCACAGTATCGATGAAGGAGCGGAGCGGATCGCCGGGCAGCGAGTGATAGTAACCGCCGGTGTTGACGTACTCGAACCTGCCGGTCTCGTGAAAGCGACGCTCGGCATCAGGGCCGTCAAACAGGAACCCTTCGATTTCGTTGGCTGCGTTGAGGGTATAGCCCTTCTTCTTGTGCAGGCCATCAGCAAAGAGCTTCAGCATGCTACGGATGTCGGCCGCATAGGGCTCGCCGTTCTTGTCGATCACTTCGCCGAAGACCAGGATCTTTCCCGGTCCAAATACATCGGCCGGGCCCCAGTAGAACGCGGACCAGTCGATCCCCAGACGCAAGTCACTTTCCCGCTGCGCAGTGAAGCCGCGGATGGAGGAACCGTCAAAGGTCAGGTTCTCGTAGTTCTTCAGCAGGAACTTCTTGTCGTAGTCGAGCATGTGCAGCCGGCCTTCGAGGTCGCTGAACATCACGGTCAAGGCCTTGACGCGCTTCTCGTTGGTCAGGTATTTGAGCCGCTCCTCCCGGATCTTTTCCGGGTCGACGCGGTCCAGGCGCTGCTGCTTCGCCTTCAGATTCATCTCCTCCAGTTCGTCGTACGGGATCGCGAGAAAATTCCGCAGTTCAGTCGACATGAGTCTCCTTTAGGACAATGTGGTCACTTGGAATCAAGGGCTTTCGCGGGCTTCAGGTTAACGGATCAGGTTACCGTGCGGGCTCGCAAGCGGGCCAATAAAAAGACCTTATCAACCAGATCAAACGGATTTATGCAACCGCGCCCCCAAGGCGGCTCGGGAAGTGCGAACGATGGTAAAGGTTTCCGGAACTTTCCTGAAGCCCGTGGCGTACTTTCCACTAAGAAACAAGTCCAGCGGTGCAGAGTGCACCAAACAAGGAGCAGGTTATGGGCGATATCGTGGGTTTCGCGGCAGTGGTGATGTTTTTCACCGTGCCGCTGGTGGCGATCGTGATGTACGGCTGGTACCGGGTTTCGAAACTGCGCACCGATGAGCGCATGGCGGCGCTGGCCCGCGGGGTGAATGTGCCGATGGAACCGGAACTCTCGCACGTGGCCCGGTCGCGGCGCGCGGGGATCTTGCTCGTAGCAGCAGCCATCGGCTACGTCGTAACCTTTGCGTTGATCGCGCGCGTGGAACCGGACGCTTGGGTCGCGGCCTCGTTCGGCGCGATCCCCTTCACGGTAGGCCTGGGCTTCTTTCTGGACTCGAGCCTGGTGCGTCGGGACATGAAGGCGTCAGCGTAAAAGGTATTACGTATCCCACCCAAGCGGAGCTTGGGTGGGGCACCCGGCCTGTATGACCAGTGCTCGCCCGATTGACCCTGGTGTGGGAAGCCCTCCGATCAAGCCGTCGGAGGGTGCTGGCGACCCCGGAGGGAGTCGAACCCCCAACCCTCAGATCCGAAGTCTGATGCTCTATCCAGTTGAGCTACGGGGCCAGCCAGAAAGCACTCTACCACGTTCCCTCGGCCCTTGGCCCTTGCAGTTTCCACTCGACGAAAACTCAAACCAGATCTGGCTTTGCGAGCGGTCTGTCCCGTGACAAACGGATGCAACGTGTTTACTCTGGACAGACTTCACATTTGAGGCGCGGAATGAAACGTCATCTGGGGATGATGTTTTTTGTTGTTGGGCTGTGGTCGACGGCTGGCGCGGCCCAGGATCTGTCGACACGCAATGCAGCCGAGGCGGCTACGAAGGCGATCCGCCCGGAACAGATTCGGGCGCACATCCGCTTCCTGGCCGACAGCCTGCTGCAAGGCCGTGAGCCGGGCACGCCGGGCTATGACATTGCGGCGCGTTATGTCGCGGCGCAACTTGAAGGCATGGGATTGCACCCCGGCGTATCTGGCGGCTGGTACCAATCAGTTCAGTTGCTGAAATCCGTGACCGACGAGGCTGCCAGTTCGCTCGCTCTCACTGTCAATGGCCGGGAGCAAGTCCTGATAAACGAGAAAGACTTCGCGGTTTACCCGGCGTTTGCGACGCCCGCAAAGGACGGGAGCCGGGCGGAAAGCGACATCCATGCGCCGCTGGTTTTCGTAGGGTTCGGAGTAACCGCTCCGCAGCAGAAATACGACGACTATGCCGGAGTGGATGTGCACGGCAAGATCGTGGTGGTGCTCGGTGGAGCGCCATCGTCTTTCCCTTCGACGGTGAGGGCTTATTACGACGATGAGGTCGTGAAGACCAAGAACGCGCTTGCCCGCGGGGCCATCGGCATTCTGGAGATCGCACTGCCGGAAGATTGGAAACGGTATCCTTGGGATTGGTCCGTGCCGCAGCTGCGCACTGGGATGCTGTGGCTCGATCAAGCAGGTGCTCCTCACAACTACTTTCCCGAGTTGCGCAGCGGCGCAATTCTCAGCGAGCAGGCCACGGCGAGGCTCTTTACTGAAGCGCCGAAGACGCTAGAGGAAGTGTTCGCGACCGCACGTGCGAGCAAACCGCAAGCCTTCCCGCTGCCAGCCAGCGCTCACCTACGCAACGCGGCCGTGCAAAGGGTGGTTCAGAGTTCGAACGTCATTGCAGAGTTACCAGGCTCCGATCCCAAGCTGCGCGGCCAGCACGTCGTCTTCACCTCACACATTGATCATCTCGGAGTCTGCCCCGCCGTCGACGGCGATAACGTGTGCCACGGTGCTCTGGACAACGCCTCAGGTGTCGCGACCCTGCTGGAGATCGCGCGTGCGTATGCGCATATGTCACCACCGCCACGTCGTTCGATTCTGTTCGTCTTCGTGACTGGAGAAGAGATGGGGCTGCTGGGCTCGGACTATTTTGTGCACTACCCGACCGTTCCGCTGGAGTCAATCGTCGCCAACGTCAACATGGACTGCGCTCCGGGCGAATACTACTCGATGAAGGATGTAATTGCTCTCGGAGCCGAACATTCCACGCTGTACGAAGCGGTGGCCACTGCCGGTAAATTGCTGGGATACGAACTGACCCCGGATCCCATGCCGGAGGAAAACAATTTCATCCGCAGCGACCAGTATGCGTTCGTGCTGCAGGGAATTCCTGCGGTCGACGTGACGGATGGAATCCAGGCCATCGACCCGAAGATCGATGGGCTCGCGTATCAGAAGAAGTGGCTGGTCACGCGCTACCACACCCCGCTCGACAACATCGAACAGCCGATTGACTTTGAGTCGATGGCGAAAGGCGCCGTGATGAACTTTGTCATCGGCTATCAGGTTGCCCAGAGTGATCGAATACCGGAATGGAATAAGGGAGACTTCTTCGGCATGATTTTTGGACCAAGACACGCAGGCGGTGCAGGAAAGTAAGTTGGAGAGCTGGCGGCGAGGGTGAAAACTGGTAGTATCCGGGAGGACTCGAACCTCTTGACCTCATCCGTGTCATAGCTTCCGTCGATGATGGAGAGAGTGACAAGGAGTGAGTTTAAGTTGCATCGAGAACATGAGGATGGCTCACGATGTACCGATGTGGGTTGCATGAAGTGAGGCTGGTTTGCAGGCGCTTGCATGACATCGAAGGTGGGTTACGACACAAGTCACGTGACAAACATCTCATAGACTCTTTCAGAAGTTTTGACTTCCGCCAGGGGGGTGGCCTTTTCACCAGATGGGACCCTTAACCCCGACCCCATAGGGTGAAAATCGGAAATTTGCCCTTCCACCCAAGAACCCCGTTAGCAGGCCCGGCTAAAAGGAAGGGAGCAGAGGCTGGGACTGCTCACGCAGCTCCCTTGTCTCTGCGTCAGCGTTGCTGAAAGATTCTCGTTAGAACGTGTCCGCTGCTGAAATTGCCAAGCCTGCCTAGCGCCTGCGGGTTTCGGTTTTTTTTAGCGCGACACTTCAGTGACCGTCGAGACATCCTCTCTGCCCTGAGCTGTTTGGGTAGCCGGTTCCCGTGTTGTAAGAGTTATTGGACCACTCCCCTTGAATCTTCCACTCGGTCCCATTGCTGAACAAGACGAGGGGAACATTGAAGGTCCAAGCGCACTTATCGCCGTTCTCTTGGCCGCGGCGATCATACCAAGCGCCGGGAGAATCCGGATCAGTGCGAGCTTCCGAGAGTTCGTGTCCGCTGACGTTGGCCAACGCCGCCAATCCTTGGGAATGCAACCCGGAAGTGTCCTGGGGGTCACAGCCGGGATCTCCATCAAGATCGAAGAAGAATGCAACCTGGATAGTCACGCCGTGACAGGAACCAAACGTATGGTAAGCGCAATAGCCAGCGTTTCGCCGGGGTACGTCAACATAAACGGGGTAGTAGCCGTTGTCGACTGGATTGCTGATTTCTTTGCACGCTTCAGCGACGATCGCGGAGGTGGAATTTCCACTGGCAGCAGTGGATGTATCGATGACATGGCCGTTGTGCGTTAAGGACGGACCAACCTGACCGTTCGACCCCGTGTACTCGTCGGACGTCTTGGCATAGTTGGAGTCGCTGAAGCCTACATACCAGGAATCAAGTCCCGTAATCTTGTCACCCACAAAGGAGGAGTTGCTCCACTTCGACCCCCAGAAGATGGCCTCGCTCACCGTGGACGGCATGATCACGCCACCATGATAGGTCATGTCAGGATTACTCCCTTTCAGTGCACGAGCAGCCGGGTTGAATCCCCGCGCCCAATGTATTCCAAGCATGGGAGCCTCCTGCTCTCCTTTGAGAATTGAGAGATCCTGTCGATTGGACCCTTGTGAATCCCGGGTCTGGCCGAATGAAAAGAGTCCAAAGGACAAAAGCAGCGACAAAAGCAGGGCCGTCTTCATGTTGAGGCTCCTCTTCGAAAGTTGGAAATGTCTCGTGCAGCACAAGCAGGCGAAGGGCGTGCGAATTATTGGTCCGGCAAGAGGTGCTTATCAATACAGCACACTACTGAGCCACGCCCAAAGGTTCCTGGGCCACATGAGCGAGCAATGGAACGGGTCAACGAAGAGTTCTGGACAGCGTCACACAGCGTACTGCGGGTGCATGCTCATGCAAAGGTTACGAAAGTCGCGCGAGGACCCGATCAACCCGAGTGTCAGTCAGAAGGGTCACGGCCTGTGACTCACTAGTCGTGAAGGATGCGACAAACAACGTCCGGAGATGCACGAACGAGGCTCTACACTGATTCGGCTGGACGCGGGTCTCGGGTGAGCAGATTGATGGACACCTGCGAGACTGGGGAAAATTCAGGACAACTTGACTGGCTTGCCAGGAGGTGACTGATGCAGATTCGAGAACTTCTGACGATTCTCTATTTTTTCCTGACGATCTATTCGTTTAGCGGTGGAGCGGTCCATGGCATCGCAAACTATTCGTCTTGGAGGCTGATCGGCGCGCGACTGTCCACAAACATGTAGACCGTCGGATCTTTCTTGTCTACGTGCCTTTGTTTTTCCTGAGCGTCTTGGTCAACATCGTAGTGACTTGGTGTCACCCGCCGGCGATCACCACAAAGTTAATCATAATCGCAGTGGTTCTTAACATTCTTATCTAGACAATTACAGCTACCTTGGCCATCCCGATTCACAAGCAATTGGATCAGGCTAAGTCCGCCGACAGACTTGTCGCGGTTCACTTGTACTTGAGGCTCGTCCCCGGCTTGATCCTCATGGTTGCCTCGGCTGCGATGATGCATCAGGCGTTGGCGACTAATCGGAACCTATAGTCGAGGACATATGAACACGCTGTCAGGCGTCAGTCCTTTGTTCTGGTCAAAAATTCCCAGCAGGCTTCCACAGGCTTCCTTTTGGCCTTAGGAAATACAGCACCCCCGCGAGTCCCAGCCGTATCACCGACCGCGCCCAGATGAGATGCCCCGGATAGATGCTCTGGATGTCCAGCGTTGAGCGAGACACCAGCGGCGTGATGGCAAGTATGCATGAGCCCACCATGAGGGCGTCGATGATGGCCACATTTCGCACTGGCTCGCGTGCTGCAAAGAAGGTCATGACGGCCAACATGAGCACAAAACCGCCCATTTCCTTCAACGTGAACAGAAACAGAGTTGAGACCTCCGGCTCAGGCGGGCGCAGGAGCAGCCGGAGGATAAGGGACTTGCCAGACAGAATGAGTACCACGCCCCCGATGGCCATCAAGAGCGAAAGGAAACCCAGCATAACCCGCAGCGCACGATAAGGTGGATTCGACATGACACCAAGCCTCCCTTCCAAACGTTGCACCGGGACGAACACAAGACTATGCCCGTAAATCGCGAGCGGGGTGAGGACGGCACAGAGTTTTCACCGTTTGCCTCGGTTCTAGGCTCAGCCGGAGCGGAACGGTGTCAGGCTGGCCACGTGGCTCTCCCTGCCCCTATCCAACCCCCCATGAGTTGTCATTCGACAGGAACGGAGGGATAGAATTTAGCTGGCCCGCGCAAGCACCGCCCACAGCTGCTGCTTTTGCTTTAGCTGCTCCTCTTGCAGCCGCATCCTTAATTGTTTCAACTTGCGGTCCTCAGATTTTCTCTCGATTAGTAGCGCGCTCAGTTCAACTTCGTGGGATTTTGGCTGGATCCTGCAACAAGTCTAGGAGTCTGGCTGGAAAGGCGTCAAGCGGTCGAAAACGGGACTGTATCAAGCGTTCGCTGGCTGCCGAGGGAGATGTAAAAGCCGAATCCGAGCAGTGTGAGCGGAATCAAAAGTGCGACGATGGCCCGACCTGCATACCACTGCGAAGGAGTAAATGGAGGGGAAACCGCAAGAGTGTTAAAAACCAGAATGAAGCTGGCAGCAGCCACCAGACCAATCCGAGTCAGAACGAACAGAAAGACGATCACGTACAAAACCGCGAGGGCAAGGTCCACTGCGCTGGTAGGCGCAAAAAATGCCGTCAGGATAGGCGCAGTCGCAGCGAGACCCAGCCAGCGCCGTCGAAGAAGACCGGTCGCAATTGCCAACACCCCGAGAAAGATAAGGGCGCTGCTACATGCCAGCGAGAGCTGCCAGGCGGTGAGACCGACGCACGGCCCTATCCCGTGCCCAAAGAAGCGATGCACCTCGAACGTTTGTGATATTCCCGCCAGCCCACTGGCGCCGATCAGAATGCAACTGGTAGCGGACCCTGCGAGGATTCCCACCAGAACATCGCGTCCGATCAAAGGATCTCGAAAACGTCCGCTCAGCAGGCGCTGCCAGGAAACCATCAACTTCGGCCAGGTCCGCCTGGCGTAAGGTTCCACCGCCATGTACCCAATCCAGGCGAGCATGGCAAAGAGCAGCGGAATCCCCAGCCAAAGGAATTGAACTGAAATGTAATCGGGTTGCGGTACAAAGTGGTAGCTCAACAAAGCGTATGCGTAATTCAGCGACCCAACAAAGGCAGCCAGTCGCAGAGCCCCTTTGGTGTCACCACGGTCGCGACGAATGTTTCTGCGGGCGAAGAACCCTCCAACGACAACGTAAGCCACCATTACCGATGCCCAAATAGCCGCCCCGACGTCCGCAGCGTTTCCTGCTCCGCTTGCGGTACCACTTCGAGAAGCTTTGTCCCATGGGGCGATTACCTGAAAGTACACTGGGGTGCCTCGATACGCCGCCGCGGCAACGTGGAGAGGCAAGTCGGGTCGATCAGCAAAATGGCCTTCCCAGTCGGCCCGGCTGTCGAAGGGCTCGGGCGGCGCCCATTTCGGCGGTGAAGGCACAAATCGTGCCTTGTCCAGTCCAGCTTCCGTGAAAAGCAAATCCCAATCGGGTTCGTGATGCGCGTCCCCAGTCTCGACCTGTGGCGGCACGGCACGCAACAACAACAGATTGCCTTTGGTGTCGAGCTTAAGGGCCACCATGCCGGATGTTTCATAGGGCGGGTCGAGGGACCCCACCAGCGGGGGCCCAGGTGAGTGCAGCAGCGACACCGGCATCATCCACTGTGGACTTTGCCGGTACCAGAAGCTCACGGAGGAGGGCCACGCTTGCTCGGCTGATGTGCGCGTCCAATCCTTGCGCGACGGGTTGCGCACAGCGTAGTCAAAATAGTCTTGCTCAGAAGCGATCCAGAATGCTCGATCCACTGCGGGTGCATAGCTCAGCTTCTTCGTCAGTTCCTGGGCACGATCGGCGAGCACTTCTGGCGATTTACCCGCAGATGCAAGCCCCCAATCTGTGTCGCGGGGAGCAAGGTACATTGAGGTGCCGAAGATCAAAATCACGCAGGCAGCCAGGCCACTCCAAGCGATCCCCGGTCGGAGTAAGCCCTGAGGGCCGGCCGCCGCGACCATTTCAGGCGAAGGAGTTTCGCCGGATGCCAACGCGGAAGCGAGTGGATCCCCGCCGGGGAGGGATGCGGCCACGCTCATCGCGGACCGTGGACGCTGGGATGGATCGCGATCCAGACAACGCAGAATCGCGCGCTCCACAGCTGGATCGAAATTCCGGATTACAGTTGAAGGCGGAGTGGGATCTGTTTCCGTTTGCTTGCGGTGAAACTCGGCCAGGTTGCTGGCATCGAATGCCTTTTTACCCGTGAATAGTTCGTACAGCACAAGACCGAGAGCATACAGATCACTTTGCACCGAGGGCGCGGCGCCATCGAGCAATTCCGGAGCGACATATCCTGGGGTGCCCGCGGGGCTTGTATCGTGGGCCGCCTCGGATGCAGCGACAGCCAAGCCGAAATCAGTGATGCGGGCGTGGCCCTTGCCGTCGATCATCACGTTGGAGGGCTTCAGGTCACGATGCAGGACGCCACTGCGATGCGCTGCGCCGAGTCCGGCGCACAGTTGCTGAGCAACTTCCACGGCTTTGTCATCAGGCAGGCGTCCGATGCGACGCAACAGCGAAGCCAAATCTTCGCCATCGACAAATTCCATGGAAAGGAAGAGCAGGCCCTCGCTCTCGCCGACATCGTAGACACGGCAGACGTTGGGGTGCGAGACTTGCCGCGCCATGCGGACTTCTGCATAGAACTGCTCGCGCCAGCTTGAACTCTTTCCACGTTCTGCAGGCAGAAACTTGAGCGCAACGCGCTGGCCTAGCTTGAGATCCTCGGCACTGTAGACTTCGCCCATGCCTCCCCGACCCAGCAACGACACGACCCGATACCGATCCGCGACAACGCTGCCGGGAGTGAGATTGCACCCTTGCTGTGTATGCAGAGAAGGACCTGGCGGGACGTGGCGGCCTGCGGCAGCTCCCGACGAAATCGACATGGTTGGAGAAGCACTGAGCGCAGCGCCACAGCGTTGACACAGTTCGGCTGATTCGGGATTTTGCGTTCCGCAAACCTGGCAGGGAGTCACAGTCATACTGAGACTAAGGCCCAAGCGATTTTCCGTCCCGGACCGTCTTGTGTAAAGCGTCAAAAAGGTGCAGTGTGACTAGCCTGAAAGTATTAACCCAGCAGCCTGTAGTTTTTTCCGATATTCAAGATTGGCAGAAAAGAACATGTCAAAGGGGGCATCACTCGGGATCTGCTGAAAGAAGGTACCAGAGGAACCGTAAATGATTTTGACGATTTTGCGTGTTTCTCTTTGAAATCGCGCTGCTATGTCCTCCATGGCAAATTGCAAGTCCGCTGCGACTGCTAGAGTTATCTGCTGCGCCTCGGAAACCTGGCATAGGAACGCAAGCCCTAGAATCGCGGTTCCAATAAACCTTCGAAGATTCATCACCAAGCTGCCTGCCGTCTTATAATGGTCCACATGCCGATATCGGCTCGCAACAAATTGCGCGGGAAAATCGAGGAAGTCCAGCTGGGTGACGTGATGGCCCATGTGGTCGTGCGAGTCGGTGACAATCTGATCGAAAGCCTGATCAGCCGACGCAGTGCCGACGAACTCAAGCTCAAGAAGGGCGATGCCGTGGCAGCCGTCGTCAAGGCTACGGAGGTCATGATTCAAAAGGACTGACCTTCTCACTGAACCTCAACCACTTTCAACGTTGCGACTTGCCTAACCCAGCGCGCCATTCTCTTCTCATCCGGGATCACGATTCGATAAGGGCCTTCTTGTTCACCGAGTGGCTTGCCATCCCGCAGGAACACCAGAAGGGTCTGCTTGTCGGTGAAGGCCGGATCCAATTCCGGCAGTGCCATGACAACGCGATAGCCGTCAGCGGCCTCAACCAGCAAACAGCTGCTTAGTCGTCTTCCCTTCAGGGATTCTCCGAGGGAGACGCCCGCCTTTTCGAGCACGCTTTTCAGGGTCACACCCTCAAAAGCGATTGGCCCGGAAGAATGTTCCGACGCTGTGACCTTCAAATGGGGCAAGGCTTCAATGTCTGTACGACTCAGTACTTGTTTTCTCACGTCGGTCTGAACTGTCAGTTGCTGAGCGTGGAGTGCGGCACCAGCCAGCAGATAGATGAACAATGCCAGCAGCAGATCTAGTTTCTTCATTTCATATTCTGAGAATCATAACTTCTGTCGATTTGATGAGCGCTGCCGCGGTTTGTCCGGCTTTGAGGTTCATTTCGCGGGCCGATCGCGCTGTGATGATCGAAGTAATGTGCTGATCGCCGATGGAGAGCACAACCTCCGCCATAAGGCCGCTGATGCGCACACTCTCCACTCGTCCGACCAACTGATTTCTGCCACTCAGCTTGCGGATGGCGAGTTTTCGCTCCGGGTTAGTTCGCGCCCTGGTTCGATACAAGAGTCTGTCAATTTCGCTTTGCGGGATGCGGTGGTGGCCTCCCGCGGTTTGAATGCTGCGAATCTTCTTCTTGTAGATCCACTGCTTGATCGTTGGAAAGCTGATCTGAAGCTCCAGGGCTGCATCCCGAGCCTTGAGCAGTTTCTCGCTTTCTGCTGGGCGTGCGCGTGTTTTGGACTTCTGGGGCATACGGAGCCGAATCCTACATTCGAAGACGAAAGACGGTCAAAAGAATTGTGTACACGATGCGCATCCTCGCCGAGCTCTATTGTCGTATATACAAGCATTGAATTAGACAATAGAACTACCGATCATATACACTTTCGGGCACTTCGCAGATCGCTTCTGGAGGCGAAAGTATGTGTCTGTTCCAGCCACTGCCTGACTTGCGGGTGACTCGCGTTCGATCGAACGAGGGGGTTTTCTCCTGTTCGGGCGCGAGCCGGGCCGTGCGCTTGGTAGCGTTCGGCTTGTTTGTGCTTCTTCTGCTGCATAACCCCTCAGTGGTGGCACAAGTATCTGCCAACTTGTCAGGTGTGATCACGGACCCATCGGGCGCGGCGGTGTCCGCGGCAACGGTCACCGCCAGTAGCCTGGATACAGGAATTTCACGCACAACTCCGACGGTTCAGACCGGCCTTTACCGGTTCTATGCTCTTCCCGTGGGACTCTACGAAATAAGGGTCACGAAGGAGGGGTTTGCCGAGGGCATCCGGTCCGGCATCCGGCTCGCAGTCGGGCAGGATGCAAACGCCGATGTGAGCCTGCGGGTCGGGCGCGTGAACGAGCAAGTGAAGGTGACCGAAGACGCCCCGGTGGTGAACGTGACCACGCAAGACATCTCAGGCCTGGTCGGAGAAAGGCAAGTGAAGGATCTTCCTCTGAACGGACGCAGTTATGATTTGCTCCTCCCCTTGAATCCTGGAATTGTGAATTTCACATCGGAGAAAACTGGCGGGATCGGTGTCTCCAACTCAACGACGGGAAATAACTTTGCGGTCTCTGGAAATCGCCCCCAGCAAAACATCTTTCTGTTGAACGGAGTGGAGTTTACCGGGGCGGCAGAGAACAACATGCAGCCCGGCGGTACCAGTCAAGAGTTGTTAGGCGTCGAAGCGGTGCGAGAGTTCAACGTTCTTCGCGATTCTTACGGAGCAGAATACGGCAAGCGTCCGGGCGGGCAAGTAACCATTGTGACGCAATCAGGAACTAATGAGCTCCATGGCTCAGCCTACGAATTCTTGCGAAATAACGCCCTGGACGCGCCCAACTACTTTGATCAAGGCTCGGCCCCTCCTTTCCAGCGCAATCAATTTGGTGCAGCGCTCGGAGGTCCTCTCCGTAGCAGCAAGACCTTCCTTTTTGGCAACTATGAAGGGTTGCGTCAGCATCTTCATCAGACATCCGCGGCCTTTGTTCCGGATGCAACGTCACGTGCCATCGCCGTGCCCAGTGTTCAGCCTTTACTCAATCTCTGGCCGGTAGCTCCTGCTAGTGCGCCGGATTTCAGTGGAATAGCCCGGGTCTTCAGCAGTCCCCTGCAAACAATTCGAGACGATTTCGGCACTGTTCGATTTGATCACAGCATCTCTTCGCGAGATTCTTTGGCAGCGGTCTACACCATTGATGACGGCGAGGATTTCACTGAAACAATTTTGGATCCTTACAGTTCAGACAGACTCACGCTGCGTGAGCAGGTGTTCAGCCTCGACGAAACGCATTCCTTCTCCGCATCGACGATCAACGTCGCACGCGTGGGCTACTCCCGTGCAGGATATTTCTTTACCGGTCTGCCCACCCCAGGAACTCCCGCTACGTCGGTCTCTGGTTTCTTGCTCGGGCATCAGGTAGGCGCTGTTGTTGTGGGTGGTAGTGCCGCGTCGAATCCGCAGGCAGCAATCGGCCTCGCGGGAAGCAACAATGGGAGCAACCTTACCATTGCACGCAATCTTTACACGTTCGAAGACCGAGTGACCATGACTCGCGGACGACATCAGTTCACGTTCGGGGCATGGTTCCAGCCATTTCAGTCCAACGAAACTATTGCGCTGAGTCAGTATGGCCAGGCGACATTTTCGAGCTTAGCGAATTTTCTCCTGGGAAACATGTCCAGTTTCCTGTGGGATCCGGCGCCAACCAAGATGAACTGGCGTTCGTTATTTGGCGCCTGGTACGTGGAGGACACGATTCGTGTGCTTCCGGGACTGACACTATCGCTCGGGTTTCGGGACGAATTCACGACGGGGTGGAACGAAGCGCATAGTCGGGCCGCGAACTACACTTTCAGCAATGGGGTGATCTCCAACACTCCTCGTGTCGGAGGCTCTCTTTTTACTGAGAACCATGCCAAGTTTTTGCCTGAGCCGCGCATTGGACTGGCTTGGAGTCCGTTCTCAGAAAAGACAGTGTTCCGCGCCGGATTCGGAATGTATAACGACCTGCAAGACGCGCTGGGCTATCGGACCGATCAAAATGCGCCGTTCAATCCGGTCTACAGTGTTGGCAGTGCGACGGTACCATTTCCGGTTTCATCCCTGCCCATCGACCCGGCTGCGCCCCCGCCGACCGGTGCAAAGCTTGTCCCCGGAGGCGTACAGCCGGACATGAGAACGCCAACGCTGATTTCCTGGTCCCTGCGGGCACAGCACGAGGTTACACCCAACACTTCCCTGACCATGGGGTACGTCGGAAGTCACGGTTACCATGAGTTGATCGGCATTGATGCAAACACTCCGTTCCCTGCGATTTGTCCAGCTGCGCCGTGTCCGGCCGTTTATCCGACGTGGGATCCCAACAAGCCGATGACCCCTACGAACTCACCAGCCATTGGTTTTCGCGTCGGTTCTCCCCTTGCTGGTAAGTCGGTTCCGGCCGGGGCGTATTACATTCCTGCGGGCGCGCCGAGAGCGAATCCGAAAATCGCGAATACCTGGACCTGGTTTTCTCTTGGTACTAGCAATTACCACGCACTTCAGGTGGATGTGAACCGGCGATTCAGTCGAGGATTGTCCATGCGGGGCGTCTACACCTGGTCGAAGGCGCTGGATGATGGGGATTCGCTGAATGCGACCGCGGCCGCCAATGCGCCAGGGCTGGTATCGAACCCTTTCAATCTGCGCGCCGATTACGGTCCGGCGACTTACGACGTGCGGCACATGGGTGTGATCAACGCGATTTATGAATTGCCCTTCGGCAAGGGACAATCGCTCGCAAGCAACGTGAGCGGCTGGAGTAACGTGCTCGTGAGTGGCTGGTCAGTGAACAGCATCGTGACCCTCCAATCCGGGTTCCCCTTCACGCCCCAGCTTAGCTACAACCCGTCGAATAACGGCGACACCCGCAATCCGGTGCGGCCGTTTGTGAATCCCGAGTTTCATGGGAAGGTTATTCTCGGAAAACCTGCGCAGTGGTACGACCCCAAGGCCTTCCTGGCCCCGCCGGCGAGTAGCGGCTTCTTTGGCGACCTGGGCCGAGATGCATTGACGGGTCCGGGCTTGGCAACCTGGGATTTCTCCGCCTTCAAAACAACAACTCTGCACGAGCGAATGTCTCTTCAATTCCGGGCTGAGATTTTCAATCTGCTCAACCGGGCAAACTTCAACACGCCGAACCTGATCACCTTTACGTCTTCGGCTGCTGGCACAAAAACGTCGGGAACCGCGGGAGCAATCACCAGTACTTCCACAACGTCGCGACAAATTCAATTCGGACTGAAGCTGATATGGTAGGAAGTGGTTCCCGCGATGCACAGGTGCCCTTCTGACCGCCTGAAGTGCGGGGAGTTCATTCTCTCACCTACAACAACTTCCAGGTTCCGTCGGGAACCGCTAAGCCCCTCTAAATACGTGGAAGACGCGCCAATCACGGGCTAGAATCACGGGCTGGAAATTAGCTGCACACCTTGCTTCCGTGGCGAACAAAACCGAAAGTGATAAAACTCGCTCACGGTGGAGGGGGCTACAAATCGCGGGCTCCTGAATCGCCGCGCGCGGGGCGTCGCGGTCACCGAACATGCTTCGACAAGGCTATCGTGTATGCATGCCATTACCCACAGCAACACATTCCCTCCACTGGACATTCTCTTAGAGTTCTAGGCCTGCTCGACTTCGGCAACGCTCCAAACATGATCGGTCAGACACAAGACAGAGAGAGGGACCCTCAGCGCAACTGAAGCCTTAAGGGGAATCGCACGAGCGGAGTCAAATCACGCCCGTGCGGCTCTGGCAGCTCCTACTGCTGTCCTTGTTGATTTTGATCGAGGTCTACAGCATCTCCCAGGTTAGAGTTTCCTTCTAGAAAGCTAATTTGCTGAACTTCGTCTGAATGGCGACCGGTGTAACGCAAGATGAACAATCCATTGCGGACGTCGATGACGTAGATCAGCCCATTTCGGATGATGGGATAGCTCCACAGGACGATCTTCGTCTTGAAGTCGGGATTGGTGGTATCAGGGTTAAGGAGTTGATCCACTGTCGTTGCAGGACCTGCACTCAGGGCCGGATCCTCGGTGGCGACTACTGGGATCGGCGTTGGCTTGAAAAAGCCGGCTTGGGTGGGATTGGTCGGATTCGAGATACTGATCGCCTGCAGCCCGTTGGAATGCCAGTCGATAAAAGCGAGATCTTGGAGCACAGTTGGGTTATGCGTCGAGAAGCTTCTGAATTGCTCCGCCACGGGAGTATCCGCAGCGCTGCCGCAGAAGGAAGGTTGGTTCTGGTCTAACAAAAACTCTCCGGTGATGAAAGGGTGCCTCGCGTCAGATATATCGATTAGACGCATCCAGCCCCACCTGCAGCCAAACTCGTTTACAGTGAATGTGCCATATATCTCATCGGTTGTGAGGGCAAGATGCCTCGAGGGAACCTGGACCGCCGAGTGACTGTTCGGGCAGTCCTTTGCGATCGTTCCGGTTGAGTCGAGCCTCCCGCAGCCGTTGGGAAACACATTCGGGACCGCCGTGGGGTCCGCTGGATTCTGCAGCCAGACGGGACGATTCGTGGGGTCGGTAATCAGTTTACCGTTAAGGGAAAGTATAGTGCCCGGGACAATCTTATTGCGAGCAATATCGCTAGTGTCGAGGATCAGAAAGTGGCCAGCCTCCAGTGCCATGTAGGTCAGGCTGCCGTCAGGTTTCACTCCGATCGAATGCACAAAAAGGTTACAGTCGTACGGACCGCAACCGTCGGGAGAATTGGGATCAAGAGGATAATTGGCCTGATTGGTGCCGGGATAGAGGTTATTCCAATTCCCTTCGGCAATTTCTGTGACTGGGCCGCCCTGTGCAACGTGGCTGATGTCAAAAACCATCAAATTAGGAACTGTCGGATCGGTTGTAATCGCAGGTGTCGTCACGAAGAGAAGCGCCCGGTTATCCTCATTCGGGTCAACCCAGAGGAACATCTCGTGCGGCTTGACCTGCAGACCTGCCTTCGACGTCGGAACGAAGTGCGAGATGAACTGCGGATTCGTGGGGCTCGTCACGCTGAAGAACTTGATGTCGAAGGGGAACTGTTGGTCGGAGGTCGGGAACGGCTGGCCCTTTGGCCAGTCGCTGGGCTTTCTGAGCGCCGGAGGGCATGCATGAATCGCCGAGCTGCAGCGGAAATTCATGGTGATTAGCAGCTTCGCGCTCGGCCAGACACGCAGTTCGCGCGAAGTGACTCCTTTGGCCTCGCACGGCCCGAGGGTCTTCGTCCCCGTGGGATCCCTCAGGTCCTTGAATGTACAGAGCGCGTTCAGCGGCGCAGGAATCTCGCCCACAACGGTAGGGTTAGCCGGGTTTTGGATATTGAGAATCAATATGCCTGGGTGGGGATGCGGGCAAGAATCCAAACCAAAATTCGGGTCATTCCGACGGGGATCGCCGAAGCCACAACGGTTCGAGCCATCCGTGCGGTTGCCGATGTAGATAAAGTTCTGGAAAATTGTCGCCGCAGCATCCATGCCTCGGTTGAACAACGGATTCTGGCCGACTAACTGAAAATTGGACGACACTTGTGCTGCTACGTGGCTCGCAAGGATGAACAGGAAAAGCCCCAGTGCAAGTACCAGCTTGGACTTCATAACGCCTCCTTCGCGTCAGTCATGAACACTCTGTGGTGTGCAGTGATGGTGGTTGACTAGCGATGCCTCAGTTGGCCAAACGGGCAGGGCTTGCCCGGTCGAACGGTGAAGCCAGACCAAGGCACGCCGGGACAGACCGCGAATATGATGGTCATTCCTAACGCTCCTCAGAGGACAAGCTCCTAGAGAGAACCAGGAGTTTTCAGAATGAAGTTGTTACATCCAGTGGTTGAGAAGGTTAAAAATGCGAAGGAAACGCGCACAAAATCCTACATGTTTGGCTGCGTCAGTCAAGAATACACAGGGAAATTGACAATTCTTTTACTTTCTCCCGGCTAGGGCGACAGCGTTCGATAGGGTCTAAAGTTGTTATCTTTCCTATGGGTGGTAGGTTGACACTGTGGAGATGTGCTTTGATCTCCGCTCGGTTGTGCGGGTGCGGCGGGTACATCCAAGCCCTTGGTCGTCAGAGTTTCTTCCGGTAATGCACACAACGGTCCACAACTTCGTAACCCAAGGCCTCGTGTGCACGCTGGGACAGCTCATTGTCGATGATGGCATCGGAAGCCATCTCGACGCACCTGTGACTGCGTGCCCAGTCCTCCGCCTTGGCAAGCAGCTTCCTGCCTATTCCGCGGTGGCGATGATCCCCGGCAACATACCAACCCTCGATGTAGGCCACTGGTTGTGATGGGTTGCAGCCGTCCGCATGCGAACGTAAGTCGACTTCCAGGAAACCGACCAATATTCCAGCGCTCTCTTCTGCGACGAAGATGGTGAGTGGCATCGTTAAAACCAAAGCAGCTTTGCCCCCGAGTATCAGCCGGAGTTCTTGGGCGTGTTCCTTGGCAGAAGACTTAGGCCAAAGAGCCTCGCACAGACGCGTCAGTTGGTCGAGATCGGATGCTTGAGCGGGCCTGATCTGAACATTGTCCACAGGGATCATCGTATATCAGTGTGGATCTCTTGCCTGATTGTGTCCGGCTAACGGGAAGCGCGTCCTGCATTTCCTACCTGTCCTTTTGGGCGCGGCCCGCGAAACCCCATGAAAATCGCTCGGAGCCAAGTAATAATCCGCAATGGCTGGGAGTGGCGAGATTGAGATCACAGTGGAGAAGCCGAGGCCGTCTACCTGTCTAATCCGGAGCGTGCGTGATAGAGCGAATAAATGGTGCGTTGTCTCTCCGCCCGTGGGAGCGGCGATAGCCCGAGACCCTGCTTAATGTAATCTCCGGCACGCTCTCCGCTCCCGCCAGGAGAAAGCCTATGCCGTATACGATAGCCGGAATCGATGTCCATAAAAAGAAGCTGGCCGTGGTTGTGGCTGATGTCGAAGTCGAAGACGAATACCAATTCGAGCGGCGTTGGTACGGAAGCAACCCCGAGCAATTACGACTGCTGACGGAATGGCTGATTGAAAAGCACGTCGAAGAAATTGTCCTGGAATCGACAGCACAATATTGGAAGCCGGTTTGGGAGGTCCTGGAGCGGTACTGGAAGCCGCAGTGTCAGCGGCGGGAAGTAGGCCAGATGTCCGGAACACTACATCTGGCGCAAGCATTGTCGAATCGTGGGCGGCGCGGGCGCAAGCGGGATTTTCGAGATGCCGAGCGTCTGGTCAAGCGTCTCCTATCACAGGAGCTAACCTTGAGCTTCGTGCCCGACACCGAACAGCGTCTTTGGCGTACTGTGACGCGCACCAAGCACCAGCTGAGGCGTAACAGAGTACGTCTGCAGAATCAACTGGAGGCGCTGCTGGAGGAGGCCCATATTAAGTTGTCCAGTCTGGTTTCGGATCTCTTGGGCCTGAGTGCACGTCGTATGCTGAAGGCGTTAGCGGATGGAGAAACCGATCCAGGGGCATTAGCCGCTTTGGCGCATGAGCGCTTGCGCGCAACACCCGCACAGTTGTGCGACGCCCTCGGTGCGTGCGCGGAGCTCAACCCGCTCTATCGTCGGCTGGTGAAGATGGCACTGGAGGACTTGCAATTGATCGAGCAGCAGATCGGCCAACTGGACCAGGAGATCGCAAGTCTGTTGCGCCAGCACCAGGATGCAGTCGAGCGACTGGCCGAGGTCCCAGGCTTAGGCGCAGATTCGGCACAGCAAATCATTGCCGAAGTGGGTGCTAAGGCAGCGACCTTCGTCTCAGCCAAGAATCTCTCGTCATGGGTAGGGGCCTGCCCGGGAGAGGAAGAAAGCGCAGGCGTGAACCGCAGCCGGCGCTCGCCGAAGGGCAACCGCCAGATGCGCCGCATTCTCAATCAGGCTGCGAATGCTGCCGTCAAACACAGAGGCAGCATCTTCGAGATCCTCTACCGTCGTTTCGTGCCGCGGCTAGGACACAACAAAACCATCGGAGTGATTGCGCATCGCCTCTGTAAGCTGATCTGGATAATCTTGCATAACGGCGTTCGCTATGAGGAACGCGGCGCCGCCGTGTCCGAAAAGTCCCGGCGTCTCCGTACTGCACGAATGATCCGTAAACTCCGAATCCTTGGCTACCGAGTAGAACCTTTAGGGAATCCAGCGTGAGGAGGGCGATTTTCGACCCTGTGATCTCTACCTGTGAAGCGTGTAACAGACGTATGGAGAGTATGCTCGATACGGTCTAAGTCCTTCTCTTTTGTATGCGTGGTAGGTTGACACGGTGGAGATGTGCTCAGCGGGCCCACATTGCTTCAGAGTCACTCCTCGTCCCGGAGATAGAAGGTCGATTTTTTGGTGGTGGTAAGGGACAGAAAAAGCACGGCGATGTTCCGGATCAAGCGTCATGCCGTGATTGCCCTGGCAACGGCCGACAGGATAACGGCCGATCACCTCATCCGTCGTGGGATCAATCACGGCAAAGATGTTCTTACGAACTGGCGGAATCGCCGAACAAAAGCCAGTACTCGCGGCTGTGGGCACGGCTAAAGGTCATAGCTTGCTAGGACGTCGGTCCGGCGAATCCCAACATGCCTCTCTTGATAGACGACGTCCTGTGGCGCAACTGGAAGGAGAAGAAGGCGGAGCGGCTGTGGTACACCAACGCAGTCATCGCCTTGGTTCGGTCGCCGAAAAGCAGGATCGTGGACAATGCCCTCAAGATGCAGCCAACCGAGGACCAACTCGGTTGGCGAAGGGACAAACCGATTCCACACGTGGAAAACGAACCGATCCCGCTGGGCAACGTGGACGAATCCAAACTTGAGATCCAGCGCCGCCAACTGATTTCACACGCAAGATACCCGGGTGTTTGCGATGGACATGCACACCCCTGCGGGTAAGCAGTATGGATTGGGGAAGGAAGACTTCTACGAGAATGGCGCTGTGCTGGCCAACAAGGCACTGGGCGATCCGTACGAGGAACGCGCCAAGGCGGGGGATCTGGAATTAGAAAAGCAACAAGAAAAGGAAAACTGGTGGAAGTGAACAACAGCCTCCTGCGCAAACACGCATAGGATCTCCTCATGACCCGCTCCGCTAAATAAACCGCAGCCTGCTACCCTGACACACAAGCGCGATATACCGCATTTTCTGCCCTACCGTCCCCTACCGTTCTTGGCCGGAATCGGCGTTCAGATCAAGGCGACACAGGTCCTATCTCAGGGGCTGTCGGCAACGGGCGACCTGGCGTGACACGTCATCAGCTACTCGTGAATCGCGTTCAGATTCGAATCAGGTGGTATCACAGGTAGAAAATTTGGCGGGACTGAAAATGGTAGGCCCGAATGGACTCGAACCATCGACCTCTTCCGTGTCAAGGAAGCGCTCTAACCAGACTGAGCTACGGGCCTACAAGCGAATGGCTGTGGACCCAATTTTACCGGTTGCGGAGTGATTACGGCAATGTTTCGCGCTTCGCTCAAGTTCGCGGAATCACGGGCTGATCACGGGCTGGAGAATTTTCGGCGTTCGCTCTAAGCGAATGGAAGACATGGGGGATGCGAGTAAACTTGGATTTCTGGTTTCTACCGGGTCAAGGATGCGCTCTAACCAACTGAGCAACGGGCCTACGGAGGATCGACCCATTATACCTGAGCATTCGTGACCGACCGGCACGGCGGGGCGACGCTAGTCGTCGAGCGACTCTGACTCGATGCCGATGTTCTTTTCGCCGGCGGCTTTCTTTTCGTTGTACTTCTTCACCCAGGCGGCGAAGCTTTTGCCGGCGGCGGTGTCTTTGCCGGTGAAGGCGAGGGCCGCGATGTCGCTGTAGGCAATACTCAGCTTTTCGCGGCGATTTTTTGGAATCATACGAATGATGCAGTCAGTCAGGCCGGGTCCGTCGCTGCGGCGGTCGAAGATGTAGCCTTCGATCTTCTCTCCGGTCTTCAATGTGATCGTCAGATCGCCGCGATAATCGAAGGCCTTCTCGAGCGCATCGCGGATTTCGGCCTCGCTGGCGAGGGCAGGGATCCAACCCTCCAGGTTTTCGTGGGCAAAGCCTAGCTTTTCATCATCGGACGGCAAAGGCGTGGAATTCATATCCCGGATTGGCTACGCGTCCTGCGCGCGGCCGGGGCGTCGCCATCGACATCGGGATCATCGTAGCGGTCAAACAACGTGGCGCGTACGGTAGCGAGGAAGCCGCTGAGCGAACCAAAGGTGTCGTTCACGGCGCTGGCTTCGTATCCGCTGTGCACCATGCAATTCGCGCACTTGGGATTGCCGCTCTCGGTGCCGTAGTGTTCCCACTTCGTGTCGCGCAGAAGCTCGTCGAAGGTGTCGGCGTAGCCGTCGGAGAGCAGGTAGCAGGGTTTCTGCCAGCCGAAGATATTGTAGGTCGGCATGCCCCAGGGCGTGCATTTGTACTCGCGGCGGCCCATCAGGTATTCGAGGAACAGCGGGCTCATATTAAAACGCCACTTCTTGCGGCGGTTGCTCAGGATCTGGCGGAACAGCAACCGCGTCTTTTTCTTGCTGAGGAAGTGGTCCTGATCGGGCGCCTTGTCGTAGGTGTAGCCCGGGGAGAGCATCATGCCTTCGATGCCGAGGTCCATCATCTCGTCGAAGAACTCGCGCACACTCTTGGGCTCGGCGCCGTCGAACAGCGTTGTGTTCGTGGTCAGACGGAAACCGCGGTTGATCGCTTCGCGAATGCCTTCGACTGCCTTGTCGTAGGTTCCTTCACGGCAGACGGCGAAGTCGTGATGCTCGCGCAGGCCATCCATATGCACAACGAAGGAGAAGTACTTGCTGGGTGTGAATTCGTTGAGCTTTTCTTTCAGCAGCAGGCCATTGGTGCAGAGATAGACGTACTTCTTGCGGGCGATCAGGCCTCTGACGATGTCGGCGATCTGCGGATGCATCAGCGGCTCGCCACCCGGGATGCTGACCATGGGGGCGCCGCACTCTTCTACGGCCTTGAAACATTCTTCGGGGGTCAGGTCGGTCTTCAGGATATGGCCGGGATACTGGATCTTCCCGCAGCCCGCGCAAGCCAGATTGCAGCGCAGCAGCGGCTCGAGCATCAGGACCACGGGGTATCGCTTGCGGCCCCGCACCTTCTGCCCGATGACGTAGCTCGCCACCGTCCACATCTGGGATACGGGCACGCCCATAGTTCGCGATTATCCTTTCTGAATGAACGACTTGGCTGACCGACGACCCCGAGGCCAAACCATTTGGATGACAGCGGATGTTCTTATGATACTGAATAAAGCCCGGGCGGGCCAGTAACTTCGGGGACGGCAACCGACGCGTAGGGAAGGCGCCCTCGCCTGGCCGGGCGAGCTTTGCTTATCGCGGCTTGGTGATCGCTCCCTCTGACGCCGAGTGCACCAGCGCGGCGTACTTGGCGAACACGCCGGTGGGAAACTTCGGCCTGGGCGCTTTCCTCTCCGACAGGCGATGCTTGAGTGTTGCGTCATTTACCTCGACTTCCAGCTTTCGCTGGTTGATGTCGATGTGGACAGTGTCGCCTTCGTGCAGTGCTGCGATCGGGCCGCCCAGCGCGGCTTCGGGTGACACGTGGCCGATCATCAGGCCGCGGGTGGCGCCGCTGAAGCGGCCGTCGGTCAGTAAGGCGACCGAGTCTCCCAACCCTTCGCCCACGATCGCCGCCGTCACGCTGAGCATCTCTCGCATGCCTGGGCCACCCTTCGGACCTTCGTTGCGGATCACCACCACGTCTCCCGGCTTAATCTGTTTGCTGGTCACCGCGGCCATTGCGTCTTCCTCTGATTCGAAGATGCGGGCGGGCCCACGATGCGTGAGCCGCTCGTGGCCGCTGATCTTCACCACGCAGCCTTCGGGGGCGAGGTTGCCGTGCAGGACCACGAGGCCGCCCGTCTTCTTGAGGGGTTGGTCGAGAGGCGCAATCACAGGCTGTCCCGGTGTTTCTTTGGCGGCGTTGGCTTCGTCGGCGAAGGTCTTTCCGGTCACGGTCATGACAGAACCGTTTGCGAGTTTTCCGTCGAGGAGGCGCTTGGCAATGACGGGGATCCCTCCGGCCTTGTCGACGTCGGCAGCGACATATTTTCCGGCGGGCTTCAAATTGGCCAGCAGGGGAGTGCGTTCGCTGACCTTCTGAAAGTCATCGATCACAAGCGGCACGCCCATCTCACGAGCAATCGCGAGCAGGTGCAGCACGGCGTTGGTCGAACCGCCCGTGCAGGCTACGCCCGCAATGGCGTTGTCGAATGCCGCGCGGGTCAGAATGTCCTTCGGCGTGATGCCCTTCTGCAGGACGTTCATCACAACTTCGCCGCAGCGGAAGGCGACGTCGTCCTTACGCGGATCCATCGCGGGCACGCCATTGAAGCCCATGGGCGAGAGGCCAATGAGCTCCATCACGGTCGACATGGTGTTTGCCGTGTACTGGCCTCCGCAGGCGCCGGCACCGGGGCACGCTACGTTCTCGAGTTCGAGCAGCTCGGCGTTAGACATTTTGCCGGCGGCGTTCGCGCCCACAGCTTCGAACACATCTTGAATCGTAACGTCTTTCCCGCGATACACACCGGGGGCGATGGTTCCGCCGTAAAGCACGAGACCAGGCAGATTCATACGCGCCAGCGCCATAGCGGCGGCCGGAATCGTCTTGTCGCATCCGACTACGCAAACCACGGCGTCGAAGAGCTGGCCGCGGCAGACGAGCTCGATCGAGTCGGCAATCACCTCACGGCTGACGAGCGAGGCCTTCATTCCTTCGGTGCCCATGGTCTCGCCGTCGCTGATGGCGATGGTGTTGAACTCCATGGGCGTGCCACCGGCGGCGCGGATGCCGTCCTTCACCTTGGCCGAAAGGCGGCGCAGGTGGAAGTTACAGGGCATGGTCTCAATCCAGGTGTTGGCGACGCCAATGAGGGGCTTGCGCAGATCGTCGTCCGAGAAACCGATCGCCTTGAACATGGCGCGCGACGGGGCGCGATCGCGCCCGTCGGTGATGCCGCGACTGCGGTGCTTGGGATCCATAGGGGTAGAAGATTACGACATGGGGGCGTGAAAGGAGAAGCCCGAGAGGTCGGGAATAGCGGTTCGGGCCGCAGACATTGGTTGTGGCTGCTAGGATATTCGCCAGGGGCACGCTCACAAAAGCCAATGCCAATGCACGAGAACTCGTGACCGAAATTGTCGATGAGCCCGGTGGTGAAGCACCCTAAGTCGGATGGATGAGTTCCTCCAAACTGAGGGAATTGAGAATGTTCGTGTCGAGTATGGCTTCGCTTTGGACCGGGACCTTGCGGGCAAGCCTCAAGCACATAACGAGATTGTGCCACTCGTCAATCTGGCAGCGGTGATCATGAGAGGCCTTAACGAGGGAACCATCGAGTAACGTCTCCGTTACACTCACGGACCGTTAGATAGCCCCGAAAACACGCTGGGCGGCCCGAAGGCCGCCCAGGCAGTCCCACGATTTAAAAGCGCGTTACGCGTTAACCGCCTTCGGCTCTTCCTTCTTGGCCGGCTGCGCCTTCTTCGCGTCCTTGTCCTTGTGCAGCCACGACATCATACCCCGCAGTTTCGCGCCGACTTCTTCGATCGGGTGTTTCTTCTCAGCTTCGCGCAGCGCGGCAAACTTCTTGCCGCCCGTCTTGTTCTCTTCGATCCATTCGCGGGCGAAGGTGCCGTCCTGAATGCGGGTGAGGATTTCTTTCATCCGGGCACGCGTCTCGTCACCGACCACGATGGGGCCGCGGGTGAGGTCGCCGTACTCGGCCGTGTTCGAGATCGAATAACGCATGCGGCCGAGGCCGCCTTCGTAGATGAGGTCGACGATCAGCTTCATCTCGTGCAGGCACTCGAAGTAGGCGACTTCGGGTTGATAGCCGGCTTCGACCAGCGTCTCGAATCCCTTCTTGATGAGAGAGGTCAGGCCGCCGCAAAGCACGGCCTGCTCGCCAAACAGATCGCTCTCGGTTTCTTCCTTGAAGGTGGTTTGCAGCACGCCGGCGCGGGTTGAGCCGATACCATAGGCGTAACACAGCGCATACTCATGCGCGCGCCCAGTGGCATCCTGGTGAATCGCGAGCAGCGAGGGAACTCCACGGCCTTCGGCGTACACGCGGCGCAGCAGGTGGCCGGGGCTCTTGGGCGCGATCATGACGACGTCGACGTCGTTCGGCGGTTGAATGGTCTTGAAATGAATGCTGAAGCCGTGCGACACGCCCAGCACTTTTCCGGGATGCAGGTACGGCTCGATCTGCGATGCATAGAGTTCGCCCTGGGTCTCATCGGGCGTGAGGATCTGGATCCAGTCGGCGCGCTTGGCAGCCTCGTCGGGAGCGACGACGATCATTCCGTCGGCTTTCGCTTGCTGGGCCGAGGGACGGTTCGGATCAAGACCGACAATCACGTTGTATCCGCTGTCGCGCAGGTTCTGCGCCTGGGCGTGGCCCTGACTGCCATAGCCCAGGATGGCGATGGTCTTACCTTTCAGAGCGTTCGGATTCGCGTCTTGCTCGTAGAAAACGGTAGCCACGGGGAACTCCTCGCTGTGACAAGGTATACGACCCTTGCAAGATATCCGGATAGAGTAACAGAAGGGCGAAGCCGGAAAACCGACCGGTCGGTCGATCCGAATATCCTACGGAGTTGTCTCCATTGTGTCAAGCTGCGCGATTGATCGGCACCCGGATTTGCTAGTATGTCGGGCGTGACTCGCGAAGCGACCCTAGATTCTCGTCAGGACATCCTGCGCACCGCCGCCCGTCTGTTCCAGCAGCGCGGCTACGACGCCACTTCGATGAACGATGTGGCCGCCGCCCTCAAGCTCAGCAAGGGCGGGCTCTACCATCACTTTCAGAGCAAGGACGAGATGCTGTTCCACATCATGAACCACGCCCTCGACATCACCGAGGAACGTGTGGTGAAGGCGGTACGAGGCATCGGCGGGGCGGAAGAGCGCCTGCGCACGCTGATCCGGCTGCACATCGAGGTAGTGCTGAGTGTGCGGGACCGAGAGATCACGGTGATGCTGCATGAGAACCATCCGTTGCCGCCATCGTTGCGCAAGCAGATCAATTTGCGCAAGAAGGACTACATTCACTTTGTGGAAGGATTGATTAGCGACGTGCAGAAGCAGCGCGGTTCGAAAGGGACGGTCTCGCCGCGGGCCGCCGCGCTCGCGTTGCTCGGCATGATCAACTGGATCTACCAGTGGTATAAGCCCGAAGGCCGGCTCCAGGCGCAAGACCTGATCCCGCAGTACACCGAGTTGCTGTTCGCGGGGGCGTTTCAGTGACGACCTTCTTCGATCTGCCGACGATTTCCGCCGCACGCTCGAAGGCCCGCAAGCTTTACCAAGAATTCCTGCGTGTGCCAGCGCTCAGTGCCGGAGTTTACGTGCTGGCGGCGGGAGCGACCGATCCGCAGAAACCGCACAAGGAAGATGAGGTCTATTACGTGGTGCGCGGCCGGGCGAAGATGCAGGTAGGATCCGAGGAACAAGTCGTGAAGACGGGCAGCGTGATCTTCGTGGCGGCGGGAATCAAGCACGTGTTCTTTGACATCAGCGAGGAGCTTGAAGTGCTGGTGTTTTTTGCTCCAGCGGAGACCACCTGATTTTGTCCTCAAAACCCGACGGGCGAGGACCCTTCGGCAAGCTCAGGGCAGGCTTCCCGTCACTCCATTGACAAAGCCGACGATGAAGTCTCGCCCATCAGGGCATCGGATGCCGCCGTCATTCTCTATCATGCCGATGCAGCCCTCCGACTGGCCTGCAGTGCAGGCGATCTACCTTGAAGGCATCGCCGCGGGTAATGCAACGTTTGAAACTGAGTCGCCCGGTTGGGAGACGTGGACCTCGCGTCATCATCTTCATTCGCGGCTGGTCGCTCGCGGCGAAGGGCGCATTCTAGGGTGGGCAGCCCTCAGCCCCGTTTCTGCTCGCCAAGTCTACGCGGGGGTCGCAGAGGTTTCGGTTTACGTGGCGGGTGCGGCGCGAGGCCGCGGGATTGGCAAGGCGTTGATGGCTGCGCTGGTGGAAGCCTCAGAGGCAAACGCTATCTGGACCCTCCAAGCCAGCATCTTCCCCGAAAACATCGCCAGCATCCGGCTGCATGAGGCATACGGATTCCGCCAGATAGGACGCAGGGAGAGGATCGCGCAGCTGGCAGGCAGATGGAGAGACACCGTGATCCTGGAACGGCGAAGCCGGAGAGTTGGCCAAGGAAAGTAACGCTGGCGTCCCGCCGGCTGTCCTGAGGGCGTCCGCCCTCATCGACAGGGCTGTGCGGGTCAACTCAGGCGGACGTCGGGGCTGCGCTTTCTTTGCTAGGAATCCAGTAAATCTCTTCCCGCAGGAATTCCTTGGTAAAGCCGACACGCTGCAGGATGCCTTTGCTGTGCTCAATCATTTCGGGATGACCGCACAGGTAGCCGACGCCATTCTGGGCAGTGATTCCCCACATGTCGGCATACTTACGAATCAGCTCATCGACACGGCCGATTTCGCCTTTCCAGTCCGAGTCTTCCCACGGGCGGCTCACGGTCGGCACATACTTCAGCCAGGGGGCTTCCTCGGCGTACTTTTTCAATTCTTCGCAGTATCCGAATTCCCAGGAACGGCTGGCGCCGTTGAGCAGGTAAAGATGATGGTCTCCCTGGAACTTGCCGTCTTTCCAATCTCGATAGAGAGTTCGCACAAAACTAACGTAAGGTGCGACGCCCGTCACCGTGCAGACCAGGAGATGGTGCTTGCGGCCACTGGCGGTGTCGAGCGTGAAGCGTCCCTTGGACGCTTTGCGCATGAGCAGCTCGTCGCCAGTTTTCAGAGAATGGATCTTCGGTGTTAGTTCTCCGTGGGGGACGAGCTCGAAGAAGAATTCAACCTCCTTCTCGTAGGGAGACGACGCAATCGAGTAGGGGCGCTCCGAGCGCTTGTCCTCGCCCTCCACTCCCAGGGTGGCATATTGGCCAGGGGTGAACTTGAATTCGGCTCCCGGGTCGACGCGGATGACCCATAGCTCCGGCGCTAGATCGACGCGCTTGGTAATACGGGCTCGGTAATGCTTGTCACCCACGGTGGCCATGAAGGGTATCCGTGCTGACGGCAAGTTGCTTGGAAAAGATGTCATAGTATGCCAGAAGGTTCAGCAATCGAAAGCCCAACCCGCAATTACTCGGGCCAGTACTTAGGGCACGCATCGGGTTTTCCCGCGCCTGTCCTTGGCTTCGTTGTCTCTGGCGCATCGTCATAATGACTGTTGCGAACAGCAACTTTGACTATTCCGAACCCGCGGCAGCGGGAACTTGTGTCGTACCCTGTGTCGTTTTGACAGGGGTGATCGATGACGCCGGGGCTGTGCGCAGCAGTTCCAGGTTGGCCAGCGTCCTCTCCCACGCCTTCGGGCTGCGCTTGGTGCGGATGGGTGCGTTCAGATTCGAATAGAACCCCAGAATATTCTGCTTGAGCTGCGGCGTGACGTTCTCGAACTTCCGATCTGCAAGCTGATTCAGCAACCGCTCGTAGGCCTTGTCGGTGAGTTGATACTCCCCGGCGGCCGTGTTGCGCCCGGTATCGAAATCCCGGTTGGGGAGCTGAAGGTTCCGGGCCCGTGTTTCGCGCAGCAGTTTTGAATAATCCTCGACCGTAAGATCGATACTCTTGATGTACATGTCCTCGGTCTGCTGGGTGGGAATCTTGAAGGCGAGGGCGCTGAAGGGGCCCTTCTTGGGAATCAAGCGCAGGAAAAACGCAAGGACCCTCGTCCCGGCCCCGGGCCGGCGGTATTCTTTCCCCCACTCTTTTTCGTAGCTTTTGCGCGAGAGGTAGTAGCGGAACTTCTTTTCGCTGAAATTGGGCGTGTCTTTGATGATCGCCTGCCGACGGGCGAGGAGCGCAACCCGGGTCATTTCGGGAATCACAAGGCTGATGGAGCGGCGAAATGTTCCGATGGCCAAATCCGTGTCGTCAAAGACGTCTTTGAGATGCAATCCGTAGGTGCGGAAGAAAGTGCGATCCAGAAGGTCCTTCGAGACTTCAAACCCGATGAAGTCATGATAGCGATCCGATGTGTAACGGTTCTTGGCGACCTGCACCATGTCGAATCCGAATTCAGTTCGAATGTGGGCCTTGGGATCGTCGGCATAAGTCGCACGCTCGCCGTATTTCTTCCCGAGTTTAGGGAACTCAATGGTCACCACCCGGTTGATCGTCGGATGACCACTGTTGTCGGCTGCATAGTGCGAAAGTGCTCCCAAGGCGAATGCATATTCGTTCAGGTCCGACGATTCCTGAATCAGGGTCATGACGAAATCGCCACTCCGGACGTAGTGGGTGAGATCGCTGAAATACCTGCTGCCGAAAGGGTAGTACCCCATGTCCTGCACGACGCAGCCGCCATAAGCAAAAGCGTGTGCCTTGCGCAAATCTTCCTCAGTAGCGTCAGGGAACCGCTTCTTGAGCAGGGGCTGAATCTGATCGCCCCAGAGTAGATCGACGATTTCCTCGTGCGTGAGAACGGAGTAGGCTGGGCAGAACCGAGTGCCCAGCACTATCAGACACACCAGGAATACGGCGCGGAGTCGGTGATGCGGCACTGGCTGAAAAGCGAGGGGTATCATCGACCGTTTCCAAGCAAGCCCGTCATTGTGATGCTACGGATGCGACCCGCGCGGAATTTTATTTGACTCTGTTAGTTCCCCAACACCAGCACCACAAACGACTCGGGGACAATGGACGGACGCGGATGGGGCTGGGCCTCGGTAGGCGCCGGCGCAGGACCGAACTGTGCAGTCACCGTGTAAACCTTGTGGGTTTTGCTATCGAGAGCCATAGTGCGAGCGCCTCTCTGGGTTTTGACCGTCTCTGCTACGACAAACTTGTCGGGAGATTCTTCGCGCACCACCGACAACACGCCTTCTCCGCAGGAAGCGAAGGCGAGCCCTGCGTCGTCATCAAAGGCCGTCGCGTCGACACCACCCCCGATGGGAAGACTGGCAAGGATCCTTCCGCTGTCAGCGTCGACCACCGGCATGACTTTGTTTCCGCAGCCCACGAACAGACGGCGATTCTTCCGGTCCATGGCCAGTCCGCTGGGTTCGTCGCACCCGGCGAGGGGCCAGCGCTGTTTCTGTTTCAGTTGGACGGAGTCGAAAGCGACTAACTGATTCTTGTCTTCGATGTTCACATAGACCGTGCCTTTGCCATCACTGGCCGCGAACTCGGGCTTGCCGCCCAGCGGGATCGTACCCACGACTGCGCCTTTCTCCGCGTCGACTGCGGTCGCATCCTGGCTGCCTGCATTGAAGGTGAAGACCCGCTTGGAGGCAGAGTCGTACCAGATGGCATCGGGGCGGCTGCCGACTTTGATTTTGTTGAGCGTCTTCAGGCTCTGCAGGTCAAATACGCTGACCATGTCTTCGCGACCATTACTGGTGAAACCCTTGCCGATCTCGGGTACCAGTGCAACACCGTGAACGCCAGGAGTGTCGCTAATTTCGCCGACAGGCTTACCGGACTCGGTATCGACCACCATGACCCGGGTTGCGCGCGAGATGTAGAGACGATGAGTATCGCTGTCGGCTTTGAGATAGTCCCATCCGCCTTCACCACCCAGCTTCCAGGTATCGAGCAGGTGATAGCCAGGCGCGGAGGCGGCCAGTGCGACGGCCGCGATGAGAGCGAGCAAGCCAGCCGCGAGAATTCCTTTGTAGTGCGTCATGGGGACCTCACAGGGATGGAAATCGGGACGGGAAGAGTCTACCGAGGAATTCTGAAAGAAACCTGACTTTTTGCGGACCGATGCGTGCTCGAGTCCCGCTGTCATGGAGATTATCGTCGGACTCCGCGCCTGACGGCGCCTCCTGATACGAATCAAAAACAGCCTTGTGCTTGGGTCGTTTCTGTGGGCGCGCTTACCAGGCGCCCCTTCAAAAAGCTCAGGCAGGCCCTGGTGACAGCCGGCCAGACCCTTCGACGCGCTGCGCTCGCTCGGGGAAGGCAGCCGGTGCTGTTTCTTACGGGCAGTTGCAGGCCATGAGCATTTTGCCCAGCAGTTCTTTCAGGATCTTTCCCGAGACCATGGAGGTCAGTTCGGAAACGTCGCGGCTTGGGTTGTACTCGACGATGTCGGCCCCAACCACGGTTGCGGTGATCGAGTGCAGGTGGTCGAGCGCTTCACGCACCGACATTCCCCCCGGCTCGCGATGCGACACGCCGGGAGCGAAGGCGGGGTCGAGGACGTCCATGTCAAACGAGACGTAGACCGGGCACCACGTTTTCACTTCTTCGAGAGCCCGCTTGCGGCCGATCTCAAAGACCTCCACTCCAAACCGGGCGGCCTGTTTCTTCTGATGCGCATTCATGGTGCGAATACCGACCTGGATCAGGCGCTTCGCCAGTTTTTCTTCCATGATGCGGGCGAAGGGTGAGGCGTGCGAGCGGCGGTTTCCCTGAAAGTCGTCGTACAAATCGGGGTGCGCATCGAAGTGGATGATGGTCAGGTCTTTGAAGACCTTACCAAAGCCGCGGACGATAGGATACGTGACCGAGTGATCTCCGCCGAGGCAAACGGGGCGGCGGCGTTTTTCGAGCAGCGCGCTGACGGCCTTCTCAATCGCGGCAAACGGGTCACCACTGGTGAGCTCTACTTCGCCACCGTCGGCGTAGGCACCTTCAGCACCGACGTCGACTCCGAGTTCGGTCCACATGTTGGAAGACTCGCTGGTGAGGGCGTCGCGAATGAGGGGAGGCGCCGCCGCAGCGCCGCGCTTGTAGCTGGAGTTCTCGTCAAGAGGGATGTCCAGCAGGGTGGGAGCTCCCCAGGGACCTTTGCCGCCTTCCGGAATCGCCATCGTCGGGCCTCAGGGGAATTACCTTACACCCTCGGGGTCTCCAGGGTCGTGAAAATCCCCGCCGCCGCGGAGTTTGAGCGGGGCACCCGAGCGCACCAAAACAAAGCTGGCGCCATCCGTGGCCGGATGACGCCAACTCCGTTACTGCACCTCGCGCACGTGCCTGAGGGTTAGTCGCGCTTGGAAACAATTGCACGAACCCATTGGTTAGGGCTGGCTCTTAAGCTGATCGGCGATCGGGGGTTCGGGCTGAGGGGTCGCCGTGTGGACGGAAGAGATCGGGTCCGCGGCGATGATCTTGTAGTTCCGGTACTCGATTGAGAGTTCGGCGTGGCCGCCAAACCGCATATAGCTGACCGTGTGGTTTTCCGCAGGTAGCCAGAAGTCCCCAACCTTCTGATAGCGGTGCTTGACCTCGGTGTGCTTGATAAAGAAAGAGGGATTCTGCGCGGGCTCGGCCTCAATGCGGACGACGGCGAAGTCCGTAGCGTCGACCCAGATCGTGCCGCGGTATAGAAACCTGTTCCTGGTTCTGGGAATGACCGCGAGCACGTATTGATTGCCCTCGGCAGTGTGTTCAAACCCTTTGATTTGGAACGAGTAGTTGGACTCGTTTAAGGCACTATGGTCCTGATCTTTGGCGGCTTCGCGCTCGCTTTCGATCATGCGCTTGAAGACACGATCGAGAAGGAATTTTGATCCCGACGAAGAAATAATCTTGAACTCTTTGCTGGAAGGCGCCTGGTAATCGATCTGCACGACCATCTCCGCGTCGAGGCTTTTGGGAAAGCCGCGATGATGGAGCGTGTAGGTCCTGGTTCCCTCGAACTGACGCAAGGCCGCAGCCCGCGTCTGGTTCCGGGCCTCCAGGTTATGCACAACTTCCGCAGCGCTTAGTTGCTGCGGCAATCCGTCGTCGGTTTTGGACAGAGCCACGAGTGCTGGTACTAGCAGGAAGACCACTCCGGCGAGGTTCAGAAATCCTTTGCGCGCTGCCTTGGCGACCAGCCGTGACACCATTCCATCCTCCACCGAAAGTCAAAAACTTCAAACCCCCGCCCACCCGGGAATCGCCCCGCCTCGAACTCGCCGGACTTTCTTGTCTGCCGGGAGCGCGCCTCGCAATCCACGTTCGTACCCAGCGTACACAGATTCGAAAACTTTGTCCCAGGATGCAGCAAGTGCCTGTTGGCGGGCCGCCGTGCGCATCTGGGCGCGCAGTTCCGGCTGGCGTGCCAAGTCCATGACGCGGTAGCTGAATTCGTCGAGGCCTCTCGCCACAAATCCGGTCTCGCCCTCTCGTACGATGAACCGTGGTCCTCCACGGTCACTCACGAGTGCGGGAACGCCTGCGGAGAGAGCCTCCAGCACGACATTTCCGTACGTGTCGGTGAGGGAAGGGAAGACGAAAACATCCATGTTGGCGTAGGCGCGGCCGAGTTCCGCGCCATGCAGCACGCCGGGGAACTCCGCGCTCTGCAGATTGGCGCGCAGCCACTGCTCTTCTGCTCCCTGCCCGATAATCCGGAAGCGAAACTTCGTCAGCCCTGCCTGGATTAAGGCGTGTTCGAGATCGACAAGCATACGGACATTTTTCTCGACGCTGAGACGTCCAACAAAGCCGATTATGAAGGTGCCGCCGCGGCGGTCGCGACGGGCCGGGTCAAAGATTTCGGTGTCGACGCCTCGTTCCATCAGGAAGCAAGGTTTCCTGGTGCCTCGCTCCAGCAGTTCGATCAACTCGGGATTGGGCGCGTACAGGATCTGCGCGATGTGGTAAAAGCGCAGAGTCGCCAAAAGGCTGTTTTGGCGAATCCACCCGCCAGCCTTGCATGCCATGTTTTCGGGCAGCCAGCGAAGAAGGCTGTGGAAGCGCTGCTGCGCGTACTGATGCAGGTTTGTGTGCCAGGATGCGGCCAGTGGAATGCGAAGCCGATGCGCGACCAGAGCTCCAAGGATTCCAACCTCGCTCGGACCGGTAATGTGCACGACGTCGGGGTCAAATTCCCGGACTGCCTGTTCCACGGGCTTGAGATGCCGGCAGAATCCGAGATCGAAATCGTGCCGTTTGTCGATTGCGAACGACAAGAAGCCGCGAGGAAACGCCAGCCGTCCCGGAAAACGCTCGCATCGCCTGCCTCCGGTCACGCCATGGATGACCAAGAACGGCAACCCGCGCCGCCGCGCAAAGGCTTCGAACTGGCGGCTCGTGTTGGCGACGCCGTCTACCTCGTCGTAGGTATCGGGGAAGAAGGCGACGCGCAGGGTCTCGCCGGCAGGATCGCTTATCACCGCTGCACCTCACTGACCTTCGTCGAGGGAAAAGCGAAGTTCCCGCGCCGGCGTGCCGAACGTTTTCTGTAGAGTTCGCCGCACGGAGTCGACTTCAAAGAGCCGGAATCCAGCCAGCACAGCCTCGATGAAGCGGGGAGTGCGCTGCCACAGCGTCCAGATAGGCCGCATGGCACCAGCGCTGTTGGGGTGGAAGGTGCGTTCATCCCAGCGCCGCCAGCCTTCGGGGAATTCGGGGTATTCGCGAATGATGTCAAGCAGCGTCTGTACGATGCGCAACCGGTGCGGCTCGGCGTATTGGGGCATGAACAGCACGTGGCTCAGGCGTTTCGCGCGAATCTCATGTGTGAACTCGGTGAAGGTTTCGGCTTGGGTGAGGTTGAGGACCGCGCTGGGTTCGCATCCGTGACGGTCGCCGCCGGCGATCACGATCTGGTTCCAGCCCTCTGCGAGCTGCACGACGCGCTGGTTCTCCTCCCAGGAGCGAAGTCCACCCAGCTCCAGCGCGTGAACAAACATTCCGTAGTTCGCCAGAAAACCCCCGACGGTGTGCGAGTGGCGCGCCGCTCCGATGTGCGCGAGGTCCCACATGGGATGGTTCAGCACGATCAGAACATCAGGTAGTTCATGCAACCTTGCGAGCAAGCCATCGAGCTTCTCCTCTGCAGGATTCGCCGTGAACGCCAGCAATTGCTCCATGATTCCTTGCGCTTTGGCGGAAGGCAGGTTGTGGATGCCGATATGGAGGACGGTGTCGCGGAAGGGGACACTCCACTCGGTAGAAACGGGGATCTGCCGCGCTTCGGGGACGACGCGCAGCAACATGGGCGCCTCAATGTTGTCGTGATCCGTGAGTGAAACCATTCCTGTCAAGTTGAGCTTCGCTTCGATCTGATTCCGCTCGGCGAGAAACGCAGCGAGCGGGGGCATAGGAGGCGTCCAGTAGGCGCGGTGAAGGTCGAGACGGATGTCGGATTTTCTTTGTGCCTCGCGGTCTTTGGCTGCTAGGGCGTGCCGCAAAAGGGGGTGGCGGTTGGCGAACTCCGCGATGAAATACAAACTTTCGCGGGAACGGTTGGTGTGGCCGTGCAATGAGACGGCAGCGCGATAAGGGCGAGCCGCGTCGGGTTCTCTCCACAGGTAGGTTACTTTGCGTTGCAAATCGCCTCCTCAGGACTCCCGGATTGTGCGGTCGCGCTCATAATGGCAAACGAACATTACAGAAAGATTACGTTTCAAACATTTCTTGATGATTTTGTTTTTAACTTGCTTTTAACCAGCCGCGGAGGCAAGGCTGGCTAGGATGACGCGAGTGGGAACTTTGTTGGCCGACAATCTTCGCGAATCGTACGTTGCCCCCGAACCGACACGGGGGCCGTGGATCCATGATGTTCTGCGGGACCTCGCGCTGCATCCTGTCCGCTTCATTCGCGTCTGGAACTGGAAATCCGCGCTCCTGAGCGTGGTGTTGCGTGGCCCGATCTTCGTGATCGCCAGTGTTCGCCGGGGATGGGAAGCGGCCGGTTCGGCACTGCTGGTGGAGTCGGTATTCTGTGCTCTGACGGCCGGCTTCTACGGCACCGTGGTGCAGGCCCTGCGGGACGCGCAGCCTGCGTGGCTCAACGGCTTGCTAATAACTCTCGTGATGCCTGCCCTCTTCCAGGGGCTGGAATACTTCATGCAGCGCATGCACGGAACCCCTCATCTGCGCGCCGCTGAGATTGCGTCGGTGATCGGCGGGGCGCTGTCGGCGCTCTTCAACTGGTATGCCATGCGGCAAGGTGCGTTGCTGGTGGGCAAGGAGGGCAAGACTCTCGCCGGAGACGTAATGCGGTTTCCGGTGCTTCTCTATAACTTTGTCTTATTACCGATACGCTGGATTGCGAGACGTTAGGAAAAACAGGGAACGCGATCCTGTGCGCTCCCGCATTGCTGCACAAAACTCAGAACTCGTAGCGCAAGGCGAACTGCATGACTCGCGGCTGCGTGAGCAAGCTCGAATAGGTGCCGAATTGTGTGGGAGCTTGTTCGATCGATGTGATCTGAGAACCAACTCCCTGAGCGTTGAAGCGCACCTGGTTCAGCACATTGAACACTCCCCAGGTGAATTGCAGATTGTGACTTTCTTTAATTCGCCAGTTCTTGATAAGGCTGAGGTCAAGCTCGGCATATCCCTGCCCGCGCATGATGTTTCGAGAGCCGCCGCTGCCGGGAAAGGGAATCCCAAAAGTGGCCTGTGCCACGGAGGGGTTGGCGAACATCGTGACGGACCCGTTCGATTGCCTATAGACGCCGGTGTGCGGCTTCGATCCGAACAGTTGCGCGAGGCCAGTATATTGCCAGTCTGTGGGCCAGTTCTGGCCAACGTCGACACTGAACGGGAAGCCGGAGGTCCAGCGGCCCACGCCGCGCAGTGCCCAGCCACCCAACGTATCGTTCGACACGGATCCGGGTTTGCCGCCGAAACGGCGTCCACGGCCATAGGGCATCTCCACCACCCAGTTGGCATTCAACTGGTGCGTGAGGTCGAAGTCGGAGACCGAGCGTTGCGTATTGGGACTGAAGGCGTTCTCCAGGCGGCTACCTACCAACCCGACGTTCTGATAGCCGACCAGTGCGAAGCCCACGCGCGAGGCGGTGGAGGTGATGTCGATCGACTTTGAGAAGGTGTAGTTCAGGTCGAACTGCAGGCCATTGCTGAACTGCTTGCGCAGGGACGCCTGCAGCGCATTGAAGTTGGAGTTGCCGACAGAACTCCAGGCATACGCAGAGAACGCCTGGTTGTTTAGATATTTGCCCTGGCCAGTGCCCATCAGTCCGGGGGGACCGTTAAAGAAGATGGGGAACGTCCCCGAAGGACCACCCGTCTCCTGCAGGTCGCCGTAGAGATCGATATCAGCCAAACCGACAATTTCGTTCCCGACATAAGCGCAGTTCGGATTGTAGTAAACGTCATACACCGCCTGGATCAGGCTAAGCCCGCCAGGAACCGTACCTCCACAGAAGCTGCTGTAGGAAGTCGAGTTGTTAATCAGCCCAGGCAGCACGTTATGCCAGTAGGCAGCGGCAGGGCCGACGGCTGCGTCATTGACGTTAGCGAGAGTCTGGTTATAGGTCATCGAACCGTTGGCGATGGCCGTGGAGTTGGCGCGTGCCACTTTCGAGATTGCGGTAGCTGCCTGGTAGTAGTCGTACTTGCTTTGCGGGTCGACGATGTCAAGGGGTTGATTGAGATCGCGTTGGGTTAGGAGGTGCCCTCCGAAACGGCCGACGTAGGAAAGTTGCAGCGAGAAATGTGCGGGCAATTCGCGGCCCACCGAGAAGTCCACAAGATACGAATGGGGCGTTTTCAGGGTATCGTCCATCGCCCACAGGTTTGCTTCGGAGTTGAGAGGCACTGGTTGTTGCGGTGCCCAGGCGGGCGCTGGCGGCAGAAATGGTGTACCGAGGCCGGGCTGCAGATCGGTGGGAATGGCGTTCGGGCCGAAAACTCCTCCCGCGACGGTTACGCGTGGCAGGTGAGCGACGTCGTCGATACCGCTCTGGCAGCAGGTGTTCTGCAACGTGTAGGCGAATCCTCCAGGAGCATATTGGTCGAGCGCATTGAGTAACTGAAAACCGGGGCGATCGTAGACCATGCTAAAACCGCCACGGATGACGGTCGCATCGTGGTCGCCGAAGAGCTTCTTGCCCAGACCGCCACTGGGGCGAAGCGAGTACGCGACAGAGACGCGCGGGGCAAAATTGGTTTTGCTGAGCGAATAGAAGTCAGGGCCGTGATTGGCCGGGCCGCCGGGGATGAAGGTGATGGAAGGCTCGGACGTGTATCCGAGACCTTGTTTCATGTTGGCCACGTTGGTGGCGAACTGCTTGCCCAGGCTGAACTGAGAAGCCACCTGTAAACCGTTGGTCTCGTGGGGCGGTGGAAAGATCGACCAGCGCAGGCCATAGGTGACGGTGAGATTGGGTTTCAGGCGCCAGGCGTCTTGCGCGTAAAGCTCGTACCAGTTGAGCGCGTAATTGCGTTTCATGGCGACGCCCTGACCCAGCAGGGTGCCCGCTTTGTCGTAGTTATACTGCCCCACAAAATCCGAAACGATACCCATCAGACCGATGATGGGACGATCGTAACCGGCCTTGAAGGAAAGATCGACCCCGGGCAAACCGTGAGCCGCGGGGTCCATGGGCGTGCCCGTGTTGGCGAGGCCGGTGGGCGACATCCAACTGGAGGTGCCGAGGGTGAAGTTGTTGGAGTGAAGGAAGCTGACTCGCGGGTTACGGGCAAACCCGAGGTTGGCCCCAAACTGGAGGGAATGCGTGCCTCGGGTCCACGAGAAATCGTCGCTGAAATTGTGTAGCGGCACGCGGAAATTCGAGCTGTATGTGAAGCCCTGATCGAGGCCGATGAACGTGTTGGCGGGCACATTGGTGTTGCCGAGGACTCCATAACTGGCGCGGGTAAACCCGTAGTGAAAGCTGTTCACCGTGCTGGAAGAGATCACCGCGGTGTAGCCCACCCCGAAGCCCTTGGCGTGATCGTCAACGACAGTTCCGGGGGCAGCCCCGGGCAGGAAGGGTTCGGTCAGGCTGCACCGCGGTGATCTCTTCCAGCACGGTGAACAGCTTTCACTG
>Ga0182037_10000041_pt1 | contig 49055 bp, 38 predicted proteins | sample sta12Cox44000082_FD_125974 | JGI IMG/M metagenome (GOLD analysis project Ga0182037, IMG submission 125974) | Lab enrichment of tropical soil microbial communities from Luquillo Experimental Forest, Puerto Rico - statoxic.12C.oxic.44.000.082 | ecosystem: Environmental > Terrestrial > Soil >... | reverse complement strand
TGACAGCGTACGAGGCGGTCTACCGCTCCCTGCAGGATGGCATGACACAGGTTGAGGTGGGACGCTGGATCGAAGCAGCGCACAGCCGGCTGGGTTTTCCCGGGGACGCGCTGGTCGAGGTGGGCGAATTCTCCGCGTTCCCCCACGGATCGACACAGCCGCAAGTCATCCGCGCCGGAACACCGATCCTGATTGACGGTGGATGCAAGGTGCAGGGGTATCAATCCGACATCACTCGAATCCTGGTTCTGGGAGCAGCTCCGGACCGGGTGAAGAAGGTGTTCGACATCGTGCATCGCGCCCAGGCAACGGCCCTGACGACGGCCAGGCCGGGGGTGGAATGCGGCGCGGTGGATGCGGCTGCGCGCAAGGTGATTACCGACGCGGGATATGGACCGGATTACAAATTCTTCACGCACCGCGTCGGCCATGGCATCGGGATGGATGGCCACGAGTGGCCCTACCTGGTGCGCGGCAACACGGTGAAAATGGCGCCGGGCATGACATTCAGCGATGAGCCGGGAATCTATATCCGGGGCGAGTTCGGGGTTCGCCTCGAGGACGACATGCACGTTACGGAGAACGGCGCAGAGCTGTTCACGCCGCAAAGCCCGTCGCTGGATGCGCCGTTCGGCAAGCCCTCCTAAGCGTCGGCGTCTGGCAGACGGTGAGCGCCGGCGGGACGCCGGCGCTACGTTGTTGCCACTGGATGCGGGGACAGGTGATCCATCTGTTTCTTGACAGCGACGCTCAAACGGTAGATGCCTTCACGAATCTGTTCGGGCGGGGCGGCGGAGAAGTTCAGCCGCATGTGCCGCATCGCCTCCTCCTGGTGCCCGTTGGGTGCATAGAAGCAGTCGCCGGGAACAAACGCAACGTTCTGCTGCACCGCGGTCTTGAATAGCTCATCGGTCTTCATCCCAGGAGGCAACGTCACCCACAGGAAAAGTCCGCCTGCGGGACGTGTCCAGGTGACCGCGGGCGGGAAATTCTTGGCCAGAGCTTCGAGCATCACGTCGCGGCGCTCGCGATAGACACGTCGAATCAGTTTCACGTGTTCGTCGAGGAAGTTGTCACGCGCGACCTCGTAGGCAACCATTTGCCCAAAGGTAGAGCTGTGGAGGTCGGCGCCCTGCTTGAGCTGAACCAGCCTGCTGATGACCTCCGGCGGCGCAACAATCCAGCCGAGGCGCAGGCCCGGGGCCAGCGTCTTGGAGAAGGTGCTCAGATAAATGACATTTCCGATTGAGTATCCGGCATCGCGGCGAAGATTCTCGCGGTCGAGCACGACCAGCGGCGGCAGATGTTCGCCTTCATACCGCAGCTGTCCGTAAGGATCGTCCTCGACGATCGGGATGCCGTACCTGTCGGCGAGCAGGACGAGCTCATGGCGGCGTCCTTCGGAAAGCGTGGTGCCGCCTGGGTTCTGAAAATTCGGCAGCACGTACATGAACTTCGGGCCGGAGCGCAGGGGCGCTTCCAGAAGATCAGTGCGCAGGCCGTCGTGGTCGCTGGGCACGCTGAGATAATCCGCTCCGTACACGTTGAAGGCCTGCAGCGCGCCCAGGTAGGTGGGAGCTTCGACCAGCAGGCGATCGCCCGAGTTGACGAACAGCTTGCCAATCAAATCCAGCGCCTGCTGAGAGCCCGACGTAATGAGGACGTTCTCCGTCTTCGCCTTGATGCCGTAGCGTGCGATGTGGCGGGCAATCAGCTCGCGGAGAGGCTCATACCCTTCCGTAGCCCCATATTGCAGGGCCACCTGCGACTGCTTCTCGAGGACCTTGGCGCAGGCTTCTCGGAAGCGCTGAGTGGGGAATACCTCAGGCGCGGGCAGGCCCCCGGCGAAGGAGATGACCTCCGGGCGCTGCGTGAAGTTCAAGAGCTCCCGGATGGCGGAACTTTTTACCCCCTTGGTGCGCTGTGCATACCGTGAAGTCCAGGCCGTCGACATGGGTGCCTCCCTTTCTATGGTAGACGACGCGGTCAAACCCTGGACGTGATGCGAAATACGGCTGGAGTGACCAAGATCACGGTAAATGGTGACTGGAGCGAGGCTGATACATCCTCCAATTTTCCCGGCCTCGGCGAAGCGCCTGAAAAAATTTTGATTCCCCCCGGCCGTCCATGGCAACTAAGCGGTAGTTGCGGAAAAATGCCCCTTCGGTGACTGTGCTGAAGGGCAAGTGCTGGTAGACTCAGGGATCGGTAAAAGGGTAGGCCCGCGGACAGAGAGGTCCGCGGCGGGGGAGGAACAAGCGCTCCGCTTGCGAGACCAGCGAGACCAGGTGCAGTTTGGCACGAATCCCGATCCATCACCAGGACTGGCGACACGCGATCGGAGTCGATCTCGTGCCGCATGTGTCGTTCGGCTGGTGCTCGGAGCGATTTCCGTTCTCGTGGCGGGAACCGCGTCCGCCTAAGTTTCGCCCGGTCCGCTGGCACGCCAACACGAGTCCCTGGACAGCCTGACGCACTGCACCGACTGCCACAAGATCGGCGGCGGACAACCCCAGTTCAAATGCATCGGCTGCCACTCCGACATCGGTGCGCGGGTGGCGGCAAAGCGAGGACTGCACGGGTCGTATCACATCCCCGCGGGGTCGAGCCAGGAGTGCGTGCGCTGCCACTCCGATCACAACGGTCTGAACTTCCAGCTGGTCAAGTGGGATCCCAGTCCCAACAAGTTCAATCACGGCGAAACCGGCTACGTGCTTGAGGGCAAGCACGCCGGACTGGCCTGCAACAAATGCCACCTGCCCGATCGGATTCCCGCGCCCGAACGCGCGAACATCAAGATGAAGGATCTGAGCAAGACCTTCCTCGGGATTCCGCAGACTTGCACCGCTTGCCACAAGGACTTCCACGAAGGACGGCTGGGGCCGAACTGCATCCAATGCCACAACTTCGTCGACTGGAAAGACACCTCCGGCAAGTTCGACCACAACAAGACGCGCTACCCGCTGACCGGGCTGCACGTGCAGGTGAAGTGCGAGAAGTGCCACACCCCTGACGCCGCCGGCGTACCCCGCTACAAGGGACTGCCCTTCGGCAAGTGCGACGATTGTCACGCTGATCCGCACAAGGGCAGCTTCAAGGACAAGGCGTGCGCAACGTGTCACAACACCGGTGGCTGGAAACACGTATCGACCGGCGGACTGGCCAGCAATTTCGATCACTCCAAGACCAAGTACCCGCTCGAAGGCAAGCACGCTACCGTGGAATGCGAGGCTTGTCACATCAAGGGCGACTTCAAGAAAGAACTGGCCTTCGCCAAGTGCACCGACTGTCACAAGGATGAGCACCAGGGCCAGTTCGCCAAGCGCAAGCCTGACGGAATCGAGTGCTCCAGTTGTCACAACCTGAAAGGCTGGAAGCCGTCCTTATTTGACGTGAAGGCGCACTCTAAGACGGACTATCCGCTCATCGAAGGACACGCCAAAGTCGAGTGCGACAAATGCCACACGCCCAAGGGCAAGGACACGATCTTCAAGATCGCGAGCTTTAAGAAATGTACGGATTGCCACATGGACGAGCACGACAATCAGTTCGCGGGCAAACCGTACGAAAACCAGTGCGACCAATGCCACAACCTGAAGGGATATAGTCCTTCCACGTTCACACTAGCGCAGCACGAGAAGACGCGCTTCGAGCTTACCGGTGGACACATTGCGGTGCCCTGCTCCGATTGCCACAAGCTTGCCGACAAGAACCAGCCGAAGTCAAAGATCCCCTATCACTTCGAAAACCTGTTGTGCACGAGCTGCCATGAGGATGTGCACAAGGGGCAATTTAACGAGCGGATGGCGAAGCTGGGCAAGAATGGCAAGCCGGTGGGGTGCGAAGCGTGCCATTCCACAAAATCCTGGCACGAACTCGACGGCTTCGATCACAGCACGACATCATTCCCGCTGCAGGGCGCACATCGCGCGGTGGCCTGCATCGACTGCCACAAGCCAGAGAATATGGAGACCCGGCTGACGAACGTGGACTTCAAGAAAGCTCCGCAGAGGTGCCAGGAGTGCCATGAAGACGTGCATGCCGGGCAGTTCACCAAGTTCTTCGCCGACAAAGTGACCAATTGCGAAGACTGCCACAATGCGACCAAATGGAAGCCCTCCACCTTCGATCACGACAAACGCACCGCGTTTGCGCTGGAAGGTGAACACCGCAACGTCGCCTGCTCAGCCTGCCACAAGCTGTTCAAGGACGTTGACGGCAAGCAGGTCCTTTACTATGCTCCTACGCCAAAAGGCTGCGCCGACTGCCACGGTCCTGAAATAAAGCCGCTCAAAAAGAGCTAGCGGCCAGTGGAACAATCCATTTCATTTTGAGAATAACGAGCCAGGGGGGTACAGTTTTTTGTACATTCTCAGGACTTTAACTTAAGGTGGATCTGGGAAAAAATGCGCTCCGACTGCAGAAGTTACCTTTTTTGACAGTGATTTCATGCCACATCCCGCGCTGGGAGCGGGTTTTACGGTGTTACGAAAAGTTGCACAGGGTATGTACTTGTGTAACCTTCCACAACAATTCTCAGGTGCATAAGCTTGCTGGACGTTGGATTGCTGTCTCTTTTCATAACCTTTCACAGGGCTTACGTGCCGAACTAAGCGTTTGCTTGAGTAGAAATCTCTACGTGCGGAGTGGTTGCTGCTTTGGGATTTGCGCTCCTTCTTCATTTTGTTGTCGCGTTCGCGATGCTGCCCGGCGGTCAACCGACTGCGGGTCAGGGGCAATCCTCCGCAAACACTCGGAGTCCGCACGGTAGTCTGAGTATTCCCTGCCAGAACTGTCACACGTTAAGTGGCTGGAAGCCCATCCGTGCGGTGCCGGAGTTCGATCACAACACCACGAAGTACCCTCTGCGCGGCATGCACGAGGGCGTGGCTTGCACGCAGTGCCACATCAAGCCGGTGTTTACCAATGTAGGCAAACTATGCGCCGACTGCCACGCTGACATCCACAAGGGCCAAATGGGCGCCAACTGCGAACAGTGTCATTCCGTCAAGGGTTGGCATGTTTCGGTGCAGCAGATTAACCAGCACCTGAACCGGTTCCCGCTGATCGGCGCGCACGCCACCGTGGACTGCGACTCCTGCCATAAGGGCGCAGCCGTGGGGCAATTCCAGGGACTTTCGACGCAGTGCATTTCCTGCCATCAAACTGATTTCATCAACACCAAGTCCATAGGCATCGATCACGTCCAGCTGAAACTCTCCACGCAGTGCGAGCAGTGCCACTCGATGGACAACTGGATGACCACGAAGTTCGACCATTCCGTCACGGGTTTTGCCTTGACCGGGGCGCACGCAACCCTGGACTGCAGCGCCTGCCACGCGGGTGGCAAGTTCAACACCGTACAGGCTACTTGCGTTGGCTGCCACTTGGCGGACTTTAATAAGACCAACAACCCGCCGCACGCACAGGCCGGCTTCCCCAACACCTGCCAGAATTGCCACAACACCAGCGCGTGGGACCCGGCGACCAACTTCGATCACAACACGTTCACCAAGTATCCGCTGATCGGCGCGCACGCGACTGTGCCCTGCGCGCAGTGCCACATCAACAACCAATTCGTGGGCACGCCGACGGACTGCTTCTCGTGTCACCAGAAGGATTTCACGAACGCGACACAGCCGAACCACGTGCAGTCCGGATTCCCGCACAACTGTACTCAGTGCCACAACACAACTTCGTGGATGAATGCCACGTTTGATCACTCGACAACCGGCTTCCCGCTGACCGGCGCTCATACGACGGTGCAGTGCGCCCAGTGCCACGTAAACGGGAATTACAATCTGACTAGCACGAATACCGCCTGCGTCAGCTGCCACCTGAAAGATTTCCAGGGAGCCACTACTCCGAATCACGTGCAGTCGGGTTTCTCGCAGACTTGCGAGCAATGCCACAACACGACCTCGTGGACCGGCGCCAGCTTCAACCACTCCACCACCGGATTTACCCTGACCGGTGCCCACACCACGCTACAGTGCACCCAGTGCCATAACACGACCTTCAGCCCGAACGGCGCCTACAACCTGACCAGCACCGCCTGCGTGACCTGTCACTTGAAAGATTTCCAGGGCACCACGAATCCGAACCACGTGCAGTCGGGCTTCCCGCAGACTTGCCAGAATTGTCACAACACGACCAATTGGACGGGTGGCAGCTTCGATCACTCCACCACCGGCTTCACGCTGACCGGCTTCCACACGACCCTGCAATGCGCGCAGTGCCACACCACGGCCTTGTTCCCCGGGGGAGCCTACACGATCCCCAACGGCACCTGCATCCAGTGCCACCAGACCGATTACAACGGCACCACGAATCCGAATCACAAGCAGTCTGGCCTCCCGACGGCTTGCGAGCAGTGCCATAGCACTACGAACTGGCTGGGCGCGGTCTTCAATCACGCCTCGACCGGGTTCACGCTGACCGGCTTCCACACGACCCTGCAATGCGCGCAGTGCCATACCACGGCCTTATTCCCCGGCGGGGCATACACGATCCCCAATGGGACTTGCATCCAGTGCCACCAGACCGATTACAACGGCACGACCAGTCCCAACCATGCGCAGGCGCAATTCCCGACGGCGTGCGAGCAGTGCCACAACACGACGAACTGGGGAGGCGCGACCTTTAACCATTCGAGTACCGGCTTTACTCTGGATGGAGCGCATGCCGCGCTGCAGTGCACACAGTGCCACAACACGTCATTCCAGGGTGGCCCGTACAGCTTCCCCACGCCTACCCCGTGCATAAATTGCCACCGGACGGACTACACCGGCACGACCAATCCGAGCCACGTGCAGGCTAATTTCCCCACCACCTGCCAGACGTGCCATACCACGACCAACTGGCTGGGTGCGACTTTCAATCACGCTTCCACGGGTTTCACCCTCACCGGGTTCCACACGACCGTGCAGTGCGCGCAGTGCCACACGGCGTCGTTCCAGGGTGGCCCATATAATTTCACTAGCGCGACGGTGTGCTATACCTGCCACCAGGCGGACTACAACGGAACGACCAATCCGAACCACGTGACGTCCGGATTCCCGACGGCGTGCGATCAGTGCCACACCACCACCAACTGGCTGGGTGCGACCTTCAATCACGCTTCCACGGGGTTCACGTTGACCGGGTTCCATGCGACGATGACGTGCACGCAGTGCCACAATACGGCGTTGTTCCCGGGTGGGGCCTACACGATTCCGAATGCGTCGTGCATCCAGTGCCACCAGGCGGATTACAACGGCACCAATAATCCGCCGCACGCGACCGTCGGTTTCCCGACCACGTGCGACACCTGCCACAATTTCACCAACTGGCTGGGCGCAACCTTCAATCACGCCACGACGACGTTCCCCTTGACGGGATATCACGCGACCAACGTGACCTGCGCCCAGTGCCACGTGAACAACAACTACACGACGCTGCCGACCGCGTGCGACGGCTGCCACGATGCGGACTATCAGGGTACGACGAACCCGAACCATGCCTCGGCCGGCTTCCCGAAGACCTGCGATACCTGCCACACCACGACGAGTTGGGCTGGGGCGACGTTCAATCACACCTATTTCCCGACGAATCACGGGAACGCGAACGGTGTGTGCGCGACGTGCCACACGAATCCGAGCGACTACAGTGTGTTCCAGTGCACCGGATGCCATGGCAACAACAACGCCAACAACTTCCAGCACCCGAACGTCAGTGGCTATGTTTATAACAGCGTGAACTGCTACCAATGCCACAAGAATGGCAGCGGCGGTTAACGAAGTGAGAGCAGGAAAGCTGGTGGAACCGGGAGTGCCTCCGGTTCGGCGAGTAATCAGCAGTAACTTTCCCCCCGCGGGCGAACATTGCCCGCGAGTTATGAGGTCTGATGAAAACGCGGCTTCTTCTCGTGCTCCCGCTGCTGGCCTTGCTGGCAGCTGCGCAAAGCACGGCAGGCGGCGCGGCTGAGATCGAGCAGTTGCAGGTGAAGCGTGAAGGTGCGGACGTCACCATCCAGGTGGTCCTCACTGGTTCGGTGAAGCCCTCCGTAGAGACGGCGATCAATCCGGACAGGCTTGTGCTTGTGCTCCCCGGTACGATTGCCGACGCAAAACAAAAACATTTTCCGCTGGACACCAACGGCGTACGCGCCGTACGCATGGGGTTGAACAGCGCCAATCCACCTGTGACCCGCGTGGTCGTGGACCTGGATGAGGCACATCCTTACACGCTCAGTGCTGACGGCAAGACGATCACCTTGCGCGTGCAAGGTCCTGAGACCGCGACTGCTCGCCGTAACGGCGCCGCTCCTGCCGCCTCGGCCCCGCTGATCGGCGTTTTCCGCCGCAAACCCGAGCCGGTCCCCGACACATCGAGCACCGCGGCCCAAGCGCCAATCCCGGTGCCACCCAAGTCTCCGCCGATCAATTTCCCGGACAAGAAGCCTGCGGCAACGGCACAGGCCCCTGCCTCCTCGCCCATCTCCACTCCCCCAGCAACGCGTCCGAAGCTGGGCAGCCTGCAGGAGGGAACGGTATTTCCCGGGATGGGAACTCCAGGCGCGGGCCGTGTTCCCGCGGCGCAGAGTGCGGCATCAGTTCCAGCAAATACAGTTACGGTCCAGAACTCGGAACCGGCATCCGTTCTGACGCCTCCAGCGACTTCGACCATGGCGGTAACGACCAAGTCAGGGTCAAGCGCACCGAGCAGCGCGAATGCGGGATCCGGCATTGCCGTTAGCACCAGCACACCGACAACGGTGAATCCGTCCAAGCCGGCGACGCAGGCTCCGACCAGCACGACGGCAAGCGGCGTCCAGAGCACTTCATCGGCGGTTTCACCGAAGCAAGAGGCATCTTCTGCGACGACGGTGGCCGGGACTACTGCATCCACCGCGTCCTCGAGCGCATCGGCGCCGAGTTCAGCCGGGTCGCCGAACATCACCTCCAAGGTGCTGTCGGCAACGGTCGCTCCAGCTTCGAATACGCCCGCTGCGAACGCTCCCACCAACGAGACCGCAGTTTCGAGTCCTGCTACAAACGCGGCCGCCACCAACGGGACCGCGGTTTCGAGTCCTGCTACAAACGCGGCCGCCACTCCAACGAACGACACAGCGCCTTCGTCGACAGCGAAGTCGAGCGCGCCAGCGTCGTCTCCAGCGGCTGCAGCCAATACGCAGGCCGCTGTGGGTAATCCTCTGCCGGCTGCTGCCGCACCGGCCGGCACGCCTGCTGCTATGGCGGCAGCTAATCCCCTGGGATCGGCAGCCACACCTTCCTCTTCCGTTGACAGCTCTGCCGCCACGGCCGCCACGGCCACTACGGCTGCAGCGGCAGCCACGAGCACGACGGCGAATCCTCCGAGTGCGCCGGCGAAGCCACCCGCGATGGAAAGCAGTGTGGGGGCAATCCAAGGAGCTTCGGTTTCAAATCCGCTCGGCCTAGCACCGGGAGAGACCGTCCAGATGGCCGAAGTTGAGGAAACTCCGGCACCGACGACGGCAACACCGGCCGAGCAAGTTCCCACAATTGCGATGGATGTGACCGCCGACAAAGTCACAGAAGCCGCGAGCGAGCCAGTCAAGAAGCCGACCACCCTGATTGCCACGGCAGTCGAGCCCGACCCTGTGACCGCTCTGGCTCTGCGGGCTGCACATCCTGACTTTCGGACGGCCTTCAAAGTGAAGTACGTCGCGGCCGGCGCTGCCTATCTCGATGGTGGACGCGCCGCCGGGCTGAGCGAAGGCATGAAGCTGGTGGTTCGTGAAACCCGCACCAGCGCAAACATCGCTGCTGCGGACGGGAATCCCGACGAGGTCGTGGCGGAGTTGGAAGTAACCTCGGTCGCAGAAGCATCTGCAGTCACCGATGTCCACACGCCCAAGCGCGACGTGAAGCCCGGCGATTTGGCGTATCTCTCGGCTCAGGACGAGCAGTCCCTGGTGCAGCAGAGCACGCTCAGCGCTACCCGCAAATATCCGACGGTGATCTCCTTCACCGAAGGCGACACGCTCGACGAAGAAGCTCGCCTCCAGGTTCCACGTCCGCCTATGCCCTCAGTGAATCGCGCTCGGGGGCGTTTCGGCTTTGATTACATGGGCACTCAGTTCCACGGTTCGACGGGTGGCAGCAACACCAGCCTCGGACTCGTGACGCGCCTGGACATCACGCGCATCGGCGGTACCTACTGGAATGCCAGCGGTTACTGGCGAGGCAGTCTGACCAAGAACAGCTATTCGGGAACCAACACACTCCAGGATCTGCTGAACCGCACCTACCACATCGGGATGACCTACGATAATCCACACTCGGAGTGGGTGGCGGGTTTCGGCCGCATGTTCCTGCCTTGGGCGACCAGCCTGGACACGATCGACGGCGGATATGTTGGGCGCCGCGTCGGGGGCGGAGCCACGGTAGGCATGTTCGCCGGCTCGACCCCGGATCCGACCTCCTGGAGTTACAGTCCCGATCGCCGCATTGGCGGGGCGTTCGTGAATTTCGAAGGCGGCAGCTTCGATTCCTTCCGCTATACGAGCACGTCGGGCTTGGCGCTGAGCACACTGCACGGGAAGATTGACCGGCCGTTCGCATTCTTTGAGAACAACGTTTCGTATGGCCGGTATGTGTCGCTTTACGACTCATTGCAGTTCGATAGCCCCGTCGGGGCGACCGCCCACTCCTCTCCCGGACCGGGGATCGGACGCAACTTCACGACCGTGCGCTTCCAGCCGCACCAGCGGATTGAGTTCGATGCCAATTACACCTATTTCAGAGACTTGCCGACGTTTGACACGTCCCTGATCAGCACCCAACTGCTGGACAAGTACTTGTTCCAGGGCTTCAGCGGGGGAGTCCGGGTGGAGGTGCTGAAACAGATCTGGCTGTACACGAATTTGGGTCGGAGCAAGAACTCCAGCACCAGCACTACGGGCACTAATACTGGCGATACCAAACCTTCTTGGAACCAGCTGTATGGCATCACGTTTGGGCGGGTGCCGTGGGTCCACATTCATGCCGACGGGCACTATGCCCGGTTTAACAGCTCGTTTGGCAGCGGAAACTACGAATCTGTTTCGCTTTCGCGGAGTTTGGGCGATAATTTCCGGCTCGAGCTTCTGGGGGGGCAGCAAAACTTCGTTTCCTCGCTTTCCAGCAACACCAAGTCGAAGTTCATCACCAGCAACCTGGAGTTCAATTTCGGGGCGCACTACTTCTTCCAGGGCGGATATACGGCGAGCCGGGGCGTCTCACAGGATTATGATCAGTGGCTCTTTACCCTGGGCTATCGGTTCGACACGAGGAGGGCGAGAGGCCAATGAGATGGCAGCCTAAATGCAACTTAAAGGGCATGAGGCCCTTCCTCGCCAGCCTATTGGTGTGTGCCGTTGTGTCTCCAGCCCTCGCCGAGACACCTCTCCAGGAGATGATCGGACGAGCCAACGACCAGGTTGCCAAGTTCGTCGAGCAGTTCTCGGACGTGAAGTGCACCGAGCACGTGGTCCAGGAAAAGTTCAAGGCGGACGGGAAGATCGAACTCAAGGAAGAGTCGACGTACGATTACCTGGTGATCCTGACCAACTCGGGCGGCGAAGTCAGCCTGGATGAGTCGCGACTGGCGGTGAAAGAACAGAAGAAAGACCAGAAGAAGGGCGTCTCGATGCTGGTCAGCAACGGGTTCGCTACTCTGTTCCTGGTTTTCCACCCCTACTACTCTTCGGGATTTGCGTTCACCGATCTGGGCGAAGACAAAATCGACGGGCACACATTTCATAAAGTGCAGTTCAAGCACCTTGCCGGGATGCGTTCGCCCGCGGCGCTGGCGCTGCGCGGCCGCGAATACCCGCTGGACCTGGCAGGAGTGGCCTGGATTGATCCGGAGACCGGCGTGATCGGCAGGATTGACGCTGGCCTTGGCAGCAGCATGGAAGATATCGGGTTGAAGTCCATGCGCTCGGAGGTGCAGTTTCAGCCGGTACCGTTCAAGAATTTGAAAGATGTATACTGGTTCCCCGCTCAGGCCAGTGTCGAGGTAGAGACTCCGCGCCAGCACTGGCGCAATACCCATAACTTCACGGACTACAAGCAGTTTTCTGTAAGTACGGAAGAGAAAGTTGCAGCAAAATGAGCGCTAATGCTTCGGTTGCCACCGCTGTTACCCAGGTACAGGATAACGAGCGGGGGCACCGCTCCCGGGTAGCTGCCGGATATTTTCTTTTTGTGACGTTGATCGTAGCTTTAAGCGCTTACGGCTTCAGCTACTACACGCTGGCTTCCACCGATCGCCCCTTTTCATCCAAGCATGTGGCCCTGCGCCCCAGCGGCACCATCGGGATCAAGCTGGGCTGGCTGGGTGTGTTCATGTTCCTGATCATCTTCCTGTACCCCTTGCGTAAGCATTGGTCCTGGCTGATGAAGAAGGGCAACTCCCGGCATTGGCTCGATTACCACGTGATCCTGGGCATCGCGGCGCCATTTGTGATTGCCTTCCACTCATCGTTCAAGTTCGGCGGGTTCGCGGGCATGGCGTTCTGGATCATGTTTGCGGTCTCGGTCAGCGGCATTGTGGGCCGCTACCTGTACGGCCAGATTCCGCGCAACCTGAAAGCCGCGGAAATGACCCAAAAGGAACTGCAGGAGTTCCACCAGCAACTGGCCGGACGTCTGCAAAGGCAGCAGCTCGTCTCGCCGGGCGACTTGCGGGCGCTATTGACGCTACCCAGCAAGGAGCGCGTCGAAAGCATGTCGATGGTCACCGCGCTTGGCTATATGTTCTCGCTCGACATCGCGCGTGCGTTCCGGGTTGCGCGCCTGCGGCGGCATGCCCTTAGCGTCGGGGAGATGATCTCTACCTTGGGCGGGTTTCTGAAGGCGTCCAATCGTGAAGTCGAAAAGGCCGTCGGAGTGGCGCGGGAAGACGCTGCTCTTTCCAAGCGCATCCTGTTCTTGAGGCGCTCCGAGCAGGTATTCCATCTGTGGCACGTGGTGCACAAACCCTTCAGCTACACCTTTGCATTGCTGGCGATGTTCCATATTGGCCTTGAGCTGGCAATGGGCTTTCGGTGGTAGAGTCTAAAGAGCTGTATGGACACACTGATAGCCTTTATCGTCGCTGCGGCCCTGACCCTTTTCTTCCTGCGAAAGCACTTCAAAGGGCTCAAGGATAGGGATACCAAGGCCCGAGAAGCCGCCGAAAAAGGCAAGCTGTTCTCCGAAGGTCCAAAAGCGCAGCACCCTCACATCGACAACGCCTACTGCATTGGGTGTGCCACCTGCACAACCGTTTGCCCGGAAGGCGATGTTCTGGCCATGCTGGGCGGCAAGGCCGTCATCGTCAACGGGTACAAGTGCATCGGCCACAGCCTTTGCGCGGATGCGTGCCCGGTGGGCGCCATCACCATGGTGATGGCCAGTCCCAGCATGGGCGCCGACATGCCCACGCTGACGCCTGAACTGGAAACCACGGTTCTCAACTTGTTTATCGTTGGAGAGCTGGGAGGACTGGCGTTGATCAAGAACGCGGTCAATCAGGGTCGCGACTGCGTCAACACCATCGTGGACCGCTTTACAGCTCGCGGCACGGCACGAACTCAACCGGATGTCCACGACGTGCTCATCGTGGGCGCGGGCCCCGCTGGAATTGCTGCTTCTCTGCAGGCCATCCACCACAAGCTCAAATATCTGACCCTGGAGCGCGACGAGATCGGAGGCACGGTCGCCAAGTATCCGCGCCAGAAACTGGTGATGACCAGCCCGGTCGAGTTCCCGATGTACGGGAAGTTCAAGAAGACCGAACTTTCCAAAGAGAACCTGCTCGCGTTCTGGGACAAGGTTCTGCACCGCGCCGACTTCAAAGTGCGCACAGGACAGAGGGTAGAGGACATCCAGAGAGGGTCGGACGGAATCTTCACCATCCAGACCCAGGACAGTCAGTATCGCGCCTATGCTGTGATCCTGGCCTTAGGACGCACGGGAACGCCGCGGAAGCTGGGCGTGAAGGGCGAAGATCTCTCCAAGGTGATGTACCGGCTGATTGAAGCCGATCACTATGTAAACAAGAGGATCCTGGTGGTGGGCGGGGGCGACAGTGCGGTCGAAGCGGCGATGGGATTGGCTCACCAGGTGGGCAACCAGGTCACGCTTTGCTACCGTGGAGCGCAGTTCAGCCGCATCAAGGAGCGCAACGCCACACGCATTTCCGACTGCATGAAGTCGGGCAAGTTGCAGGTGCTGTTCAATTCGAATCCCGTCGAGTTTACAGAACAGTCGGTGCTGCTGGAAGTCGCCGGACAGCAACAGGATCTTCCCAACGACTTCGTGTGGATTTTCGCGGGAGGGACACCACCCAACGACTTCCTCAAGAAGATTGGCGTTGGATTCGGGGCCCGCGACATGACCCAGGACGCCAGCAGCGAAGCCAAGCAAGCCGCTGCCGTCAGGCATGCCAAAGAAGCTGCGCCAGCTCCAGTCAGCGTTCCCGTTCCCAGGGTTGAGGCCGCGCCGGTTTCGCAGCTTGGCATTCCCGGCGAGGAGCTTCCCAAGGTTGTCTATAAACTGGATGACGCCGCCAAGTATTCCGACAACGACATTCTGATCATCGGCGGCGGTGAGAGCGCGATCCATGCGGCCGTTGCACTGAGCCATGCCCAGCGGAACCGGGTGACTCTCAGCTACCGTGGAGACCATTTCCAGCGCGGTCCGAAACGCAATCAAAGCCTCATCGAAGCGGCCGAGCGGGAGAAGGAGATCCGGATTCTGCGGAAGTGCTCGGTGGCTGCGATCACGCCTGACTCGGTGATTCTCGACGTGGATGGAAACCCGGCAGAAATCCCCAACGACAAGGTGTTCATCCTGCTCGACAGCGACTCTTCGGTTGAATTCGAGGCGGCGGAAGCTACCGCACTCAGGTAAGAAGCCTCCCCTTTTGGAAAGCAATCCTCAGGCTGTTCGTTTTTGCTTGACCACCAAATCTACTTCACCACCGAAATCGAGGTGGGTGTCGATCCTGTATTGGTGGTTGAGAGCACGGTCAACTGGCCGCTCGCCGGAGCGATGCTGAAGGTGGTAATCGAACCGGTGGTCCCGCTCGTGCCCTGGCTCCCCACGAAAAGCAGTTTTCCGGTTGCATCGCTCACGATGAACGCGGCCAGGTTACCCGCCGCAAACGGCGAATTGGTGATCGCCGCGGTCGGGACTCCTGTGGTCTGGTCGATCGTAAACCCGTAAACATTGTTGCTGGAGTTGTTGGCCGTCACGTAAACGTACTTGCCTGAGGGTTCCACGACGACTGAACTGAGGGGAATGATGGTCGAACTGGTGGTCACTCCGAACGGGGACCCGTTCATCGCGGAGAGTGCGCCCGTACTGGCATCCACAGTAAAGCCGGAGAACGTGCCATCCTGAATGTTGGGCACGTAGAGAAACTTCCCTGCCGGGTCGAAGGCGACCCAGTTTGGCCCGTTGCCAACGGCAATCGGGGAGTTCGGCGTCGGCGTCAGGTTTCCGGATGAATCGAACGAGAACCCGGAGATGGAAGCGCTGCCGGAGTTGGCCACAAAAAGAAACTTGCCCGACGGAGATACTGCAGCATGTAGAGGCCCGAAACCGCTGGTCTGGAAGGGCGAGCCGGACGCCTGCGTCAACCCCCCGGTACTCGCATTGATGGTGAACGACGAAACCGTGTTGGTGAAATTATTCACCGAAAAAAGCACCGTACCTGCGGAATCCATGGCCAGGGCGGAGGGCTGACGACCGGTGTTGGTGCGGGGCAAGACTTCGGTCAGCCAACTCGTACCACCGATCTTGTAAAGGGAGATCGTATTGTCCCCGGCATTGGAAACGTAAGCGAACTTTCCCGAAGGGTGCACCACAATGGCCGAGGGCGCGGTACCGGTAAGGTACGGGGAGCCGAGAATCTGGCTGAAGGACCCTGTGTGGTTGTTGACGCGGTAGGCGCTCACGCTGTTATTGAATGGGGTGGTGACGTAGACGGTTTGATGCTTGCTCGTGGCGCATCCGGACAGGCCCAAAATCCACGCCAGGGCCAAAAATAAGAGGCTTGCTCGATTGAACAAAGTGTCAGGCTCCTTTGCGCTCGGCAGTCGAATCCATTCGAGCCCGGCGCAGATCAACTTGCTGTCAGAAATCAGGATCGAAACATTCTATTTCATCCCCGCTTTGAAGAGGCGAAAACGGAGGCGGCAGTTGTGGTTAGACGGCGCGGCAGAGCCGGGCGTTGCCCGCCCCGAACCCGCGGAATTGCTAGGAAAATCGAGGAATCGGTTTAATATTTGAGGGTCCCCCCAGGGGAAGTCGCCGCTTCAGGTGGGTTTCAGGAAAATCGGTTAAAAGCTAAGTTGGACTCTCGAGGCGCGAGTGAAACTGCTGATCGTAGAGGACGAAAAGCGCATGGTGGAGCTGCTCCGCCGTGGCCTTTCAGAGGAGGGGCATACGGTGGTGTGTGCCTACGATGGCCGCGAGGGCCTCGACTATGCCCGCCATTACGAGTTCGACGCGATCATTCTCGACGTAATGTTGCCGCATCTGGACGGCTACGATGTGGCCCGGCAACTGCGCAAGGAAAAGGTATCGACTCCGGTCCTGATGCTGACAGCCAGGGATACGGTCTCGGACCTGGTACGCGGGCTGGACTCCGGGGCCGACGACTACCTGGGCAAACCCTTTGCTTTCGAAGAGCTGCTGGCGCGGTTACGGGCGGTGAAGCGCAGGGCGCCCGTGCCGCAACCTACCAAGCTGCAAGTGGGCAACCTGGTGCTGGATCCCGCGACCCGCGAGGTTTCCCGGGGAGGCGCAGGCATCCCTCTCACGCGCACCGAATACAACCTGCTCGAACGCCTGATGAATTACGCCGGCAAGGTGGTTCCGAGGCGCGCCCTGATCGAGGCCGTATGGGGCTACGACCGCGACATCGAAGAGAACACGCTCGATGCCTTTGTGCGCCTTTTGCGCACGAAAGTGGACGGCCGCAATCAGCCGAAACTGATTCATACCGTGCGGGGAGTTGGCTACATGATCCGGTCGGAGGGAGACGCGTGAAGAGGCTGTCCATCGGCTTCCGGCTCACGCTCTGGTACCTGGCCATTTTTGCCTTGGCCCAGGGCTTGTTCGGAGTGGGCATGTGGTTCATCCTGCGCGAGAACTTGCACGACATTGCGGACCACGTGCTCGAAACCGAAACCGAGGACGTACGGCGGTTCCTGGAAGGGCGGCCCGCCGGAGAAAGGCTGACCGAACTGCGCAACGCGGTCACAGATGAATATGGCAACGAAACGATGGGCGACTACCTGCAGATCACAGATTCCGAAGGAAACTGGATCTATCGCGCTCCCGCGCTCACCAAAGAGGGATTTGCTCCGATATCGACAACCGCCCTGCACAAACGCCTGAACCGGGATGTTCGCCTGGGGAAGAAACCCTTTCGCTTTGTGGCCCAAAAAGTGGAAGCCGGCGGGAAGACCTATAGCGTGCAGGCCGGGACCGCGACCGATGAGGAGATGGAGACGCTGCAACGCTTCCGGGATTATCTGCTGATGTTTGCTCCTCTTCTCTTGCTGCTCGCGGGGGCGGTGGGCTATGGATTGAGCCGGCGCGCCCTGGCGCCCGTCGATGCGCTGACCCGTACGGCGCGCACGATCACTGGGGGAACCCTGAGCAACCGGCTTGCACCGTTGCACACTGGCGATGAACTGCAACGGTTATCGGACACACTGAACGAAATGCTGTCTCGCCTCGAATCAGCCTTTGGCCGGATAACCCAGTTCACCGCCGACGCTTCTCACGAACTGCGAACGCCAGTCTCCCTGATTCGCACCGAGGCGGAACTTGCTCTGCGTCGCTCTCGGGGCGACGACGAATACCGGGAAGCCTTGCGGCGGATTTTGCTCGAGGCAGAGCGGACCACCACCCTCATCGAACAGCTACTCGCTATGGCCCGCGCGGATTCGGGCCGGGAAGCGTTCCAGATCAAGGTGGTAGACCTGCGGAGCACTTTGCAAGACGTGGCCGCGGGATGGCGCCAGGTCGCAAACGTGCGCGGTCTCCAGTTCAGCGAGCGGATCCTGGAGGCGGAACTCAGCGTTCTTGCCGACGAAGCCGCCTTGCGACGCGTGATCAATGTGCTTCTCGATAACGCGTTCAAGTACACGCCCCTTCCGGGCGGCATGGTCCACTTGTCGGCGGAACGCAAACAACGACTGGCGGTGGTCAGCGTCCGCGATAACGGGGTTGGGATTCCCGAGGAGGAGCAGACCCGCATCTTCGAACGCTTCTACCGGGTCGACAAAGCGCGAAGCCGCGATATGGGGGGCGCCGGTCTGGGCCTATCGATCGCACAGTGGATCGTCGAACAACATCACGGAAGGATCGTGGTGGAAAGCACGCCCGGCGCTGGATCGATCTTCCGCGTGGAACTGCCCCTGGCTTCCGCAGGGGTTGCGAAAGAAATTCTGGTGAAATGAGCGCCCTACTCCGCCACCAGCAAGCTCTCGGCAAACGGCCATTCCTGATCGACCCACTGCGCAGTGCACCGGAACCCGGTTTCCCGCGCGATCTGACAAATCTCTTCCTGCGCGTATTTGTGGCTGCTCTCGGTCCAGACCGTCTCGCCTTCTGCGAAGCATACGGACATTCCGGCGCCCGCAATGTTCACGGTCTGCGGCTTGGTCGATAGCAGGTGCATTTCAATACTGCGCGCCCGCGGGTTAAAGCGCGCGACATGCTCAAAGTGTGTCAGTGAAAAATTCCCTCCCAGCTCGCGGTTGATGCGCACAAGCAGGTTCTTGTTGAAGGCTGCGGTCACTCCGAGGGCATCGTCGTAGGCGTCCAGAAGCTGCGGGATGGGTTTGAGCAGGTCCGTTCCCAACAGCAACGAATCTCCCGGTTGTAACGTCTCCCGAATGTTCCGCAGAAACTGATTTCCCGCGGGACGATCAAAGTTTCCGATCGTGCTGCCCAGAAAAAGCACCAGAACGTTCTGCCACGGCTTGCGTCGCGCTGCGACTTCCGCCAGTCCGTCCAGATACTCGCGCTCGAAACCAACGATGCTCAGGGAGTCGATATCGCCGAGTTCCCTTTTGCACATGGCCAGCGCCGTCGGGGAAATTTCGATGGGATGATAGGCTGTGTGCTGGCGCCGCGCCAAAGCCTTCAGGAGCCAACGGGTCTTCTTGCCGCTGCCACTGCCCAACTCTGCCACCATCAGCGGCAGAGGCAGGCGCTCAACAATTTCGTAGGCATTTCGAAGCAACACCCTCTCGTCCGCGCGGGTCAAGCCGTATTCCGGCAAGACGCTGATGACCTCGAACAGCGCCGACCCAACGTCGTCATATAGATATTTCGATAGCAGTTCCTTCTGTGGTTTGGCGAGTCCTTTGCGCACATCGGCGGCAAACTCGAGATCGGGTTGTGCAGCAATCGCATGGGTCAGCAAGCGCGGCCTCCTCGTTTGGTGGAACGGTTTCAGTGGCTCACGCAGCGAAAACCCGCGTAAACATAGGGATAGTGAGGTTGAAACCAGTTACGGAACGAGCGGCGCAGCATGCAGGTGGCGGTCCGGGCCGAACCGCCTTTCATGACGTAGTGTTTGTTGTCGAAGAAATCTGCGGAGTATCCGAGGTAGAACGGGAATGGTTGAAAGCCGGGGAAAGGGCTGAACAAAGTGGAGGTCCACTCCCACCCGTTGCCCACCAAATCCATCACACCGAATGCACTCTGCCCCTTTGGGAAAGCCCCAACGGGTGCAGGATCCCACCTCTGAAAGTCGAAGTTGCCGCGGCTGGAATCGGGAGTTTCGTTTCCCCAGGGATAGCAGCGTTCCACTCCATCGGACGCGCCGAATGCTGCGCGCTGCCATTCCGCTTCGCAGGGGAGCGACTTTCCCGCCCAACGCGCGTAGGCGCTTGCTTCGGCGTGGCTAACGTAGACCGGCCAATCCAGCGGGATCGGGCGCTCCCCGAACATCTCGCGCAAATACCAATTGCCGTCGCGCATCGCCCAGAATCCGGGATGGCGGACGTTGTTTGACGCTCGCCACTGCCAGTCGACAGGAGCCCAGAGTTCCGATTTTTCGTACCCCCCAGCGTTCAGAAACTCCAGATATTGACCGTTTGTGACTTTGTGGCGATCGACCTGAAAGGCAGGGACAGCGACCGTGTTCTCTTCGAATTCGTTGTCCCAGCCGAAAGTACCGGAGTCACGCCGAAGACCCAGGGTCGCGGATCCGGCGGGAATTTCGGCCATTGTCGGTCTCAGGATCGGAGCGGAAAGCACGGGACCGGGGGGAGGAGCATTCTTGCGGTCGAGGGGAAGCTGGTGAAGCATATAGGCGAGCGTTTCCGAGTGCATCAGTCGGTGCTCGATCGCTACCTGGAGCAACTGCTCGACGGGGAACTCGATTTGCGCCAGCCGCTGGTCGTCGCTAAGAAGCGCTTCCAGGTTCGAATCCAGAGTCTCCCGAACCCGCGTTACATAGGATCGGACTGACGACATCGAAGGCCAATCCTGCGGCTGATCGGAGGGCAGGCCGCCGCCCACCGGGTCAATGCCAAACGCAAACAGGCGGTCGAGCTTCGCATCGAACCCAGGCAGGTGGAAAGCGCGTTCATGAAGAAGGTTCCAATCGAACGCTTCCAGATGCCCGACGTAGAAAACAATGCGATGGCGTTCGGGTATCGGCCGGTCGTAGAGGGCCTCGGGTTTCACCAGGGTGAAGAGCTGATCAGAATTGCTGCGTGCCTCCGCAAGCCGATCGAGCAGTTGCTGGCTCTGTTCGAGTTCTCGCTGGATAACGGGCATCGCGTACCTCCCATGGTGACCCTGAATCGCTCCCAAACACCTCCCGTAAGATGCCCGCGAAGGGCAAAGGGCTCAGGCTTTTCGTGGGCTTTTTTGACGATGCGGACCTGCGGTAGCTACTGAAGAAGTCCTTACGCAAGATGAGCTTACACATGTGGCCGTTCTACCGGTTGGCGCTCGTGCAGGTCTGCGTGGTGAACGAACGAGGCTGTTTAGAATCGAAATCAAAGATGGAGGGTCAGAAACCAGGAGGAATTTACTTTTCGCGAAAAGCCACCCAGCCTCGGGTCTTGCCGTAGTCGATGTTGATCTCACATTTCTTCTGACCGGTGTGCCCGAAATAGAGCGCGAGCTTCTCGGCCGGGTTGCTCAGCTGGCCGATTTCCATGGAGGCTCGCGCGAGATCCTGCTTGTCGTCGTACTTGGCATCGACCGCGGTGTTCCTGCTAATGATGAGCGTCCACTCCTTCTTGGCCGGAAGAATGTACATGGTGTAGCCGCCGGTTGGAATGGTGGTCGCGCCCAGCACCAGGTCTGTCTCCGTGAAGAATGTCATGGCCGACCCACCGGGCGATAACACCTTGCCCGTCGGAGGGCCGTCGGTCTTGGCGGTGGAAACCGGCGTGTAGCGCGCGGTGATCTGGCGGCCATCTTCGAAGGCGCAAATTGTGCTTTCGGAATCAGAACTTGCCGCGGTCTGCTGCGCAGCCAGGGTAGAACTCAGGATGGATCCACTCACAAGAACTGCACAGGCCAGGACGCAACGCATGTCTGCCTCCGCACAGAAATTGAGTGCCGCATATCATCGCAAAAACACTAGCCAAAGAGAATAGCTATTCCCAATTAATTTTGATGGCCGCGTCTCGGTTTTGGGCTGCCTGGGGGATCTGGAGCGCAGGGAACGCTCCGGAAAAGCTACTATGAATGCACATAACCCGCCGGAGCTGGACATCATGTCAGAACATCCCTGGCCCGAATTGCCTCTCGATAAGTGGAAGGACACGTACGCAACCCTTCACATGTGGACGCAGATGGTTGGGAAGGTGCGGCTGGCGCTGACCCCGCGCGTCAATCACTGGTGGGAAGTGCCGCTCTACGTGAACGCGAGTGGGCTGACAACCTCGGCGATCCCTTGCCGCGATCGGATCTTCGAAGTGCAGTTCGATTTCATCGAGCACCAACTGCTGGTGTTGACCAGCGATGGCCGACAAAAATCACTCGCCTTGCGACCTCAATCGGTCGCGGACTTCTATCGCGCATTCCTGCAGGCGCTGAGCTCGCTCGGAATTGAGGTGCGCATTTGGCCCATGCCAGTGGAAGTTCCGAATCCCGTGCGCTTCGATCTCGATCACGAGCACGCCTCCTATGATGCCGAATATGCACATCGCTTCTGGACGATTCTCACGCGACTGGTTCCGATCTTCAGCGAGTTTCGCGGGCGATTCATCGGCAAGCACAGCCCGATTCATTTCTTCTGGGGGAGTTTCGACCTGGCCTCGACCCGCTTCTCGGGGCGGCGCGCGCCCGTGCGAGCGGAGGCCGATTCAATCACGCGCGAGGCCTATTCACACGAGGTCATCAGCGCGGGTTTCTGGCCGGGTGGAGCAGAGGTGGAGGGAGCGGCCTTCTATGCCTATGCTGCGCCCGAACCACCAGGCTTCAAGACTGCAACGATCAAACCCGAGAAAGCGTTCTATTCTCCTCTTGGGGAATTCCTGCTGATGTACGACGATGTGCGGCAGGCGAAGGATCCGCGCAAAGATTTGCTGGACTTCCTGCAGACCACCTACGAGGCGGGAGCAAACCTGGCCAACTGGCCAAGGGCTGATTTGGAGTCTCTGCCGGACAGATCGTCGTAAGGCGACCCAGCGCTTATGTCTTTCCGGCCCTCATCCGGTTGCGCGCCTCTTCGTAGGCTTGCTGCGGATCCCGTCCGGTCACCTGCTTGTACCAGGCTGGGTGGAAGGTCCAAGCCCATGCTTCGTTCACAGCCCCGCGCGTCATCGCTTGGAACGTACCCGGTTCGCCGATCGTGCTCAGGTAGACGTGAATGAAGATTCCGCCCAGCATGATCAGGGCAGCGATGTCGTGCAGCACATAACTCACCGCCACCGCTAAGCGGCCAAAGGTGGCAGCCCCGATCCAGAGAATGATCCCCGTGATCAGGAAGACAATGGAGCCGATCACGATCTCCCAGAACTGAGCTTTCTGGCCAGCGTTGAAGAAGCCGGTCTCGGGCGGCTCCAGCTTCTCCTCGCCCGAGATCACTTTGCGAATCTTCTTCATCCAGCGCGAGTCGGCGGGAGTCCAGGCCATCGGCGCCAGCCAGTTCAGGGCCTGAAGCCCAAAGAAAATCACGAATCCCAGGCCAAACCAAGGGTGCATCTCGCGGCTCAACGCGCCCCCGCCGAAGATCGGCGTGAACCAGCGGAAGAGCCAGGGCAGATAAATCCCGAAACCCGAGAACAACGCGAGGAAGAAAAACAGCGCAACCATCCAGTGGAGGAAGCGCGTGTAGACGCGGTGGCGCAACAGTTCGCCCGGAAACACTTCGTTCCGGCCGAAGGAGTCGAAGCCCTTGCGCGCCTCGTTGTCAAACCGCTCAACTGCGGTTCCCATGGGCTCCCTCCTCGTTGGGATCTGGTTGCGGACGCCGCGGACCCACCATCACGTAGTGCAGGCCGACGCCCAGCAATCCAAACAGCGCGAACGTACCCAGCACCGGCTTGGCCAGCCACTTCCAGACCGTGTAGCTCCATGGAATGGTTGGATTCTTGGGCAGGCCGCCGTAACGCTCCGGATCGGTCGCATCGTGCAGCACATAAATCACGTGCGTGCCGCCGATCGAGTCCGGATCGTATACGCCCGCTTTGTCGTATCCGAAGTTTTCGCGAAGCTGCTTCGAGCGCTCTTGGGCGATGAACGTCATATCGTCCTTCGAGCCGAACTTCAGGCAACCGGTCGGGCAGGCCTTGATGCAGGCCGGTTCCAGACCTTGCCCCACGCGATCAGAACACAGAGTGCACTTGTAGACTTTCTTCGTGGTCTCGTTGAAGCGCGGGATGTTGAACGGGCAGCCGGAAACACAGAACTCGCACCCGATGCAGTTCTCCTGCTGGAAATCGACGATGCCGTTCGTGTATTGCACGATGGCGCCATCGGCCGGACAGGCACGCAGGCAGCCGGGATCGGCGCAGTGCATGCACTGGTCCTTGCGCATTAGCCACTGAATGGTCCCGTCCTCGCGCTGGTGCTCGTTGAACTTGATCAGGTTCCAGAAGTTCCAGCGCGTCTCGGGCATCGTCTGGTAGGTATTGTCGAAGGTGGTCACGGCGAACGGCATGTCGTTCCACTCGACACAGGCCACCTCGCAAGCCTTGCAGCCGATACACGTGGTCGTGTCTATCAGCTTGCACACGTCGTAGTTGCGCTGGACTTCCCTGCCCGGCTCCCCTCCGGCGATGGGTCCGGGGTGGGCTGACATCTGTTTGATCTGCAGCAATCGTCGATCGCTCATATGTCCGCCCTACGCTTTCTCGAGCTTCACCAGGAAGCCCTTGAATTCCGGCGTGAACGCGTTGGGGTCGATTACAGTAGGCGTCAACTGATTCGTCAGGGTCCGATCCGTCTTGCCCTCGTCTTCGGCGATGCCGCGGAAACCCCAGTGGATCGGAATTCCGATCTGGAAGGTCTCCTTGCCGTCGATCTTCATGGGGCGGATGCGGCGGGTCACCATGGCCTTGGCAAGATAGTGGCTGCGGATGCTGGTTACCTTGACCTTGTCTCCGCCTCTGATTCCGAGCTTGTCGGCGAGCTCCACGGGGATCTCTACGAACGGCTCCGGCACCAGCTGCACGTTCATGGGGTTGTTCTTGGTCCAGTAGTGGTAGTGCTCAGTCAGCCGGTAGGTGGTGCAGACGATGTTGTATTCCTGCCCGGGCGCTGCGTACTTGTCGAGATCCGTCTTATACCGCTTCACGACTGGATTGGTCGACTGGTTGGGGTGCAGCGGATTCACGATCGGGCTTTCGATCGGCTCGTAGTATTCGGGGAACGGGCCGTCGCTCAGAGGCCCGAGAGGCACGAACAAGCGTCCCACGCCCTCGGGATTCATGATGAACGGTCCCATGTGATCCTTGGGAGCGGAATCGGCCTTGAAATCGGGTACGTCGTTGCCCACCCAGGATTGCTTGGCCTCATCCCACCAGATCTGGCGACGCTTGGGGTCCCAGGGCTTACCATCGGGATCACACGACGCCCGGTTGTACATGACGCGGCGATTCATCGGCCACGACCAAGCCCAGTTCGGGTAAATGCCCAGTCCCGAAGGATCCTCCGTGCCTCGCCGTTGCATCAACGCTCCGGCCTCGGTCCAGGAGCCGCAGTAGAGCCAGTTCCCGGAGAGGGTTGTGCCGTCGTCCTTTAGCCAGGAGAAGCCCGGCAACTGTTGGCCCGCTTTGATCGTCTGGTTGGTCTTCGGATCGGTCAGATCGGCCAGGGCCTTCCCGTTGATCTCTTTGGCAAGCTCTGCGAGAGATGGGTTGTAAGGATCGGTGTACGGCCACCAGGCATTCAGGATCGGGTCCGCGAACTTGCCGCCCTCTTTCTTGTAGAGGTCGCGGACCTTTAGAAAAATCGTGGCCAGAATTTCCTGGTCGAGTTTGGCCTGTCCGGGAGGTGGGACAGCGACGTTCTTCCATTGCAGCCAGCGGGCAGAATTGACGAAGGTTCCGTCTTTTTCCGCGAAACCGGCGCCGGGCAGGCGGTAAACGGTGGTGTTGATTTTCTTTCTCTCGTCTGCCGTGATTCCTGGCGCGTTCCAGAATTCGCTGGTCTCGTCGGGATAGATCTCGCACACCACCAGCCAGTCGGCTTTCTTGAGCGCCTCGATGTTTTTCTGCGAATCGGGGCCGATCATGACGCCGTTCATGCCAAAGGCGAAAATGCCTTTCACTTTGCCGCCGTACATGTCGTTCCAGATGTTGACCCAGGAGTAGTTGCGGTCGATCTTTGGCAGGTAGTGGAAGGCCCAGTCGTTGTCTTTCGTGGAAGCGGGACCGTACATCGCCTTCAGGAACGACACGGCAAACTTCGCTGTGTTCGACCAGTAGTTGTACGAGTCCCACGGGTCGGGTTTGGCAGAGGTCGGCGTCGTGCGCTTCAGGAAGACCGCCAGGCTCGCATCGTCGGGGTTCGGCATCTTCAGATATCCCGGCAGGATGTCGAAGACACCGGCCATGTCGGTGGCGCCCTGAATGTTGGAGTGGCCGCGGAGGGCGTTGACTCCTCCGCCGGCACGTCCCACGTTACCCAGCAGCAACTGCACCATGGCGGCCGTGCGGATGATCTGGGTGCCGAAACTGTGCTGCGTCCAACCGACCGCGTAGATGATGGTGGCCACCTTTTTCATGTCGCCGTCCTTGCGGACGGAGGTGAACAGGTCGGCGGCCTTCAGGAACTGATCCTTGGGGATTCCGGTCACGCGCTCCACGAACTCCGGCGTGTAGCGCTCATACTGCTTCTTCAGGAGCTGGAACACACACCGCGGATGCTGCAGCGTGAGATCGTAAGCTACCTTCCCCGGCAAAGCCGGCGGGGGAGGCGTCGCGCCCGGCTTGGCAGGCGCCGGTGTGGCGTGCGGTGTGGTTTCAGACGCTTTTCCCGCGAGATTTCCGCCCTCTTCGTAATTCCAGGTGGACTTGTCGTAGACCTGCCTGGCTGGATCGAAGCCGGAGAACAGCCCATCTTCGGGAAGCTTGAAGCCTTCTTTTATGACAAAGGCGGCGTTGGTGTAGTTGACCAGGTAGTCGTGCGCGATGCGATTGTTCGCGATCGCGTAGTTGATCAAGCCACCCAGGAATGCAATGTCGGTGCCGGCGCGGATCTGAACATACAGGTCCGCGTTGGCGGCGGTCCGCGTCAGGCGCGGATCGACAACGATGGTCTTTGCATTACGGTGAACTTTTGCTTCAATGGCCCACTTGAAACCACAAGGATGGTTTTCGGCTGGATTGCCACCCATGATCAACATCATGTCGGTGTTCTTGATGTCGATCCAGCCATTGGTCATCGCCCCGCGTCCGAATGTTGGCCCCAAACTGGAGACCGTGGGGCCGTGTCAAACACGGGCCTGGTTTTCCAGGTAGCAGACCCCCAGGCTGCGCATGGTCTTGACGACCAGATAGTTGAACTCGTTGGTATCCGTGCATCCGCCGGTAAAGGCGATGCCCTCGCAGCGGCGAACGGTGCGGCCCTGGTCGTCAGTCTCGAGGAAAGTCTCCTCGCGCGTCTTCTTCACTCTTTGCGCGATCTCGTCGTAGGCCTGTTCCCAGGAAATGTCTTCCCAGTGGTCCGATCCCGGGCGCCGCACCTGCGGCTTCAGCAAACGGCGATCGTTCAGGATGTCCTGCTCGAGCGATGATCCCTTCGGGCAAAGCGTGCCGCGATTGATGGGATGGTCGGGATCGCCTTCGACGTGCACGACCTGGGGAATGGCGTTTTTCGCCTTGTCGCCCAGTGTGTAGATGATGACGCCGCAGCTCACCGAACAGTAGGGACAGGTGCTGCGGGTTTCGCTGGCACGAGAGATTTTGAGGCTTTGGGTCTGGGCGTATGCCGGAGTCAGGTCAAATCCCAGAGCCGATATGCCCACCCCTCCAACGAGGGTGCCCTTGAGAAAAGTCCGTCGCGAGAGTTCCATACACACCCTCCGCAATCCGTTCGTAAAGCAGAGAAGGTGCGGCCAACAGACGGCCGGGCGGAACAAAAAGCGAGGGAATAGTACTCCGGTGGTTTGCAGGCGTCAATCGGGGCCCGGCGTGTAGGTTGCAGATGGTGCTGGGCGCATTGATAATGTCGCGATGCGACATAACGGCTGGGAGCGGCGGATCGACCGGGCGGAGGAATTGGCGCAAAAACATGCGTTTGCCGCCGAAATTCTGCGCTTTTACGCGTTGATTGCGAAGTTTCAAGCCGAGTTCCATAGCCGCCTGGCTGGCCAGGAAACCTTCCACGAGCAAACGCCCGGGGTGCAGGCAAGTGATCCATATGTAGCGGCGGAATGGTTCCCTCGCTTGCTGGAGACCCTGGAGCGTGGAGCACCAGAGAAAGTCGCTGAGCGTGCTCGCTATCTACGAAGTGCTGCACCGGAGATCCGACGGCAGTTGCTGAGTACGTACTGGAGCGGAGCACACCCACAAAGACAGCATGTCGACGAGTTCATTGCACGGGCCTTCCTGCAACCGTATGCCGAGTTCGTCAGGGAGAAGTCAGAAGCAAAACCCGGCACGCACACTTCCACGCTATGTTCATTTTGCGGCAGAAGGCCTGGGGTTGGCGTGTTGCGCACTCTGGGTGAGGGTGGACAGCGGTCGCTGGTGTGTTCTTTCTGCCTGGCGGAGTGGCCCTTTCGCCGGATTCTCTGCCCTGGATGCGGTGAAGAGGACCCCCACAAGCTGCCGGTTTTCACGGCGGCGGAATTGGAGCACGTGCGCGTGGAGAGCTGCGATTCCTGTAAGACGTATATAAAGACCGTAGATCTGACGCGCAATGGATTGGCCGACCCGGTGGTGGATGAGATCGCCGCGCTGCCCCTTGATCTCTGGGCGCAGGAGCGCGGATACAGCAAGCTCGAAGTCAACTTGATGCAGATGTGAGTGCAAAGCGAGTTCAGAATAGACTGGTTCCGTGGCGGCAATCCGGCTGTATAATGCGGGGTACCGTCTCGTCTTAATACCCTCAGGAGCCTTTCTATGGATTCATACCATCGCCAGATACGCCGCACTGAGCAACCGACCGGCCGGGATTGTCAATTCTGTGCGGCCCTCGATCCCAATTTCAAAATGCGCAATCCGGTTGATCGGTGGGTGCTCGGTCACCCGCAGGATTCGGCAATCTCTCACGTTTCCGAAAACGGGCACGTGCTGCACCTGATGTTCGAAATTGCCAGAAAACGTTCCCGCGATCCTGAGACCGAGGCATTGCCGAGATCGGCCTAAACGCACTTCGCGGGGACCTTCACCGCTACCGGCCAACGAAACGCTACCCTTCTGACCGGATCAACCGGCGTGGCGTCTGACCTGGGCTGGTTTGTCCCCTTTCTCTCTCCTTGACAGCTTAGGAGAGCAATGCTACCTTCCCCTAAGCGATTTAGGGGGCTGTGAGGATGGCCGACACTTCTGACATTCTTCCCGGAACGCTCGACATGTTGATCCTGAAAGCCGTTTCGCTGGGATCACTGCATGGCTACGGCGTGTTGCTTCGCATTCAGCAGATTTCGGCAGGGGCATTCGAAGTGGAGCAGGGTGCGCTCTACCCAGCACTGTATCGCCTTGAACAGCGCGGCATGCTGGATGCTGAATGGGGCATCTCGGAAAACAACCGGCGGGCCAAATATTACCGCCTGACCCGCAAGGGTGAAAAACACCTGCAGCAGCAAGCGAAGAACTGGAACCGGCTGAGCCTCGCCATCGCTACCGTCTTAAACGCTACGGCTGAAGAGAGCTGATCCATGCAGATGCGCAGTTTTCTCGAACCGCTGTTCCGGCGCGACCATCTTGAGCAGTCCATGGAAGATGAGATGCGTTTTCACATTGAAGAACGGGCGGCGGACCTGCACCGCTCAGGGCTCCCTGCAGACGAAGCGAAGCGAAAAGCACAGATCGAGTTCGGCGGCAAGGAAACCTACAAGGAGCAGTGCCGCGATGCGCATCTGTTGCACTGGGTTTACGGCTTTATCTCTGATCTCCGCTTTGGCGTGCGCATGTTGCGTCGCAGTCCAGGATTTTCCCTTCTGGCGATCTTGTGCCTGACTCTCGGTATCGGCGCGAACGCCGCAGTGTTCGGTTGGATCGAAGGAACGTTGTTCCGTCCTTATCCCCTGGTCTCGCACCAGGAAAGAGTATTTGTTCTGGCGGGAACGGCCCGCGGCGTAGCCGGCTACGAGCCCACCTCCTGGCCCGACCTTCGCGATTTTCAACGGAATTGCAAATTGATCGATTCCTTTGTCGCAGAGCACATCGTAGGAACCACGCTGAGCATTGGCGATCGCGCGCAACGCGCGGTGGGGAGTCTGGTTTCCGCCAATTATTTCGATGCGCTGGGAATCCGGCCTGTGCTGGGTCGCGGCTTTCAGCCGGGCGAGGATACGGGGCGCAATGCTCATCCCATTGTGGTGATCAGTTACCAGCTTTGGCAGGAACGTTTTCATGGTGGTCGTTCGGTAATCGGCAAGACGCAAATCCTGAACGGAATGCCGCATACGATTGTGGGTGTAGCCCCCAAAGGCTTTTACGGGACCTTCGTCGGCTATGCCTGGCAGTTCTGGGTGCCGGCATCGATGCAGGAACGGTTCGACTCCGCCGGCTACCAACTGGAAGACCGCGGAGCGCGCTGGATCGAAGGGTTCGCGCGGCTCAAGCCTGGGGTATCGGTGCAGCAAGCGCAGCAGGAAATCACGGCCGTCGCGAGGCGGCTGGAAGGTGATTTCCCAGACACCAACCGCGGCCACGGGATCAAACTGCTGCCGCTCTGGGAATCTCCATTCAATGCCACAGATTCCATGCTGCCAACCCTCAAGATTACTGCCTTGGTTGTCTTCTTCGTTCTGATCATTGCCTGTGCGAACGTGAGCAATCTGCTGCTGGTCAGGGCTTTTGCCCGCCGCCACGAGTTAGCGGTGCGAATCGCGGTGGGGGCTGGGCGGAGGCGGCTCATCAAGCAGCTCCTGACGGAGAGCCTGGTGCTGGCCGGCATCGCCCTCGTGGGGGCAATTCTCGTGGCGCACTGGTGCCGAAACCTTCTGGTGTTGCTGGTTCCACCGAGGTCGGGGGCGATTTTTATGAAGGGCGATCTCGACTGGCGTGTACTGGCACTGAGCGCTGGTGTGTGCCTGCTCTCGATCTTGCTGTTCGGAATGATTCCCGCCCTTCAGACGAGCAGTCTCGACATTTCCGGCGCTTTGAAATGCGAATCCGCAGGCGTGATCGGAACTCGCGGAAAATCGCGGCTGCGCTCGGCGCTGATCCTGTTGCAAGTGGCTTTGAGTTTCGTTCTGCTGGTCGGCGCGGGCCTGCTGCTTAAGAGCGTGCAGCGAATCCGCAACACCAGCCCCGGCTTCTCCCGCGATGGAGTACTGGTCACCGGCCTCAACCTGGTAGCGGCGAATTACGAGCCGCAACGCGCGAAAGCGTTCCAGAACGAACTGCTGGACAGAGTTCAGGGCTTGGCAGGAGTCGAGTCGGCGGCCTACGCGCGCGTTGTCCCGTTCAGCTATCTCGGCTACTCCTCCACGCCCATTGCTGTGGACGGCTACCCTGCTGCACCGGATGAGCAGCCAGCGGCAGATTACGACGAAGTCAGCGAGGGATTTTTCTCGACGGTTGGAATACCGCTGGTGGTCGGACGAGACTTTACTCGCGCCGATGACGAAAACGCGCTTCCCGTAGCGATCGTGAATGAAGCCATGGCTGCGCAGTACTGGCGCGGCGCCGATCCGGTCGGCATGCGCTTGCAGATGAAAGGACGGGCGATGCGAGTGATTGGAGTCGCAAAGAACGCGAAGTACCAGAACATGTTGGAGACGCTGTCACCATTTTTCTACGTGCCATTGCGCCAGAACCCGTCGTCCGACATCGGGCTGCTGGTGCGGACGCGACAGGATCCCGCGACGATGGGGCCCGCCATCGCTCGCGAGGTGCATGTCCTTGATGGGGATGTCGCTCCTTCTGGAATCCTCACGATGCGGGAACAAATTTCGCGGCAGACCCTCACCCAACTGATCGCGGGCAGGTTCCTGGGAATTTTCGGTGGCTTGGCACTGCTGCTGGCGACGATCGGACTTTACGGGGTCATGTCGTACACCGTCTCGCAGAGTGCGCGCGAACTGGGATTGCGCGCGGCCCTGGGTGCGGCGCCGTCGCACCTGTTGCGGCTGGTGATGCCCCGCGGCCTGGCGCTGATCGGACTGGGCCTCGCCATTGGACTGGCCGTGGCGCTGGCAACGACGCGCTTGTTCGGCTACCTGCTGTGGGGAGTCAGCCCGCATGATCCTGCGTCCTTTGGGTCAGCCTTGGCAATCATCGGGATCGCATCCATGGCGGCGTGCTTTTTCCCCGCCTGGAGAGCCACGCGTATCGACCCGCTCCGCGCTTTGCGGGATTAGGTGATTTATGGATGCGCCACGTCCTTTCGCAGCACGAGACCGCCGTCGCCGCCAGATGGTTTTTGCCGGAGTCGGCTTGATTCTGATCGCTGGCATCACCATGGGAGTGGCGAAGCTCAAGCCAGCCATTCCATCCGTCGAGCGTTCGAGTGTCTGGATCGACAGCGTCAAGCGCGGCCCCATGGTGCGCCAGGTGCGCGGGCTCGGGACGCTTACGCCGGACGAGATCCGCTGGATTCCAGCTCTTACCGCCGGACGTGTGGAGAAGATCCTTCTGCGTCCGGGCATGCCTGTGAAAGCGGACACACTGATCTTGATCTTGAGCAACCCAACGGTCGAACAACTGGCGTTCGATGCGGAATGGAAACTGCGCGCCGAGGAAGCCCAGTATCACAACCTCGAAGTGACCTTGCAGAGCCAGGTTCTGGACCAGGAAGCGAACACCGCCAAAGCGGAACAGGAAGCGGAAGACGCTCAAATGAAAGCGAACACCGACTCTGAGCTGGTAAAAGCTGGTGTGGTCTCATTGCAGGCGCGCACGATCTCCACGAGAAGTGCCCGACAACTCACGATTCGAGCCGATATCGAAAAACAGCGCTACGCGAACGCGCAAAAGCAGCTCGATGCACAGTTGGCCGCTGAAGGGGCGAGGGTCGAAGAAGCAAAGGCCGCCTACAACCTACAAGAAAAGCAGAAAAGCATGCTGCAAGTCCGCGCGGGCATGGAGGGTATCCTGCAAGAGCTAAGCGTTAACGGAAACAGCCTGCAGGAAGGCCAGCCAGTAACCGCCGGGGCGACCATCGCCAAGGTAGCGAATCCCAAGCGCCTCAAAGCCGAACTCAAGGTCCCCGAAACCCAGGCCAAGGACGTGCAGCTTGGGCAAGCAGCTCAGATCGACACACACAACGGCATGATTCAGGGCCGGGTTATTAGCATCGATCCTTCTGTCCAGAACGGCACGCGCACAGTGGATGTCGCTTTGGAAGGCGACCTACCAAGTGGTGCCGTCCCGGATCTCAGCGTCGATGGGACCATCGATCTGGAACGCATTGCGAATGCATTGTTCATGGCGCGTCCCACTTTCGGCGCGGAGAACGGCACGATCGGTGTCTTCAAGTTCGAGCCCGACGGCAAGACGGCTTCACGAGTGCAAGTCACGATCGGACGCAGCTCGGTGAGCAGCGTAGAGATACTGCAGGGCCTTAGAGAAGGGGACGAAGTGGTCCTCTCGGATATGTCGCGGTGGGAACAGTATGAACGCATCCGGCTGGAATGATGGGGAGCGGGGAGGGTGATATGGCAGCCGCGGACGATGTTCTGATCTCCATGAAAGACATTAAGAAGATTTTCTACACCGAGGAGGTGGAGACGCACGCGCTTTCAGGCGTGAACCTGGAGATCCGTAGGGGGGAATACGTTTGCATCGCCGGGCCGTCGGGCTCTGGAAAATCCACTCTGCTGGCGATTCTGGGCCTGCTTGACTCGCCGAGTCAGGGGCAATATTTTCTGAAGAATGAATCGGTGCAGGATCTAAACTTCGCACAGCGCGCAGTGATTCGCAACCGCGAGATCGGGTTCATTTTTCAGAGTTTCAACCTTATCGGCGATCTCTCGGTGTATGAGAACGTTGAACTGCCGCTGACTTACCGTGGCATGGGCAATACGGAACGCAAGCGGCGAGTGCTCGGGGCCCTGGAGCGTGTGGGAATGAGTCATCGTATGCGCCACTATCCATCGCAGCTATCCGGGGGGCAGCAGCAGCGGGTGGCCGTGGCCCGGGCCCTGGCCGGGAATCCGTCGATTCTGCTTGCTGACGAGCCCACCGGCAACCTGGACTCGCAGAACGCCAGCTCCGTCATGGACTTGCTGGAGCAATTACATCGCGACGGCTCAACCATCTGCATGGTCACCCACGATCCGCGTTTCGCGCAGAACGCCGAACGCGGCATCAATCTGTTTGACGGACGGATCGTAGCTTGAACGGATCGAGTGTCGCGAAAAGCCCCGGTACTTCCGAGAGTATCTCGTCGTCATATCGTGATACGATATGTCTCGATATTGGGAAATTGGCGCCGGACTGCCATAAAATATAAGGATTGCCTCTAGCAGTCGACGCGGCAAGTTGCATGAATATCTCAGCCCCTTTCATCAAGAGGCCGGTCGGCACCTCGCTGCTGACTGCCGCCCTGTTGCTGTCGGGAGCGCTGGCCTTCAATTTCCTGCCTGTGGCGCCACTTCCCCAGGTGGAATTCCCCGTCATCCAGGTTTCCGCAAGCCTCCCCGGGGCGAGTCCAGAGACCATGGCGTCGTCGGTAGCTTCGCCACTGGAGCGCCAGTTCGGCCGAATCGCCGGCATCAACCAGATGACCTCGGTGAGTCAACTGGGCTCCACGGGAATCGTCCTGCAGTTCGACCTCAGCCGCAATATTGATGCGGCGGCGCGTGATGTGCAGGCAGCCATCAATGCGGCGCGCAGCCATTTGCCGGCGGATCTGCCGGGCAATCCCTGGTACCGCAAAGTCAACCCCGCCGATGCGCCGATTCTGATTTTGTCGCTGAGCTCCGACACCATTCCCCTGCCGAACATCTATGACCAGGCGAATTCGATCCTTTCCCAAAAGCTTGCCCAGGTCCGGGGTGTCGGCCAGGTGTATGTGGGTGGCGGCGCAAATCCGGCGGTGCGGGTCGAAGTCAATCCCAATCTCCTGAACAAATTCGGCCTCGGCCTCGACGCGGTACACACGGCCCTGGCCAGCGCCAATGTGAATTCACCGAAAGGGGAGGTGGAGAACGCGGTCGATGCCTGGGCCATTTCCGACAACGATCAGATCAAAAAGGCCGACCAGTACCGCCGCCTGATCATTGCCTCGAATCCGCGGACCAGTTCAACAGTTCGCCTGAGCGATGTGGCCGACGTCGAGGATTCCGTCGAGGACGCCCACATCTACGGTTTGTCGAATGGGAAGCGCGCAGTCATCGTCATCGTTTGGCGCCAGCCCGGGGCGAACATCATTCAGACGGTCGACAACGTCCTCGAGACTCTTCCCGAGCTGCAGGCGTCCATCTCCCCCTCCATCAAGATCGACGTGGTGTCGGACCGCACCACGACCGTTCGAGCGTCGCTCCGCGACATTGAGATCACGTTGGGCATATCGGTCGTCCTGGTGATCCTGGTGGTGTTCGCCTTCCTTCGCACCGTGCGTGCCACGCTGATCCCGAGCATCGCCGTGCCGCTTTCGTTGATCGGCACATTTGGCGTGATGTATCTGCTGGGCTACAGCCTGAATAACCTTTCGTTGATGGCACTGGCCATCTCCACCGGTTTCGTGGTCGACGATGCCATCGTTGTGCTCGAGAACATCACCCGTTATCTGGAACAAGGATTGTCGCCGGTGCAGGCGACCTTTCGCGGGGCAAAGGAAATCGGCTTTACCGTGCTATCGATGAGCACCTCGCTGATTGCAGTATTTATCCCGATTCTGATGATGGGCGGGATTATCGGCCGTTTGTTCCGCGAATTCGCTGTGACCTTAAGCGTCGCCATCACGGTCTCGCTGGTGGTCTCGCTGACCACCACGCCGAGCATGTGCGCGCAGATGTTGCGAGAGGTGGATGAGGAAAAACATGGCCGTGCTTTTAGCCTGAGTCAGAGACTGTTCAACGGGCTCCAGGAGATCTACCGGGTTGCGCTCGGATGGGTGCTTGGTCACCAGTTCGGCGTTTTGCTCATCACGATTGCCACAGCATGCCTCAGCGTCTACCTGTTCAAGGAAGCTCCCAAGGGATTCTTTCCGCAACAGGACACGGGGCGCATTCAGGGCTCGGTGCAGGCCGCGCAGGATATCTCGTTTGAAGCCATGAGCCAGAAGATGCGCCAGTATGTGCACATCGGGATGGCGGATCCCAATGTGCAAAACATGATCGGCTTCTGCGGTGGCACGACCGCGATGAATCAGGGGCGGATGTACCTCACGCTCAAGCCCTTGGGCCAGCGCAAATTGTCGGCCGACCAGGTGATTGCCGAACTCTCGCGCAAGTTTTCGGTCGTTCCCGGCGCGACGCTCTACATGCAGGCGCAACAGGACCTGAGCATCGGCGGCCGGATCAGCCAGGCGCAATACCAGTACACGCTACAGGGGGAAGACCTGGCGCAACTGAACGAATTGGCTCCAATTCTGTTGCAAAAAATGCGCGCGCTTCCTCAGCTGCAGCAGGTAAACACGGACCAGCAAGACAAAGGATTGGGATTGAACGTGGTGATCGACCGCGACACGGCTTCCCGTCTGGGAATCGCCGCCCGGGACATCGACACAGTCCTATACGACGCCTTCGGTCAGCGGTTGGTGTCCACCATCTACGAAGCCTTGAACCAATACCACGTGGTCATGGAGGTCGCGCCGCAATATCAACGGACCCCCGAGACCCTGGAAAATGTGTATGTGCGTTCTTCTTTCGGGAAAATCGTCCCCCTGTCGGCCTTCGCACATTTTGGAACTGGCGAGACTTCGCTCGCAGTCCCTCACCAGGGACAGTGGCCGGCAGTGACGATTTCCTTCAACCTCGCTCCTGGCGTTTCTCTGGGGCAAGCCACTCAAGCGATCGAAAACGTGGAACGCTCCATTCGCTTTCCGGAGACGATTCACGCGAGCTTTCAAGGCACGGCCGCAGCTTTTCAGGATTCGCTTGCGAACGAGCCGATCCTGATCGCGACGGCCCTGCTGGCTGTCTACATCGTCCTGGGAATGCTTTACGAGAGCTTCATCCATCCCATCACGATTCTCTCCACCATTCCCTCGGCGGGGGTTGGCGCCCTGTTGGCGCTCAAACTTACGCGCAACGAACTGAACGTGATGGGCCTGATCGGGATCATCTTGCTGATCGGCTTGGTGAAGAAGAACGCGATCATGATGATTGACTTCGCGCTCGATGCCGAGCGCAGGGAGGGCAAAGCTCCTATCGACGCCATTTATGAGGCCTGCGTGCTGCGGTTCCGGCCGATCATGATGACAACCATGGCGGCGTTGCTGGGAGGCTTGCCTCTGGCGCTCGCGACCGGGACGGGTGCAGAGTTGCGGCGTCCGCTCGGCCTGACGATCGTCGGAGGCCTCATCGTCAGCCAGGCCCTTACGCTTTTCACCACACCCGTTGTTTACTTGTATATGGACCGCATGCGGCTACACTTCAGACGGACCGTCCCTTCGGCCCCCGCTTCACGTACAAGCTCCGCCGACTGATTCCGCAACTCATTGACAGGGCCCTCTTGTGCGGGCCGCAGCCCGTTACGCGTCCCCGGATCTGGGGTGAAAGCGGATCGCATCAGGTGGCGCTGATCCTAGCCGGAAGGTGTGGGGACCGGAAGAAAACTGACGAGTTTACGAAAAGCGGGTTTAGCAGGCCGATCAGCAGGACTCGCTGACTGTCTCAGTTGAGCATCGCATCTCGGATCGATTCGGTGCCCGATAGGTCCTTACCTTGAGAGTCCGAAGCCCACAGATGGCAATGATCAGGATGCCTCCCAGGATCATCACCAAGTCCCCAATGCTAAACCAATCCAGCCGCTCTTGGTCGGCCAAGAAGGCAAGCTGTGTGGCTGGAGTTGCTGCCCGCCACATCGGGCTTGCAGGATGAAGTGTAGGAGGTATTCCGACAACTGGCATCGTTCCGGCGTTGGCACCGATGACCAAACCGTTCAGCATCAGTCCACAAAGCATCAACAGCGCGCCAAGCCGAACCCACCGCGATCGTACGGCGCGAAGCGCTAGCCATAAGATGGCGGCCGACTCACAAAGCCAGATCGTGGGATGTTGTGTCCACGCTAAATGATGGGCTGCAAACAGAAGGTTCACCATCCGCCTCGGCCAGACAGGCGGACACCCCGCAACCAATTTGCCAAGGCTCATAAATCGACAAGCCCCATGTTTCCAATGGAGTACCTAGATGTGATCCTTCACCTGGACATGGACTTCCTGCTGGTGTCATTCACATCTGAGGGAAAATGAATGCCCTTCCCGGCCATTGTGGCCGCCGACCGGCGGAGTGTTGCCCCGTTTGAAGCGTAGACTGTCAACCTTGAACTCGCGACAGGCGTTGCTCTTCGAACAGGATGCCAGAAGCGTTAATCAAATACTGTTCATCGCTAAGCCTCTCAACCAGTTCATCGGGAAAGGGAGAGATTTCGCTCTGCAAATAGGTGGCCAGCTCACGATAGATTTCCCGCCGTGCGTAAGGGGCTAGTTCGTTGCGACGGCGCAGCGCATCTTGAATCAGGGCGGCGAGTACCGGCGTGGCGGCTCGGCGGAGATGCACCGCGATGGCGGGATACTCCATGAAGGAGTTGTACTTCTGCCGCGCCGAGGATTGCTCCGACGGCGCCGCCAGGGGCGCTTGGCGCACGACGAGCGTCCCCGCCACGCGGTCGCCGAAGCGTTGCATAAGCGGACCGCTCAGTAGGGAAACTCCTCCAACCAGATACGCGAACGGCAGCACATCAACGACGCGCATCAGATTTCGTATCCACGCCTGTTCGATCCGTAGCGGAAGTCCGGCCTGGTCAACTACCCGCAAATGCAACAAGCGTTTTCCTATCGTCTGCCCATTCCAATAACCTTCCAGCAAAGCGCCGTAGGCAAACCCAATGGCGAATTCCGCAAGAGTGATCACCATGATCCCAAATCCGGGCGCTTTCGCGAAAATCCAGTAAACCAGCAGCCCTATTCCGTTCACCGTTCCCAGCACGATCGCGATATCGAGCAGCATGGCATAGAGGCGGGATGCGGGACCGGCCAGGGGCAATCGAAAGAGCACACCTTCCGGCGTCGCAATAGTCAGTTCGACCGCTGTCGATGCGTGGGTTGACTGGGTATCTGTCATCTGTTCTCCGAAGGAAGGCTAGAGCGTGCATCCGCGCCAATCTCGCTTCGTCCGATCAGTAGTAGATAGAGTGTCAGCAGCACGAGTTCTGCTATGGCTACCGCAACCTTAAATCCATAGGGCAAAACGGGCGCGTGATGCTGAGAGAAGAAAGCTTCCATGATTCCGGCCCACACCAGCATCATCGCCAAGCCGGCGACCAGCACCAGCCATTCGCGCATCGATTGTCGAAGATTGCGATCCTCGCGCCGATGGAGCAGCAAACGCGCCAGGTAAAACCCGGCCTGACCGGCGATCAGGATCGATGGAATCTCAAACACGCCGTGTGGCAACAGCCAGGCCGACACGAACAATCCGAAGCCCCGTTGCGTGTAATGAACGGCCACAGCTCCGAGCAGTACGCCGTTTTCGAAAAGGAGAAGTGCCGTCCCGATGCCAAAGGTTACACCGAGTGCCGCGGTGAGCAGCGCTACCTCGATGTTGTGCCTGATCAGTTGCGCCGAGAATGCTGCTTCGGTCTGTGCGGAGTTCAGGTGCTGACTATGTCCGTGTTCCTCCTCATGCACGCGCTGGCCCGGATTGCGAAGGTAGTCCGCCGGGAGCAGCACGTCCACGGAAGCGGGATCGTAGTGCACCGCAAGTCCGCCCAGGGCACAGCCCAAAATCGTGACCAGCACGGCCAGGGCAAAGGAGGGCAACTGCCGCCGAAACGATTCCGGGAATGCCCTGAAGATCCTTGACCAGCGGCGCGGCTGCCAGAGTTCGGAGGGCGTCGGGGGCTCGTAATAGAGCTCCGCATAAGCTCGTGCCACCAGTCGCTCGAGGTACCGTGTTAGTTCGGGCGCCAACGCGCCGTGTGTGACGCGATTCAAATCTGCAGCAGCCTGGGCGTAAAGGTCTTGCAGTTGTTGCCCTTCGGCCGGATTCAATCGGCGGTCGGGTCGAGTTTCGAGCGCGTCCAGCAGTGATTCGAGGTTTTTCCAACGTGGCCGCGCCTGTGCCTGAAATCGTTCGAGATTCAAAATCACAGCCGCTGCTCCCGCTTGCTTTCCAGATATCCTTCAACCGCTGTTCGCAGGAACATCCCCGCAGGAAGATAGCGGAGTTGTACGCCCAATTGCCCCATTTGCCGCGCTAACGCGCCAAGGCGCTGGTTTTCTTTTTCACCTGCAAGTGCCGCAAACACATCCTGTTCGGTGTGCAATTCCTCCCTTGGCGAAAACGCTGGTCGCGCGTGAGCCGGCAAGATGCTCGTCATCAAAAGCGCATGTGACGAGCGGACCAGGCCAACTCCGCGGCGCAGGGAATCCGAAAGCCAGCGCTCCGTCAAGTCCGCCAGCAACAGCAGGTAGGCGCGCCGCCGCAACCGTACTCGAATTTCGCTAAACAGCGCTTCGTAATCCGCCGTCGTCGGCAATGGCTCAATATTTAACAGGCGCTCCCGGAATTGATGAAACTGGGATTGACCGCTTCCTGCGCGTAACCAGGATTGCGGCTCATCTGCATAGGTGACCAGCCCGAACTCATCGCCGAGTTCCAGCGCGACGGTCGCGCCCACCAGCGCCGTCTCCACAGCGAGATCCAGCAACCGTCGCGGCGCGCGCTCTTGTGAAACATCGCTCCAGGGACTCGCCGATGGGTCGAGTGCCATCGCCGATGTCCGCGATTGGTCCACTACGAAATATACTTCCTGTTTCTGCTCCCACTGAAAAAGCCGTGTGACCGGAGCGGAGCGGCGCGCCGTCGACTTCCACGCGATCTCTGAGTAGTTATCGCCGGGCTGGTACTCCCGCAAGCGCTCGAAATCGCGTCCGTGCCCAGTCCATGGCGTTTGTTGGGAGGCCACAAGCAGGCGATACACCGGGCTTCGTAGAATCTCCCGTCGCCCGGATCGCAAATCCGCTTCGATTCGCAAGGGCTCAGGTAAATCAAACCATTGCCGCAAGCGCCAGATTTGGAGGCGCGACCGCCGCTCGACTCCAACGCGCGGCCCAGGCCACAGCCCGCGCCGAAGCAAAGCGATTTCCGGCGACCACGGCCAGAGTTGGGTATGCACAGTACTTATCGAGGTTGATCCACTCTCGGCCGAACTCGATTGCCCAAGCTGCAGCCGCTGAGGCTCTCGTTTCACTCGAATTGCGACTTCGCTCTCTGGTGTTGCCGGCATGATTCCCACGCGGACTTCCCGGTACGGTCGCCGCCCCAAACCAGTGAGTGCGAGCGGAATCTGGATGGTTTGTCCTTCGCGTCCGCGAAGGCCTTCGTCTGGGGGCAGCAGGACTGGCGTCCCTTCTTGGCGGGTGAGCCACAGAGCGAGCGCATCCCAACACGCCAGCACCGTCACCGCCGTGACGGTCCATTCGAACCACAGCCATCCGTGCCTGGGCCATGGTGCGATGCATGCCCCCAGCGCCAGGAATCCTGTCACCCAGGCCAGCGAGACCTCTGGACCAAACCGCGTTCCCACCGGGAGGAGCGCGATCTGCCGCGTAAACTTTTGGCTTACAAGCGGGTCAGAACGCATCGGGGCGGCGGTAGCTTCGATGTCGGCAACGATAGACGCGCCGCGCCTAGCAACACCCGCTTGATTCCTGTCCGCAGCCGTCATGATTTCGCCCACTCTGATGCCATCCCTTGCTGGACCTGATACGTGTGCGGCTTACCGCGGTACTTCTACCGTCTCCAGCACCGTGTTGATGACCTCGCGAATCTCGACACCTTCCATTTCGAAGTCTGGCCGCAACAGGATGCGATGTTCCAGCACCGGTGCAGCCAGCGTCTTTACGTCCTCAGGCACCACGAAATCGCGCTCCTCGAGCGCCGCAAGGGCCCGCGACGCCGACAGTAGCGCGAGCGTCGCCCGCGGCCCCGCACCAACCCAAACTGCCGCGTGCTGCCGTGTTTGCCGAACCAAATTGACGATATAGCCGCTTACCGCTTCGCTCACGCGCACACGCCCGGTCGCTGCCCGCAATTGCTCGAGTTCGTCCGGTTGCAAGACGGGGGCGCGTAGTTCTTCCACCAGCCGCCGCTCCGGCGCTTCACCGTCGGCTACCAATCGCGCCAGTTCGTTCTCTTCTTCCGCCACCGGATAGCCCATGCGAATTTTCACAAGAAAGCGGTCCTTCTGCGCCTCCGGAAGCGGATATGTTCCCTGATGCTCGATCGGGTTTTGCGTAGCGAAGACAACGAAAACCGGGGACAGCGCGCAGGTTGCGCGATCAATGGTCACCTGTCGCTCTTGCATGGCCTCCAGGAGGGCAGATTGCGTCTTGGCGGGGGCACGGTTGATTTCGTCCGCCAACAGGAAATTCGTGAAAATCGGCCCGCGCACCAGCCGGAATTCTTGCGTCTTCAGGTCGAAAATACTCGTGCCGGTGATATCGGCGGGCATCAAGTCAGGTGTGAATTGAATCCGCTGAAATTCGCCAGCGACGGCCCGCGCCAGCGTCTTTACCAGCAGGGTCTTCCCCACGCCAGGAACACCTTCGATGAGCGCGTGGCCGCCGGCGAGCAGGGTTACAAGCGCGAGATCGATGGCTTGGTTCTGGCCGACAATCACGCGGCTCAGAGCCTCTCGAACCCGGCGCGCACCGCTCGTGATCGTTGCCATCGCTGCCGGTGATGGCGTTTCTGCGGGCGCGGATTGTGCTGGCGCGTCCGAACCCAATAACGGTTTCTCGTTCATGCGAACCGTGCCTCCTCGGGACCCTTCTTGAGTGAACATGTGGAACCGTCGGGCGCATCACGGTCGGCGCCAGCCAGACCTTTTGCGGCTGCGCGCCGCTCGGCGATCAGCTGGCTTAACTGCCGGTAGCCTGCCAGAGGAGGCTGCGCCAGCGCCGCACGCAGCCGCGGACCGCTCTGTGCATCTGCAGAAATAGCCTGCGCATCCTGCGGTGAACGGCGGCGGAACTCTTCCCAACATTCCGCTACTACCTGTTTTGTTGCGATGCTACGCTGCAACAGGCGTCGCGCGGCTACTCCGACTCCTTCGCTGTGACGCGTGATATGTGCGTCCCAATCCCGGGTCGGGCGTCGCACCAAGTCACCGCTCAGGCTCCAAAGCAGCGCCAGTAGAGTCGCCCAGGATAGCAGCAGCGCGGCCTGCAGCCGGTATCGCCGCACCAGCCAAAGCACGCCCTCATCCTGGTGTAGTCCGTGCAAGGTTTCATCTACCCAAACCACCGGCCGCCCACCGGTGAGAAAATCCAGCAGCGCCGGATCTGGACGCGCCTGGATCGCTTCGTTCAACAAAAATGATTCCTGGCTGGCAGCGATCAATTCGCCATTTCCGACTTTCCGCGTTGCCATGTAGGCATGCAAGTATGAGTCAGCGTCTGCATTGGCGTCCACGGGCCCCGAATAAAGGGCGGTCCATGCACCGTCTGTCTTGAGCCACGGGGCGTCGGCCCCGAGATACATCCTCTCGCTGCCCGCCGGCATCGTTTGCGGATCGGGAGAGATCCAAATTGGCCCAGACTTATGTGGAGTGTCACCCCACGTGTCTTCGACTTCCCAACCTTGAGACTCGGACCTTAGTTTCCAAGCGGGAGCAACGAGCACAACGCGCCCCCCGCGCGCAAGAAAATCCTCCACTCGTCTGCCCACCTTCTCCCCGCTCAGGAGATTTCCCATTGGCATTCTCCAATCAAAGGAAAAGCCGCCGATAAAGAATGCTGTTGTGCGCAACGCATTCTCATCGGACAGGGAGTCTTCATCCTGGCTGCGCTTCACTTGATACCCAGCGCGCCCATAGGAATCGAATAGCAGGCTGGTGCCGAAAGGGTCCTCGCGTAAGCTGGACCCCATATCACTCGTATTCGCCTGGTTCTGACGCGCCATGAGCGGCAGAATCGCGAACATGGCCGCGAAAATCGCAGCCGCCAGCAGCGGACCACGCCAATTGATCCCATTGCCTTCGCCCGAGCTCTGGTCAAACATGGTGGAGGAACTCCCGCTGCTCCTGGCGATAGCTGGTGACCGCCTCGGGCGTCACCGCATGAGACCCGTACCAAACACGATCGAACTCCCGCAGGCTGCCGCGTAGCTTCTCAGGGATTTCCGTCCGCGCCTCAATCGCCGCCTGCGGACGCCGGAGCCAACGGCGCGTAAACTCATCGAGGTATTCGCGGTTCGTGCGGTCACGGCGAATCGCCAACCATTCGCGCTGCGCCAATCCCGCAAGCAAACCGAAATACGCCGCGCGCAGAGCGAAGCGCAGTTCGCCTTCCCCTTCCAGCCGGCTTGCCAAGCTGAACCATTCCTCCTCAGAGCGCTGACTCGCCGCCGCACTGTCGCTCAGATCGGGTATGGGAGCGATGGCCAGCGGGATGGAAAGCGATGCCGTCTCCCTTCGTTGCCGCAACCAAAAGAGCACCCCGGTCGCCGCGAGAGTCAAAATTCCAACCAGCGCCAGCCATACTCGAAGGTCCTTGAGTTGCCAATCGCCGCGCTTTTCGTTTTCAGGGGACAGGCTCAACCCGCGGGGCCACAGTTTGCGAAGAAAATTCCTCAACGTATCCCATGACTGCTCGATACTGTGTCCGATCTTGGATAGCAGCTTGTCAAACCAGGTAGGCGGACTCGGATGCTCGGCGTCGTGCCAGCGATAAATCGCCCGCTGTGACTCTTGATCCAAGGCTTGGCGCAATCTTTGGATCCGTGCTTCGCGAGCGGAATGGTCCGGCGTGTCCGTTGTGCTTTGAGTTGGCTGGACCTCCGCTGCGCGCGCCGTTGGCGACAGGGAAACTCCGGCCAGGATCGTAGCCAGCACGAACAATGCACCACTCATCGCCCTGCCACCAGCATTGGACACAATCATCTGGGCCTTCTTTTGCCGCTCCCGTGGCAGGCTCGCCAGTAACCCGCGCAGGTCGTCTCCTTCGCGCATCGAGCGCAAATGCTGATAAACCACCGCGAACGTGCATTTGACGATGGGGTCAAGCGCCAACCACGCACCCGCGAACAACGAAAGCCAGAAGGCGGAACTTTGGACCAGGGCGTATATCCCCATTCGCGTGGATAGGAGAGTGTTCACTCCAAAAATCGAATGCAGGAGTTGCGGGAGAATCATCGCCAGGATCAGGCCATTCAGCCACACAGCGATCCAGAGAGGAAAGAGCATCAGGAAGAGAAGCACGCTTCCGCCGAACCATTGACTCGCGAGCGCCAGGCAACCGGTAAACGAACGCCTCTCCGAGATATCTTCCTGGACCTGAAGGCTGGCGAATTGACACGCGCTATAGAACCACGATGACCCAGCGATGCTTGGCAGTGTGGTCAGCGCGCCGACACTCAGCATGATCTTCCACGCCAGCAGACGTCCCGCAGCCGCCGCTTGCGCGGCTGTGCCTGCAGGTTTCGACTTCGGCAGGCTAAACGCACGTTCGCGAACATGCTGCATGTAGCTGCCGACCATCCACACGCGCAGAACATACCCGCCGGTGAGCAGCCCTGCCTCCGTTAGCAGGGCTCCGTCTGCTATCCGAATCTGCCCGTTGACCACCCACATCGGAATGAAACAAAGGACGAGCGGCGCGCTGCCCAGGTAATAGCGCCACGCCTCCTGTCCGAATGTTGACCAAAACAGGGCAAATCCGCGCTCCAATGCCTCCAGTGAGCTCAGCCCGCTTCGGCGAACGCGCGCAGGCATGCGGTGTACACGTTGCGGAGCAGACGGAACCAGCACAGCTTCACTCATGGTTTAGCCTGGGCAGCCGATCTTCGACAACTTGACCGAGATTCAAGTGCTGTTCCGGCGTATTCGTGCGCCAACGCAGCAAAGCGAAGAAAAGCGCTGCCAAACAGGCCAGCGCTGTGAGTCCGGCCAGAACTTCCCCGAACACGCGCGCCAGAGACGCCTTCGGCGCCCGCGGATGCGCTAACCGACGCAGACACGGCGGGCAGGCCAGCTTCCCCTCCTCGTCGGTCACACATTCGCGGCAGAACGTTCCGCCGCAGTGTGGGCACCTTGCCGCCGCTTCCCGCAGCGGATGAAACAAGCAGCGAGCATGCCGCAAGCCCGTGGTGGAGCCTTTCTGGGAGGGTATGGCTGGTGAGTCAGGACGCATTCGTCGGCGTTGCAGCTGGGATGGGGGCGGTCGCAGATGCTTCGGATCTCGTTGGAACAGGAGGCTCCGCCGATTGGGTGATGCTTGCGGGAGCGGCTGGTTGCTCGATGAAGCCGCGAGTGGCGCAAACCGCCGCATCAATCTTGTCGAGGACCTTCGGTGCGCGGCGTGTTCGCTTTACTAGCGGCAGCTCAACGCTCGCTCCCGTGGTGCGAATGCGCGACCCGGCCGTCGGCCCGAGGGCCAGTTCCAACGCCACCCACGCGAGAGCCACACCGCCGAAAATTGCGCCGGCCGTGGAGTTCACCCACTGCCACAGCGAAGCGCTGAGCGCGGTCAGCAGCACGCCCGGAATGATCAGTCGCAACCACCACAAACGGCTGGGCCACACGACCACAGATTCCAAGTCGCGCAAATAAAACCGCCGGTACTCGACCGTGTACATCGTGACCTTTGCGGCCAGCAAACAGTCCTCACTCAGATACCACTTCGTGCCGCCAGTCAGGCTGCCAACGCGCGATATTTTGCGGAAAGCACTCTTCAATCAGTGCCTCCTCGCCATCCAAGCTATGAGCGTCGAACTAGCGACCAGGAGCGGAAGCCAAGCGAGTCCCACATACGCCGCCCAAAACCGCCACCCGGAACGCGGAATCAAGTAGGAACCAGGCGCCTTCCGATACTTCAGGTGCAAGAAAATCACGGTCGGGAGCGCAGCCACAATTGAGGGCCAAACGAGAATCCATCCCCACCCGACTGTCACCGCGATGGAATCATAGAGCACATCGCGGTACCGCCATTCCGCCTTGCCCGCCTCCGAGCCGGATTCGGCACGCCCGCGCTCGAAGCACGTTGGACATACGTGCTCCACTCCCAACTGCAAGTCGCATAGCGCGCACACGAACCTTCCGCATCGTTGACAGCAGGCCTGAAATGCCTTGTCTGGATGGAAAAAACATGTCGCTTGGTGCGACAGTGCCGTGGCCGCATTGTTGTTCTGGCGAACCACTGGCCAGACGCGGATCTGCAGCCGCTTGTCGCAGTAGGGGCAGCTTTGCAATCCTGTGTCAACCGGGACGAACTCCCCTGCACAACTGGGGCACGAGAGTGTGCCAGAGCCAGAAGGCGAAGACATCGGGTTACCACCTGCGGAAGAGGCCGTCGGGTCGGACCCGGCACTGTAGGGGTTGATGCTAAGGCTCACGCTACGCTCGGTTATAAATCACCCTCGTGTCACACACCCGGTCATGCAAGGCTCGCTTCTCGTCATCGGTCCCCAACATAATCGAGCTGACCAGCATGAGGATGAAATTTACATAGGGAATGCCGGCGGTTACAACATTCCACATAAAGTAGCGCCCAACGCATACGCCCCAGCTCAAACTGCGGCCGTCAGGCCGGACGACTCTCATTCCGCAGGCCATTTTTCCGAGAGTTGCACTGCGATACTTGAGCATCAGAATCTCGTAGCAGCCTCCGATGAGGAAACCCACTAGAAAGAAAGTGAGAAACGCGGCCCCTGCCGACGCAGGGTTAGGTGTGCCACGTGTTTGAGTGGCTGTCCGGAGTAGGTTCGGTATGAGCAGAGCGCCGAGAATCAGGAATGGCACTCCCAAAACAAAGCCATCGATCATGCGCGCCCCGAAGCGGATCCAAAATCCGCTATAGCGCCAAGCCGATGGCGATCCGCCGCTTGCCATCACCCGGCTCAAAAATGCTGGCTTGCAATCGGCGCACACCCAGCTCCCGGCGATCTGCACCAAGTCTGAAGGCGCGAGCGACCGCCCGCATTGGGAACACGCCAAGACGGTTTGGATCGGGGTTTCCTGGCTCATTGAGTATTCTCCCTGGTGCGCAAAGTCGCCATAAGCCTAGCGCAAGCGGTTCGCCAAGCCAAGTACCAGTATCTAGACCGAAGGCCATGACCCTCGCGGCCTGCGGTTGTTTCTTAGGAGCACTCCTAAGTTGAGGAAGGGCGAATGTATGACAACCATTTTTCCTGTTATGCCGGCCAAGTCTTCAACCCATCCAGAACTTCCGGGCGCGCGCATCACCTGGCCACTGCGGCAACGACGTCAGCGCTGGCCTGCTGGTTCGGCTGGGTACAGGCAAGGTGCTGGCAAGTTACTTTTTGCCGAACAGGTCCAGCTGTCTTCCATCATTGAAAATGTGAATGTGCCACTTTCTTGCGTCAAGCCGAGGACGATCACGTCGACAATGTGAACGACTCTCTGGCTTATTACATCGCGCTGAAAAACGCTGCGGTTCCGGTGGAGGTGGACCTGCCTGGAGATATGGCTGGGATGATTTCGGAATAAATGCTCTAGGATCGTAGGCGGGCAATTCGTCTAGGAAGACTATTACCAGTTAAATTTAGTTAACCAGGCCTCTCACGATGTTCTCCACCTGCCCGAGGTGATTCAGGTCATGTCCGGCATATATCCTCACGATGCGAGCGATCGATTCTTTGCCTCGCTCCTGGTGCATGCCATAGTGCTCCCAAAATTCCTTAGGCAGCCCTTTGAGCATGGCCAAGTTGTGGGTACGCAATACCTGAAAGAATTCCAGGGAGTCTTTGGCGTCGCGGCCGGCGTAGTCGAAAGCCTCCGCCCAGACATTCTGGTCGTATGCCTGGATAGGGGCGCCATCGTTTCCCAAGATATGACGCAGCCGCCAAGCAACCACGATTTCGGTATCCGCCAAATGGGCCAGGATTTCGCTGATCGACCATTTGCCGGGCGCCGGCTTTCGCGTGAGTTGTTTCCGGCTTAACCCTCGAATTAGCCCTGCAAGTCTTTTCGGTGTCTCGCGTTGCACCTTCAGAGGGTCTTTGCCTTTGATATGGCCCAGAAGGCGCTGAACATACTGTTGCGGCGTCTCCTGCATGTCCGCTCCTTTCAATTTGAGGCCGTGGTGCCGGACTGCACGATCTATTCCAACTCGAACCTCTCCCACTTCCACCCCGCTATGCCCCCCAGCATCTTCTTCACTTTTCGATTGAGGCGCGCGAGGCGGACTGCCGCTTTATCCGCTCCGTTGCAGTGGGGGCCGCTGCAGTAGACCACGAAGGCGACGCCGGCAGGGAATGCGGCGAGGTTGCGCTCGACGATTCGGCCGTGGGGCAGGTTGATGGCTCCGGGGACGTGGCCG
>Ga0182037_10000040_pt1 | contig 49438 bp, 40 predicted proteins | sample sta12Cox44000082_FD_125974 | JGI IMG/M metagenome (GOLD analysis project Ga0182037, IMG submission 125974) | Lab enrichment of tropical soil microbial communities from Luquillo Experimental Forest, Puerto Rico - statoxic.12C.oxic.44.000.082 | ecosystem: Environmental > Terrestrial > Soil >... | reverse complement strand
GAGCGTTTGGTGATCAGCATCAACAAGCAGCAGCGCGTGTTTCTCGGCAACGATCCCATCAACATCAACGACATCAAAGCCCGCCTGCGCCAGAGAATCCGTGATCCCCAGCACCAGTCGGTCTTCATTCGCGCCGATGAGGAGGTCCCTTTCGGCGCCTTCGCCACCGTCATGGACGCAGTCAAGGGCGCTGGCATTACCAACGTGAGCATCGTGACCCAGCCGCTCAACCAAGATGGCAGCCGACACTGACATCTTCCTCGAACACGGCAACCTCGGCCGCCCCCTGGCGATGTCTGTCGGGCTGCATCTTGCTCTTGCCGGAATCATCGTCTTGTTCGGAGTGATCCTCCCCGCGCGGCGCGGCGCGATGTGGGGTGCCGGCGGAGGCGGCGACGCTATCGGCGTTTCGCTCGTCAGCACGATTCCCCTCCCTGCCAGCAGCATTCAAACCCAGAACGTGGTTGCCAACGAGTCCAAGGGCCTCTCACAATCACAGCCCCAGGAAAAGCACGAAGAACCTGACGCGATTCCGATTCCAGACAAAGCCACAAAGACAAAACCCAAGCCTGTTACCAGCGCCAGTAAAGCCAAGCCCAAGCCCGAACCCGAAGAAGAAACTAATGAAGTCCCCTTCGGACAGGGCGGCCCCGTCAGCGGCCCCTATGGCACGTTCAGCGCCGCCGGCGCCAAAGGCGGCTTCGGCTTTCAAGGCGGAGGCGGCGACTTCGGCAGCGCCTACGCGTGGTACGTGCGCGTCGTGCAGCAGAAAGTCTCCGAGAATTGGCTGAAGTACGAAGTTGACCCTAGCATCCACCAGGCCAACCGGGTCTACGTGGTTTTCGACATCAATCGCAGCGGCCAGCCGACCAACGTTCAAATCGAGCAGTCCAGCGGCGTGCCCTCGCTCGATCAGTCCGCTGTCCGCGCCATCCAGCGCATCGACACGTTCGGGCCGCTTCCACCGCAATATGCCGGGAACAAGGTAACCGTGGAGTTCTGGTTCGACTACAAGCGCTGAACCGAGGAGGTCGAGTTGTTGAAACGAATGCCTTGGGGATCTCAGAGGCCGGAAGCTGGGAGACTAGCAATGCACTATGGTCATTTGAAAATGGAAAAATATCGCATTACGATCAATTCCTCACCACAACCGCTCCTCAGAATGGACGATCATCCTCGCATTCGCTTCAGCCTGGCACTCCTGATTCTCGTTCTTGTCGTGACATTTCTCGCGCCGCGCTCTTTCGCCCAAGACTGGATTCGCACGGGCACCGGCCTCGGCGTCGAAAAGATCCGCCTCGCCGCCGCCGACTTCCAGCCCAGTACGCAGGATCCTAAAAACACCGACTTGCTCAAGATCTTCAACGACACCCTGTCGAATGACCTCGACAATGCCGGCATCTTCGACATGGTCTCGAAGAGCTTCCATCCCACCCAGGTCCCCGGCAACCCGTCGCAAGTGCGCTTCGAAGCCTGGAATGGTCCGCCACCCAACGCCGCCATGCTGGCTTTCGGAGACCTCGGCGTCACCGGCAACAATGTCCTCGTTCACGGCTGGCTCTACGACGTCAAAAATGTTGGCTCCCCGCAGGTCCTTGGCAAGCAGTACACCGACGTGGCCACCACTGACGCTGCCCGCCTCATCGCCCACAAGTTCGCTGACGAGATCATCTTCCGACTGGGCGGCGGTGTCCCCGGCATCGCCGAGAGCAAAATCTTTTTCGTGAGCGACCGCACCGGGCACAAGGAAATCTGGGCGATGGACTACGACGGCTCGAACCAGCACCAGGTCACGCACCTGGGCACGATTTCCCTTTCCCCCCGCATCTCGCCCGACGGCACCCGTCTCACGCTCAGTTCCCTAACCAAAACTGGTTGGGAACTGGTGATGTTCTCCCTCGACCTTAACCGCGCCGTCTCGTTTCCCCGCATGGGGGGCACGAATCTCTCCCCTGCCTGGTCACCCGACGGCACCCGCATCGCGTTCTCGTCCAGCCGCGCTGGAGAGTCCAACATTTATAGCGCCGATCAATCCGGCAGCAACCTGCACCGGCTCACCAGTGACCGCGGACCCGACGTTGGCCCGACCTTCAACCGCAAAACCGGCGCCCAGATCGCCTTCGTCAGCGGCCGCACTGGCCTGCCCCAGATCTACACCATGGAGGCCGACGGAACCAACGCGCAGCGCGTGACTGACCAAGGCTATGCCGTTTCGCCCAACTGGTCCCCCAACGGCCAGTTCCTCGCCCTATCCTGGTTCCGCAAGTACGGCCCCGGCGCCCCCGGCGCGAACGATATTTACATCATGGATATCGCCAGCAAGCAGTGGGTCCAGATGACCCACGATGGCGGCCGCAACGATTTCCCATGTTGGTCCCCGGATGGCCGCCACATTGTGTTTCAGTCCAGCCGTTCCGGTACGGAACAGATCTGGACCATGCTGGCCGACGGTACCAAAGTGCAACAGCTTACTTTCAGCGGACGCAATTCCCAGCCAAATTGGAGTTGGAAGTGAGCTCTAAACGTGTGACGATAGATGCATCATTCGCACTCTTTATAACTGCTGGAGCTTGCGGAGATGTTGGCCCGCAATCCGGTTCCACCATCCGCACGTTCCACGTGCGCACGATTTAGGGAGGAGAACTGTGAAACACCCGAAGATGAAATGGACCGCTCTCGTTTTCATCCTGGGCGCCATCATGATGTTGGGCGCTTGCAAGAAAAAAGTCGCCCCGCCACCCCCGCCGCCACCGCCTCCACCACCGGCCCCGACCGCATCGCTGTCGGCGAACCCGAACTCCATCGATAAGGGAATGTCGACCACGCTGACCTGGCAGACCACGAATGCCACGGACGTGAGCATTGCCGGCATCGGCGCGGTGCAGCCCAACGGCTCGCAGCAGGTCACGCCCACCGACTCCACCTCCTATCACCTGGTGGCCAAAGGCGAAGGCGGCACCCAGGAAGCCACTGCTCGCGTCACCGTCAACGCGCCGCCGCCGCCACCGCCACCTGCACCTTCACTCACTGAAGAAGAGCTGTTCTCGCAAAACGTGAAGGACATCTACTTCGACTACGATGCCGACGTCCTCCGTCCCGACCAGCAGGCGACGATCCAAGGCGACGCTCAGTTCCTCAACCAACACTCAAATATCCAGTTCACGGTTGAGGGACATTGCGACGAACGCGGCTCGACCGAGTACAACCTGGCCCTCGGCGATCGTCGCGCCAACACGGTCAAGAATGCCATGATCTCTGCCGGTGTGAATTCGAGCCGCATCAAGACCATCAGCTATGGGAAGGAGAAGCCGTTCTGCACCCAGTCTAACGAAACCTGCTGGCAGCAGAACCGCCGCGGACACTTCGTCTACCAGAAATAACGTGTAGCGCCGTAGTCCCGGTGGCTGTTGGGCGGGCGCCTGGCCCGCCTCGCGCCAGGCGTCGGCGGCCTTTGTCCGGAAAATCCGATCGCGAGGAGTGTGGGAAGGCCGGGCTTGAGCCGTCCCTTCCACATCATTGAGAAGACAGGGCGTCAGCCCCTTAAGGGAACGAATACTGCAAACGACGGAGGCGATACCTCCCCGTTCGATCCGGAGCAATCTGCCATTTCGCCACTCCCCGTATGCCATACTGTTGGCATACTGACAGGAAGGCTTTATGACCATGCCCAAAACGTCCCGCATGCACGCCGGCGCTAGCCTGCTCGCCACCACACTGCTGTTCTCAGCCCTGCCCGCCTTCGGCGCCAGCAAGGAGATCATTCAGCTGCAGACTCAGGTCCAACAGCTGCAGGAACAGATGAGTGCCATGAAGCAGAGCTTCGACGAGCGCATGGGCGTCATGAAGAACCTCGTCGAGCAGAACACCGACGCGTCCAACAAGACCACCGCCGCCATCACCGCCCTTCAGAACACGCTACAGAAGCAGCAGGGCGACTCCGCCGGAAAGGTTGACCAGCTCTCCGGCCAGATTCAGGCCCTCAACGACACCCTGGACGAACTCAAGGTCCGCCTCGCCAAGGTTAGCAAGCAGCTCGAGGATATGCAGTCCACCCAGCAGAGCCTCGCCGCTTCGCAGCAGGCCGCCCAGGCCCAGGCGCAAGCCCAAGCCCAGGCCCCGCCGCCCGACGTTCTCTACGCCAACGCCCTCCGCGACTACAACGGCGGCAAGAACGACCTGGCCTCGCAGGAATTCTCTGACTACATCAAGTTTTATCCCAACACCGATCTCGCCGGGAATGCGTACTTCTACATGGCAGAGCTTCAATTCCGGGCCGGCAACTACCAGCAGGCCGTCACGAATTACGACCAGGTCGTGCAGAATTTCCCCAGCGGAAACAAGGCCGCCGCCGCCCAGCTCAAGAAGGGCTTCGCCCTTATCGAACTGGGAAAGAAAGACGACGGAGTCCAGGAGCTCCGCCACTTGATCCAGCGCTACCCGAAAACCAATGAAGCCACCCAGGCCCGCGAGCGGCTAAGGAAGCTTGGAGCCTCCACCGCCACTACCAAGCCAGGGGAGTAGACAGCCCTCCGCGTCAAGGATTGCCCTGCGCTAAAGTAAAGGCAGTACCCTGCTCAGCAGCCCACTCCTCCAATTCCGATCGGACGCTCCCAAATCCCCTAGCTCTTCTTGTGATGATGCTTGTGGTGATGGTGATGGTGCTGCTCACCCTTCCCTTCCGGCGTCTTCTTGGTCGCGTTCACGGGAGTGCCCGCCGTTGCCGCCGGCGCCTGCGTTCCCTGTCCTTGTGTCTGACCCCATAAGCAACCGCTCAAAACCACCGTGGCGAATATCCACAAAACCATCTTGCGCATCTTCCCTCCTTCAAATTGAGACTTCTGTGGCCGCTTATCAGAATAATCCCTTTCCCTTTACAAGTGTTTCGGGGTACGCTGGCTTTGTAGGCGAGTTTGGTTCCCCGTTTCTCCAAGAGGAGCACTCATGACCAATCTCAAAGATCAGGACCGCGAAAAGGGAGCTGTCGAGCAGGACGAGCGCACGCAACGGAGCAACACCTCCATGCAAGGCCAACTGGGGCACCGGGACCAGGACCCAATGCTCAAGGCCGCCGACACCGACTTCCCCGAGCCCGGCGAAAACCCTGAGCACACTGGCGAAGTCGAGGTCGTCGTGGACGACGTCGCCTGACCCACCCACGCCCTCATAACAACAGGCCCTCCATTCGGAGGGCCTTTCTGATTACGAACTAGATCGTCTTCACCGCAGCTCTTCCATGCACTGCTCGAGCACCGCCCGCCTCGGCCGCGTCACCGATTCCGGCAGCGTTGCCAGCGGTTGCTCGGTCATGTTCAGCAGCTCAATAAACGTCGGCGCCTTCGTATTCACATACAGAACCCCGGTCAGCACCTCCTGCTTCTCATGCGCCTCCATCAGCCGACGCACTGCCTCGATCCGGTTTGTCGGGTCGTAATCCGCCTCGAGCTTACGTAGCCGCAGCCGCGACCCGTCATGCATGGTCACCTCGAGGGTCGTCCCCTCGTCGTAGTCCACGTCGATCTCTTCGAAGTGCGGCACGAAGTTGATGTCCTGCAGCGGCTCCTCGTGGTCCTTCATGTACTTGTAGGACTTCGTCGAACCCTCGTGATCATTGAACGTCACGCAGGGCGAAATCACGTCGAGCATCACCGTTCCGCGGTGGGCAATCGCCGCTTTCGTCATCGTGTGCAGCTGCTTCTTGTCGCCCGAGAATGACCGGCCCACAAACGTCGCCCCCAGCTCGATCGCCATGGCACACGTGTCAATCGGCGGAAGATCATTCACCACGCCCGTCTTCAGCTTCGAGCCCAAATCCGCTGTCGCCGAGAATTGTCCCTTGGTGAGCCCATACACGCCGTTGTCCTCGATGATGTAGATGATCGGCAGATTGCGTCGCATCAGGTGTACGAACTGCCCGACCCCGATCGACGCCGTGTCGCCGTCCCCGCTGACCCCTAGCGCGAGCAGTTCGCGGTTCGCCAGCATCGCCCCCGTTGCCACCGAGGGCATGCGCCCGTGAACGGCATTGAAGCTGTGCGACCTGCTCATGAAATACGCTGGGCTCTTTGACGAGCACCCGATGCCGCTCAGCTTAGCCACACGCTCGGGCTTCACGCCCATTTCAAACATCGCATCGATGATGCGCTCGGAAATTGCGTTATGCCCGCAGCCCGCGCATAGCGTCGTCTTGCCGCCTTTGTAGTCGAGGACTGCCAGCCCAACCCGGTTCGTCTTCGGTGCCGGAGTACTCGGAGTAGTCGCCATCTTACTTGCCCTCCATCGTCATGATCTCGTCCGTGACCGAGCGCGCATCGAGCGGCAGCCCGTGAATGTGGGCGATGCTCCGCAACCGCGGCGTCAACTCGGGCCGCACGTCCAGCTTCAGCAAGCTAAGCATTTGCGCGTCGCGGTTCTGCTCCACCACGTACACCCGCTCGTGCTTCTCGACGAATTCGTGCACTTCCCGCGTAAACGGGTACGCCCGCAGTCGCAGGTAATCCACTCCCACGTTGTATTCGCTCTGCAGTTGATCGCGGCTTTCGGTGATCGCCCAGTGCGACGTTCCGTAGGCGATGATCCCGATCTTCGACTTGCCCGTTGAAACCACTTCCGCTCGCGGCACGAATGAACGCGCCGTCTCGAACTTGCGGTTGATGCGCTCCATATTCCGCTCGAAGTCGTCCGGCCGCTCGCTGTACTGCGACTTTTCGTTGTGTCCGCTGCCACGCGTAAAATACGCCGCCGCCGAATGGTCCGTCCCCGGCAAGGTCCGGTAGCCCACGCCGTCTCCATCCACATCGCGATAGCGTTCGAATCCGCCCAGCTTCTCCAGGGCCTCCTTACTCAGAACCTTCCCACGCTTGATGGGCGTCTCCGGATACTTGAATGGATCCGACATCCAGTTGTTCATCCCCAGATCCAGGTCCGACATCACGAACACCAGTGTCTGAAATTGCTCCGCCAGATTGAAGGCGTCCTGCGCCATGTCGAAGCACTCCGAGACCGAATTCGGGATCAGCAGGATGTTCTTCGTATCGCCATGGCTCAAAAATGCCGTCGAAAGAATGTCACCCTGGGAAGTCCGCGTTGGCAGCCCGGTCGAAGGACCGACTCGCTGGATGTCCCAGACCACACCCGGAACTTCCGTGTAGTAAGCAAGCCCCGCAAATTCCGACATTAGCGAAATGCCCGGTCCCGCAGTGGCGGTCATCGATCGCGCACCAGCCCAGCCCGCGCCGATCACCATGCCGATCGCCGCCAGTTCGTCTTCCGCTTGCACAATCGCAAACGTAGCCTTTCCGTCCGGCCCGATCCGATGCTCCTTCATGTAATCGATCAGTGTTTCCACCAGCGAGGACGAGGGCGTAATCGGATACCACGTCACCACCGTCACACCCGCGAACATGCAACCCAGCGCAGCCGCCGAGTTGCCATCGATGATGATCTTCCCCTTCGTCTTGTCCATCCGCGCCACACGGAACGGGTCCTGCTTCGTCAGGTTCGACTTTGCGTAATCGAAGCCCGCCTGCGCCGCCCCCAGGTTCAGGTTCGCCGCCTTCACCTTCTTCGCGAACTGCCTGCGGATGGCCTTCTCCACTTCGGCCATGTCGATTTCGAGCAGGTGTGCCACGACACCGACATAAATCATGTTCTTGACCAGCTTGCGCAGCTTGGCCTCGGGGCAAACTGCCGCCACGATCTTGTCGTAGGGGACGCTATAGAAGACGAGGTCATTGCGCAGCGCGTCCAGCTTCAGCGGCTCGTCATAGAGCACCGCCGCCCCCGGCGCCAGTGATCGCACATCCTCTTGCGCCGTCTCCGCGTTCATCGCTACCAGGAAGTCAATCTCCTTCTTGCGGGCAATGTAGCCGTCCTTGTTGGCGCGGATCGTGTACCACGTTGGCAAGCCCGCAATGTTCGACGGGAAAAGGTTCTTGCCTGAAACCGGAATGCCCAACTGGAAAATGCTTCGCAGCAAAACGGTGTTCGAACTCTGTGAGCCGGAGCCATTGACCGTCGCCACCTGAATGCTCATGTCGTTGACGACCGGCTTGCGCTGCAGCCGCCCGGGGGCGTCCTGGAGCGTCACATCAGTAGTAGCCATTCCAATCCTTCCTTTGATCTGAACGAGCTTTCGCTCCGTTCGAGGGCTGTAAAGGTAGCGGGGGAAAACTCATTATTATACGGGAAGGCCGGCGGGGAACACAGGAGAGATACGGGTTTCCGGGCGGCGTACCCACTTTGAAACTAGGTTTCCACCTTGAAGAACTGCGCCATATGGCGGAACTTATTATATCGTGTTGCGATCAATTCCTGAACCGGCACCTTCTTCAGTTCCTGGTAGTTTGCTTGTAAGGCCACATCGAGCATGGCAGCCGCCGCTTCGTGATGCGCGTGCGCGCCTCCCTCCGGCTCCGGCACCACGCCATCGATACATCCCAACTCGCTCAGGTCCGCCGCCGTGATCTTCATTGCCTCCGCTGCCAGCGCTTTCTTGCTGGCGTCCCGCCACATGATCGATGCGCAACCCTCCGGCGAAATCACCGAGTACACGGCGTTCTCCATCATCAGTACCCGGTCCGCGATGGCGATCGCCAACGCTCCGCCGCTCCCGCCGACGCCGATCACGGTGGCAATAATCGGAACCTTCAGCCGGGCCATCTCCCGCAGGTTGTAAGCGATTGCTTCACCCTGACCCCGCTCCTCCGCCCCCAGCCCTGGATGCGCGCCGTCCGTGTCGACAAACGTAAAGATTGGCCGCCCGAACTTTTCCGCCAGATGCATCACTCGCAGCGCCTTGCGATATCCCTCCGGATGGGGCATGCCGAAATTCCGGTACACCCGCTGCTTCGCATCCCGCGCCTTCTGCTGCCCGATCACCACCACTTCGTCACCGTGGAACCGCGCCATCCCCGCCACGATCGCCGGATCATCTGCAAAACCTCGATCGCCGTGGATCTCGCTCCAATCGGTAAAGATCCGCTCCACATAGTCCAGCGTATACGGCCGTTGCGGATGCCGTGCCAGTTCCGTCTTCTCCCACGCCCCGTAGCTCGAATGGATCTGCCTGCGCAGCGCATCCACGCGCTCATGCAACTGCTCGACCTGGCGCCGCGTCTCTTCATTCTGTCCCGGCACCGCTTGCAGTTGTTCGATCTGCTCCTCGATTCGCGCCAGTTCCTGTTCGGCTTTCAGTCGTACTTCCATCTTCCGGCTGTCCCCATTTCTGGAGTACCAATGCGTTTCAACCATGGAGAGCAGAAATTCCGCTCCCGACACGACCTGGCCCCCGTCAGTGGGTGGCGCAGGCGGCACAGGCGGCCGCTCGGTCTTCTTCTTTCTGCTCTTGGGAATTTTCATCCGCCACCGGCGTCAGTTGATGATGCGAACACTGCCGCGCCCGCACAGTTCTTCCACCCGAGCAATGAAGTTGCGATCCGGTTGCACATTATAGCCTTCAGCTTCCATCACCACCATGAAATCCCCGGCGCGTTCCACGTCAAATAACACCCGAGCCTCGCCCTTGCGCTCGGTAAACAAACTATGCAGGGCGTCCACCGTCGACTCGCTGCATCCCTCCACTGGAATCCGAATACGAAGCGACTTCGGCAGCGGCACCTTCGCATCCTCCAGAGCCGTGATATCCGCCACGGTGATCTTCGGATTCGTTCCCTCTTCCACCCGCACCCCCGCTTTCACAAGCACCGGAACTTCCAGCTTCACCTTGTCCTGCAGCCGCCGGTACGCCTCCGGAAACACGATAATGTCCACAGAGCCTGACATGTCTTCCAGCGTTCCCTGCGCGTAGAAATCACCCTTCTTCGACTTCAACACGCGCACGTTCGCGATCATGCCCGCAGTCGTGATCGTCTCGTCCTTCCCCGTCGACACTTTCATCTGCGAGATGTCCGCCACGCTCAGCGCGCTCAACCCCAGCAGCTTGTCGCTGTACTTCTCCAGTGGATGTCCCGTAATGAAGAACCCCAGGATCTCCTTTTCGAACGCCAGCCGCTGATGCTCATCCCAGTCCGGCACGCTCGGCAATTGCTCATGCGCCTCTGGCGCCTCATCTTGCTGAAACACGCCAAATAACCCGTGTTGTCCCGACTCCGCATCCCGCTGTGCCTTTTGTGCCCGATCAATTGCACGGTCGATCACCGCCATCAACTGAGCCCGACGTCCCAGCGAGTCCATCGCCCCGCTCTTGATCAGCGACTCCAGCACGCGCTTGTTCAGTAGCCGCAATTCGACATTCTCCGCGAATTCGAAAATATCCCGGTACCGCCCCAGCTTCTTCCGGCCCGCCACGATCGACTCAATGGCGTTATGCCCAACGTTCTTCACTGCGGCGAGTCCAAAACGGATCGCGCTGCCATGCGGGGTGAAGTTCGCATCCGAAACGTTGATATCCGGCGGCTCTACCGCAATCCCCATCTCCCTGCATTCGTTGATGTACTTCACAACGCTGTCCGTGTCGCCCGTGATGGAGGTCAACAGTGCCGCCATGAACTCCACCGGATAATGAGTCTTCAGATAAGCAGTCTGGTAGGCCAGCAGCGCGTAGGCCGCTGAGTGCGACTTGTTAAATCCGTACCCTGCAAACTGTGCCATGAGATCGAAAATCTTCTCAATCTTCTTCGCCGGATAATTCCGCTGCGCCGCACCCTCTACGAACCGCTCGCGCTGCTGCGCCATCTCCTCCGGCTTCTTCTTGCCCATCGCGCGCCGCAACAGGTCCGCCTCACCCAGCGAATACCCGGCCAGCCGGTTGGCGATCTGCATCACCTGTTCCTGATAGACGATCACGCCCAGCGTCTCTTCCAGGATTTCCTTCAGCTCGGGCAGTTCGTACTCGATCTTCTTCCGCCCATGCTTCCGGTCGATGAAGTCATCAATCATGCCGCCCTGGATCGGTCCCGGCCGGTAAAGCGCATTCAGAGCCGTCAAGTCTTCAATCGAATTCGGCTGATACCGCCGCAGAACGTCCCGCATGCCGTGCGATTCAAACTGAAACACCCCCGAGGTCAGCCCCCGATAAAACACCTTCTCATAGGTCTCCGCGTCGTCCAGCGGCAACATATCCAGGCTGAGCTGCTGCCCTCGGGTTTGCGCAATTAGGTTGATCGTGTCGTCGAGAATGGTCAGCGTTGTCAGACCAAGGAAGTCCATCTTCAGCAGGCCGAGCTTCTCGATCGCCACCATGTCAAAGGCGGTCACGATTTCGTCGTTCTTGGTCTTGTGAAGCGGGACCAGTTCCGTCAAAGGCCGCGGCGCAATCACCACCCCCGCCGCGTGCACGCCCGCATTCCGCACCAGCCCCTCGAGTTTCTTCGCCGTCTCCAGCAGTTCACGAACCTGTCCATCCTTTTCGTAAGCTTCCTTCAGTTGCGGAGACTCCTGGATTGCCGCCTCTAGCTTGATGTTCAGCTGGTTCGGCACCATCTTCGCAATCCGGTCCACATCGCTGTAGGGCACGTCCATCGCGCGCCCCACGTCCTTGATCGCCGCCTTCGCCGCCATCGTGCCAAACGTGATGATCTGCGCCACGTTTTCGCGCCCATACTTCCGCGTCACATAGTCGATCACTTCCCCGCGCCGGTTCATGCAGAAGTCGATGTCGATATCCGGCATCGAAATACGTTCCGGGTTCAGGAAGCGCTCAAACAGCAACTCATGTTGCAACGGATCGATGTCCGTAATCCCCAGCGAGTACGCGACCAGCGCGCCTGCCGCCGACCCGCGACCCGGACCCACCGGAATGTTGTGCTCCTTGGCATAGCGGATGAAGTCCCACACGATCAGGAAGTACCCCGAGAACTTCATCTGCTGGATGATCGCGAGCTCCCGCGCCAGTCTCTGCTCGTAATCCGTTAACGAGTGTTTCAGCCGCCCTTGCGCATCCTGCCCGCGCAGCACCTCTAATCGCCGTGCAAACCCTTCGCGCGTCACATGCTCAAAGTAGCTGTCCAGCGTGAATCCCGGAGGCACATCAAAATGGGGGAACGGGCTGCTCACTTTTTCAAGCTTCAGATTGCAGCGCTCGGCAATGTCCAGTGTCCTGGTGAGCACGTCCGGAGAATCCTTGAATACCTGTGCCATCTCCCCATGGCTCTTGACGAAAAACTGGTTGCCCTCGAACTTCATCCGATTCGCATCCTGGATTGACTTCCCCGTCTGGATGCAGACCATTACGTCCTGAGCGTGCGCATCGTCCTCACACAGGTAGTGGCTGTCATTCGTCGCCACCATGGGCAGCCTGAGATCCTTTTCCAGTTGGAATAAACCCGATCGGATCCGGTGCTCCATCTCCAGCCCTTGGTCTTGAATTTCCAAATAGAAATTCTTCTCGCCAAAAATGTCTCGGAACGTCGCCGCAGCTGTCCGCGCCGCCTCGTACTTCCCTTCCATCAGCCGCTCGGCCACTTCGCCCTTCAGACAACCCGAAAGCCCTATCAAGCCCCTCGAGTGCTCCGCGAGAAAGCTCTTGCTGATGCGCTGCTTGTAATAGAAGCCGTGGAGCGAAGCCTCTGACGTGATCTTCGTCAGGTTCCGGTACCCCTCCTCGTTCTCCGCCAGCACTAGCAGATGGTTGTAGGTATCGCCCTCAGGCGGCGTGCGTTCGATGTTATGGTCTTCTTTTTTGCAGACATACAGCTCGCAGCCGACGATCGGCTTCACGCCGGCCGCCTTCGCGGCATTCACAAAATGCACGGCGCCGAAAATGTTGCCGTGATCGGTCATCGCGACCGCCGGCATCCCCAGCTCCTTCACCCGCTGGACGAGCTTCTCCACGTCGCAGGCGCCATCCAGCATCGAGTAATCGGTGTGCAGGTGCAGATGAACAAATTGAGACATAGGTTTCGATTGAGAACGCGGCTACCTTACTTTTGAATCAGTGGCTGGCTGGAACTGCAGAGAAAACTCTTGGCGCGGCCCCGCGGACGCTCCACAGGGCTCTAATCCACAACCGGATTGGGGACGCTAAAATTCACGCCCCGTTCATCGTTCAATTTCATCGTCGCGGCCAGATCGATGTCCATCAGCGGATATTTCCGCGTTCGCGTTCCATCAAAGGCCACCACCATCTCATTGGCCACCGCGTAATTCCGGACCTCCTGGATGTGCTTGTCCAGAAATACCAGGATGACGGGCAGGTCCTGGTCCGTCTTCGCTTCCGGCTGCACGAGCGGGCGCGCTGGCGTCCGCTCCGTGGGCCCGCTCGTGCGATCCTCGCGCAACTGCTCTACTTCATCGGCAAGGTGATTGATTTCCGCAGCGGTCTGATACTGCGACTCCGCATATCGATCCGGGTAATCGTTCCGCGCGTCATACGACGGCGACTCCCACTCCCACATGGACGGGCTGTACCAGCCGTAGGGATACGCACCGTAAGGATAAAAACCGGGCCGGAAACAGTGTCGGTGATGAAATCCATCAATGGTGATCTGCGGCCCGTGTCCGGAATGGTGGAAGTTGCCGGCGCTGTGGAAGGAGTGCGCCGGACTCGCAAATCCGCCTGCGTGCATGCCGCCCCGCGAAGCGAAACCTCCTCCACCATGGAATCCACTGGCGCCGTGGAACCCACCGCCACCATGGAATCCGCCTCCGCGCTGACCCCACGCGAAAAGCGCGGACGACAACACCACGCACGCAGCCACCAGCCCGGTACGTCGCATGTGCCGATTATAGTCCTGTTCCGATTCGGCGGATTGTAAAGAATTACCGCCGCTTCTTCCCCGCTTTGGCGGGCTTGGTTGGCTTGGATGCCGCCTTGGGTGCGGGTTTTGGGGCTGTTTCCAACTTCGGACTCGGCTTCGGCGGCGGTGCACCCTTGGCCTTCACTTCTGTCTTGGCGGGAGCCGCGGGGGGCGTCGCAACGGCCGCTGCGCCCTTGCCTTTTTTCTTTCCTGCATCAGCCGTAACCGCTGTGGCCACCGCAGCAGCTGCCGCCTTCGCTCCTCGTCCCCTCTTCGCCGGAACCGGCGGGGGCGGCGGCGGAGGCGGCGGCGCAAGCGGCTTCAGAAACTTCAGCGTCTCCGTCCGCGAACGCAACTTCCCATCCAGCAGCAGCAGGAACACGTCCTGCGCAATCTTTCCGTACTCGGGCAGCTGCGGCGTGATGTGCAACTCCGTCATCTCCGGCAACGGAATCTTCTGTTGTATCTGCCGCCACTTCGTGAAGAAGTTCTTGATCTTCTGCTGCACCGACTGCTGTCGCGCCGTCACCGCCAGAAACAACACCATCTCCGGCCGCGCGCTCGACAGCACCTGCCACGTCCGTGACGGCGTCGCCGACTCTTTCCCAGTCAGCTTCTTCGCCAGTTCCTTGGCGTTGTCCTCCAGGTCCTTCCACGCTTCCACCAGCGTCTTCCGCGGAATCAGCTTCCGCATGTCCGCGATTTCCTTGTCGCTCAAGCGCGACGTCAGGAAATACATCACCGCGGGCGATGGATCCGGCTGATATCCCAGCTCGTTCATCTGCTGCCGCGTCTTCATGAGCTGGCTGAGCCCGTTCGCATCTACCTTCGCCGTAGTCCAATGTGAACTCAGAACCTTCAGCCAGTCTTCCTTCTCCAGCACCCGCACGATGTGCAGCGGATCGTCCTCGTACGCGAGTTGCTCGATCTCCTGCCCGATCGTCTTGTCGCCGATGTACTCGATGTACTTGTTCTCTTTCGCCGACTCGTAGCGGGCCTGCGTCCGCTCCTCCAACGGCCAATGGAAACGTGCCGCAAAACGCGTCGCCCGAATCAGCCGCGCCGGATCTTCCACGAACGCGTAGTTGTGCAGCACACGGATCAGCTTCGCCTCAATATCCGCCGCGCCGTTGAACGGATCCATCAGCAACCCGCGCGATCCGGGATTCAGCGACAAGGCCATCGCATTCACTGTGAAATCCCGCCGCCGCAGGTCCTCGATGATCGTCGCCGGTGCAATCACCGGCGGCTTGCCCACCTTCTCGTACTTCTCCGTCCGCGCCATACTGATTTCCGCGCGCACTTTTCCCGGCAGTTGCAGATAGAGGGTCTTCAGTTCCTCATCGACCCCGGCGACCACCGCGCCGCCCTTCTCCAATTCTTTTTGCAGCTTGACAGGATTTCCCTGGACCGTGAAATCCAAATCGCGGATCGGAAATCCGCTGATGATGTCTCGAACCGCTCCACCTGTCAGGTAGAGGTTGAGCCCCGCATCAAGGGCTACCTTCTGAACCAGGTTCGCGCCTTTTTGCTGATCCGGCGTCAGCCGGATTTCCATCGTGTATATGTAATCGGCCATGCCTTCCTAGTTAAGTCGCACCGCTACCAGTCGGACCGCGGATTTGCACAGGATTTCCACAAGATCATCCTTCGGATTCAAGGGAGACCCAGCCACCCTTCTGTAAGTGACTCTGCTCAATGGACTTAGATAGCCTGAGACGGATCGCGGTGAACTAGAGAAAATAACACAAGGTTAATATTTTGGCTACTATCAAGCCGCATTCTGCCTTTCTTTTCAGAAAAATGCGAGAATCGTCCTCGGAGTTATTAGCGCGCAACCGCTTCGCCTCCGCACCTCCATGCCCTCGACCCACAAGAAGGTCATCGTCCGCAAGCTGGATCGCGACTCCATCTCCGGCTACGTCTCCCCCACCAGCTTTGTCAACGAAGGCAAGCTCGAACTGCTCAACACCGCCGGCAACGTCGTCGGCATCGACCTCAAGGAAATCAAGGGCGTCTACTTCGTCCGCGAGTTCGGCGACTCCGAATCCCTCGCGCGCAAGACCTTCACCAGCCGCCCTCGCACAGAAGGCCTCTGGGTCCGCATCAAGTTCAAGGACAACGAAATCGTCGAAGGCCTCATGCCCAACGACCTCTCCCAGCAGATCGCCGAAGGCTTCCTGATCAATCCTCCCGACCTCCGTTCCAACACCCAGCGCATCTTCATCCCGCGCAGCGCGCTCGACTCGCTTACCGTCCTCGCGGTCATCGGCGCTACCCACCGCCGTCGCCGCCGCCCCGAAGATCAGCTCCAGGTCCCCATGTTCAACGAATAAATTCTTAGGAGCGCCGGCACCCACCGGCTGTTGTGAGGGCGACCTCGCCCTCGCTGTCCTCGCCCAGACCCCTCGCCATTCCCCTTGCATTACAATCGCCGCTTGCCATCCCCGAACGGAACAACGTCTATGAAACTTGCACAGCTCGCCGAATCCCTTCAGGCTCGCCTCGAAAACGGCTTCCCCGATACAGAAATCCGCGGAGTCGCTGGCATCGAAGAAGCTCAACCCGGTCAGGTAACCTTCGTCGCTAACCCGAAATATGCCGCCGCCGCCCGCTCGACTCGCGCCTCCGCCGTCATCGTCGCCGAAGACTTCCCCGCCATTCCCGGAGCCATGCTCCGCTCGAAGAACCCCTACCTCACCTTCGCCCGCGCTCTTGAGCTCTTCTATCAGCCACCCCGCTACGAACACGGAATCCATGCCACTGCCGTAATCCACACCACCGCGCAGATCGGACCCAACCCCCACATCGGCCCTTACGTTGTCATCAATCGCGACGCCCGCATCGGAGCCAACGCGACGCTCCTGGCACACGCCGTCATCTACCCCGGCGCCATCATCGGAGACAACTTCTTCGCCCACACCCACGCCGTCGTTCGCGAACATTGCCGCCTCGGCAACAACGTAATTTTGCAGAACGGTGCAGTCGTCGGAGCTGACGGCTTCGGTTTTGCCCGAGACAATTCCGGCCGCTGGCACAAGATCGTCCAGTCCGGCCCTGCAATCCTTGAAGACGAAGTGGAAATTCAGGCAAATGCCTGCATCGATCGCGCCAGTGTCGGAGAAACCCGCATCGCCCGCGGCGCGAAGGTTGACAATCTGGTCCAGGTCGGCCACGGCTCCAGCGTCGGCGAAAACACCCTGCTGTGCGCGCAAGCCGGCCTCGCCGGGTCCACCGACATTGGAAAGAACGTTATCCTCGCCGGGCAAGTCGGCGTCGCCGGGCACTGCAAAATCGGCGATGGCGTTGTCGCGACCGCCCAAACCGGAATCCCCAACGACGTCCCCGCCAACTCCGTCGTCAGCGGTTACCCCGCCATCGACAACAAACTCTGGCTCCGCTGCTCCGCCGTCTTCCGTCGCCTGCCAGAACTGATAAAGGCCATCCGCGCCCCCAATCTCCCCCCAGAGTAAGGTCGCGGCCACAGGGCACTGCGCCTTGATCTGTTGTCATTCCGAGCGAAGCGAGGTGCAACCGAACGAAGTCGAGTACCTGCCCCGAGCGAAGCCGAAGTGGACCCTGCGTCTTCACGGAGGGAGGGACCCTGTGTCTATCTGTTCGGAAACTCCGGGTCCGCTTTGATCTCCCGAATCTGCTGAATATGCCGCTCCGCGTGCGTGGAGATCTCGAGCATCCACTGCCAGCTATCGATCGGCTCTGTGTTCCCGAAACTATGTGCCCGCAAGTCGTGGTTGGTGGTTTTGATGTATTCGATAATCGTGGCCCGCAGTGACTGGAACTTCGCCATGGCAGCCCCGATGTCCTTGTAGGTATCGACCTTCTCGTGCCCGCCGCCGGTCTTCGTATGCACGACGCGATCGATGCCGTACCACATGATGTCAGCATCGCTGTTCGACGGTTTCTTTCCCTTCATATCCGGCGTCGTTTTCACCGCATCCTTCAACTCGCGCCAGTAGTCCGGTTCCGCCACCGCCAAATGAGAGACACATTCCCGAATGGACCAGCGATACGGACCGGGCCGGAACTCAAGCTGTGCCCGGGAGAGTCCACGCACCTCTACCTCCAGCATCGAGCCGGTCCTCTGGAAATGCCCGAGTAAGTGCTCGCGGTCCTCGTCGGTCATTCCGGAGGTCGTTGCGAGGGCAGAAACGTGCACGATAATTAACAGTATCGGCGCAGAAATCGCATTGTTGGCATACGCGCCTGATAGACGCTCTCTGCCAGAATCAGCGAGCAGAAATTGCAAAGAAAGTTACGGTAGTCAAAGGCGCTGCACCAGCAACAACCTCAACATAACAATTTACCGGGATTCCTCAGGAACTTGCTGCGGCCCTTGCCCGGACGTTCGCTACCCCTGATACTCCGCCGGCAGCCCGCCAGCGATCACGGTCCGGACCCGCTCCATCAAACAGTCCCTCCCGCCAAAATCCTTCGGCTCAATCGGATCATGAAACAGCACCTTCACGGTCCCCGGCGTGATCTGAAACCGAGCCTTGGGCATCAACTCATGCGTTCCCACGATCGTCACTGGCACCACCGGCACTCCGCACTCTTCCGCCAGATAAAACGGCCCTTTCTTGAAGGGAAGCAGCTTCCCGTCGAGCGATCGCTTCCCCTCCACATAGATCGTCATGTTGATCCCCTGCCGGATCACCTCCGCGGCCTCCCGCACGGCCGCAATCCCCGCATCCCGATTGCCCCGGTCCACCGGCACCAGCGACCCCATCCGCATCGTCTCACCGAGGATCGGGTAACTAAACAATTCCTTCTTCGCCATCACCGAAGTGCGCCTCGGAATCAACGGCAACAGAAGCGGCGGATCCAGATTCGATGTATGGTTCGACATGAAGATATAAGTCCGGCTTGGATCGATCTTTTCCAGTCCCACTGCCTCCACTTTCACGCCTGCCAACCGCACGCCGGTCGACGCTCCCCACATCGCCATGCGGTAGAGAAAGCTGATATCGCGGGTAAGGAAAGTCCAGGGAAAGCCGACGATCGCCGCCAGCGGCAGCGCCACCGCCCAGAACGTCAGCATCAGGACCGTTCGGATCAACGCCGCGTGCCTCCCTCCGCTTCTCCCTTCAGCCACGCGGCTCGCCGCGCTTTTTGCTGCGCCGTAAGCTGATCCAGGTCCTTCAACTCATACTCCATTTCCTCTCGCGCCCCCACTCTCCACTGCATCTCGCGTTCCTTGCCCCGTTGCCTCACCCGCAGCCGCAAGACATCCCCGGGTCGCAGCGACACGAGACGACGATTAAAGTCCGCCGCCACCGGACGCCCGTCAAGCTCCAGGACGACATCGCCCGGCATCAGCCCCGCCTTCTCTGCATCGCTTCCCGGCCGCAACCGGATCACCGCCGCTGGAGCATCGAAGTTCCGCACCGCCACGAATCCCGGATCGGCCACTGTGTTCACTCGGGTCACCACTTTCAGCCCGACGGTGCCCAAGAATTCGTCCCACGGTACTTCCTTCACCCCAGCAACGTATTGATCGAAAAACGATCCCAGATCCTGGTGGCACACCGCCTCCGCAGCGATTCGAACGCCCGCCGAGTCCGCGAAGAACAGCCCTTTCTTTGCGTAGTTCGCATTCATCCAATGAAATAAGTGGCGCAGCGAGGCCTTCCCGTTGCTCGCTTCCCGCACCGCCAGGTCCAGCATTACTCCCAGCAGATCGCCCTTGTTGTAGTAGGAAATGCTGCGCTCCGGCAGCCGGTACTCAGAATACTTCTCCAACCACGCATCGAGGCTCGACTCCTCCGCCGACTGTGTCGTGTGCGCTGGCCTCCTCTGCAACTCTGTGATCTGTTCCCCGATTTTCTGCAAGTAACCGCGCTCATCCAGCAGGCCTGCCCGCAGCAGAATTACGTCCTCCACCGTGCTGGTCACGCCCTCGCTGAACCAAAGCGCCCGCGTGTAGTTCTCCTTCGTGTAGTCAATCGGCTCCAGCGACTGCGGCCGGATCCGTTTGACATTCCACAGGTGAAAGAATTCATGCGCGGTCACGCCGTTGAACGACTGCAGGTCGTCGCGCATCAGTTGCGCGTTCACATCAATTGCTGTGGAATACGCATGCTCCATCCCTCCACCGCTCGGCGCGTGTGGAAAATGAAACAGGAACACATATGTCTGAAAAGGCCGGTCCCGCATCCACCCGGTCGCAGCCGCCACGATCCGGTGCACACTCGACGCTACCCGGCTCATGTCGTAGTCGCCGGCGTCTGCATCGATTACCACCCGGTAATGTCCGCCACCCTCATCGAAATCCTCTTCCCGAAAATTTCCCGCCTCTACTGGCGAATCCACCAGCCCGTCATAGGACGGTGCTTCAAACGCCCTTCCCACGCTCGCCAAAGCCGTCGCGAACTTCCAGCCTGCAGGCACGTCCGTGAACTGTACCTGCTCGTTCCAGGAGCGGCTCTCCGGCGAGTACATCAGCACCTGCGCCAGATTCAGGAAAGCGTGCGTGACATTGATCTCCGCCCCATACGGACCCGCATCGTCGGCCACGATGTCATACTCCACTACCACTCCAGCGCCCGCCCCGCTTACCTCCCAGCTGCTCTTGTCGGTTTTGCGCACTTCCAGCGCCTGACCCGACGGCCCACTTGCTGTTACCCGATCGATGTACTGAGAGAAGTCTCGCACCTGGTACAGCGCATTCCATACCGGGAGTTCCACCACGCGCCGCGTGCTGCCGGCTGGAAGTTCGAATCGCACGTGCAGCCGATGCTCCTGATACCCCTTAAACGAAACGCTGTAGCGCGCTACGTTCGCGCCCGGCGAATCATTGCTCCGCGCCCACAGCCCGGCTGAATGCAGGCACACGAATCCTGCCAGAACCGGCCACAGCCAGTTCCTCGATCTTCTATTCATGCTTTCGCGGATGCCTCCAAAGGATTCTTGCCGCTTTGTGCGCTACTCCCGATCTGTTTCAACCGCGCCGGCAGTTTCTCATAGATCCCGTCAAAGCCGCCGTTGGAAAGAATGGCCACCACATCCCCGGACCGCAACTCCGGGGCCACCACGTCCACAATCCCCTGCACACCTGAAATGATCCGTGCCCGCTTGCCGCGCTGCTCCAGCACTGCGCCCACTGCCATCAGGTCCAGCCGCTCCGCTGCCGGAATCGCATCCGACTTGAACACTCCGGCCACCACCACCTCATCCGCCAGTGCCAGGCTATTCGCCAACTCATGCTGAAACACATTCCGCCGCAGCGTATTTGACCGTGGCTCGAGCACCGCCCACAAACGCGCCTCCGGATACCGCCCCCGCAGCGCCGTCAGAGTCCCCGCAATCGCCGTCGGGTGATGCGCGAAATCATCAATGATCGTGATCCCGTTCACCTGGGCCTTCACTTCCAGCCGCCGTTTCACACTCTTGAACGTCCGCAGTGCTTCCCGGATCTGCTCCTTCGCGATCCCGAAATTCGAAGCCATCGCCGCCGCTGCCGTCGCATTGCAGACGTTGTACTCTCCCGCCAGCCCGAAATCGAAGTCCGCCCAAGGTTCCCCACCCCGCAAAACCGTCCAAGACGTTTTCGCCGGAGCGAACTTCAAGTTCGCGATCCGCCAATCGGCGTTGCTCTGCAGCCCATACCGCTCTACCGGGCAGAAAGCCTTCGTAGTGCACCGCTCCACGCTTTCTCCCGAGTCGATTGCCACAATTTTCCCGCGACGCGGCACCAGGTTCACCAGCCGCTTGAACGACGTCTCCACCGCGTCCAGGTCCTTATAGATATCCGCGTGATCAAACTCCACCGAGGTCAGCACCACCGCATCCGGAAAGTAGTGCAGGAACTTCGGCCCTTTGTCGAAGAATGCCGTGTCGTACTCGTCACCTTCAAGAATGAAATGCTTCCCCTCACCGAGAGAAAAACTCGACCCAAAATTCTCGGCGATACCACCAATCAGAAACGACGGCTTCACTCCCGCCGAATGAAAAATCCACGACAGCATCGAGGTGGTCGTCGTCTTCCCGTGCGTCCCCGCCACCGCGATCACTTCTTTCCCCCCCAAAAATTCGTCATGCAGAATCTGCGGCAGCGAACAGAACGAAACCCGCTGATCGAGCACCTCCTCCAATTCCGCATTCCCCCGCGAAATCGCATTGCCTACCACGACCATGTCCGGCCGTGGTTTCAAATTCCCCGCAGCAAACGGCTGCGCCACGGGAATCCCAAGCGATGCCAGAAAATCCGACATCGGCGGATAAGCTGCCGAATCCGACCCCGTCACCCGGAATCCGCGCTCCTTCAGCATGCCTGCCAACGAGGCCATGGCAGTGCCGCAAATACCAATCAGGTGTAGGTGCTTCTTGTCCGTCATGCTCTAGATTCTCGTGAAGCTATTAAGAAATGGTTGCCGCTTCCAGTATCTTAAGCTTCGCGTCCTTGCCGTTCACGCTCAAGCTGCCTCGCACGCCAATCGGAAGGGTGATGTTCTTCCGTGTCACGTGCCCCGAACGCAATCCATAGGCGACCGGCACGCCCAGATCGCCCACAATCCGACTCACTACCTGCTGCAACGCATAACCTTGGTCCGCAGTCTGCACACAGCCCAGCATCTGGCCGAACACAATCCCCCTCACACCCTTGAACTTCCCAGCCAGCTTCAACTGCATCAGCATTCGATCCACCTGGTACGGCTTCGTGTTAAGGTCCTCCATAAATAGGATCGTCCCCGCCGTCCGGATCTCATGCGGCGTCCCCAAGGAAGCCAGCAAAAGCGTCAGGCACCCCCCATAAATCGTTCCCTCCGACTCGCCATCAATCAGCCCCTCCATCCCGCTGTCGCTGCCCGACCCAATCTCCCACGCTGCCACTCCTCCAACCGCTGCGTTCCATGAAACCAGGTCCACGCCATCATCCAGTGCAAAGTCCTTCGTCACCATCGGACCATGGAACGTCACGAACCCCGCCGAGTCCGTAAAGCACGTCTCCAAAGTTGTGAGATCGCTGTAGCCCACAAATATTTTCGGGTGCGCCACAATCTTCCCCGGATCCAGCTTGCTCAACAGATAATTTGCCCCATAGCCGCCGCGCGCGCAGATGATCCCTTTGACTTCCTCGCGCGTGAACATCTCCTCCAGTTCCCGCGCCCGTCGCTCTGCCGTCCCCGCGAAATACAAGTCCTGCTCGACGATCGAATCCAGATACACCGGCACATACCCCAGCCTCCGCAACGCCTCGCACCCTTTCTCCAGCAGCTCGCGGCTGATATTGCTCGCCGGCGCAACGATGCCCACCGTGTCGCCCGATCGCAGCCCCCGCGGCTTCGTCCGAACAATTTGAAAACCATCCTGCGCCATCATCCATCCTAAAGAAAAAACTTCCCCTCACAGACCAACTGCGCCGGCCCCGTCAAAAAAACCTCCTTCTCAAAGCGAACTGACTGCGTTCCCCCTTCCGCCCGCACCCGCACCGGAGACTCCACCCGTCTACTCGCCATCATCGCCACTGCCGCCGCGCACGAACCCGTCCCGGATGACATCGTCGCCCCCACCCCGCGCTCATAGAAGCGCACCTCGATCTGGCTCCCGTCCTGAGTGCGAACCAGTTCAACGTTCACTCCATGCCTGAAGCTCGCATCGGCCTGGATCTCCGCAGCCCGCCGTTGCCAATCCGGCCAGAACTGATTCACGAGCACGACAAAATGTGGATTCCCCATGGAAACCAAGGTCCCTCTCACTTCCCCGTCCGAAGTCAGCAGGGCCCGTTCGCCCCCAACCTCCGGCACTCCCATCGCCGTCTCGAACTCGAAGACCATCCCGTTCCGCGCCATCAGCCTGCACGTCTTCAACCCGGCCCCGGTCCTAACGACCGCCAACTCCTTCTTGCTCTCCGCGCACAAATAGGCGGCCACGCACCGTGTCCCATTCCCTGAAATCTCCGCCGCCGATCCGTCCGCATTAATCAGTCGCGCCTCCACATCCGCATCGTGCGCCGGAAACAGCCACTCCACCCCATCCGCCCCCACCCCGTTATGCCGATCGCATATCCGACGCGTCAAGTCCGCCAGGTCCGGCAGCGACTCATCCCCATCCGCAATGAGGAAGTCATTCCCGCAAGCGCTCGCCTTGGTGAAAGGAAGGATCATGCGCCGGGCTCACTCGTGCTCGACGGCGCCCAGCGATGCCACAGTTGAAAATAAGGTTGACTGATGCAGCAGAATATTGATCTGTTCCTGGTCCTCGTGCGGACCGTCTACTGAAAACAACACCCGCGCATGTCCCGGCGCACCTGCCACCCGCACGTTCTGCATCGTGCTCTGCACATCGTCAAGCACCCGGTTCGCCTCCGCCAGCACGCTCTCCGCGCTCGCGCCTGTCACTTCGTAAGTCACCCGCATCGATTTCATTCCGAAGTGTCGCTCCAGCTTGCCCAGTAAGGCCAGAGCAATGAGGATCACAATCGTTGCAAACAGCGCTGTGACGTAAAGTCCGCCTCCCGTCGCCATCCCGATTGACGCCACCACGAAGATAGTGGCCGCCGTCGTCAGCCCAGTGATCGATCCGCGTGCGTGCAGAATCGAGCCCGCCCCGATGAACCCAATCCCCGGAATGATCTGCGCTGCGACCCGAGTGTGATCACCGCCAAAACTCCCTGCCAGTTGCTCCGAAAGCACCGTATACATCGCGGCACCAAAGCAGATGAAAATGTTGGTGCGCAGCCCCGCCGGCTTGTGCCGGAGTTGCCGCTCCAGCCCAATCGCTCCGCCCAAAATCGCCGCCACCACCAAACGAGCAATGGTCGTCGACAGCACTGTCCCCATGTGACTACCGAGCGCATTTATAGCTTGGGGAATATCCGCCATAGAACCTGCCCTGAAAAGCACGAACGACTGGATTCTACCTCCAATAAAATCCCGCCTCCTCGGCTAGCTTAGTCACCCGGTTAACCTGCATGGTTACCTGGCTCAGCTTTGGAGCTTCCCGCGTCCGATAAATCGTCGCCCGCTTCTGCCCGTTTACCGCAATGATCGTCAACACCGGCAGCCCCCGCTCATGCAAAGCCTTCCACACCGGATCGCCCTCAAAAGCAATCGCGAAATCCGCATACTTTCCCGGATCCGCCAGCGCCCGCTCCCAGAGCCCCTCTGGATCCGGTGGCTGCCTCCCCATCGGGTGATTCCCCTCGCTGATCACCCGCGCCAGCGGAATCCCTGCATCCTGAAACGCTCCCACATGCTCTCCGAGATACATAAGAAAAGTTGCATTCGCCGGAAACCGCTGCAGTTGCTCCGCCACCGACCGCTCCAGTTGAATCCGCGTCCGCGAATTCACCCAAGCCTCGCGATAACACACAGGCTGGGCTCGCCAAACTCCCACATAACTCGCCGCAGCAAACGCTACTGCCACACTAGCGACCGCAGTCCTCACCCACTTTTCCCTACGCAGCGAAGCCAGGATTCCGACCGAGATTGCGCAGAACACCGCCATCGCCGGCACAAGTTGCACTCCGTACCGCACGTTGTAAAGCGAAAATGGCCACCACTGTGGAGTAAAAACGGGTACACCTCCATACGCCACCGATAGGATATAGAAAGGCAGGGAAAGCCAGAGAAGGAGCAAAGTGTGGGGTGCACGCTCTTGTGCACCGCCTTTCGCGGAAAGCTGCCTTCGCGCACAGCCAACAACGATCCCCGCCATGCTCCCCGCCACCGCCAGTCCCAGCCACCATCGCCCCCAGTTCCCCTCCGCCACATTCAACTGTCCAGCCTTCAAGAAATAAGAGGCGGCGGCCAACACATTTCCATCCCCCGGGTGCGGCGGAAGCCCCGCCAGAGTTCCCCGCAGCTCAATCGCCCTCGCCGAATACGGTCCGTTCGCAAATTCGAGCGCGTTCCCATACACCGCCGCGTTGTAGGTCAACCAGGACACCGGCCCGATTCCTGCCAGCAGTAAAAATAATCCGGCCGCCCTCCACTCCCCCCGCCTCACAAAGGCCAGCAACACGACGATCGCCCCCATCACCGCCGCCACAAACCATCCGTCATAACGGGTCAGGCAAGCCGCCAATAAACACGCCCCACACCTCCACAGAGAGCGTCTCGCACTCTCACCACACCCTACCTCACTCCGATCCCGCAAAAGCTCGCCGAAGTACACCATCGCCCATACGAACAATGCCAGGTACAGCGTCTCCGTCATCGCCGTCGCCTGCAGATAAAGCAAATTCGGATTCAATCCAAAGAACGCCGCCGCCATCCACGCTGTCATCCGCCCGAGTCCAGCACCCCGCACCAATCGGAAAATCCCCTGCACCGCAAACACAAACGCCGCCATCGACGGAAGTGATCCGCCAAGCCCCGTCCGCCACGCCCCATTTGACGCTACAAACGGAATCATCAGCAGATGCGGCAAGGGAAGCCATACCGTCCCCAGCTGCAACAAGCCAGGCGTTCGCGAATCAAAGACCCGGCGCGCAATATTGGTGTGCCCCACTGCATCACCAAACAGCAGAATGTCTCCGTTGCGGAAATAAATCAGGAAGGAAACAACCGAAGCCAAACCCGCCAGCACTACCAGCAGCGCCGTATCGCCGTCCCACTGACTCGCCGGTTCGCTCATTCCAGGTGTGACATCTTGCGGAACAGCTGAAAGCGTTCCTCAATCTCTTCGCGCGTCAGCGACTGCAGCCGCTCCGTCCCGAAGCGCTCCACCGTAAAAGACCCCATCACCCCGCCGTAGAACAACGCCCGCTTCAGTACCTGGCGATTCACCTCACTCTGCGAAGCGATATACCCCATGAATCCACCCGCGAACGAATCCCCCGCGCCTGTTGGGTCCTTCACTTCCTCAATCGGAAGCGCCGGCGCTCGAAATGGATGACGCCCCGCCCCAAATGCTCCCTCGCGGAAGAAAATCGTCGCTCCGTACTCCCCGTGCTTGATTACCAGCGCTTGTGGCCCCATGGCCAGCACCCTCTGCGCGGCCCGGGGCAGGTTCGACTCCTTCGCGATCATCTTCGCTTCTGTGTCATTGATTAAAAGCACATTCACCAGCTTCAACATGTCGGCCAACTCGCGCGGCGTCCCATTGATCCAGAAATTCATGGTGTCGCCGCCTGTAAGCCGCACCCCATTCATCTCGTGCCGCACCGCCGTTTGTAACGAAGGATGAATGTTCGCCAGAAATAGATACTCCGTGTCCCCATACTCCTTCGGAATCTTCGGCTGGAACTTCTCGAACACGTTCAGATCCGTAAAGTCGGTCTTCGCCTCGTTTAGATTGTCCGTGTAGTGCCCGCCCCAGTGAAACGTCCTCCCCGGCGCATGCTCAATCCCGCGCGTGTCTATTCCGCGTTTTTTCAGAACGTTCTCGTACTCAGCCGTAAAATCGTCCCCAACCACTCCCACCACCCGCACCTTCGTAAAGAAACTTGCCGCCAGCGCAAAGTGCGTCGCCGCACCGCCCAGCACCTTTTTCACACTCCCCGAAGGCGTAGCAATGTCATCGAACGCTACCGAACCAACCACCAGTATGCTCATGTAGGTAGGTTTATTTCCCCGCCGGAAGATATTTGTCGAGAATCAAACTGAGCTTCTGACGCGTCGCCGCCGGAATCTTGTCCCGCTCCGTCAAAATCGCATGCGCCAGCGCCGCTCCGCACTTGCACGTCCGTTCCTTTGGCATTGCCGCTACCGTCTCGCGCACCACCCTCGCCGCATTTTCCGCATTTTTCAACAGCACGGCCACCACCTGGTCCACCGTCACGGCGTCATGATGCGGATGCCAGCAGTCATAATCCGTCACCATGGCGACGGTCACGTAACAGATCTCCGCTTCTCGCGCCAGCTTCGCCTCCTGCAGATTGGTCATGCCGATCACGTCCATGCCCCAACTGCGGTAAACATTCGACTCGGCCTTCGTCGAGAACTGCGGGCCCTCCATATTCAGATACGTCCCGCCTCGCTTCCCCGCGACTCCAGCCTTCTTGCAAGCGCCCTCGACCACAGTCGAAAGCTGCGGACACACCGGATCCGCCAACCCGATGTGCGCTACGATCCCATCCCCGAAAAACGTATCCACCCGATGCCGCGTACGATCAAAAAACTGGTCTGGGATCACGAAATCCAAAGGCTTGTGCTCTTCTTTCAACGAGCCCACGGCCGACACCGAAACAATCCGCTCCACCCCCAGCTTCTTGAGCCCATAAATGTTCGCCCGGAAATTCAGCTCCGTCGGCAGAATCCGATGCCCGCGCCCGTGCCGCGCTAGAAACGCCACCTTCCGCCCCTCCAGCGTCCCCACCACATACGGGTCCGAGGGATTGCCAAACGGCGTCTCGACTTTCACCTCGCGGACATCGCTCAACCCGGGCATCGAGTAAAGCCCACTGCCGCCAACAATGCCAATCTCCGCCTGCGGCAAACGCCCTCCTGAAGCCTGCAAATCAAGCAGCCAAACCGACGATTATACAAAACAGCAGAGCGAGCACCGCTGCCTGCCCTGAGCGCAGTCGAAGGCTCTCGCTAGTCCCGCGAAACCTTGTCATCCTGAGCGCAGTAAGGGGCAGCCGAACGCAACCGGCCTGAAAAGCCATCCTCTGCAAGAAAACCGCAGCGAGAATCCCCGGATCACTCGATCCCACGGTCCCGTTTCATTCCCAGCCGGCCGAAGCCGCGTGATCGCGGCTAGAGCCTGCCCTGAGCCAAGGTGAAGAGACAAAGCGAGGAATTTGGTTTCTCGCGCCCCGTGCCCGCCTTGGCTGTCCTCAAACCCGCTACAATTCCCGCATGAAACTTCCAGCGGCCCTCGCAGCAGCACTCTTATCGAGTCTTGTCCCCTCCGCCCAACCCTTCCCCACGGCCGTCACCGTCCCAATCACCCTCGACCACAACCGCACCATCATCGACGTCTATCTCCCGCTCCCCGACGGCAAGTCCAAACGCGTCCGTGCCTGGGTCGACAACGGAAATCCAGAGCTCACCATCACGCAGGCCCTTGCTCAGAAACTGGGCCTCCAACTCAGCCAAGACCCAGCCACGACGAAACCCGGGGCCGCAGTTCCCACCGCGGCCCCCACCAGCCTCCAGATCGGTGACATGACCATCTCCCTCGCCGCCGCAAAAGACGCCAAGGCGCTGCTCCAGCGCGAGAGTGTCGCTCCCGGATGCAGCGCCGAAATCACGATCCCCTCGACCGTGCTCCGCAACTACGATGTCCTTTTCGATTACCCCAATCGCCAGTTCACCATCGGCCCGCCCGGCTCGATCTCCTTCAAAGGCGAATCCTCGAAAGCGATCCTCAATGCGCAAACCGGCCTGATTCAAATCGCAAGCACGGTGGAAGGGAAACCATACAACATCGCTCTCGATCTCGGCTCATCCATCAGCCTGCTTTCCGACGAAGTCATAGCCGAGTGGCAGAAAATCCATAACGCCTGGCCACACATGACCGGCGCCATCGCCGCCGCCAACATGTGGGGAGCCGACGACGAGCCACAACACAACCTGCTGCGCATCCCGAGTCTCCAGCTCGGCACGACCAACCTCACTAACGTAGCCGTCGCGGCCCTCCCCAGGCAATCTATGAAATTCTTCGCAGACCGCGCCGGCCTCGCGACCATCGGGCTCATCGGAGCCAATGCCCTGCTCAACGACCGCGTCGGCCTCGACTACGCCCACAGCACGATCTACCTGCAAGCAAGCAGCCCGTCCACGCTGCCCGCCTTCGATGTCGTCGGCGTCATCCTCCGCCCCGAACCCGACGGCCGCTACACCATCCTCGGAACCGCCGAGTACCAAGGCAAACCTTCTGTCCCCGACGTCAAAGCCGGAGACCTCCTCCTCGGCGTCGACGGCGCCCCCGCCACCGGCGCCACCATGGGACAGGTCTGGTCTCTGCTCGGAGGCGCCCCCGGCCAAACCCGCACGCTCACCCTCGAACGGGAAGGCAAGCGCTTCACCGTCGACGCCCCCGTTCGCCGCTTCCTGCCCACGACGCCAGGGACACCGATGCAAAGCCCTCGAAGAAATCCACATCGCAGCAATTAATGCAGAAACTTGAGTGGAAATTGAGCTCGATTTTGCCGAGCTCGATTCTTGTCATCCCGACGCGACGGCGGCCCGGTTCACGTTCGTCCTTTGGACGCTAACTTGGGGTTCATCCCGAAGACGCATTTCACCTTGCATCCCGACGCGCGATCGAAGGAGGAATCCGTAAGCGAAAGCAACACCAATCCCTTGTCATCCCGAGCGAAGTGAGACGGTAGTCGAACGAAGTCGAGAGATCTCGTGTTCCTAAAGTTTACCTGCCGGTTTCAAGGGGAGTTTTCTTCACTTCTGTTGGAATCAAAGTGCTCCCACCTTCTTTGCGACCTTGCAGTTGAAGATTTTCTCCATGTCTCCGTGGTGAAACCCGCCTCTACTTCCCCAGCAATTCCCGCTCCAGCGCCCCAGTCGTCTCTGCGTCCAGACTCTCGCTCACCAGCACCAGATCGCCCTTCACCTCGATCACCACCGGCCCTTCTTCCGTCAGCCAGGAATGCGTCCCCGTCAGAGTCTCGACCGTATAGTTCTGACGCTTGGCGGCCTTTGCATCCTCCCCCACCTCATGTCCCCGCGAATACCGTTTCTTCAATCCATTCGCATACACGTACGCGAACTCTGACGCCTTCTCAGCGCTGGACCACCGCGACAGATAAATCACGCCCAGCGGCGCCGACGCATCCCCTTTCGGGCGCACCGCGTAGTAGTACCCGCCCCGCCAGTGCGGATACAGCCGCCTCGAAACCTCCGTCCCCGCATACTGGTCCATCAGGATCGCCGCATCAAACTCGCCCACAGCTCCCACATCAAATTTCTCGTAATTCTTAAAGTCTTTCTTGAAGTCTGCCAAAGGCATCGCCGGCAGCTTCTCTCCCGACAAATAGACTGTCGGCTCCATAATCTCCCGCGTCGACCGCGGAGGATTCTTGAACGCCCCCACGTAAGCTTTCTGCTTCCCCACACGCGTCAGCAACTCCGCCTCGAAATCCAGCCCATACCGGTAAGGAAACGTTAGCGCCTCCTTGATGTACAGCGGCGCATTGTGGAACTCCACCGAGTCCGCCGTCCCCATCAGCATGCCCGCCTTCAGCGCCTCTACCAGTTGCGGCGAATCCGTGATCGACTGGCCCGTCGGCGCCAGCATGTAATCGATCAGCACCACCATCGCCTGCCCCTCCACCACAGCCTGATGCGCAGTCGAAGCCTCGTCGGTCTCAATGTCCTCCAGCGACGGCTCTTTCTTGCTCGCCCCCAAATCGCCCGCCCCCGCCTTCATGTACTTGTCCAGTTCAAACGACTGGTCCTGCAGCGCATGCGTCAATTCATGTGCTAGCACCGGCTTCTGCTGCTCCGGCTCGATCCAGTCCAACAAATTCACGCTCTTTGTTTTCGGATCGTAGTATCCCGCCACCTGCTCTCGAAGCAAGGCAATCAGGAAAGTTTGCAAATCGAAATTCCGCGGCAGCAGCCCGAACTTCTTCAGCACCAGCTCCGACCGCCGCAGCCGCTGCGAATCCTCATCCTCCTCCATGTGCTTCCGGATGAACGCCACCACCTCATTCCGATTGACCAGGTTCCGCTTCACCGTCTCCCGCACCGGCAAGGTTGTGTCTTTGCTCACAAATTTCAAAATCTCATCCACCGACCGGAACAACTCCTGCGCTTCCTGCGGTGTGATCTTCTTCTCGGTCTCTTCCGAAGCTGCGGTCCCGGGCTTCTGTGCGGAAACACCCTGGCTCTTGTCCGACCCTGCCGCTGGCACGCTCGCTGACGCAGGTGACTGGGAGCTCTGTTGCTGATCCGCACTCTGCCCCTGACTCTGTGTCCACAATGCGGTCGCTGCCAATACGACAACGGCAAGCAACGCAATCGCCCGAACCCGAATTTCCGTGATCTCCCTCATCCCTTTGCCACCCAATCCGCGACCCACGCCCCGACTTCCCTCGTCCCCAGCGATCCACCTATATCCTGCGTGGTCTTCTTCTGCCGCACCGCCTCCAGCACGGCTGCCTCGATCCTCTGTGCCTCGCTCTTCATTCCCAGATATTCCAGCATCATCGCCGCACTCAACATCGCTCCCATCGGATTCGCCACATTCTTCCCCGCAATCGGAGGCGCCGACCCATGCACCGGCTCAAACATCGACGTCCGACCCGGACGAATATTCCCGCTCGCTGCCATCCCCAGTCCGCCCTGCAGCCCAGCCGCCAAATCCGTGATGATGTCCCCAAACATATTGTTGGTCACGATCACGTCGAACTGTCGCGGATCCCGCACCATCTGCATGCATAGTGCGTCCACGTACATGTGCTCCGCCTTGATCTGCGGATACTCCCGCCCTACTTCCTGGAACACTCTCTGCCAAAGCCCGCCCGCATGCGTCATCGCGTTCGACTTGTCGCCCATCAGCACCCGCCCCCGCCGCTCGCCATCCGCCTTCGGGTGCGTCTCGCAATAATCAAGCGCGTAACGGACCACCCGCTCCACGCCCTTCCGCGTGTTGATGTCCTCCTGCACCGCAACCTCATCTTCCGTCCCCTGCTTGAACACGCCCCCCACATCGCCGTAAACCCCCTCCGTGTTCTCGCGCACCACCACGAAGTCCACATCCTTCGGCTCCACGCACTTCAACGGACACAGCCCCGCATCCAGCAGCCGCACCGGCCGCACGTTGGCATACAGGTCCATCTTGAACCGCATGCCTAAGAGAATCTCTTTTGCGTGGATATTGCTAAGAACCCGCGGATCGCCGAACGCGCCCACCAGAATGGCATCGAACTCGCGCCCCAGCATGGCGAACCCGTCGGCTGGCACGGTCGTCCCATCAGCCAGGTAGCGCGCCGCCCCCCAGTCAAACTCGGTAAACTCGACCGCAGCGCCCGAAGCCTCAATGACCTTCACTGCCTGAGGAATGACTTCAAGCCCAATCCCATCGCCAGCCAGCACAGCAATTCGTTTGTTGGAAGTCACGAGAAAAGAGCTTACCAGAGCGCCACGATAGCGATGGGCCTATCTACTCTGCACTGTCATCCCGAGCGAAGTGAGGCGACCGCCGAGCGAAGTCGAGGGACCCCGCGTCCCTCAACTCGACCACAGGCTCCAAAGGGAGTTCTTTCCGCTTCTGTCGAAAACCTGGTGCACCAGGTTCGCGTCTCTTCTTTGGACGCTCACCTGGGCTACCGTACCAGAAGCTCATTTCTCCTTGTCATTCCGACGCGCCCGCGCAGCGAGCAAAGAAGGAACCTTTTACCGATCACCCGCTGGCTCGATGGACGATCGTCAGATCCCCCTCCCCTACTTCTTTCTTCCCATCTCAAACTGGAAATGCGAATCCTTCCCCTCATGCTTCCACGTCCAGTCCTCGCTGTAGTGGTCCGCATCCGTGAACACGTACACCGCTTTGTGCATGTGCCCAGCTGCCGGCGAGGGCAAATTCGTCGCATCCAGGAAATCAAACGTCACCGTCTTCCCATCCGGTCCAATCACCGCCTGCATGCGCGGCTGGTTCCCACTGGGACAAAAATGCGTCATCAGCAACCGCCCGCCGTCCACATAGAACAAACTCGTCATCGCCTCGTCGCCCATCTTGATGTCCGCCATCACCGACGTCCCGCCGGCAATGACCTTGTATGTCACTTCCCCAGTTTCCCCATGTGCCCCTTTCCCCACCCACGTCCCCTCCATCGCCTTGAAGCGGTCAAGCGCCTTCTGCGCATCCGATTGAGCCCAACTCGCAACCGCAAACATCACCACGACCACCGCCGCCCACATGCGTTGCATCTTCATATCTCTCTCCTCGAAATCGCCCGTTTCGCGAATCCTGCTCCCTGCGCGCCCCCAATTCCCTCCGCTATAATTCTTTGGAGTGCCATGCCCTCGGCAACTTCACATAACGACCCCGCCGTGTCGCCCATGACACAGCCTTGGCCCGCGCACTTCACCACGGTGAAAGACGAGTTCAGCGTCCTGAGGTCAACCGCGGGGGTGTTTCATGCCTCCAATCGCGCCAAAATCCGCCTCACCGGCAACGACCGCGTCCGTTGGCTCAACGGCATGATCACCAACAACATCCGCGACCTTGCCCGCGGATATGGCGTTTATGCGTTCCTGCTCAACCCCCAGGGCCACATCCTCGGCGACCTCTACGCCTACCACCACGGCGACTCTTTCCTGATCGACACAGATCAGTCGCAGCTCGATAAAATCCTCGCCACCTTCGACCACTACATCATCATGGACGACGTCGAAGTCGACGATATCTCCGGCACGCTGACCACCGTAGGACTTATCGGCCCAAGCTCGCAGTCCATTCTTAAGGCTGCAGGGCTGACGATCGCCGACCTCCAGCCGCTCCAGTTCACCGAGGTTACCCTGGGGGAAATTCCGTGCACCCTGATCCGCGGCCCGCACCGCAGCTGCTCGGGGCGCCCCACCCTTCCCGCACCGTTCGCGGGAGGATGGGATTGCTTCGAACTGTGGGTCTCGCCAAAGCATGGAGCCGAAGTTATCGCGCGCGTCCAATCCGCTGGCGCAACTCCCGTTGGCCATGAAGCCCTCGAGCTCCACCGCATTGCCCTCGGCGCTCCCCGCTATGCGCAAGACATCCGCGAGCGCGACCTGCCGCAGGAAACCGAACAGTCCCAAGCCCTGAACTTTAACAAGGGCTGCTACGTCGGCCAGGAGATCGTTGAGCGCATTCGTTCCCGCGGCAATGTCCACCGCAAGTTCACCGGTTTCCGCACTAGCGCACCGCGTCCCGCGCCCGGATTGAAAATTCAGCTTCAAGCAAAAGATGTCGGGGAGATCACCAGCACCGCCACCATTCCCGGTCCGCAAGGCGACCAGACCGTCGCTCTCGGATATATCCGCCGCGAGTTCAGCACGCCCGGCAAAGAGGTCCAGATCGATGGCCAATCCGCCACCATCTCCGACCTTCCTTTTGCAGATCTGTTAGCCAGTTAGAGGAAATGCACCATGCCTGACACAAAAAAAGACACCGGATTCACAGTCACCGACCGCCGGCTCTTCACCACTGACGGCGACCTTCGCTCCGACCTGGGGGAAGACAGGGAAGAAAAAGCAGAATCCAAGCCTGCTTCCCCCGAGCTCGCGGCCGGCCCTGAACCGGCACCCTCTCCAGCATCCGACTCCCGCATCCCCCCTCCGCCCACGGCTGCCGACCAGAAAGCTTCCGACGAGGCCTACCAGAAGTCCTCCAAGGACCTCGACGCCCGTGTCGAACTCAGCGGCCATTCCGCCAAGGAATTCGAGATGACCTTCGAGCGCTTCATGGCCTCGCTGTATATGAGCGCCATGATGCAGCTCGGCATGATGCACGAGGAAGGCGGCCAGCCCCGCATCGACCTTATCGGAGCGCGTCAGACCATCGACACCCTTGCCTTACTCCAGGACAAAACGAAAAACAACCTGACCGCCACGGAAGAAAACTTCCTGCAGAATTGTCTCTACGAACTGCGCATGGCGTACGTGGAGGTCACCAACGCCCTCTCGCGCGCTCCGAAAAATCCGGAGGCCGCCGCTGGCAGCAAAACTCGATGAAGGCTACCCTCACGGTGCTGGGCAGCGGCACCTCGATGGGCGTTCCCACGATCGGATGCACCTGCGCCCTCTGCCACTCGCCCGACCCGCACGACCGCCGCACCCGCCCTTCCATCCTCCTCGAATTCGGTGGAAAGGTGGTCCTTATCGACACTACGCCCGACTTCCGCGAGCAAGCCATCCGCGAGCGCATCAGCCAGATCGACGCCGTGCTCTACACTCACACCCACGCCGACCACATCCTCGGCATCGACGACCTTCGCCCGCTCAGCTACCATCGCGACGGTAAGATCCCTCTATACGCTCGGCCCGAGGCCGCTAACTTCATCCGCAACATGTTCCGCTACATCTTCGACGCAGACTACAAGTTCGGAGGCCTCGCCCGTCTCGAACTCAAGGCGATCGATGGTAGCTTCGATCTCTTTGGCAAGACCTTCGAACCCGTCCCCATCATTCACGGCGACACCGAAATCTACGGCTACCGCTTCGGCAACGCAGCGTATCTCACCGACTTCAGTACCATCCCCGAATCGTCCTATTCGTTATTGAAAGATCTCGACATCCTCTTCCTCGACGGCCTTCGTCATAAGCCGCACCCCACGCATTCCACCATCGACAATTCGATCCGGATCGCTGAAGAACTGGGCGCCAAGCGCGTCTTCTTCACCCACATCTGTCACGACCTGCCGCACCAAGAGACCAACGCTGCCCTCCCACCCCACGTCCGCCTCGCCCACGACGGCATGAAACTGGAGTTCGAAATCTAGCCCGATGCGCCTCTTCCGCCACCTCGAAGAAATCCCCGCCGACTTCGGTCCCACCATCGTCAGTGTCGGCAACTTCGACGGCGTCCACCGCGCCCATCAGGCCGTCCTTCGCGACATCGTCCAGCGCGCGAAGCAAAAGGAAGCCAAGTCCGTCGCCGTCACCTTCGACCCCCACCCTGTCCGCATCCTGCGCCCCGACTCAGGCCTCAAACTCCTCACCCCCACGCCCGAGAAACTGCGCCTTCTCGAAACCACCGGCATTGACGCAGTCCTGCTTCTCCCCTTCGGCCGCGACCTCTCCCTCCTCACCCCACGAGAGTTCGCCGCAGAGATCCTCCACAACACGCTCAAAGCCTGCGAGGTCCACGAAGGCTACAACTTCCACTTCGGACACAAAGCTGCCGGCAACGTCCAGGCCCTCGCCGACTTCGGCCGACAAATGGGGTTCGTCGTGAAGATCTTCGACGAACTCACTCTCCGCGGCGAACCCGTCTCCTCCACCGGCATCCGCAAACTTCTCACCACCGGCCGCGTCAGTCGCGCCCGCCACCTCCTCGGACGCCCCTTCGCCATCCTCTCCACCGCCGGCCGAGGCCGCGGCTATGGCAGCAAGTACACCGTCCCCACCATCAACCTCAGCCGCTACGACGAACTGGTCCCTCAGGACGGCGTCTACATCACCCGCACCCGCGTTGGCAAAGAATGTTTCGACTCCGTCACCAACATAGGCAATCGCCCCACCTTCGGCGAGGCGTCCTTCGCCGTCGAAACCCACCTGCTTAACTTCCATCCCATCGAACTGCTCGCCTCAACCGAAGTCGAAATCTCCTTCCTCCAGCGCCTTCGCGAAGAGATCAAGTTCCCCTCCGTAGACGCCCTCCGCGCCCAGATCGCCGAAGATGTCCACAAGGCTCGTCGTTATTTCCACCTGACTGCTCTCCCAAAACGGTAGACAATCGTCTAAAAGCTGGACTCTCAGGTCGTTTATCCTTCTACCCCTCGATTAGAATTCAATTGTTAAGAAAGGCTAATCCTGATGATCTACGAGCATTCTTCCAGGCGGCAGGAGAGTACCCTGCCACGTGTTGGTACACTAGTCGTCATACTCGCTATGGCTATCGTATCCACCAGCATTCCAGTTTCCTCTGCGGAGTCCCAGTTCGGCCCCAGCAACCCCTTCTACGCCGAAAGCACCCTTCCCTTTCATGCGCCGCCCTTCGACAAGATCCACGATGACGACTATCAGCCTGCCATCGAAGCCGGCATGGCCAAACAACGCGAAGAAATGGACGCCATCGCCAACAACTCCGCTGCGCCGACGTTTGACAACACCATTGTCGCGATGGAGAAGACTGGCCAGTTATTCGAGCGGGCCACGCTCGCCTTCAGCGCCGTCACCTCCTCAAATCTCAACCCCGTGCTCCAGAAGGTTCAGGAGATCGAAGCCCCGAAACTCGCCGCTCACAACGACGCCATTTTCCTGAACCCCAAACTTTTTCAGCGCGTGAAGGCAATCTACGATCAGCGCAACCCCAGCCACCTCGACCCCGAATCCCTCCGGCTCGTCGATTACTACTACAAGAAGTTCGTCCACTCCGGCGCCAACCTTTCCGAGTCCGATAAGGCTGCCCTCAAGAAGTTGAACGAAGAAGAATCCACTCTCAGCCAGGCCTTCACCAGCAAGCTGATCGGCGCCACCAAGGACGCTGCGCTCGTGGTCACTGACAAGGCCGCTCTCGCTGGACTCACCGACGCCCAGATCGCTGCGGCCGCCGAAGCCGCCAAAGATCGCAAGGCCGACGGCTACGTCATTCCGCTTCAAAACACGACGCAGCAGCCCGACCTCAGTTCCCTCCAAAACCGCTCGACCCGTCAAACGCTCTTCGAAAATTCCTGGAACCGCGCCGAGCATGGCGGCGACAACGACACCCGCGACACCGTTTCGCGCCTCGCCGAATTGCGCTCCCAGAAAGCCAAACTCCTCGACTTCCCCACCTACGCCGCCTGGAAACTCGAAGACCAGATGGCCAAAACTCCCGCGAACGCCCTGAAGTTCATGGACGCACTTGTCCCCGCCACGGTGGCCAGGGCCCACACCGAAGCCGCCGACATCCAGACGCTCATCGACTCCCAAAAAGGCGCATTCCAGCTCCGGCCCTGGGATTGGGAGTTCTATGCTGAGCAAGTCCGCAGGGCCAAGTACGAGCTCGACGAATCGCAGATCAAACCCTACTTCGAGTTGAACAACGTCCTCGAAAATGGCGTCTTCTACGCGGCCACCCAGCTCTACGGCATCACCTTCAAAGAGCGCAAAGACATTCCCATCTACAACCCCGAAGTCCGCGTCTTCGAAGTCGCCGACTCGAACGGCAAGCCCCTCGCCCTCTTTTATTGCGATTATTTCAAGCGCGACAACAAGCAGGGCGGGGCCTGGATGGATTCCCTCGTCACCCAGTCCAAGCTCATGGGCAGACTGCCCGTGGTCATGAACGTCGCCAACTTCGCCAAGCCCGCGCTTGGTCAGCCCGCATTGCTCAACTTTCGCGACGTCACCACTATGTTTCACGAGTTCGGACACGCTCTGCACGGCATGTTCGCCGACACCACGTACCCGACGCTCTCCGGAACCGCCGTCGCCCGCGACTTCGTCGAGATGCCTTCCCAGTTCAACGAGAACTGGGCCACTTACCCCGACGTCTTCCATCACTACGCCAAGCACTATCAAACGGGCGAACCCATCCCGGCCGATCTCGCCGAGAAAATCAAGAAGTCCACTAAGTTCAATCAGGGATACGATTTCACCGAAGTCGTAGCCGCCGCTCAACTCGATATGCAGTGGCACACGCTCGCCCCGGGCACGCCCCGCCAGAACCCCGACGAATTCGAAACGCAGGCTCTCGAGAAAACCCACCTCGCTCTCAGCTACGTTCCGCCACGCTACCGCTCCAGCTATTTCGCCCACATCTGGGGTGGAGGCTACTCCGCCGGCTACTACGCCTACCTCTGGGCCGAGATGCTCGACCACGACGCCTTCCAGTGGTTCGAAGACCACGGAGGCCTCACCAGAGCCAACGGAAACCGCTTCCGCAAAATGGTCCTATCCCGAGGCAACACCGAAGACCTCGCTGAAATGTACAAGGAATGGCGTGGCGCCGAACCCAGCATCGACCCGATGCTCAAGTACCGCGGCCTCACGCCTGACAGCAGCGCAAGATGACATCCGCGCTCGACAGGGAAAACTAAACTTCTGTCATCCCGAGCGAAGTCGAGGGGCCTTGCGTTTCTCACCGGCTAACTGGCTGGGCGCCGAGGTTCGCGCCCGCTCTTGGACGCTCACCTGGGGAACTGACCCCACCTCAGCTCCCGCTCTCCACAAGAAATCGGCATAGGGGGAGAGTCACCTCTCCTCCCCTGCCACACCACCGTACAGGCGGGTCCCGCATACGGCGGTTCGATAAGTTCGTCCCAGGCAATAAAGGCGTGGGCTGGGCGTTCGCAGGCTCGCTCGCCCGGCACCGTAGGCCTCTCATCCGGTTCTTGTTCATCGGCCCGCGTGTTTGCTCTACGCTTCCTCCGGACCCCACCTCACGGTGACGCCCTTGCGCTTCGCTGCCCTTCCCCTCCATCAGGTTGGTAGAGGACTTTCACCTCCAAGCTGTCGAACATGCACGGCGTACAAACAACACCCCGCACTCACGCGCGGGGCCGATCTTCCATAAAACCTCGAATCGCAACCCTACACAATCCCCTCCCGCATCCGCCGCAGAAAATCCTGAGCCTCGCTCTGCGCCGCATCAATCACGTCGGGCTTATCACGAAACTCCAATCCCACTTCCTGAACCACGATGTCGATTGCATCCTTCGGCTTATACCCGCTCGCCACCAGCTTTCGGATCCGCTCCGTCACGCTCGGCCCACCCGGATACTCCATGCGCTCTGAATGTGCCGCGCACTCGTGCCCGCGAAATTTACCCAGCGCCAGCCGGTCAAACGCACTCTTTGCTTCGGCCTCACTCAACAGCGTCGGAACCGCGTAGTTCCACCCACAATCCGAACAACTCCACCCACGGAAATTCCGGTTCGTGATCCACACCATTTTTCTCGCCATGCGTTTCCACACCTAGGGGAGGACGGAAACTGATTCGTAGCAGAATCTCTGCCTACGCAGGGTCTTTCGCAACCTGATTTCGGATGCTTGGAGGGGGGCGGCCTTTAGGCCGTCCAGATCGCCCATTGAAAACCGGCGGCTTTAACCCCTGAGGGAATTGGCGCCGGTCGCAATCGCCGCGTCCGGGCATGATCTCATTCCACCCTTGGCCCAGCCAGACCTTCGAGGTGGCCTCTTGCTTTTCGACTTCTTATTCTCCTCGGCCCGAATCCTCCATGCCGCCCACAGGGCCCCCGCCAAAATATCCGCGGTCGCCTTCGCCAATCGGATATGCGTCATCCCCATTCGCCCGCGGCCCCCATGAATGGGAACAAAGATCTCTGGCGCCTCCCCGACAAACTCCGCCTGCACCTCCGGCGTGAGAATCAGCTTCCCATAGCCCTCTTTCTGCGAAGCCAGTGTCGCAAAAATCCTTCCACCCACACGGAAATCCGCTGCCCCCATGTGTGACCCTTCCTCCGCCCCCTCCAGGCTTAGAGCAATCTGTCGAAAGTCTGCGGCGTTCATTGTAAGAACTCTCCTGATCCTTGTCATTCCGACGCGCGAGCTCCGCGAGCAAAGGAGAAATCTGTTCTCAGGTTCACAACAACGTACCGCAACCATCCAACACCGCACCCACTTCCCACTTGCCACCCTCTCGCCCACCCCTCACAATCTCCCGAATGTCCACGGCCCCACTCACCTTCTCCCAAACCACCCCCGACCAGCGCCGCACCCTTCTCGCCGCTGCCCTCGGCTGGATGCGCGACGCCTTCGACGCTATGCTCTACGCTCTGGTCCTCACACCTACATCATGCGCGACCTTGGCATGATCAAGGCCGTCTCCGGATTCCTCGCCACTCTCACCCTGCTCGCTTCTGGGATCGGTGGCGTGCTCTTCGGATTCATCGCTGACCGTATCGGCCGCAAGCGCGCCCTGATGCTCAGCATCCTCACCTACTCCGTCTGTTCCTTCGCCTCCGGTCTGTCCACCTCAATCGATCGCCGCCGCCGTAGTCCCGCTCTACGCCCAGGCCGCGCACCCTGGCTGCTCATGATCCTCGGAATCATTACCGCATTTTTCGGCACCGGATTCTTCTCCGGCTCCGGCCTCATCGGAAGCGAAATCTTCCCCACTCCCCTTCGCGCCCGCGCCCTGGGCTTCACCTACAACGGAGCCCGCACCATGAGCTCCATCGCCCCCCTACATCATCGGACGCGTCGGCCAATCCAAAGGCCTAAGCTGAGCCTTTTACCTCTGCGCCGCTAGCTTCTTCCTCTCCACGCTCACCGCCACCCAATTGCCAGAGACGAAGGGAAAAACGCTGGAGTAGTATCGAGTTTCAGGTTTCACCTTTCGAGCGAGGACCTCTTCCGACTGTCATCCTGAGCGCAGTGAGGCGCTAGTCGAACGAAGTCGAAGTTGAGGCGTCTAGCAGGCTTCTGAGCCCGCTGCCGAAATCCCGAGCGCAGCCGAGGGAGCTCTAAGCGCCGCGCCCTTCAATGCCAGACAATCGTCCTCGCCGCCGGCAACTCATTCAATCGGCTCCACCACCGCTGCCTCGGCTCCCGCCCGCTCCGGCAACTGCACAATCACAATCGCCGCCAGCACCACCACAATCCCCAACACCTGCACGGTTCTCAACCCCTCTGCCAGTAACCCAGCCGCCAACAGAATCGAGAACACCGGCTCCATGCAACTCGACACAATCGCCCGCGTTGGTTCCAGATGCTGCAACCCTGCAAAGTAAAACGAAAAGGGCATGAGCACTGAAAGCACTGCAAACGCCAACAGGAATCCCCACTGCTGTCCCGAATAGTGCGCCGCCACCACCTTCCCCGGAGGATTCACCATCAGCCAGAACAAGCTCGCCGTAAGCGTCGTGTATAGCAGCACGATCCACCGATCATACCGTGCCAGAATCTGATGCGCCGCCACGTTGTAGAAAGCAAACGCAACCGCCGCTCCCAGCGCCGCCATCACGCCCACCGGATCCAGCCGCAGCCCACTCGCTCCCACCACTCCGATCGCGAGCGCGCTCCCCACCACCGCCAAGCCCACCGCCGCAGTTCGCTGCACCGTCGCCCGCTGCCGTCCGCGCGCCACCATGTACAGGAGCACTAGTACTGGAGCCGTGTACTGCAGAACGATCGCCGTCGCCACACTCGTCTTCTGGATCGCGAGATAGTACAGATAATTCGACGCCGCCACTCCAGCCACACCGAGCAACGTCATCCGGAAGAAATCCGCCTTGGGCACCTTCAGCCCGCTCCAACCGCGCCGCCAACCCAATACCATCGCCAGCACGACGAACGAAAAACTCGTTCGGCTCTGCGACAGAATCAGCGGATCGATCGGCGCAAGCGCCTCACCCCGGGGCAGCAAACGCCCCGTAAACGCAGCTCTACCCAGCGTCGCCGCGACCCCCCACGAAAACGTCGCCGCAGCAATGTACGCATATCCGCGAATGGATTGCGTCTTAGTCGCCAAGGCGTATCTACTGCTCACGTGCCCTCATGAATCTCAATCTCTGCCGTGATCTTCGCCGTCTTCTCCAGCATCGCCGAAACAGAGCAATACTTCTCCTTCGACAACCGGACCGCATCCTCCACCGACTTACGCGAAACCTTTCCCGTGACCGTGTACACCAGTTTGATCGACGTGTACACCTTCGGAACCTCCGCCGCCCGCTCCGCCTCCGCCCGTACTTCGAGCTTCAGGAACGGCTCTCGCTTCTTCTTCAGAATGCTCGCCACGTCATACCCCGTGCACCCGCACAACCCGATCAGCACCAGCTCCATCGGAGAGTTCCCCGTCTTATGGTCTCCATCCACGACAATGCCGTGCCCGCTCGACGCCTCTGCCACAAAGCGCTGCTCATCGATCCATACTGCTTTTGCTTCAGTCATGCCGTCCTCGTTTCAGCCGACGTACCCGAACTCTTGCAGGATCAGATACCGCATCCGCGGCTGCCGATGCAGAACAAATCCGCCACAAAAAGCCCCTAAACAAAAACGCCCACCAGCACCGGCAGGCTCACCACCAAAATCGCAATCGTCCAGCGCGGACTCTCACCAAAAGGCGTTCCCCGTCACCCCAAGACCGAACCCCATTGCAAAACTTGTGATCTAACCCTTGTCATCACTCAAAAGACTTGTCATCCTGAACGAAGTGAGGTTCAGCCGAACGAAGTCGAAGTTGAGGCGCGTGGCGGGCGTCCGCACCCGTCGCCGAAATCCCGAGCGAAGTCGACGGAGCTTGGACCGCGTGTTCCTCAACCGCCCCACTGACCCTAAAGGGAATTCTCTTAAAGGCTGCTAATAGTAGCTGCTGGCTATGCGCGAACGCCACTCGCAACTTGTCTACCGCTTCCCCGCCACCCGCTCCGCGTGCAGCGCCTGCAAAGCCTGCACCCGCACCTCACCCCGCTGCAAAGCCGCAATCCCCTCTGCCGCGGCCCGCGCTGCCGAGAGCGTTGTGATGGTCGTGATCCGCGCCATCACTGCCGCCCGCCGGATCGCCTTCTCATCAAACCACGGCTCCGCCCCATGCGGAGTATTCACGATCAACTGAATCCGGTCGCCCTTGATCAGGTCCACCACATTTGGACGCCCTTCCTTCACCTTGTACACGCGCTCCACGCTCAGCCCGGCGTCCTCGATCACATCCGCCGTGCCCGCCGTCGCCACCAGCTTGAATCCCATGTCGGCAAACCGGCGCGCCACGTCTGCCACGCCCGACTTGTCATGATCCGTCACGCTGATGAACACCGACCCCTGCGTCGGCAACTTCTGCCCGGCGGCAATCTGCGCCTTCGCAAATGCCTCGCCGAAGTTGTCGGCCACGCCCATCACTTCGCCCGTCGACCGCATCTCCGGCCCCAGCACCGTATCCACGCCTGGAAACTTGCTCCACGGAAATACCGGCGACTTCACATAATGTCCGCGCCCCGTATCCAAATCCGTCCCGCGCTCCACATACTCGGGCAAAAACTCCCGCAACTTCCCTCCGGTCATCAACCGCGAGGCGATCCGCGCCAGCGGCACGCCTGTCGCCTTCGACACATAAGGCACCGTGCGCGAAGCCCGCGGATTCACCTCCAGCACATATACCTTCCCCGCTTCCGATCCATTCCCCTTCGACCCGCCATTTGGCGAACGCGGAATCGCAAACTGAATATTCATCAACCCGACCACCTTCAAAGCCCGTGCCAGCTTGAAGGTGTAATCGCGCATGCGTCGCATGAGGTGTTCCGGAATATCCACCGCCGGCAGCACGCACGATGAATCTCCTGAATGGATACCCGCCTCCTCAATGTGCTGCATGATCCCAGCAATCACCACATCCTCGCCATCCGAGAGCGCGTCCACATCCACTTCGATGGCATCCTCGAGGAAATGATCGATCAGCACCGGGCGGTCCTGCGAATACTCCACCGCCTCCTTCATATAGTGGATGACCGTGTCCTCGTCATACGCGATCACCATCGCGCGCCCGCCTAGCACATACGACGGCCGCACCAGCACCGGATACCCCACCCGCTTTGCACCCTCGACCGCCTCTTCCAGCGACGTCGCCATCGCCCCCGGCGACTGCGGAATCTCCAGCTCATCCAGCAGCTTTCCAAAGCGCTTGCGGTCTTCGCACAGATCAATCGACTCCGGCGATGTGCCGATAATCGGCACACCCGCCGCCTTCAAAGGCAAAGCCAGGTTTAGCGGAGTCTGTCCGCCAAATTGCACAATCACGCCCACCGAAGCCCCGCCCGCCGCCTCGTGGTCATATACCGCAAACACGTCCTCCAAAGTCAGAGGCTCGAAGTACAACCGGTCACTGGTGTCGTAATCGGTCGACACCGTCTCCGGATTGCAGTTCACCATGACCGTCTCGTACCCATCTTCGCGCAGTGCAAACGACGCATGGCAGCAGCAGTAGTCAAACTCAATCCCCTGCCCGATGCGGTTCGGCCCGCTCCCCAGGATGATGACCTTCTTCTTCGCCGTCGGCGCCGCCTCATCTTCTTCTTCGTACGTCGAGTACAGATACGGCGTGTAACTCTCGAACTCCGCCGCGCATGTGTCCACGCGCTTGTACACCGGCTGCACGCCATGCTTCTTGCGGAAGTGCCGTACTTTTTCCGCCGAGCCCCGACCCTCCAGCCGCCACACCGAAGCCAGCCGCGCATCCGAGAACCCCATGCGCTTGGCTTCGCGCAGCACCTCCTTCGGCATCGATTCCATCGGATGCTTTTCCAGCTCCAGCTGCATATCGTTAATCTCTTTGAGCTGGTACAAGAACCACGGATCAATCGACGTCACTTTCGCCAGTTGCTTCACCGTATATCCCTGGCGCAGGGCATAGCGCACGTAACTGAGCCGCTCCGGATGCGGCGTGACCAGCCGCTGCGTTAGGATCTTCGGCTCAATCTTCTCCGACCCCGCCTTCTTTCCCGTATCAAGCGCCCGCACGCCTTTGAGCAGCGCCTCCTTGAATGTCCGACCGATCGCCATCACCTCGCCCACCGACTTCATCTGCGGCCCCAGGCTCTCATCCGCACCGGGAAACTTCTCAAACTGCCACTTCGGAATTTTCACCACCACGTAATCCAGAGTCGGCTCAAACGAAGCCGGCGTCTTGCGCGTGATGTCATTCGGAACCTCATCCAGCGTGTATCCCACCGCCAGCTTTGCCGCAATCTTCGCAATCGGGAACCCAGTCGCCTTCGAAGCGAGCGCCGAAGAGCGCGACACGCGCGGATTCATCTCGATCACCACCATCCGCCCGGTCTCAGCATTCACCGCGAACTGGATATTCGATCCGCCCGTCTCCACCCCGATCTCGCGGATGACCGCAATCGCCGCGTCCCGCATCGCCTGGTACTCGCGGTCGGTCAAGGTCTGAGCCGGCGCCACAGTAATCGAATCGCCCGTATGCACGCCCATTGGATCGAAATTCTCAATCGAGCAGATGATGATGACGTTGTCCCTTAGATCCCGCATCACCTCCAACTCATATTCCTTCCACCCCAGCACCGACTCTTCAATCAGCGCCTCGTGCACGGGCGAAAGATCCAGTCCTCGCGCCAGCAGGTCCATCAACTCCTCGCGGTTGTAAGCAATACCGCCGCCCGTCCCGCCCAGCGTGAACGACGGACGGATAATCACCGGAAACCCGATCTTCCCCGCAAACTCGAGCCCATCTTTCAGGTTGTTCACCAGCGCCGACTTCGGCACATCGAGCCCGATCCGCTGCATCGCGTCTTTGAAGAACAGCCTGTCCTCGGCCTTCTTGATGGCCGCGATGTTCGCCCCGATCAACTGCGCGTCGTATTTGTCGAGCACGCCGCCATCCGACAACTCGACCGCCAGGTTCAAAGCCGTCTGCCCGCCAACGGTGGGCAGAATGGCAAACCCCGCCCTTGGCGACATCTCGCGCTCAATCCGGACAATCTCCTCCAGATACTCCCGCGTGAGCGGCTCAATGTAGGTGCGATCGGCAATCTCCGGATCGGTCATGATGGTCGCCGGATTCGAGTTCGCCAACACCACCTCGTAGCCCTCCGACTTGAGAGCCTTGCAGGCCTGCGTCCCCGAGTAATCAAACTCCGCCGACTGCCCAATCACAATGGGCCCAGACCCGAGTATCAGAATCTTCGAGATGTCATTTCGTCTAGGCATTAGTGGTCAGTTATCTTCGTTAGGCGAATCCAATGGTTCAATTGTCGATTGGTAGCCCGAGGCTTCAGCGCCACCGCCATTACTGAGAGCGAGCCCCAATTGCATACCGTGCCATCCCTTAGACCCGACCGAAGCAAGGATCCGCTGATGGACCAATCCTAGCCTCCAAAACGTCATCGAGTAGAAATTAGCCGAATGGCCACTATCTCCTGCTTTCCTCCATCATCCTCACAAAATCCTTAAACAGATAATGCGAATCATGCGGCCCCGGCGCCGCCTCGGGGTGATATTGCACGCTGAACAGTGGCAAATTCCGGTGCCGCAATCCCTCCAGGGTGCTGTCATTCAGATCGACGTGCGTCAATTCCACTTCGCTCTGCGGCAGAGAATCCGGATCCACCGCGAAATTATGGTTGTGCGCGGTGATCTCGATCTTCCCCGTCCCCAACTGCTTCACCGGGTGGTTCCCCCCATGGTGCCCGAACTTCAACTTGTAGGTCTTCCCGCCCAGAGCTAGCCCCACCAACTGGTGCCCCAGACAAATCCCGAATATCGGTTGCCGTCCCATCAGCCGCCGGATGTTGTCTACCGCATAACTGCACGGCTCCGGATCGCCCGGCCCATTCGACAGAAACACTCCATCCGGCTTCAGCGCCAGCACGTCCTCCGCCGGAGTCTGCGCCGGAACCACCGTCACCTTGCAGCCCTCCCCGCGCAGCTTGCGGAGAATGTTCTGCTTGATCCCGTAGTCATACGCCACCACGTGAAACCGCGCCGGCTCATCCTTGACACCCACTACCGCCACCGGCTCGTGCGAGCGCTCGCCCACCTCCCACACATAGGGCCGCGTCGTGCTGACCACCTTCGCCAGGTCAGTCCCGTCCATCTTCGGAATCGAAAGCGCCTTCGCCACCAACTTCTCCGGATCGCTCTCAATCGTCGAAATCACCCCGCGCATCACGCCGTGGTCACGTAGATGCCGAACCAGCGCCCGCGTATCGATATCCGCGAGCACCGGAATCTTGAACTGTTCGAGATACTCCTCGGCCACCTGCTGCGAGCGCCAGTTCGAGCTCACCTTCGAGAACTCGCGCACGATCAGCCCCTCGATGTAAGGCTTCGTGGCCTCGTTGTCTTCTGGATTGGTGCCGTAATTCCCGATCTCGGGGTTGGTCAGGACAACAATCTGCCCTGAATACGATGGATCGGTGAAAATTTCCTGGTAACCGGTGATGGAAGTATTAAAAACGACTTCCCCGTAGCATTCGCCTTTGGCGCCGTAACCTTTGCCTCGAAAGATGCGCCCATCTTCGAGGGCAAGGATTGCTTGCATTCCTGCTCCCGGGTGTGGATTTTCGAGATTTTATCAGGGATTTCCGGAAGACCCAACATGGAAAACGCGGCTAGCATGTGGATTTCTTGCCGCGCGCATCAGAACCCACAAAACACATCAGAACGTTAAAAACCTGTCATCCCGAGCGAAGTCGAGGGACCTTGGTTCCTCTGCGCTCTCTGCGGGTAAAAGCTTTTATCGATGTCTTTAATCGAGCCCCCTACTCTCCCACGGCTCGCAGCACATACTCCGTCACCAGCTTCTCCGTCTGCTCATGCATCCCCTTCGTGCTGTAATTCGTACTTGTCACGACCACGCTAAGATCCAGCCCCGGGAACACCATCACCTTGTTCCCGCCATTTCCGCTCATGAAGAACGCCGGATAGCTCTTCTCCCCCGACTTGAACGACTTCAGCCACCACAAGCACCCGTACTCCGTCTCCTCATCAATACGCGCGTGCGGCCGCGTCGAAGCCTTCACCCAAGCCTCATCTACGATCCGCTTCCCGCGCCACTCGCCGCCCCCCCGATACAACTCCGCAATCTTCAACAGCTCCCGGCTCGTCAGCCGCAGCCCACCGCCAGTCTGCGGAACATTCAAGGGTGAATACACCCAAACTGCATCCGTGATCCCCAAAGGCCCAAACAGCTTCTCCTGCGCATACCGGTCCGTCCGCTGCCCGGTCGCCTTCTCTAGCACCTCGCTCAGCGTGAACACTCCGCCCGTGCAGTAGCTGAAATCGTGTCCATACGGAGACGGTTCCACCTTCTCCCCCAGATGCATGCGCCCCCGCACCGGCAAATCCAGAATGAACTGCGCCCAGTCCTCCACCAGGTACATTCGCTCTTCATTTCCGCGCGAGGCATCGTTCCAGTCGTCGCACTCGAGCGGCGAACTCATGGTCAGAAAATCCTCGACTGTGATTTTCTCTTTCCGCGGATCCGGGTTCTGCATCCTCTGCGCCCGCTCCGGCAGCAGCGCCAGCACCCGCGCATCCACGCTCAGTTTCTTCTCACCAATCGCAATCCCCACCAGGATGTCCGTAATACTCTTAGTCGCCGACCGCGTATCCCGCAGGCTGCTCGCATCACCGTCGAAATACCGTTCGTAAACCAGCTTCCCATGTCGCGCCACCAGAACACTGCCAATCTTCTTGAACTCCCCATCCCGGATCGACTTCTCCATCGCGGCCAGAGGAGGCGAAACCATTCCCACCGACTCCGGACTCGCCACTATCAAT